>OJZM01000018.1_pt1 | contig 141052 bp, 127 predicted proteins | sample 1611181 | NCBI WGS metagenome assembly OJZM01 (sample SAMN04436715, study PRJEB24849) | human gut metagenome | biome: human gut; feature: NICU; material: stool | host: Homo sapiens | place: USA: Saint Louis, MO | collected 2010-09-09 | reverse complement strand
TAAATTTACGACGACCAATGAATTTTTCTTGCATTTCTGTAGGAAGTGCACGCCATGCATCAAGATCATGTTCATATTTTTGAGCAAATGCATAAGAGCCGTTAGTGAATTCAGGATCTTCATCACCAATAACGCCCCACTCTACAGCCTCTTGTCCAACAGGGTTTTCCGTACCATCAACAAAATCAATAATCGCACGACCTTGTTCATAGTGGAAGCCATGAGTTTCATCTACTACAGATGTAATAGGACGTAAGAACTCCATAATTTGATCCACTACAGTATAAGTAACAGATTCATCATTAGAGCGGACATGCAAAAATAAGTCAGCTGCTACAGCTGGTACATCTTGTTTATCACCTTTTATTCCCTGGAAGTCTTCTAACTCTTTTGGTACCGGTGCTTTAGGGAACAAATAATCCCATGCCTTACGGCTAAAGCCAAAGGCAATGCCCAAACCTTCCCCATTAGCGCGAATACTAACAGAACGCTTAATAGCTTGAATACGATCTGCCATATCTTGAATCACTTCAAGTTCTGACTCATGATCTTTACGGTTTAATAACAAAGTAGTGAAGTTGACACTTTGGCCAGCATCTTTATACACATCTTGTGTTCTAGAAACATCTACTGCCATTTGGTACCTCCTAATGAGAAAAACTATTATAAAACCATCATAAGCTATTATAGTTTTACTGTCTATAAAATATATTATATTGTATCAATACTATATTCCATTAATGTTAAAATTTATAAATTTAATTACAGCAATGACTACTCATTTAGGAAAAGATAAGATTAAACCACAACGTATATTAACCATGTAAATAAATATGTAAAGTCTAAAAAGATATATAAAAGGTAAATAAAAATTATTTACAAAAAAAGAACTCACACCAAATGTGAGTTCTTTACTCTGGTGGACCACCAGGGGTTCGAACCCTGGACACCCTGATTAAGAGTCAGGTGCTCTGCCAGCTGAGCTAGTGGTCCATGACATGAATAATTATATGCTTATTTTATAGGAATGTAAAGAAAATTTATTACACTCCTATAAAATATCAACATTCATATTATTAATATTGTAATACCCAATCTTTCATAGTATTACAGGCCTCAGTAGGGAGCAAATCACTAGTTCCGACGCAATCTTCACCACTATATAGTTGGAGCACACTATGAGTGCGGCTTACTTCTTTAACAATAACATTCGTTAAATTAGACTTAGGAACGCTAAACTGTAAACCATAACGACCAAAATAGGTAAAAACAGACTCTTGTGTATCGTATTCTATATGGACTTGAAGCATCTTGCCTCCAGGCCAGCATGATTCAATATTTTCCTTTGATCTTGGTTTTAAAAAATCAAAAAATCCCATACTACCCTCCGATTCGCCACATTGGTCGTTCTGGTTGCTCCATGCCTATACCATCATGTCGTTCTTGTTTTCGTTGCAAAGCACGTTCAATATGCTTAGCTAAACCCTCTTCTGAGGCACCATTGCGTACGAGCGATACAAGGTCAGCCTCATCATCTCGCAACAAGCACAATCGCATTTGACCATCAGATGTAAGGCGCACACGATTGCAGGTATCACAATAACTATGAGACATAGAAAAAATAAAGCCTACGGCCTTACCACTAGGTAGTGCCAAATATGTAGCTGGTCCAAAGCCATAAATAGAATGAACCTCTGTGAGAGATCCGCCACTAACGCGTTCTAATTGTTCCTTCCATTCATCAAAGGTAGGCCCATGAAAGGCATCACCTTGGAACGGCATGTATTCAATAAACCGCCAAACAACAGGCCATTTTTCAACATATTGTAATAAAGATTTAACTTCATCATCGGACCAATAACGAGATAAAACGGTATTAATCTTAACGGATTTAAAGTTAGCATTAATAGCACTACGTATACCGTCGAGAACAGACTCCAACTGTCCTGCTTTACCAACACAGGTAGCAAAAGTTTCACTTTCAAGAGAGTCCAAACTGATATTCACACGATTTAAGCCAAGTTTTTTTAACCGTTGCGCTCGAGAGGCTAATAGACTGCCATTGGTAGTCATAGAAATATCTTCAAACCAACCTGATTCTTTGATACGACTTAGTAGCTCTTCAATATGAGGATAGAGTAATGGCTCACCACCTGTAAGGCGTACTGCTTTCACACCAATATGATGGAAAGCTCCTAATATTTTCATCCACTCATCAACAGACAATAGTTGTGTTTGACTTTGAGGCGTAATTTCTGCAGGTCGACAGTAGGGACAACAAAAATTACACGCATCTGTCAGCGACAGACGTACATATTCAATTGTACGGCCCCATGCGTCTTTCATAACACACCTCGTTTACCAATTCAAAATTATTTAATAATAGATACTTCATCACCTACGCAAATCGTACCATTTTTAAGAACCTTACCAAAGATACCTTGTGTAGGCATAATGCAAGAACCAACTTGTTTCATGATTTCGCAACCCTGATGGCATTCCTTGCCAATTTGAGTAATTTCAAGAATAACATCAGCCCCTACTTGTAAGTGAGTCCCTACAGCTAATTCATAAAGAACCATACCTTCTACTGTAATGTTTTCAGCAAAATCACCAGGTTTTACATCTGCACCTTGTGCCCGCATATGTTCAATACTAGCAATACCAAGCAAGCTGATTTGGCGGTGCCAATTGCCTGCATGTGCATCGCCTTCCATCCCATGATCTACAATGAGATTGGCGGATTCAATATTATGTTTTTTTTGCCCTTTTTTCTCACTAATGGAGATAGCAATAATCTTTCCGTCTGCCACGTGCCCCTTCCCTTCTTATGGGAACATTCCATATACATAACTTTTTATAAACACTTAATTGTAAATCCAGACTGTATTCCTATTTTATGAAAGTATCACAAAATAGTTCTACAATTATCTATATATTATAGCATAGTATTCATACATTTTCCCTGTGAATTTAATCACTAAAAAGAACTCTATTCTATAGGAATAGAGTTCTCGTATGTATTATTTAGCGACGACCCATTTCTTGAATTTCATCGCCATGATTAACACCATTGAGTAATAAGTTAAGCAAGATTGCCGTAATACTACCAAAGGTAATACCAGATTTTAAAATAATTTGTGCCCAATCAGGGAAATTAGCATAAAAGTTTGGTGCCGCAATGGGAATCATAGCCACTCCAATGCTAATAGCAACAAGCATTAAGTTATGATTACCATCAAAACTAACCTTACCAAGAGAGCGAATACCGCTAGCAACAATCATGCCAAACATAGCAATGCCAGCACCACCGAGTACTGCATTAGGAATACTAGCAACAATAGCGGCTAACTTAGGGAATAAACCTAACAAAATTAAGATTACTCCAGATGCAGCTACTACAAAGCGACTTTTAACACCTGTAACCGCAATAAGTCCTACATTTTGAGCAAAGGCTGTATATGGGAAACTATTAAGAACTCCCCCTATTAAAGTAGAGATACCATCGGCACGAATAACAGAGGCTAATTCTTTTCGACCTATTGGCTTATCCACAATTTCACCAATAGCAATACTATCACCTGTAGTCTCCACCATAACAACGAGCATGACGATAATCATAGATAATACAGAAGCCCAGTCAAAGGTTGGCAAACCAAAATAGAATGGTTCAATGAAAGCAACCCATTGAGATCGACCAACTTCATCAAAATTAGCAACACCCATTGCAAAGGCAATTGCTGTGCCTGCGATCAAGCCTATTAATACAGAAAGATTACTTAAGAAACCTTTAGCAAACTTGTATACAAAGACAACAATTAAGAACGTAAGAAATCCAAGTCCTATGTTCGTATAACTTCCAAATTCTGGATTTCCTACACCGCCCCCCATCCAATTAATGGCAACTGGCATCAAATTAATCCCAATAAGAGTAATTATTGTTCCCGTTACAACAGGGGGAAACAGTCGAATTAGACGGCTAAAGAATGGAGCTACTATAAAAGTAAATAGACCTGCTACAATAATGGCACCATAGATGGCAGTCATACCATGCTGTGCCCCAATCATAGTCATAGGTCCGACAGATGCAAAGGTAACACCTTGGATCATAGGAATACGCCCACCTATATTACCGAAGCCTAATGTTTGAATTAAGGTCGCAATGCCGCAGGTAAACAAGTCTGCTGTAATAAGTCGAATCAAGTCCTCCACCGGTAAATTCATCGCCTGTGCCACAATAATCGGTACCGCAACAGCTCCAGCATACATAGCAAGTACATGCTGTAAACCAAAGGCAAAGAGCTGTGGTATGGGCAGCATGCTATCGACCGTATTCATTTGTTTTTGATCTGTCATAATGTCTCCTACATAAAATCTCGAAATATCACCCGTTTATTTTACACTATCGTTCGGATTTTAACAATACAAAAAAGAGAGTCTATTATTTTATATGTATTAATAGGCTCTCTTTATATTATTTCCCGAACTTTTATAGTTTGCTCGGTTATATTATTCGATTTATATTATAATCTCTTATTATTCATATAACCCTATGATAGACGACTCTTTAACATCAAGATCTTTTTCAATGGCATACATCTTAGATATTAATTCTGCTACAAAACTTTCATCTTTAATGCCAGATAAATTAATACGCACATTCAAAAAGGACGATTTCACCGCAGCACGCGCATTAATAGCCGCAATAATACCATCTGTAATAAGGTTTTGATTCCCCTTACGAGAGGCTAGTTCTGCTAAATCAAATATTTGATTCGCTAATTCTCCAATTTCAAAAGGTACCATAGCAGCATCTTTGTAAGCTTGTTGAATAGCAGCTGTACGCGCAGCCTTTTCTTCATCTGTATTCTTTGGCAATCCTAAGGCGTTCATAAAGATATTAAATACATCTGCATCAGCTTGAGATAATTCGAGCATGCGCTTGCGAATCGCTTCTGCTTTAGCTTGAAGCTCCTCCATTTCAGGCTGAACCGCTTCATAGCCCTTTTTACCAACTGTTAGGTTGGCTACCATTTCTGCTAAAGCCGCCCCCGTTGCGGCAGTCAATGCCGCAATAGCACCACCACCTGGCGTTGGCTCTTTAGAGGCAGTAGCAGCCACAAAATCTATTACTCGTTGTTCTACTAATTTCATAACATAGCCTCATGTAAAAATACTTTCTATTAGAACAAGCCTTTAATTGTGCCGTCTGCTTCGATATCCATATTAAGAGCAGCAGGACGTTTAGGAAGGCCCGGCATAACCATTACGTCACCTGTACGACACACGATAAAGCCTGCCCCATTAGCAACACGAATATCGGATACAGTAATTGTAAAGCCAGTTGGTGCGCCTAAAAGAGCTGGATTATCGGATAAGGAGTATTGCGTTTTCGCCATACATACAGGCAAACGATCAAGTCCCCAATCTGCTAATTGTTTAATTTGCTTTTTGGCTTTGTCCGTAAAGATAACACCATCGCCACCATAAATAGTTTTAACGATTTTATTAACTTTGTCCTCTAAACTATCTTCTAACTCATATACGAATTTAGGTGTTGCCTTAGGGCCTTCAAGTAACTCTACAACTTTTTTCGCCATATCAGTGCCGCCTTCGCCGCCCTTTTCCCAACATTCATTAAGCTCTACAGGCACGCCAAACTCATCACATAGGCGAGTCAACTCAGCAATTTCTGCATCTGTATCGCTAGCAAATTTATTGATTGCCACTAATACAGGCACATTGAAATAACGCATGTTTTCAATTGCTTTTTGTAAGTTGCTGAAACCTTTAGTTACGGCTTCAACATTTTCTGTATTCAACTCTTGTTTTGGTACACCACCATGCATTTTAAGAGCTCGTAATGTAGCTACGATAACGATTGCATCAGGGAAAATATCGCCGTATCGGCATTTAATATCAAGGAATTTTTCAGCACCCAAGTCAGCGCCAAAGCCGGCTTCAGTAACTACGATATCACCAAGCTTAAGTCCTAGTTTTGTAGCTACAATGGAGTTACAACCATGAGCGATATTTGCAAAGGGACCACCGTGAACAATAGCTGGTGTATGTTCCAATGTTTGTACGAGATTTGGCTTGATAGCATCTTTCATGAGAAGCGCCATTGCCCCTTGGCAACCAAGTTGATGAACATAAATAGGATCACCTGCTAAGTTACAACCGATAACAATGCGGCCAAACCGTGCTTTCAAATCTTCTAAATCCTTAGCGAGGCAAAGAATAGCCATGATTTCAGAAGCTACAGTAATCATGAAGTGATCTTCTCTAGGGAACCCACATACTTTACCACCGAGTGCAACTGTCACATTGCGAAGAGCACGGTCATTCATATCTAGAACACGAGTCCATGATAATTGACGCAAGTCAATTTGCAATTCATTGCCTTGATGGATGTGATTATCGATCATAGCGGATAATAAATTATTAGCCGCTGTAATAGCATGCATATCACCTGTAAAGTGAAGATTGATGTCATCCATAGGTACAACTTGAGCATAACCACCACCTGCTGCACCACCCTTAATCCCAAAAACAGGTCCTAAGGATGGCTCACGTAATGTAGCGATAGCATTTTTACCAATTTTTTGTAAGCCTTGTACGAGACCAATGCTCGTTGTAGACTTACCTTCCCCAGCTGGTGTTGGCGTAATCGCTGTGACTAGCACCAACTTACCATCTGGCTTGGATTCTAAACGGCGAATGGCATCAAAAGAAATTTTCGCTTTATAATGACCATATTGTTCAATATCATCAGGTGTTAAACCACATTTATCAGCAATAACCTGAATCTTCTCCATTGTATTCTGTTGGGCAATCTCAATATCGCTTAACATAAAGCCTCCTCGGCACCATGGCCACATAAACCTATATAACAACTATTAGATAGACGTGTACGTTTTGTAATATATGTCTACTGTGAATGTATATTTGTACACTTACATTACTCTATTATATGTGAAAGTTTCTCTAATGTCTAATACTTATGTCTAACAAATTTAGTAATCTATCTAATATATAACAAAACAAGCACAATATATGCAGGTAAGCAAGAAAAGGCCCTGACGTAAATATACATCAGGGCTTTCAATATATACCAAATACTTATCTTATTAGAATGGGAATAGGATTGGAAGTAAAATAAGTGCTACGATACTAGATACAACGATAAGTGGTACCCCAGCTTTCACATAATCCATGAAGCTATAACCAGCTATATTGTATACCATAGTATTAGCAGGCATGCCAATTGGTGTAGCATATGCCAAAGAGCTAGCAATTACGATAGCTGCAAGTACTGCTTTAGGATCAAATCCAAGCTGAGATGCTAAGCTAAGACCGATTGGAACTAATAATGCACAAGTAGCTGTATTAGACATAAAGTTTGTCATAAACACACCAAGCACAAAAATTACTACTAACACAACGATTGGAGATGGGCTTGCTCCAAGACTATTAACGATAATGTCAGCAATTACACTACCAGTACCAGTTTTTACCATTGCATCACCGAGAGCCATAGAACCAGCAAATAGCATAATTGTTTTCATGTCGATAGATTTAACAGCTGCCGTTTCGCTAATAACATTAGTAGCTACTAAAACAAGCGCACCTATCCAAGCACTTACATAAAGTTTTACACCTAATTGTTTTTCAAAAATCATAGCAACGACTGTCAGAATCAATACAATCGCAGCAGTCCATTTCTTCCAAGATGGCACATGACTATAATCATCATTACCTTCAAAAGCACCATCTGGTTGATGACTTGGAGCGTCTGGTAAGAAACGTTTACCAATTGTAGCATAGAATATAGTACCTACGATAAGGATTGGTAAACCTACTAAACCATAATCAAAGAAATTAAAAGAACCTAAGCCTGCTTGTTGTAATCCTGCTTGAGCAATCATGTTACCAGGAGCACCGATAAGTGAGATATTACCACCCATGGCTGCCGCAAATACGAAAGGCATCAATAACTTAGTTTGTTTAAAACCACTCTTTTTACAAATACCGATAATTACAGGAATCAGTACAGCAGCTGTACCAGTATTAGATAAGAAACCAGATAAAATACCTGTAATCATCATAACAGCAACAAGCAAAGAGGTTTCAGTTTTAGCAAACTTATGAACTACATTACCTACACCTACTGCGACACCTGTTGCAAAAAAAGCTTCACCAATAACAAACATGCCCATAAATAGTAAGACGTTTGGATCCACAAAACCTGCGAATGCTTCTCTAGCGGATAATACCCCACTTAAGTGTAGGCCTACCGCTACAACCATAGCGGTAATAGACAAAGGGATTTTCTCCCACGCAAACATGACGATGGCAAATATCAAGAAGCCAAGAGTTATCATTACACTCGTATCCATATATACCTCCCAATACGTGTAATATACCTAAAAAAGGGTACAAAAAAGGAGGATTGTACAAAATCCGTATAATCCCCCTATTAAGTTAAGCTCACAATGAGATTATTTAATGAAGTTTACGTGTTTATAAATCTCTTCTAACACTTCTTCTTTCTTCGCATTGTATTCTACTTTTTTATTTTCAAAGTAGTTATTACCTTCTGCATCAATAGATACGATGAGCGGACCAAATTCTTTAACCTTAAAAGTCCACAAAGTCTCACACATACCTAGTTCACGCCAATTAGCAGATTCTACTTTTTCGACTTCTGTAGCTGCAAGAACCGCATTGCCTGCAGGGAATACACAGTGTAGTGCGCCAAAATCTTTGCAGGCACGTGCTGTTTCAGGACCCATACCGCCTTTACCTACAATGAGACGTACCCCCGTCCTTTTAACAAATTCATATTCGAATTTTTCCATACGCATAGATGTAGTAGGACCTACAGATACAACTTCAAATTCATTATCGCTTATAGTGCGAATAATTGGTCCTGCATGAAGTATAGCCCCATCTTTAACATCAACCGGTAACGTTTTACCTTCTTCTACCACACGACGATGCCCCATATCACGACAGGTTGTAATATGCCCAGTCAAATAAATCACATCGCCTGGCTTAATGCCTGCTAAATCAGATTGTTGAATAGGTGTAGTTAATATTTTCTTAGCCATTATAATGTCACTCCTTTATGAGATTTAACTGTGCAATTACCATCCTTATCAAATACGAGATCGCCGCGACGATGATTCCAACAACCTACACTAACAGCACAAGAAATAACAGATGGATGACGTGTACCATGTTCAATATTCACACCTAAAACAGTTTTATCCCCACCCATACCTTGAGGTCCAATACCAATCTTATTAATTCCATCTTCTAACAATTGTTCCATATAAGCCGCTTTTTCATTAGGTGCTTTTGAAGATACAGGGCGCATTAATGCTTTTTTAGATAATCCAGCAGCGGTATCAATAGTTGTAGCAATCCCTACACCTACCAATAGTGGAGGACACGCATTCAATCCATAGCTTGTCATCAAATCAAGAACAAACTTAGCAACACCTTCATAGCCTTCGCCTGGCATCAATGTTTTACCTGACCCTGGCAAGGAACACCCGCCACCAGCCATATAAGGTAAGATTTCTACATCATCGCGACCAGGAATGATATCCCAGTGAATATAAGGTGCAGTGAGGCCAATATTTTTACCAGTATTAAACTCATCAAAAGTTTCTACACAGTTCAATCGTAATGGAGCCTCTTGTGTAGCCTTATAAGTTGCTTCCCTTAGAATATCTTCTAATTCGCCTAGTAAGGGATAATTAGATCCAACCTTTACCCAAAATTGTAAGACACCTGTATCTTGACAAGAAGGACGATTAAGCTGAGCTGCTAAATCCATATTATGTTGCATTGTTTCATAAATAGATTTGGCCATAGGATTTTTTTCATCCTGTGCTAATTCATGAATCTTTTCTTGTACATCATCAGGCAATACCTTTGCCATATAAGAAATGAAATTAGCTATCTTATCAGTCATTTCTTGTACTTGTTGTTCCTTCGTACTCATCGTAAACCTCCAAATGGACTTCATTATTTAAGACGTGATTATTTATGTTTCGAAACCTTAGCTCCTTTCGATGATTTCATTGTACTCTTTTTTTAGGATATAACTATCCAATTTACAAGTTCATTTTCAATGGTAAAAGTCTGTTAAACACATACAAAATTTCCTTAATTATTCTCTTTTAACCCATTAAAAAAATACAATTTCACCTATATGATTGTACAAAAAAAAGAGCACTACCATCGGATCGTAGTGCTCTTTCACCATATATTTTAATAGGATTAACAAATATACAAAATCACCTAAACCTAATGATTGTATATCCGCTCAAATTTAATCTCAAAAATATGCAACTATAATCAGTTACAATGGTATATAACAATACCAGTTAATCTTGTAATTTTTTTACAACCATCTCAAGTTGTTCTCTAACGTCATTTAACTTTTGATTAGCCACTTCTAATCTAATCTTATTAGTAGAATCATCTTGATATGGTAAACAAGATTGTAGTATCTCTATAATATCCTGTTCTTGTGTTGATATAATTTCCTTCCAATCATGTAATTTTGTTTTACGTCCTATTTCGTTTGCTTGCTTACGATATTCAGATGGCGTGGTATGGAAATGTTTTTTAAAAGCTACATTAAAAGCTTTAATATCCGCAAAACCACAGCTACTTGCAATATGTGCAACTGCATCATTAGAATTAACTAAACGAACTGTAGCCTCCCTCAATCTTAATCGTAATACATATTCAAGGAAGGAGACACCTAATTGGCGTTTAAAAAATTGTGATGTATAGTTCACATTATAACCGCCTATTTTAGCAATATCTTCTAACTCTATCTTCTGCTTATAGTTTTCATCAATATAGGCAATCATTTTATCAAAGGTGGCTACTGTTATATCGACAGGCTTTGTATGTACATGAATAGATTTAACCTTATTAATTTCTTTATATATATCGCTAACTAAAGATAAATAATGATACTCCACATCTAATCGATTAGTAGGACTTTCACCATTCACCATCAATAACATCATCATAGCCGCATGATGACGCAATGTGGTAAAGAAAGAGTTGTACCGATTACTTTCATCAGAACGTAATACAAATTGATACATTCCAAAGTTAGGATCAAACTGCTGAAAGAAATCCTTTCCGACATGAATAACAAGAGCTGTCGTATCTTCTTCCAACGCCAACGTAGCATGACCTACTTGAGGTGAAATGATAATTGTATCAAGCGGTTCCATTGTAAAAACCTCACTATTACAACTCATGTCGATTCTGCCCTTTAACAAGATCAAGACTTCAACGCCACTGTGCCAGTTGTAATGATATGTACTAACCTTGTATATATCACTATTGAAATCTATATAATTGTGTTTATAGGTATAATGAAAGTAATCCATCTAGCATTCTCCCGAGTACAACTAATTATGAGGCACATCTTAACGATTTCATTTTTCAAAGCATATAAAAATGCATCCCTTCCTAATCCAAGGGATGCATTTATTATGATATATTTATTTAACTACGGTCAACAGCATCTTAAAGCTTTCTCTTGCATCTAGGCTATGAGGTACTTCCGATGGCATAATCAAGGTTTCACCAGCCTTCACATTATGCTCCGTATCACCAACAACGATGTGCGCTTCTCCATCGAGGATTTGCACAATCGCATCGCCTACTGTTACATGCGTAGAGATTTCTTCCCCCTTAGGCAGCGCAAATAGTGTAATGCTGAGTCGCTCATTTTGAGCAATTGTAATACTAATCACTTGTCCCTCTTTATACTCTAGGTGCTCACCTAGATGTAAAATTTCGTTTACTGGGATATTTTTTGTGAAAGTCTTACTCATAGAAATCACTCCTTATATAGCTATATAATAGTAAAAGTAAATAAAAAGTAGATTAAAACAATTTTATCAAAACCAATTGATATAACTAAAAAAATATCCTTCCCTTAATTTTATTATAATTTAATTGAGATTTAATTTCAGTATCTTTGGTAACAAAATTAAAATTATTTTGGATAAACGAAATATTTTGAATAAACGCAAAGACGAGGCCTCCTAAGAAACCTCGTCTTTTTACATTATGATTAGCTATAAATATTATAGTTTTTTAACTAGTATATTTGTATCTATAACTCTAAAACTCTATAACTCTAAAAAATCTAACGCCTTAAAGTAAGAATCTAAAAATCAAAAGGGTCTAAACTGCAGGCAGCAAGCCTAATAGATACACATTAAATGTATCACCAGGATGTACTTCATGAGTTCCTCGTGGAATACATGCCAACGCATTCACAGTATATAGCCCTAACATACTACTACTATTAAAGTGACGATTAGCCACAAAACGTGGCGCTCCACCGCAAAATATGACTTTCCCTTGTACATAACGATCAAAAGCATTACGTTTGAAGATTTCTGTATCCATTACACAAGCCACCACTGGAGTCGTCCAATTAGCCAACCCTTTATAACGCTTCAAGGTAGGCGCTACGATTAAATGCCATCCATTAAAGGCAGCCCCTGGATTACCGGACAAACCAAAGATAATCTGACCTTTCGTGGTAACCGCACCATAGGATGCTGCACCCGGTCGCATTTGAATACGGGCATAAATAGATTCTGCCCCCAATTTTTCATAAATAAGAGGCATCGTATCAAAAAGACCTACCGACACACCACCAGAACTGATAATAATATCTGCTTCTTCACTAAGTTTCAAAACATGATTGATTTCAGAATCTAGCTCCTCCGGAGCATCACTTACATGATAGTGTGTTATCTTGTGAAATCCTAAATCCTCCAAGAGCCCACAAATCATAGCTCGATTAGAGTTGTAAATTTTACCAGGTGTTAAACTTTCACCAGGTTCAATAACCTCGTGACCAGAGGTAAGAACTAACACGCGAGGCATGGCATTAACAGATATCTCAATAATACCGAGTCCCGTCAAAATGGTTTGTACTGTAGATGTTACCTCTGTACCACGTGGAATCACAATGGTGCCGGCAACACACTCCTCACCTTGTGGAATAATATGATCACCACAATGATATTTGCCTTGAATCGTAATTGTAGTTTGTGGTTCACCAGTGCCAACCACTTGTTCTTGCATGATGACAGTATCACATGTGTCTGGTACCGGTGCACCAGTCATAATACGCACCGCATGACCAACTTCTACGGGATGTTCCCATATAACACCAGCACCAATGATACCGTCAACGATATATTCATTACGGCCTTCTTCATAGGCGATGGCATATCCATCCATAGCAGATTTTGAAAAAGCAGGTACATCCGTTGGCGCAATAATATCCTCTGCTAGTACATATCCCTTCGCAGTCTTAACTGCAATCGTTTCAACTTTATGAACTTGCGTTTGTAAGGCTTCATCCCACAATTGGAGTGCCTTCTCAACAGTAACGACGGCCATTTAAACTCCTCATCATTTCCTGTATGTGACGTACCAATTCAGGTACCTCTTGATCTAACTTGCCAATTTCTATCGTCGCCACTCGGTCCATAGAATCCGAGATTAGCTCTTCCGTATGTCCCTCTTGGGTAACCTCTATAATAGGGGCAATCCCTTGAGACCGTGATTCTAGTATAACTATATCTACAGGCATAAACTGTGATATTTCATACAGGTTTGATTGTTCTTTTGTACGTATGCGAATCGCTGTTTCAGTAGGGCCTGCAATAGCAACCGCATCAGCCCCAGCTTTATAAACAAGATCTGTATCTGTTCCCTCATGATCCATCTGAAAGCCATGTTTATCGCTTTTGACAACACCAACGGATAAACCGATTTTTTGTAACTCAGACACAAGGCGTGTTACAACAGTAGTCTTACCTGTTTTACGTTTCGATGCGACCACACTAATTAAAGGTACACGGCGGAATTCATTTTCCGCTAAAGCTCGCGCCCATTGATAATCTTCAAAGCGATTAATATTACTTAATTCCCAGCTATAGTCAGTAGCATCAATGGACTCAATATGCCCAATGACGTCAAGAGCATGATGCAAGGATACATTTTCGCCAACAAGAATAGATTGAATTAAGGACGCAATATATGGCCTATAAATACCGGCCATTGGCTCAGATTTACCACTTTCACTATATGGGACGATGGCATTCCAATCATTATGCTCTACTTGATAGAGCCAATCATAATACAAATCCATTTCCATGAATGGCATATCTACTGCCATTACTGCATAAGCAGAGCTAGTACCAACAGCTAGAGTACTATACAGCCCCCCTAAAGGTCCGCATCGCCCAACAGAATCCCGAACAATAGAAACCTTATTTTTCTCATCGTTCGATAATGTATCTATAATATGAGTCTGTATAGCAAGTCCTAATTGCTCGTCATCACCGATGGAAATAAGAATATCTTGAACATCTGCATCTAATCCCTTACGAAGGGCATGAGATATAAGACTTTCACCATTAATCCAAGGCAACAAAGCTTTAGGTTGCCCCATTCTAGTGCTGAGTCCTCCAGCCAAAATAATTAAACCTAATTTATCCACGACGTTGTAAACCTCGTTTAACACCTTGGTAGATGAATAGTAAAACTGCAATATTTAAAAGGCCATCTGGCACCATATAGGATGCATTATAAATCATAGAATAAACCCAAGGATCCTGCCCTTGCGGAGCATAGCTAGCAAAGACTACAGCACCGCTCGTAACAGATGCCCCCCAACGCAATACAATACCTACGATGGATCCAGTGATAAGGCCAGAAAGAGAGTCTTTAAAGTAACCACAAACGCCAATAGCACCGTAAGCAACCAAGTAGTCTAATACAATACTTAAATAATGAACAGATGATTTAAAGCCTAAAATAAAGTGTAATATACCATATACAACACCTACGAAGATACCTCGTGTTCCGCCCCAACGATATGCGTAAATCATGAGTGGTACCAAAGCTGCCGCCTTAATAGAGCCCCCCTGTGGCATATGAAAAATCGTAATAAATGACAACACTTGAGCAATGGCAATTGCTACGCCAGCTTCAGTAAGCATACGGATTTTAGACTGTTCCACATTAATCAACCTCCTTTTACCATATATCTATAAATGAATATATTATTTATACAATCTACTTGTATTGTACTACAGTTTATCCCTTACACCAAACAAAATATTCGGAACGTATTGAAAATTTTATGAGTCTCTTGTATAATGGTACAGGTTCAATATGTAATACTCGAAGGAGATATAGAAACTATGATTAATACAACTAACATCTTTGATTATGAAGACGTGCAATTGATTCCTAACAAATGTATTGTCTCCAGTCGTAGCGAATGTGATACACATGTAAAATTAGGTAAACGCACATTCCGCTTGCCAGTAGTACCTGCTAATATGCAAACTATTATCGACGAAGAGTTGGCTGAAAAATTAGCTCGTGAAGGGTATTTCTATATCATGCATCGTTTCCAACCAGAACGTCGTATGGACTTTGTAAAACGTATGCACGACCTTAACCTATATTCTTCTATTTCTATCGGCGTAAAAGCTGAAGAATTTGCTTTAGTTGATGAATTTAAGAAAGCAAACTTAACCCCAGAATATATCACTATTGATATTGCGCATGGTCATTCCAATGCGGTCATCGAAATGATCCAATACATAAAAAAGAACTTACCTGAAACCTTCATTATCGCTGGTAATGTAGGCACTCCAGAAGCAGTTCGTGAACTAGAAAATGCTGGTGCTGATGCGACTAAAGTAGGCATCGGTCCTGGTAAAGTATGTATCACAAAATTGAAAACTGGCTTTGGTACTGGTGGCTGGCAATTAGCGGCTGTTCGCTGGTGCGCAAAAGCAGCTACTAAACCTATCATCGCTGACGGCGGTATTCGTGACCATGGAGATATCGCAAAATCCATTCGCTTTGGTGCTACCATGGTTATGATTGGCTCCCTCTTTGCAGGTCACGAGGAATCCCCAGGGGAAGAAAAGATCGTTGACGGCAAAGCTGTAAAAGAATACTTTGGTTCCGCTTCTGAGTTCCAAAAAGGGGAACGCAAAAACGTAGAAGGTAAAAAAATCTTCATCGATTCCAAAGGTTCTATCTTCGATACATTAACTGAAATGGAACAAGATTTACAATCCGCTATTTCTTACGCTGGCGGTACGACTCTACAAGCCATTCGCAAAGTAGACTATGTGCTTGTTAAAAACTCCATCTTCAATGGCGATCGCTAATCTAATCAATATATAATGATAGTTCTAAAAGCCACAGGTTCTAGACCTGTGGCTTTTTAATGCGAGAAATACATAAAATATAAAAATATGAAAAAGGAGCTACGATACGAAAATCGTAGCTCCTTAATTATAGGCTATTAAATTTGTTCTTCACTAAGACCACAGTCTTTACTCATTAAATGGTATGCGTATTTACCAATACCTGCACTTACAACAAGCAATGTAGTCAATACGATAAATGCTACTGTAAGACTTGTACCGTGCGCAATGAAACCAATTAAGGCAGGTCCCATCAAAATACCCATATAACCGAGCATTGTGGATGTTGCGACCGCTTGTGTCATAGGAATGACATTTTGTTCCCCCATTGCAGAGAATAGGTTTGGTACTATCATAGCTAATGAAATACCCAATAATAAGTAAGTATACATGGATGCATGACCTGGCAAGAACACGATAAGCCCCATCGCAATAGAGCCAAGTAAGTAGCCACCAACAACAACTTGCTTTGATGTTAAGTGTTTACCTAATCTATTACCAAGCAAACGGCCTATACACATAGTACCATTAAAGAGCATTACACCCATGACAGCCTCTTCGATAAGAATCCCTTTATCTTCAAATAAATATAATGCACTCCAATCCCCTACAGCACCTTCTACCAAGTAAGAAACAAAGGACAATAAACCAAAAATAAGAGCGATTGGATGAAAGGACAATGGGCTTTTAGATTTTTTAGTAACCTTTGCATTTGGATCACTACCAAAGGTCAACATAAATTGGCTAACTACAACCATCGCGATAAATAGTACGATGAGAAGTCCCCAAATACTTTGATTAACAGGCAGCGATAAGATTTTTAAAAGCACGAGCAAAACACCGGCACCAGCAAAACCACCTAAGCTCCAGCCACCGTGATAGGCGCCCATTAAATGTTTTTTGCTCACCTTTTCTGTTAGGATAGCTTGTAAATTAGCAGAAGCACCACTAAGGCCTACACCAATACCAAAAAAGAACAGGGCTACTGTTGTTGTAGCAATAGTAGGACACATAGTAACGATGGCAAGAGATACCATACCAATAAAGCTAGCTAACAAAACGACTCTCTTACACCCAAAGCTTTCTACAAGCTTACCTGCTATAGCCATGGATAAACAAGAACCTACACCGAGCAACAAAATCATGGAACCTAATACATCTTCACCAATACTAAGCTTTGCTTTTAAATATGGCACAAAACCAGCCCATAAAGCTGTGTACATGCCGGGAATAAAAAATGCCCCAAAAGCACCACGAATATTTGCTGTTGAAATAGAAACTTGATCGTTCATTACATCCTTTCTGGCTTCTAGAACCGTCCGGCGAAGAAAGGCCCTTTTTATCCGCATTGCGCCAAAACTTGCATCATTGCAGGAAACCATTTTAATTACATATGATTTAATATTGGAATATAATAAACCCCTTTACGAAAAATGTAAAGAGGTTTATCGGATTAAAATTTATTTATTTTCTTGTAACCAAGCAATAGCATATTCCGCATACACCGCAGATGCTGCAGATAATACGGTATCATCCATATTAAATCTATTATTATGATGATCGTATGTAGCTTCTACTTCAGGGTTTTGAATACCAATAAAAGCAAAGCATCCTGGTTTATCTTGTAAATACCATGCAAAATCTTCTCCAGGCATTACTTTACGCATCTTAGAAAGCTTGTCTTTACCTAATGTATCAATAACAACACGTTCTGCTAGTTCACTGGATTCAGAATCATTAATAGTAGGTGGTACTTTTTTTACATATTCTAATGTAGCAGTCGCGCCATAGGCTTCAGCCGTATGTTCTACTACGCGGCGTATGGATTCAACATAATACTCTTCTTGACCCGGATCAAAGAATCGAATGGTCCCCCCCATTTTAGCTTCACCAGGGATAACATTCCATTCAGAGCCAGAATGAATATTCCCAATAGTTAGTACAAGAGAGTCTAACGCACTAACATTACGAGACACTACGGTTTGCAAATTCATAACGATGGCACTAGCCACCACGATAGCATCGACTGCTTGGTGTGGCTGTGCACCATGACCTTGTTTTCCTTTTACGTTAATAGTAATCTGGCTACTCGCAGCCATACGAGGGCCTTCCTCAACAGATACGAGACCGGCAGGCAAATCAATCCACACATGACCACCAAAGATAGCGTCCATCTTATCATACCAGTCACCAAACTTGATGAAATCCGGAGCCCCTGCGCCAGTTTCTTCAGCAGGTTGGAATGCTAAATACACATCGCCTTCAATACGGTCTTTCATAGACATTAGCATCTTAGCCGCACCTAATAAAATAGCCATATGTCCATCATGACCGCAAGCATGCATTTTACCCTCTACTTCAGATTTATAGTCCACTGTATTATGTTCATGAACAGGCAGTGCATCGATGTCGGCGCGCAATGCAATAGCCTTTCCAGGCTTAGCACCATGGATAATACCGATTAAGCCTATACCACGTTCTGTGTCTACATGAACCTCTAAGCCCATCGATCCTAATTCTTTAGCGAGTGTCTTTGTCGTTTCAAACTCTTCGTTGCTGAGCTCTGGATGTTTATGAAAATATCTACGCCAATCTTGAACGTAGCCTTTATATTGCTCTATTAAATCGCGACTATGCATCGTATCGCCTCCTCTAATATCAGTATATCAATTACATATCAATATGCATCGCTAATATATAACGATTATACAGTCTACGAATTTATAAATACACAACCTACTTGCACCAAGAAAAACCCCTTATTTAGGGGAATAACAGGATAAATGTAAAAGAAAACGACAGGCAGCGCCATGTCGTTTTCTCAGTTTCTTATCGGTTGCGCAATACTGCTTGTACCGCTAAGGATACAACAGCTGTTGCAACCGTCACAGCAGCGGTGATTTTCGCCGTTGTGATAATTTCTTCTTTTGTAGGTTTTGCTTTTGCAGCAATGTCCAACGTTTTTGCTACCGCCGGAACCAATACTTCATTACGTAAGGATTCTGTATTCATATTTACTCCTCCAATATAGACTGTTTCTTCTAGGGTAACATGAATATGGACTAAAGTCTATATAATCATCGGTTTATTTCCATAGTTCAATGTTACATAACTATAGTAAACAATATTTATGAAAGCTAGACGAATTCTTATTTTGCAGCTAATTCTTCAATCACTTCAGCCAAAATACGTATCGCCTTTTCTAATTGTTCTTGTGGAATATTAAGGGCTGGTAAAAGTCGTACCTTATTTTTAGCAGATAAGCATACTACACCCTTTTCTAAACATTTTGCAATGACAGCTTTTGCATCTACTGTAGTCTCAATACCGACCATGAGCCCCATACCACTAACACCAATGACACCAGGTTTACCAGTTAAGGTAGATTTTACGTATTCCCCTTTTACTTTTACAGAATCGAGAAATTCAGGAGTTAACCGGCTAATAATAGTGTTCCCTGCAGCCGCGCAGATTGGATTTCCCCCAAAGGTAGTAGCGTGGGCACCAGCATTTAAAACGTACTGCATCTTTTCATTGAACAAAGTAGCCCCCATTGGTAGACCTCCCGCCAAGCCTTTTGCAGTAGATACCACATCTGGTTCGATGCCAAATTGTTGGTATGCATATAGACTACCAGTCCGACCATTACCAGTTTGTACCTCATCGATAAGTACCAGTTGATCGTATTCATGCGCATATTTTGTTACCGCTTGGACAAACTCTTTATCTAAGGGCATAACCCCACCTTCACCTTGGATAGGTTCCATCATGATAGCACAAACAGCTGGATTAGCAAGGACTTTCAAAGCCGCATCAATATCATTGGCTGGAGTGTGAATAAAGCCTTCCGTAAATGGGAAGAAATGTTGATGGAATACATCTTGTCCTGTCGCAGACAAGGTAGTAATAGTACGACCGTGGAAACTATTGACCAAGGTAACAACTACATGACGACCTTCGCCGTATTTATCATGGCTATATTTACGAGCTGCCTTAATAGCACATTCGTTAGACTCCGCACCAGAGTTAGAGAAAAACACCTTTTTCATCCCCGTTTTCGCGCAGAGCTGTTTCGCTAGTTCAATCTGTGGCAAGGAATAGTATAAATTAGAAATATGATTCAACGCATGAGACTGCTTAGTAACAGCGTCAGTCCACTCATCATCGTCAACGCCAAAAGCGGTTACTCCAATACCAGATCCGAGGTCGATATACTCTTTACCCTCTACATCCCACAAGAGAGAACCCTTCCCTTTTTCAAAGCATACGTTAAACCGACCATACGTATTGGCTATATATTCTTTATCTTGTTGTTCAAAATCGATTGCATTACTCATTATATCCTCCAAATGTACGGTCATGCCGTCGTCTATCTATGTAAAAGATATCCAATAGATGATTACCAGTATTATGTTTACTATATTAAGCAACAAACATTGTGCCAAGGCCTTCATCGGTTAATAACTCGATAAGAATGGCATGTGGAATTTCACCATTGATGATAAATACCTTTTGTGCCCCAGCTTCTATGGCTTCTAAGCAGCAATCTACCTTTGGAATCATACCGCCTACAATGACACCATCCGCTTTTAACTGAGCGGCCTCGGCCATCGTAATTTTAGAAATTAAAGAATCTGGATCATGCACATCTCGCAGTACACCATCAATATTGGTCATAGCCACCATGGTTTCCGCCTTGAGGGCACCTGCAATTTTCGCGGCTACCGTATCCGCATTAATATTATATGTCTTGCCATCGGCTCCCATGCCGATAGAAGAAATAACTGGAATATAGCCACGGCTAATTACGTCATGGATAATACTCGTATCAATGGTATCAATATAACCTACGTAACCAAGTTCTTCGTTTTGTTTATGAACTTGAATCATGTTGCCATCTACGCCACAAAGGCCAACAGCTTTGCCACCAAGATCCGTTAAATCCGCCACGAGCCCTTTATTCACCTTGCCGGCTAGCACCATTTGTACAACATCCATTGTTGCTTCATCGGTAACTCGTAGACCATTAGCAAAATGTGATTTAATTTGCATCGCCTCTAAAGTACTATTAATAGCTGGGCCACCGCCATGAACAAGGACTACTTTGACCCCCACTAATTGAAGTAATAGTAAATCCTTCATAACAGATTTCTTTAACTCTTCATCCACCATGGCATTGCCACCGTATTTAACGACAACGTACTGATCTGTGTATTGTTTTATATATGGAACGGCCGCCGTTAAGATATGCGCCCGCATTGCATTTGTTACATTCTTCATAGATTCCTCTCTAACCTAATACTAAACCAGTATCCTCTGGTAAACCCAATGCAATATTCATACATTGAACGGCGGCACCCGATGCACCTTTACCTAAATTATCGAAAATGGCGTGAACCATGATGCGTTCATCGTTACCAGTGACATAGATTTTCATACTGTCCGTATTGCTCAATTGATTAGCGTTTAACATACCGCTATTACTATTTTCAGTAAATGGTGCAACCGTAACGATTGTACTATCTTTGTAAAAGTATTCTAACGTTTGTTGTACCTTATCAATACAAACAGGTTTATGACATAAACGACTATGAATACCTACGGTAACCTCCATTCCAGAGTAGTAATCATCAACAATTGGCATAAAAATTGGAGCTTCACTAAGGCCGCATACATGTTGTACTTCGGGTAAATGTTTATGTTCTTGACCAAGCCCATATTGACGAGGCGCATAAAGGAAATAGTCCTTAGGACTGCTTTCATATTGACCAATCATCTTCTTACCACCACCGCTATAGCCTGTTAAGGATGTAATGGTGAAAGGATAATCCGCTGGCACGAGCCCTGCTTTTACAAGAGGCGCTATACAAGCAATCATACCGCTCGCATGACAGCCAGGATTTGCAATATGTTTTTTAGTTGCAATATCTGTTTTGTAGCTTTCACCAAGTTCTGGGAACCCATATGCCCAACCAGCTGTAGTTCTAAACGCTGTAGAAGTATCAATAACCTTACATGGAAAATCACCAATAGCGGCCATAATTTCCTTAGATGCCACATCAGGTAAACATAGAAATACAAGATCCGCTTTTTTTGCAACCACTTTAATGGCCTCTACATTTTTGCGATCCTCATCAGCAGTCGCTAAGAGTTCTATATCTTTTCGATCGGATAATCGTTCATGAATTCTAAGACCAGTTGTGCCTTCATGACCAACAATAAATACTCTATGGGGTGTCATAATAAACCTCAATTCTCACCTATTGGTGACTCACACCTATTTATATAGCCCTTTATCCAATATAAATAGAAAACAAACTATACGATTCATCACCATTTAGGAGGATGAATTTATTTCAATGGATAATCTCCAAAGGTGGCAACCATAACTGCCTTAATCGTGTGGAGACGATTTTCTGCTTCTTGAAACGCTAAAGAGTTTGAACCTTCGAATACCTCTTCAGTCACCTCAATGCCATTCATACCAAACCGTTCATAAATATCTTTACCCACTTGTGTTTCTGTGTTATGGAACGCAGGTAAACAGTGGCAGAACTTAGTATTTGGATTGCCAGTTAATGCCATCATTTCTGCATTTACTTGGAATGGTTTAAAGGTATTGATACGTTCCTCCCACATATCGTAAGTATCACCCATCGTTACCCACACACCAGTGTAAATAACATCTAAGCCTTTAACGCCTTCAGCTACATCATCTGTGCAAGTAATAGTAGCACCCGTTTCTTTAGCCACTTTTAAGCACTCTTCGTAGAATGGACCAGCTGGCCAGTATTGTTTAGGGCCAATGAGTCTGAAATCCATCCCCATTTTAACGGCACCACTCATCAAGGCATTACACATATTAGATTGACCATGACCTACATAGGCAAAAGAAATTTCATTCAACGGTTTGTCGATATTTTCTTGAAGTGTTAAGAAATTAGCTAATGTTTGTGTAGGATGATCCATATCGGTAAGCCCATTCCAAACAGGTACGCCAGAATAATCAGCTAATGTATCTACATCGGCTTGATCAAAACCTCTAAACTCGATAGCATCATACATAGATCCTAGAACACGAGCTGTATCTTTTAAGGATTCTTTTTTATTCATTTGGGAACCTGTAGGGCCAAGATATGTTGTATGAGCACCTTGGTCCGCAGCCCCTACCTCAAAAGCACAACGTGTCCGTGTTGAGTCCTTTTCAAAAATTAATGCAAAGTTTTTACCTACTAATGTTTTGATTTCTTTGCCCGCTTTTTTATCGGCTTTTAATTTTGCTGCTAAGTCCAAGAAGTATTTAATTTCTTCTGGTGTGTATTGAAGCATTGTTTTAAATGATGTATGTTGTAAACTTTTCATGATAACCTCTTATTTCAAACTACTTATTTAACTACTTTTCTTGTAAAAATTCGGCGGCAATAGCAGCCATCATTGTTATACCAGGTTCCAGAATGCTTTCATCAATGGTGAAAGCCTCATTATGTAAGGCCGGATTACCTTCAAACCCAGTACCTAACCAAAGAAAAGCACCTTTTATTTTATGAAGATATGCGGAGAAGTCCTCTGCTGCCATAGACGGAAATTCAGGATGGACCACAGCTTCTTTACCAAGATATTTCTCTACAATAGATGTGGCATAATCGATGGCCTCTGGATTGTTGATGGTAGCACCATGACCACGTTTATAATCTAAGGTACTCTTTGTTTTTAATAACATATCGAGAGCTTGTAAACTTTCACCTAAGCGGCGCTCAATATAATCCCGTTTTTCTGGTTCATAGGTACGGCATGTTCCTTCAAGATATACATCACCACAGCCTACATTGTATCGGTCACCACCATTAATCACACCAATGGTACATACGAGATTTTCCATTGGGTTCGTTTCGCGGGCCACCATGGATTCCACATTTACAATCCAGTTTGCGGCTGCTACAATTGCGTCTACCCCATTATGAGGTTCTGCACCATGAGTAGCTTTCCCTTTAATGTGTACGAGGAAGTGATCGGATGCAGCCATGAGATTACCTTTTTTAAGACCTACAGTTCCCACTGGCAATTGAGGCCACACATGAAGTCCATATATCTCATCCACATCGTCGAGGATGCCGCTATCTACAATACCTTGTGCACCTGGGAATAATGCTTCTTCTTCGGAAGGTTGGAATACAAGCTTTACGGTGCCATGCAATTGATCTTTAATAGACTGTAAAATGGCTGCTGCACCAAGTAAAATCGCAATGTGGCTATCATGACCACAAGCATGCATAACGCCGTCATTTTCTGATGCAAATGGCAATCCAGTACTTTCATGTATGGGTAAGGCATCTATATCAGCACGCAATGCAATGACTGGTCCAGGTTGAGTCCCTTCGATTTTACCGATAACGGCATAATCAGAAACATCATTTACAAAAGGAATACCTAATTCACCAAGAATCTTTTGAATAAATAAAGATGTATTTTTTTCTTCACCAGATAATTCTGGATGACTATGAATATGTCTACGCCATTCCACAACTTGTTCTTTATATTGGGAGGCATATTTCTTAATTAAATCTTGTAAAACATTCATTAGGCTATCTCCTTTATACACGATATGTATATTTTATACATATTTTGTGTATTTTTATAATCTATACACGTATTATAATACTACCTACCATAATTAGCAAGTATTTATACAAATTTTACGTATTTTTATTTGTTATATTGTAAATCAATTTTACTCATAGATTCTTGCTACCTTTGATTAGAGAAAAAAAGACACCTTCCAAAGAAGGTGTCTTTTTCTTATTTTTCAACGACTGATTCGTCGAGCTGAGTACCGTCAGGTAAAAATGATTTTACAATCAGCTTATTCGGTGTCACTGTCATAGACATATAATTATTCGTTTCAGGCTGAGGCGCTACATATACATCTAGAGGATGCTCTTTCCACTTAGGACGGCGTGCATCACCAGCTATTCCTGTAAGGATATACAGTGGACCCGTTGGATCTCGATCAAAATTTCGTACATGGCCACGGTTGCGGTATGTATGTAAATGAGCAGATAAAACTAAATCCACATTAAACTCATCGAAGATAGGCATAAATAATACGCCCTCGTCATCGAAACCTACATCGCGACTTGCACCTGGTCGGTCAAAGGCATATTGGAATGGATCTCGATGCATAAGAACGACAATCCATTTCTTCGTATTAGCTGCAAGATCTTGGCGTAACCATTGAACCTGTACATCGTATAAATCAGGATGATGCGTATAATGATTATCCTCATGATTGCTTTCATATAACATTGTATCTAATACAACGTAATGAACATCACCGAAGTCATAGGAATAATAACGACGATTAAAAATTTCATTCCCATTAGGCGGTACTGCGAAGTAATTCAAATACGCATAAGGCTCGCGCATTTTCCAATCTAATGTATACATCTCGTGATTGCCTAATGTCGTTGCTAACGGCACATTAGCACTCAACGGTCTAATGGAATTTAACCAAGTGCGCCATTGATAGGCATGCTCTCCATTATCTACAAGGTCACCCATGCTAATATACAAGGCTGTCCTAGGGTTACGATGTGCTGAGTCCTTTACAATCTCTTCCCACTGAGAATAATCCCCCGACTGAGAGTCTGGATAAATAAGAACATCATACACACTGGCGCCAGCCGTTTCCAGAGAGTACCAATCACTACGGCGATCACTACCATAACCAACTCGATATTCGTATTTAGTATTAGGCGTCAAACCAGTTAATGTACCCTCATGGATATAGGTAGTACTACCATCATCTGTAAAAGCTTTGTCTGTAGCTCTTATCGTTTGAGTCGTATCAGCTCCAACAAGACGATACTCTATTACCGCATCAGCTTCGCTGCTATCTGATTGCCACATAATAGTACGACTCGTGCTGTTATCTTGAGCTACAATTTGCCTAATATAACGACTTTCAGAATCGAGGAGTGGCTTAATTTCTTGGCCACTCACCACAGCCGCTGTTCTAGCTATGCGACTCTGTATGGCCTCCTTATAGACATATCCACCTACAACAGCACAGACCAAGGCAATAATGGTCAGTACGGATATAATTAATCTTTTTTTGTTCATATAATTCTAATTCTTTTCGTAATATTGTTTCATTTGTGTATAGCCATTAACAATGACTTCGATTTCACCCGTTCTAGGATGGAAGATAAGTCCGTGAATAGGCACATCTTTAGGAATCAAAGGATTCATACGCAATTCGTCTACTGTATCCTCTACATTTTCAGCAGGATGTGTAAAGCCATCAGCCCAGCGTTCCATTTCTTTACGGACCATATGAATCGCTTCTGGTGCAATACCACGAGCCAGCATTTTTTCTGTTAGATCTTTTGCCGTAGTTTTTGCCATACCACATTCGTGATGACCAATGATAAAGATTTCGTTAACGCCTAGCTCATAAATACAAACAAGTAAACTACGTACAACGCCATCAAAGGGACCTGTAATACAGTTACCTGCAGTCTTTACGATTTTCGCTTCACCGCGCCCAATATCCATGGAATCTTCTAAGAAGTTAACAAGACGTGTATCCATACATGTAACAATTGCCATTTCACGACTAGGCATTTTACTACACTTTGTATCTGTATCTACATAACCTGTATTTTGATCTTCTACATATTCTTGATTATGGGCTAAAATATCATCTAATAAGCTCATAGTACCTCCTATATAAAAAGACTTTGGCATACAACCAAGGTCTCTATATCAATAATGCTCGATATATATATTATATCATATTAAGTTGTACACGCTTTAAGCCACAAAAAATAGGTCTATTCAAATACATGTATTATATATTTGAATAGACCTAAATCGCTTTTAAAGTGCTAGAGTACACACCTTATCTATCAGGTGTAGATAATGCTTCGATAGCTACGCTACCACCGCGTACAACTTCAATACGATTGACGAACATAGCTTTAAATAAGGCAATCATGTCATTATTTTTAGATACGGTCTTTACACATTGAACAAGTACAGATTTACGATTATAATCCACAACTAACAAATCAAAGGTTTTGGCAATGCGGAAAATTTCTTGTTTGTCTGCTTCTTTACAGCTATTGACCTTGATAAATAGTAATTCTTTTTTCGTAATTCGCATGTCAGTAAAGTCGATAACCTTAATAACCTCCACACTGCGATTTAGTTGCTTAATAATTTGTTCGTACGTCAAATCATCACAAGTAAGATCAATCGTCATACGAGACATGGTAGGGTCTTCAGTTTCCCCTACCGTCAATGTGTCAAGATTATAATTTTTGCCTGCGAAGAGGCCTGAAATCTTAGCTAGTACACCGATTTGGTTTTCTACATACGCTGAAATACAGCGTTTTTTCATTTGTACTTCCATAACCCCTCCTATTTTTTATCCTTCAACAACATATCACTTAAAGACTTACCTGCTGGTACCATTGGCAACACATTGAGCTCCGTTGGAATGATGAACTCGAGTAGGGTTGGACCATTTTTGAAAGTATCTGCCAATTGGAACCCTTTTTCGATGTCCTCAACCTTAGTAATACGCATTGCCTTTGCGCCATAAGCTTCTGCCAATTTCACAAAATCTGGTACATATTCAAACTCATCATTATCGATTACATCACGTGTTACTAGGGCACTTTTATCCATCAATAAATTCGTGCATGCATATCGTTTATCGTAAAATAATTGCTGCCATTGGCGTACATTTCCGAGGAAGCCATTATTTAAAATAATTAACGTCACAGGCAAACGGTAGTGCATAGCAGTGGCAAACTCTTGGATATTCATTTGCACGCCACCATCACCACAGATGGCAAATACACGCTTATCTGGATTTCCCATTTGCGCCCCTAATGCAGCAGGAAAACCATAGCCCATAGTCCCTAAGCCACCAGACGTCAACATTTGATATTGACCTTTCACATCAAGGAACTGGGTAGTCCACAATTGATTTTGACCCACATCGGTTGTAACGATAGGATGTTCATAGTGATGATTGATGTACTCGATAACAGTTTGAGGTGTTAACCCCTCTTCGTCAGCTTGAGTGACAGGGCGCTCTACCTTAAGTTGCTGTAATTGTTTTGGCCATTCGCCAAGGTCGTGAGGTTCAATATATTCTAAGATTTTTTCAATAGCCAATTTAGCATCTGCTACGATTGGAATATCAACCTTAATATTTTTAGAAATAGATGCCGCATCTACATCAATATGGATAATCTTACAATTTTGTGCAAAGGTACTTAGTTTACCGGTAATACGATCATTAAAGCGCGTACCAATAGAAATCATCACGTCACAATCAGTTATGGCTACATTAGGAGCATATCCACCGTGAATCCCTACATTACCAAGATACAATGGATGACGGCTGTCAATAGCACCTTTCCCCATCAAGGTTGTTACAACAGGAATCCCTGTTTTTTCGACCAACTCCATCATAAGGTCGTTGGCACCACTAATGCTTACCCCACCGCCTAATAGGAATAGAGGCCTTTTAGCTTTACTAATAATAGAACAGGCCTTTTTAACTTGACCTACGTGAACAGTGGTATTTGGTTTGTAACCGCGAATATTAATCTCTGTTGGATATTCATCTGACCCCATAGCCTTCTGAATATTCTTAGGAATATCTACTACAACAGGGCCTGGACGACCTGTGCGAGCAATGTAAAAGGCCTCTTTCAAAATACGACCTAAATCTTTACGTTCGCGAACAGTAACGGCATATTTACAAATATTGCGGACGATGCCAACAGTATCTACCTCTTGAAAAGCATCATTGCCCATGAGGCCTAAATCAACTTGTCCAGTAATACAAACGAGGGGCACACTATCTGCATATGCTGTGGCAATACCAGTCACAAGATTTGTAGCACCTGGACCGGAGGTTACCATACACACCCCTACTTTACCAGTACTCCGAGCATAGCCATCTGCAGCATGAGCTAAGGCTTGTTCATGACGAGGCAAAATAACCTTTACTTGATCTTGTTTATATAATTCATCCATGATATCGATGGTTGCGGCCCCAGGATAGTTAAATAAAAACTCTACCTGCTCCTCTTGAAGGGCTTTTACCAAATACTGTGCGCCTGAAATCATAGGTATCTCCTTATTTATATAATGCATGCATATCGAATTCTCAATATTGACATCAGATATATCTAAAAAATTGAATATCTTATCTAGATATGTTATACTCAGTAGTGTACCATATGTTGTGGTACATGAATATGTATAAAATCTCAAATTATAGAAATATATGTAGATTCTATTTTGAAAGGACTAAATATCATGAAAGAAATCTTAGGTTTCCATTTAAACGGTTGCCCTTATTGCGCTAATGCATTCCGTGCTATCGATGAACTCGTTGCAGAAAATCCTGCATACGCAGATATTCACATCAACTGGGTTGAAGATCAAGATGCTCATGAGCTCTTCAAAACTCACCCATATGAATACTATCCAAACTTGTGGTTCGACCTCGACAAACAATACGAGGCGCAACCTGGTGAAAGCTATGACCAAACAAAATCTTTAATCAAAGCTGTATTGGACAAAGCACTCGCGTAAAACGCTATATTCACAAATAAAAATGCACCCTTAACATATAATCTAATGTTAGGGGTGCATTTTAGTATACTGTAAGATTATAGCTTTTTTTGTACCATAAACTTACTGACTGCCTTATACACAATTAAAATCAGTGCAATTTCTAAAGGGAAACAAATGATATTTTTAATAAGACGTCCAATAAATATAGCAGATACTGCTTTGTTATAAAATATTGTAAGCCACATTGTATTCAATATCAGATGTATGCATACAGTAACAATCGTTTCCGGTAAAAGTAATTGTTTAAATGTAACATTACGACCGTGTAAAAAATATCCATACACATAGCCTACAAGAAATTCAGATACGATAAAGCCGGGAAAGAATACCCCTTGCCCAAATAGGGACATACCTATAAAACAGGCAATAGCAGCCATTATACCTGCTGCCATAGGCCCATAAAGAATGCCAAATATAGCGGTTGATAAAAATCCAAAGGTAATATGTATAAATGTAGTATGAATAGCAAATATATAAGATAATAAGACCGTCAAGGCTACAAATACGCCTGTCTTTACAATCATATCAGTTTTCATAAGATGTACGGTTCCTTTTTCTATCCTTCCACTCTAAATACATATGACGAACAACTTGAATGGGTGATACAAATAACATTCTAGGTCCACCATAGCGCATGATTTCACGTATTTTTTCACGATATGTAGGCGCATAACAATGCGTTTTACATACGCTACAGAAGGTTTTGCTTTCCATATGAGGACATACATCTATACGATGTTCCGCATACTGCCAAACTTTCTGACACTCCTCACAAAGTTGCCCTTTAGGAGTATGGTGCTTATTATGACAATAGATGCCAATAATTTGGTACATAGTTTTTAGTTCTAACTTACGTTTCTCATCAACCGTCATGGTTCTCTCCTATTTCACAGACCAAGAAACCCATGCCACCTTATCAACGGTCTTATTATGGATTTCTCCATCAATAGCTAGTGGCTCAATGAGATTTCTAATCTCTTCTTTCATGTCTTCCATGTCTCCCCATCCATTATTATGAAGTCGCATGGTAAAATAATTAACTGCCTTTTCAAGAGACATAACCTCTGTTTCAGGAACCGTTTTGTAAGTTACTTTCACATTATGCCCCATCTCATGGATTGCATCTAAACACTCTTTCATCTTACCATCCCACGGAAAAGAATCACGGCCAAAGAAATGTTCAGATAACATATCAACCATTTCGTCACTGCGTTCGCTGAAAGCAATCCACAAGCATTTATCCTTACTCGCATCGTGCATGGCGCGAATATTTTCTACATCAAACATAATGGGACAGAAAATACTGTATGCCAAATCAAAGCTTTTATCCCAACCTAGTTCACGACGAGTTTCATCAGACCAAGGGCCGATATACAAGCTAAGATCTAATCCTTCCGCCTCTGCCAATTGTTTAGCACCACGAATCATACCATCAGATAAATCGATACCAGTCGCTTTATAGCCTTCACGAGCTAAGCCCAATGCATAGTCACAAACACCACAGCCTACATCAAGTGTACGACCATTCGCTGAAAGTAATAAATTTTCATCCTTTAAGAAGGCTAAAAAATCAGTAACCTGTGCTTTGCGATCCTCGCGATTGTGCATTTCTACAAAGTACTCGGAACGATGGTTCCATGCATCTTGCTCATCACGCCAAACTTCGTTGACGGTAAGCTCTTGTATTTTATTTGTCATATTATCCCCTCTAAATAGCCACATCCCTAAATGGATGGGCTATAGATACATATATAATTAATTTTTCACTTAGTTAAATTTACTACGTAATTTAACTCTCCCCTATATGTCCTAGTGTTCCGGCTAGGATGTTCAGATTTTCATATAGATATCCTTATTGTACATCATTCTCAAAAAAAAATGTGTTACCCAAATCACATTTATCTCCCATTAATACATACAGATAGCACTTTAAAGTTGACTATATATTATATTATTTCATACATTACTCTGATTGATTATAATAAAGAAAAGGAAAATTTAAAAGTATGGGAAAATATATGATAATTCTAATGTTTACATTGATAGCTATTGCTGTAGTTTTTGCTACTTATAACTTATCTATAATTAGATCTATGCCTCCTGAAGAACGTTATAAACTTCTTTACTTTAAAGATGATCAAGTGTCTATAGGCATTGGATTAGTAAAAAGAACCTATAAATTAAAAGATATTCGAGAAGTGCGTTTCTCCAAGGGCAAAAAATTCCGTAGTATGGGAAGCTGGGCAGGCAGAATGAAGATTTGCAAACTAAATGGTAAGACAAGTCATTGGATAGAATTTGATGGTACTGTCTATTACAAAAAGATGGTATATATAACAAATGAAGAAATCATTGATAAATCAATAAATATACTCATGAATGAATTTAGATCTAGAGGGATTCAGTGTAATATATATAGATAGTAAAGTTAGAACACTAAAGTACACTAAATTATGATATGCGAATATATAATTCTCTGTCCTATAGACTAATTATAGACATACAAAAAAGGCTTCTCGAAATTTCGAGAAGCCTTTTATTTGGTGCGCCTAGCAGGATTCGAACCTGCGCACCCGGTTCCGGAGACCGGCGCTCTATCCCCTGAGCTATAGGCGCATGAATACCTAAAAATTATACCATATTACGCTATGGTTCGATAGTATAAAGTATATGAGGCAGATAGGCTTATAGAAAGGCCCTCAATGTAGATTAAAATTTCAGCTACCATTGAGGACCCATCAGTATATATATTTCGCTTAAAGTTGCTCTTTAAGCACTGCTAGTAAAGCATCACAGCTACGACTGACATCATCATAGGTTTCGTCAAAGTTTCCCGTATACCAAGGATCCTTCACATCGCGGCTTTCACCAACGAACGACATTGCCTTGTAAACCTTAGAATCTACATCATCACCAATGATACGACGTAAGTTCCGCCCGTTATTTTCATCCATAATGATGAGATAATCAAAGTTATGATAATCATCCATCGTCACTTGACGTGCCTTACGACGAGTATAAGGAATACCCATTTCATCTAATTTCTCTTTAGTCCCATAATGAGTATCGTTTCCTATTTCTTCACGAGATGTACCAGCGGACTCAATATAAATAGAATCACTTAAGCCAGCCTTTTTAACGATATGTTTCATATAGAACTCTGCCATTGTAGAGCGACAAATATTGCCATGGCAGATGAATAAAAGGTTAATCATAAAATATACTTTCTCACGCCTAATAAATTTATAGTTTAAGTATACTCAACAAAAGTTGACATCATACTAGCTGCATTGATTGCAAACACTTTAGATTCCTTATGAAATTCATATTTTCCTAGTTTAATACTATAGTTATTTGTATATTGATTAATAAAAATAGCATCATACACTCGATTAATTAAAGTATTAGTATCAACAACAGTATATCCAGGTTGTGCTTTTAGACATTCATTAGAATCCAGCAAATTCTCAAGTAGAAAAACTGATTCGTCCATCATTATCAAATTAACTAGAGGCTTAGAATCTTTTCCACTAATAAAATTATCATACTCCGTAATATTAGCGATTTTCAATCCTATTAATAATGGAACAATACACATTAAAATAAAATACGTACCTCTACCAGTAGCAGTTTGACACCTTATAAGACTAGGGTTTATCATCGGCTTTAGAACAGAAACTTTTACTTGACAATAAAACTTACTAATTTCACGTAATTCAAAATCAAATAGATTTACTATATTTTTAATAATATTCTCAATGTAATGCTGAGAATATATACCTAAACCATCATAGAATCCTTCTATATTAGCTGAAGGTATTGATACCCTAAAATCAAAAAATCTATCCAAATATCTACAAGAATCAAACCCCTCACCATAATAGTGTTTAATTGTATGTTGTAATTGCTCTAAATTCACAGAAAAAACAAATGTAATTCTTTCGTTAGATATATAATGCTTCAATTGTTCAAGTAAACGAACCGCAAAAGAAGGTTTGCAACGATCTAATTCATCAATAAAAACTATAAGTCTATTACCTCTTTCTGCTAATAGGTCAGAAAAAACAATTGAATATCAGTCTCTATATTTTTTTTGCTCCGAAATACTTCAAAAGGATTCTCCGACTTTAGAGTTTCTAGAATCTTATTTAAATTATACCCACTAATTTCAGAAAGAATACTTGCAGCACTTCTAGCTAAATTATTTTCAGATATAGAAAAATCTACACATATTTGTTTGGTTATTTCATATATTAGCGAAAAAATTGGTTCAGTATCATTATCATTTATCCAAGCATCATAATATACTGCTATCATACAGTTTTCAAAATCTTGAGTACCATCTAAAAGCCCAAGTTTTGTTAAAATAGTATTTCTTAAATCTTCCTCCATACCACTTTGTGGATTACATGCATTAACAATCATTTCACTCTGGCGTACAAAAAATGTTTTACCACTCCCCCATCTACCATCTAATGCAACAGTACTAGCTTCATTTTGTGCAGATAAAAACTTATAAAAATAAATAAGATGCTTATTTCTACTTAATTTATCTTCATATAATGTCTTTTTTAGATTATACTCTGTAGGCATTAATTCATATTTAATCATATTCTCCAATAATGTTTCCTTGAAAACTACAATAACACTTATTTTAAATTATACACGAAAATCTCTTATAACATATGATATAGGAGATTTTATCCTATATCTAAAACTATCATTAAATTATCACAAAGCTACAAACCTAATTTTTTAAAAAATGCTCTATTTCTTTGCTTTGCATTATACAAAACTTTATCTAGAGGAACAACCTCAATATAAGCCTTGTATTTATCATGATACATATAGTAACCTCTATCATCAGGTGTTTTTTTATAATCTCTACTTTCTAATATTTCTTCTAAACTTTTATCAATATCACAGATTGCATATAAATAAAATTGTGTTGTATCACGTGCCATTATAGTTCTTCCTGTTTTTGTTTGTGCATCTTTATTTCTTATTTTCCGAACATATCTAAGCATTTGATCCATAGGATTATCCTCATTCGAATATCCCGTTCTCATGGGCCGTTTTAATTCTACTATTGAAATTGTATTATAATAATCACATCCCTCTTCATCTGAAAAAGCGGCAGAGTTATCTAGAAATAATAAATCTGGCCGATCTCCTCTTTTTTTCAATGACTCATCCGATGCAATATATTCACAAAAAGCTAAGCGTTCATCAATCAACCATAAATTATGATAATTTTCTATATTCTCTTCATTTGTTAACTTCATTGGGTAAATTAAATTATGAATATATGCCTCTTTCTGATATTTTTCATCTTTAATTTTTAATCCATCTTCAAATAAGTCTATAATTACCTTTCTATGTGCTATATACTTGGCTAATTTTGCCTGATTACTTTCACTTAACTGTTTTATAGTTTTATCTAACAACTCTTCGTAACCGTCAATATCACTACTAGTTTTAATTTTTTTAGCCGCACTTAAAAGACCATGAGTGTGTTCCATCTCTAGCTTATGTAACATTAACTCAAGTTTATCATCATTAAGTGTTGGATCGAAAGTTCTTATTTCAGCTTTCTTATACTTTAATAAATACTGATATTCTGGCGCTGTACTAGAAATATATTTTCTAACTCTATTTTCATTCTGATCCTGTAACCTATTTAACTCATCTCGCAAATAATCTTGTATACTATGCTTAGCAGAATTTATAATCTGAGATAATGTCAATATATTATTAAATAGTCCTTCATCATCATTTGGAATATTAAATGCTAGTCTATTATCGCTGACATTTAAATCTAAATAATCTGAAGAAATAATAGCTACATAATATGCAGCTCCATCATGAAATGTTGCACCTTTTATTGTATTAATATAACTATCTAATTTATCCTTTTTAACTACCCTATTATTTGCCGCCCAATAAATAAAATTATTTTTTTGTAAGTCCTTTCTTAATAGTAAGTGTTTTATCTTGAAAGGAATCTCATTTATACTAAAATCAACCTCTTTAGAGTCTATTAGACCGTTAATTATGAGTTGATTAATCGAAACTGTATCTGATTCATCACGTATGTTAATCTCAATATTACTATTTGCTAATAAATATTCAATATAATGTTCGATTATAGTATTTGCGATATCTATCGTATTTTTACAAAGACCTTTACTATATTCTAAAATTGGATTTTCTAAAAGAATTGTTGTTTTATTATCAACATATTCCTCATGATATATATTCAAGTCATCAATAATGTCATCATTATTTAAAGTAAATGAAAAAGTACGCTTATTAATTAAGTTCCCCTCATTAGGATCTTTATATATACTTTCAACAAAAACATTTTGAAATACTTTTAACCACGTAAAGCGCCCAATTCCTTTTCCTCCAATTTTAGATTTATAGTCAGAATCAGCTGTAAGAAAAGATTCCATATTACTTTCTGTAAAACCAATACCATTATCAATAATAGCGATAGATTTAATTTCTTTAATCCCTTCAATAAGAGTGTCACGCCTTTTAATATCAATTAAGATTTTGCCTTTAAAAGCCTCTTTATCTTTTTCACTGCGCTCTTCTATTGAATGTATTGAGTTAATTACAGCCTCCAAGACAGACATAAAAGATTGATTTTTAGTTAAATTAAAATTTCTAACTCTCCCATTTAAATTGAATCCCATCTTAGGCATTTTCTCTACTACCTCCTTAGAAAAACACAAAGTTTTATCTTAATTATACTTTAATATATACTATTGTAAATTAAAATAATACAAAACTAGTTAGTCTAACGAGACATCAATTCTATAAATAGTTAAAGGCTCCTCTTTAAAGTAATTATAGAGGAGCCTTTATAATGTCTAATGATAGAAGCCTAAAAACTAATCATGGCTTTTATTTACCTTCAGCTTTACTTAAAACCATAACTTCACAACCAAAAATATTATAATTCATAGTACTTATGCTAATATTCACTTTATCTTTCGCACAAAAAAATCTTTAAAAATTATGTCGTATCCCAGCATCAATGCGCCATGTATTTTCTACGATAGCACCAAAGTTTTTAGTGAATGTACCATATAGATATGTACTAGGACTGACGCTCCAAGACCCACCAATTTCAGCATCGAGCCATGTATCCTTCAAATCTACTGTTGTTTGTACTGTTGGATTACCTGGTGCGGAATATGTTGTATTTGCCTTACCAGAGAATTCATGCGCTAACGCTAATTTAGCGAAAATATTGGATCTTTCTGTTTCTTTCCCAATGCCAATACCAAGTCTGCCTACAGCAGAGTTCACAGCATCAGCTTTCACATGCATAGAACCACCACCGACAACAGAAGCATCATAGGATACACCATTCAAACGGCCTACAATAAATTCTACACTAGGATCGATGTAGAAGCCATTTTCCTTCTTAATACGTTTACCATATTCAGCGCTTAAGGATGTGCCATATGTATGGTAATCACCGTTCACACGTTGTCCACCTACGGAGTAGAGCTTATAATCATTGGATAATCTATTACCACGTGCAATGATATCTAAATAACGACCATCATCATGTTGTTTTGTGCCATACAAGGCGATGCCGCCAAGTTTGCCATCACCACTACCGTTGGCATATGAATTACTAGATGTACTGTAATCAATAGCGCCGCCAAAAATCCAACCATTAGAAGCCTTATGATCGTAGCCGACTTGTACCCCATTATACGTCATATGTGCATCAGCACCGTCTGTGATTTTAGATTTACCGCCTATATATTTTGCCCATACACCTTGGTTTGTATTAGCTAAACGAAGATCTCCTAAACGGCGTTGTAAATCATTGGTATTACTCTTCCATGCCATAGCAGTCGATGTAAGAGCAGATTTTGAACCACTCACTAAGGATGATTCATTAGCACGATTAATCTTTGTTGTATCATTTACAACAAGACGCCCCTGCGAGTCAAAATGATCTGCACCTAGTTCTGCAACAGCACCTGGACGAGTAATCCCTTCATTGATTTGAACTGTTGTGCTCAGTTTTTTATCATTGCCAGTATATTGTAATTTATCAGCTAAGGCTTGTATTTCCTTTCGGTAGCTATCATCATTAGTCAAATTAGCTCCATCGCCTTGCAAGGTAATATGGCTATTATCTGCAGCATGTTCAACAACAATATTCCCCTTTCCTTTTTCACTAGCTGGAACACCGGCCTTATAAACAGCATTCACATAGCCGCTATAATTTTGAATTGTAATAGGCCGTGCATCAATAGGATGAAGTATACCAGCTGCCGTTGGAGTAACACCACCTACAAGGTTACGAACCTTACTGCCCTTGTATAGATATGCTGCATTATCCCCAGATGGACGTTCTCTTTTAGGGGTAGGCCGCTCCATACCAATCCATTCATTATTCCAAGTCCCTCCATTTTGTAAATAAATGTCAGCACCAGAATTATGAGGGTTCTTATTGCTTTCAGCATATTCATTTAGTACAGCACCCGTAAGTTTAGAATTAGGTGTTGTAAAAGCTAATGCTATATTCGTTGGCATTTCGTTATGATTTGGATCACGTCCATAATCCTTATTAATTAACCCTACATTCCCAACAGCGACCAATTCTTTAGCCCCTGGATGTTTACCATCAGAGCCAGTATTAACGTATACATCACCCTCTTCTGCCACCACAGAGTAAGTATCAGAAGTTTCTAAAGGATGCGTGATGATACGTCCACCACCATCAACAATAATATGACCACGTTGATTAGCTTGTAAACCGACACCGATAGCATCGATATCTACATTGCCTTTGACGTGAATATTAGTATCTCCATAATCTCTATCAGGATTGTCCTTGCTGAGTCTTGGCACTTTACCGCCGTAACCAGCATACACAGCGCTCATATAGTAATGACCGAGTTCCCTTTTTGACGCTGGTGCATCATTCTTAAGACGTACAATCAAATCTTTATCCACCGTCAATTGTGATCCAAATCCATTATAAATACCTGATACATTTTTAGTTTTACCTGTATCTGTTAAGCTTTTACCATGCACATTAACCGTCAAGGTATCCTCTATATGCTTGACTTCCGGTTGTGTTTGTACCGGTGCCCCCATTGTTAAGCCAAGCAATTCCTCCGCTTTATCACTTGTGGCATTAATTTCTGTAGCAAATGCAGAGCAGGTCATTCCAGTTAATACCAACGCAGCCATCACAGCCGATACATTTCGTTGTAATTTCATAAAAATCTCTCTTTCTTACCCCGCCTAATACGAGGCTCTCACAGAACGCATTTATACGTACACCCTAAAAATATAAAAAGACCCCCTAAGTCCAACTTAGGAGGTCTTGTTTATTTCACACACTTAGTAAATAGTTATATCCTATATTATTCAGGATTGATGATGAAGGACAATGCACTGAAGTATTTATTTTGCTCACCTTTAGTTTGAGTTGGGAAGCCCACTTCAACGCCTACTACGTTAAGGCCATTAGCACTTACAGTAACAGTTGCTTTACCATTAGCATCTGCTTGGCTTTCATTAGTAAGATCATTAATTACGTCTTTAATAAGAGGTGCATTTGCATATGGTTTACCGTCTTTCAAGACTTGGATTTCATATGTATCACCTTTTCTAAGAGTTAATGGGTTAACAGATGGAATGATTTGAATGAAAGCATCTTTATTATTGAAAGGTTTTGCTTCTGCATTCCAGTAGTGAACGTCATATTTAATGGCATGTGTACTTTTTTGAGCACCTGGTACTTCAGAGATTGGTTTATGAACAGTTTTACCATCTTTGTCTTTTGTCCAATAACCATAGTCAAAGTCAGTTACTGTAATACCCAATTTATCATTTGGTACAACTACTACATTTTTTTCATGTTTAATAACTTGTACAGGAATTACCATGCCATTGTTATCTAAGCCAATGATGCTTTTTACCATTTCTGGGCTATACGCATCATCAACAGGGCCTTCGCCAAGTACTAGCGCCTTTTCATCTAAGCGGTTAGCAAAGAATACGCCATGCGCATCAACGGAAGAGCACACACAACCTGCAGCTAAACCTACTGCAAATAAAGAAGCTAAGATTTTCTTATTCATAAGAACCTCCATAATCAATAACTTTTTCAATAAACTTGTTATTATTATACAGCGTTACAAATATTTCGTATATACCAATACCCCTATCAGCAAGTTATTATGCGTATTTAGTATATTAACTTATTTTTATACCCAATAATCATAAATGATAAAATTATCACCTATTTTCATGAATATATGACTTGTAAGAATATGTTAGATAAATACTTATAGATTAGATAAAAAAGGCGCTCCTTAAGGAGCGCCTTTATATATCTGCATAAGATATTATTTTTTATTCTTTGCTGCTTTCGCACGTGCGTTACGATCAAGAATCGTTTTACGCATACGAATGCTTTCAGGTGTCACTTCAACAAGTTCATCATCGTTGATCCACTCAAGAGCTTGTTCCAAGGAGAAGATACGAGGTGGAGTCAAGCGTACCGCTTCATCAGAGGAACTGGAACGCATGTTGGTAACATGTTTTTTCTTACATGGGTTAACATCCATATCAAGTTCACGTGTATTTTCACCAATAACTTGGCCTGCATACACGTCTTGGTTAGGGCCAACGAACAATGTACCACGATCTTGAACGGAGTTCAAACCATATGGAGTAGTTTCGCCATTTTCGAATGCTACCAAAGCACCACGTGTACGGGAAGGAATTTCACCTTTATATGGTGCATAACCATGGAATACATGGTTCATGATGCCATTACCTTTTGTAGCTGTTAAGAATTGTGCACGGAAACCGATCAAGCCACGAGCCGGAACTACGAATTCCATACGAAGATAACCGGCCAATTCAACCATATTAGTCAACTCAGCTTTACGTTGACCGAGATTTTCCATTACGGTACCCATAAATTCCTGAGGTACGTCGATGGTCAATGCTTCGAGCGGTTCACACAATTGGTCGTTAATAGTTTTGAAAATTACACGAGGTTTACCTACTTGTAATTCGTAGCCTTCACGACGCATAGTTTCAATCAATACTGCCAAATGCAATTCACCACGACCAGATACTTTGAACGCATCTGCAGAATCAGTTTCTTCTACTTTCATAGAAACGTTAGTTTCTACTTCACGGAACAAACGATCACGCAAGTGACGGGATGTAACAAATTCACCTTCGCGGCCTGCGAATGGAGAGTTATTTACGGAAAACACCATAGACAATGTTGGTTCGTCGATGGAGATGGATGGTAATGCTTCAGGATTTTCAGCATCCGCTACTGTTTCGCCGATGTTAATATCGTCGATACCTGCAAAAGCAATGATATCACCCATTTCAGCTTCGTCAGTTTCAACGCGGTTCAAGCCATTGTATGTGTACACACGACCAATTTTCGCTTTACGAGTACTTTCACCATTCATGATAGCCACTTGTTGGTTGGTTTTCATTTTACCGCGAACGATACGACCTACGGCGATTTTACCGATGAAGTTATCGTAATCAAGTGTAGTTACCATAAATTGAAGAGGACCTTCCATATCACCTTGTGGTGCAGGAATTTCATCAATCAATGTTTTGAATAACGGCTCCATGTTTACAGCTTCATCATTCCAATTAGTTTTGGACACACCAGAACGAGCAGATGCGTATACTACAGGGAAATCGAGTTGATCATCATCAGCTTCAAGCTCCATAAACAATTCAAGAACTTCGTCCTCAACCTCTTTAACACGTTGATCAGGACGGTCGATTTTATTAATTACTACGATTGGTTTCAATTTTTGTTCTAAGGCTTTACGCAAAACGTATTTAGTTTGAGGCATTGGACCTTCATAAGCATCTACGAGAAGCAATACGCCGTCAACCATGTTAAGTACGCGTTCTACTTCGCCGCCGAAATCAGCATGGCCTGGAGTATCAACGATATTGATTTTAATACCATCATGCATTACAGCAGTGTTTTTAGACAAAATAGTAATACCGCGTTCACGTTCCAAGTCGTTGGAGTCCATTACGCGTTCTGCTACTTTTTCATTTTCACGGAACACATGGCTTTGTTTTAATAATGCGTCCACCAAAGTAGTTTTACCATGGTCAACATGGGCGATAATCGCTACATTACGAAGATTTTCGCGAATCATAAGATCCTCCCTTTAATTCTTTCAGTATATTCTATATCACATAGCCTCGATAAAACGGGCTATGCAGGTATATTCCCCAAAATTGGCAACAGTTAATTATAACGCAGTCTATAGAAAAAAGTCAAAACAGTACACCTATTCTAATCATGGCAATTTCAACATTCGATTATACTTTTGACTCATCTTAAGACACAACCTATTTATGCTCTATCGCCCGCTTAGCAGATTTACGCAACAACGGAATTTGTTTATCTGTTAAATGGAAACAGAATTTAGGAATCAACTTTTCTATAATCTCCTTATCAGAGGCTTTCAAAATATATTCTGGCTGTAGTATAAGTTCTAATGCATTAAGCCCAGGATAATCTTTACCTATACTCCAATCATGATTTTTATTAAACGGACAGCAGTCTTGGCAATTATCACAACCTAATATCCACTCTTCCAACATATCCTCTGTCACACCTTCTGGCAATTTACCATCACCAAAGGTATTGATATAAGATACACAGGTTAATGGATTCATTGTAAAAGGTGCAGATAGAGACTTCGTTTTACACTTTTGCTGACATAAATCGCAAGTCTCTGGACATGGTGGTATCTCTAGATGACGAATATACTCACAAGGCTGATCAATTAAATAGGCTACCAATTCATAATTAGAGCCTTTAGGTCCATAAAAGAAATTGTTTTTTCTATAAATTCCAAGTCCTGCCGCTACAGAAGCAGGGCGCAAAGGAACAACACCAGTAGGCTTTGCTGTTTCACCACCAATAAATTGGATGTTCTTATCATTGAACCATGTTTCAAAAGATCGCCTTTGTTTGACTTCGCCCCCATCAGGGATATTAGCTAACGATAGTAGTAAGCCTTTTGCATATCGCTTTTGAAGCGAAGCAGGAAACTTATACGCTCCAAAATACTCAGTACAAACCACTATAGATTGTGCCCAAGGATAGTTTTCTTTCAATGTTAAAAAGGCATTACTATGTGCATATACCTTTTTACTTTCAGGTACATCTTCTAAACGCTTTATCATTCGTTCTTTATAAAAATCAAGTGCATCAAGAGGTACTATACCACAATCGTCATACCCACATGCTAGTGCTTTATCATGAATCTCTTGGGCCAACAAAGTATTCATATCATCGCCTCCCAAATATAGACTAACTATATAAATATCATACGCTTATAATGGACATAAAAAAAGATTTCTTATGAATCCATCATCCCTAAAAAGAGTAACGTTACATAAGAAATCTTATATTAGTATTTAGTTGATATTAGTCTTCACCAATCATTCGTACTTCGGGCTCAAGGTGTACGCCATGTCTATCGTACACACGACGCTGTACTTCTGCAATCAAATCAAGTACGTCCTTTGCACTAGCACTACCTGTATTGATGACAAAGCCTGCATGTTTGTGGGACACTTGCGCATCACCTACAGACAACCCCTTTAGGCCTGTTTGTTCAATCAATGTACCTGCAAAGTACCCTGGTGGACGTTTAAAGGTTGAACCTGCACTAGCATATTCCAAAGGTTGCTTGGATTCACGTTTTTCAGTTAACTCATCCATACGAGCTTTGATGGCATCCTTGTCGCCTGGTTTGAGTGTCATAATGACTTCTCCAATAACTTCATGATTATCGTGGAATACACTATGACGATAAGCAAAGTCCAGGTGAGATGCATCATACTCCTTAATATTTCCTTGGAAATCTACGGCTCTCACTGCAGTAACTACGTGGCTCATTTCACCATCATAAGCACCTGCATTCATAAATACGGCACCACCAAGTGTGCCTGGAATACCAATGGCAAATTCAAGGCCAGATAAACTATTCTCCCAAGCAAATTCAGAAGCATCCTTTAACATATACCCGGAACCAATACACAATGTGTTTTCGTTACAATCCATGATTTGGGTCATATGTCGAACTGATACGACGGCGCCACGGATACCTCCGTCTTTCACTAAAATATTAGATCCACAACCAATAATAGTTACAGGCACATCTAATTCGTGAATGGTACGAAGTGTAAAACTAAGTTCTGCCATCGTAGTAGGTTCAATAAATAAGTCCGCAGGTCCTCCAATTTTGAATGTCGTATGATGACAAAGAAGCTCCTGCTCTCGTACACGTGTACTTGGTAATTTTTCTAATAAAGCTGTTTGTAATACCTTAATGTTTTGGTTGTTGTTCGCCATGATCTAACACTTTCATCCCCTCAGTGATTGGTTCACTAATGATTTTATAAATATCATTAGAAATCTGGCTCCAACGCATTTGCGCTTGCAAATAAGCAGCCGCTGCAGTATTTTCTTGAATTTGAGGCATCAATTCCTCTTGTTTCTTTTGCAACTCATCCGCTTCTGGAGCACCAGACAACTTAGCATATTCCCATTGCATTTGTTGAGCCATAAATGTGCGAACCAAACCCGTTGCTACTGCATCTGCTTTCACTGCTTCCTGAGCAGCCATTAACTCTTTGTACTCTTCAGATTCACGCATTGCGTGAGCTAAATCATGAGCTTTATCGTAGTTCATAATATCCTCCTCCAAACAACACCATTAAAATCGCTACCGGTCATATAGATTTGGTAGTTCTTCTAACACATACGTATAATATATTTCTCAATTATGAAAGTCTATTTATTTAGATTGAATCCAATTGCCTTCAGCCTTAAGATCTGGATAATCAAGTTGACGCATACCTTCATAAGCTATAATCGCCACCGCATTAGATAAGTTCAGAGAACGTGCTTCATCTACCATGGGTATACGAATGCATGTATCCTCTTTACCATCTAATAAACTTTCAGGCAACCCTCTTGTTTCAGGCCCAAAAACGAGCATATCACCGATTTCATATTTCACCTCGGAATGAGTATGCTTTGCTTTGGTAGTGGCATAGAAATATCTACGATCAGGATATTTCTCATATAATTCTTGAATATTTTCATGTACCTGTACATCTACCAAGTGCCAGTAATCAAGGCCAGCACGTTTTACATGCTTGTCATCAATAGAAAAGCCAAGGGGTTTGATCAGATGTAAGGTCATATGATTGGCGGCGCATAAACGCGCTATATTTCCTGTATTGCCTGGAATTTCAGGCTCATAAAGTACTATTTCCATTTTCAATCCCCTATTCTTTATATCTATATTATTCTACAAAGGAACGGACAAAATGTCCACTTTTCCCGCCTTCTTTTTCTACAAGATATGTAGGGCCTATAATCATCCCCTTATCAATAGCTTTACACATATCGTAGACTGTTAAAAGTCCTACTTGAACCGCCGTAAGTGCCTCCATTTCAACACCTGTCTTTCCTGTCGTTTTTACGGTAGCCCGAACCTTAACAGCACGATTATGTGTAGAATCCGTACAGGCTGGACTTTCACCATCAACAAGAGTACAATGCACCTCAACCTTAGTTAATGCTAACGGATGACAAAGGGGAATGAGATTACTCGTCTGTTTCGCCCCCATAATAGCTGCCAATTGAGCCACACTAAGAACATCCCCTTTTTTTATTGTTCCCGCTGCAATGCGTTCATAAATTGCATCATTAATAGTAATAAAGCCTTCTGCCACAGCAGTACGAGTTGTAATATCCTTATCTGATACATCTACCATCCAAGCATTACCATCTTGATCAAAATGTGTTAAATCCATAATATATCCTTACTAATTATGTATAAATTATCACCAATAGTTTTATTTTCATTTATTATATTATACAATAGAATTAAGAATTGTATGTACAAGGAAGGAAGTGTTCCTATGAAAACAAAACTAACTTATTTTGGTCACGCTTGCTTTATGCTCACACGTGGCGATGTATCCATGATTTTCGACCCATTCTTGACCAGTAATACATGGGATATCGCTAAAAAAGAAGATATCAAATGCCAATATATCTTTGTCAGTCATGGCCATGATGATCACTATGGAGACACAGATTTTATTGCCAAAGCAAATGATGCCCTCGTTATCTCTACGGCTGAGGTAGCGGGTAAAGCAGCAGCTGCCGGTTGTCGTACACACGCCATGCATTTAGGTGGCAAGTTCGACTTTGAATTCGGTTCTGTTCGAATGGTTCCTGCCTTCCATGGCGCTGGCATCCCTGGCGGTCACGCTGCAGGTTGTATTGTAGATTTCTACGGAGATATCCTATACTTCGCTGGTGATACAGCACTCTTTAGCGATATGAAATTATTAAATCGCTTTGGTGAAATCGATTACGCACTTCTTCCTATCGGTGATAATTACACAATGGGGGTTGAAGATGCAGCCCTTGCTGCCTCTTATGTAAAAGCGCGTATTTCCATTCCAATTCACTACAAAACATGGCCTGTTATCGACCGTGAACCAGGTGTATTTACAAGTCTTGTAGAAGGCAAATATAACCAAACAGCACTCATTATCGATCCAGGCTCCTCTATTGAGCTTAACAACTAATAAAAGATCCACAGACCTAAAAATGACGCAATCCGCTGGATTGCGTCATTTTTGTATACCATTTTGGTTCAAGATTAAACCTATAAAAAAAACATGCGACCTAATATACTAAAGCTCTTGATTAGCCATAGAAAAGCCACCGCGATTAACCATACGTACAAACTCATCAATATCCTGAGTTTCATCAATCCCCACATAACCGAGTTCACGAACCATGCCGTACGGATTATGCAAAGATAATTGTGGATTCTCACCGGTCAATACCCACAGCACCTTATAGCCTCTTGGCGTCTCTCGTAGTCGCTCTTCCCCTTTGCCATCTGTAAAGTATACAAGTAAATCTACACGGTTTTGATTAGCCAGAGAGAATACAGGAGTAAAGGCTGTAGCACCACGCACATCGAGGCGCGGCTTCACATCCTTCACGGATTCCATCGTATAGGTGCGGCGTACTTCATTATCACATTCTACAACAGTAATACGATGGTTATAAGCATGCACGATTTGTAGCACTTGCTCTAAAGCATTTGTAAACTCCACATCAGTTATACTACCACTCATGTCGAGAGCTACCCATACATTTGCCTTATGTTGACGTAATGTGCCAGACAACTCCAAACGCTCAGGTTGACGACGATTACGACGCATCGTCGTTTTTTTGTATCCACTCGCTACCTTGCCCATTAACTTTTTAAGGTAGAAATACCAAGGCAAGGCACGGCGTGTCTTTTGGAATGTATCGATAAGGCTTTTCACATAGCCTTCCATATCCCCCTTTGAGGCTTCGTTGATATAGCGCTCCGTGATTTGGTCCATCGTATCTGTATCAATAGAATCGGATTCATCCCAAATATCATGGCTGGTTTGAGGGTCAAACTCCATAGCAACCGCCGTATCTGCGTTATCAATAGGCACAAAGAGGTCTGGTTTTTCTTTCATGACCTTATCAATAGCCTTCGCATAATATTCAATGGTACGGAAACGCTTTAATAACAAACCAAAGCGCGCATTTACATTGGCTACCGTTACCGCATCACGGTCTACATGTTCAAGGTAATCGTTTACGACCATATCCATAGCCATATGGACTGCTGTTTTGTGAAAGCCTTGGCTCAGTGCTTTTACCCGCATCAAATGAGCAGAAATGATATGAAGAACTTCACGCTTAATACCATCCTTCATCACATCAGGCGATTGGCGTAACAAGATAAATGGATTTACATATAACACATAGCCGCCCTGTTTAAGATTAATACCAAAAGCACTGGCCATATCAAAGCGAATGCGATGAGTCATTTGTAAGTAAAAGTAACCAAAGAATTGGTCCTCTTCAAGAAGCAAGCTGTTTACATCATGCAATATATTCCACAACCGTTGCTCATAGGCCGGTGTCATTACGGCTTGCTGCATAACAGAGAGGTCTGTCCCCTCCACTTGTACGTCTTCAAGAGCACGACCGATAGTACCTATATGGCTATCCGACATATTATGGTTCATAAGATCAGCCGCTATACGTTCAGGCGCCATACTATGATGTTGTTCTTCATAGCTATCTACATAGGCCTCATAAGATGCGTATATTTGCGTATACAAAGCCTCTGCTTCGCGATGTATGCGCTCTCGTTTCGCATGCCATCGATCAAGAGCCTCGATAGCCTTCGCATCATAAGAACCCGTTTTTTCCCAGCCATCGATATGAGTCAGTAAATCCGATGCATCACGTATATCGTCCTTATCTAAGTTTCGTTGCATATTTACACCTCCTTTTCTTTAGAAAACAAATTTAATATATGTCATATGCCATATATCAATTAGCATAATAATTAATAATTTACTAAAGTCGATTATCTATATATAGCTTTGATTTGGTTAACTATACACATAGAATTATTTTTGCGCTTCAAAGAAAATATCTACAAAAAGGTCATCTTCAATAGCATAAGCGTAAACGCGCTCATACGTGTTACGAAGATCTTTCATAACCGCTACGCGCAAATCCCCTGGATACAAGGTTAAAAACTCCACAAAGTGATGTACTTCCTGCGCATTGCTATTGCGATTTAAACGATGCAACATATTTTTTGCTGCTACATAAAGGCGAGTTGGGCTTTCACCTTTAACCTGCTCAGCCATAGACATAATAGCACCTGGTTTTTGAACCGCTGTTAATACATCATCAAAGGTAATAAGAGGTTCTTGATCGGACTCGATAAAGTTTACAAAAGCCTCCGCAATGAGTTTACCTACGTTACCGCGGATAACATTCATAAATATATCGCGACTATAGCTTGTGCCCTCTTGATTCTTATAAATTCTATATAGACCGGACACGCGTTCAAAGGAACGAGGTGTGGCATCGATATCGTCTTCGTGACGTTGATTTAAATATTCTGGATAGGAAGAAATAAATTCAATAACCTTTTCTTCAATACCAGCACCAATAGCCCAGTCAATCCATTGCATATAATCAGCATTCATATAAAGCCATACGAATCGATTTTGTTGTGCCGGATCCATATCGATGGTTTGGTAATCAAAGGAATCTTCAGGGTTCATAGCGGCGATGATGCGCACTTGATCACTTAAAGAAAAGCCATTAATTTCACGGTTTAGAATAAGGTTCATCAACTCTTGTTGAACTGCATGTTCTGCGCGGTTAATTTCGTCGATAAACAACAATACTTGACGCCCTTTATCTACGGCTTGTGCCACATGTTCCAATGTATGATGCACAGCGTATACTGTAGTTTTCACATCTCGTGTATTGCCATGACCATCCGTATGAGTCACCGTTTCTACAGTAGGTAAACCACCGATTTCACCTTCTTTTAAGAGGTTTCCGTCGATAGTTACTAATTCCCAGTCGTGTACCTCTGCAACACGCGTTGCGAGAGAGGTTTTACCAATGCCAGTCTCACCAACGAGCAAAGGCACTTGATTTGCAGCAAGCACTAATTCAACGCTTGCCATTGTATCTATAAAGTTCATCGTATCTCCGTTCTAATATTTCAAATATTCGCCTACTGCAATTTTCTTAACTATTTTGGTGCCATAAGCATCTATAAGTGACAACAAATCGATGGGCCATTTAGATTGACGTCCACCGATAGCTTTATTGTTGATTAACTCGCGTATATAGTCTTCATCAACTGTATCGCCGGAAATAGCATCTACAATTATAGCTTTGATTTCGTCTACTGTAACACCCAATGTATTAGGTATATAACCGACAATAGCCGCACTTATCTTAAATAGATGCAAGGCCAAGTCCTTAGTGAGGTTTGTAATCTGACGCATTGCCTGTGGATCTTGCTTTACTGCTGCTTCTAGAACAGTTACGCTAGGCTCATCAATGTAGCGCAAGGCTAAGTAACTTTCTTGCACGGCTTGTAACTGCACCGCCTCACTTGGAGTATTAATATATTGTAGGGCATCATAATTCGCCTTCACCGCTTCTAATTGCAATTCTTCAGATGGGTTTGCAATATAGCGAATAGCCCAGCCTGATTGAGCTAATGCACTTTGAATTAATGTATCAGACGGATTGTCGATATATTCTAAAACTGCCCAATCTTTTTCCACTAAAGTTTTTAACAATTCTTCTGTAGGATTTTCAACGAATTGTATAGCTCGTGGTGCTTGTAAAAGCGCCGTTTCAATAACCTTTTGAGTAGGTTCTTTAATATATTGTAACAGCATGCCGTTTTGTCCCACACATGTAAGTTGCATAGCTTCTGTAGGATTTGGAATATTTCGAATTCCATGTGGGTTATTCATCAGCGCCGTTATATATTGTTCCTCTGTCATAATAACCTTCATTTCTATATAAAAAGGCCATACGAATACGTATGGCCTATACTGAATTCTATCTCATTATATCATATTTTTTCGATATATTTATATCTCTTTCGTATACTTACTACACTGTTAATGCATCTAAATCAGAATTATTTCCTATGATTAATAGTTTATCCTCCGCCGAAAGAATCGTAAACGGATTAGGAGGGACTTCTAAATCCTCCCCACGCCTGATGCCTACAGCATTAAGATTATATTTCTCACGCAGATTAGAATCTTTTAAGCAGGTGCCTACCAAAAATTTTGGCATATCTACTTCAATAAGGCTAATGCTTTTAGATAGCTGTAAGTAATCCATTACATGTTCTCGTGTCAACGATTGAGCTAACCGTTGTGCCACATCATATTCTGGATAGATGACCATATCTACCCCCATCTTCTTGAGCATCTTACCTTGGAGTGCATTTTCAGCTTTCGAAACCACATGAGGCATATTCATTTCTTTCAACAACATCGAAGTCATGAGATTAGCCTGGATATTATCACCAATGGCAACAATAACTATATCAAATTGGCTCAAAGCTAAGGCTTTAATAGCCTCTTCATCAGTAGTATCTGCTACGATAGCATGTGTTACATAAGGGGAAACCTTTTGTACAATTTCTGGATTAATATCTACACCTAAAACCTCATGACTCATAGAGGCTAACATCTTGGCTATAGTCGTACCAAATTGACCAAGACCAATGACGGCAATTGTTTTATATTTCATGCTATATCTCCTGATAGACTAACTATTCTACTCAATTACAACAATACATTCTCTTCTGCATACCCAATTGGCTTCGTTGGTGAAGTCCTAAGAGCCCATGTACCAATAACGGTCATAACACCGACACGACCTGTAAACATAACAAGCATCAGCACCCATTTACTGCTTTCAGATAAATCAGACGTAATTCCCGTCGTAAGGCCTACAGTCCCAAAGGCGGACGTAACCTCAAATAACAATCGAATAAAATCATAAGGCTCATCCCAGGCCAGATAACAGGTGGCTATTAAAATAAGAAGGAGCGATAAAAATATAATTCCGTTGGCTTTAAGCACTGTTACTAATGAAATACGACGTTCAAAAATCTCTGTATCTGGACGGTTATTAAACAAGGTACGCGATGCAAGTATGGTTACTGCTACGGTACTAATTTTAACGCCTCCACCGGTAGAGTTCGGACCCGCACCAATAAACATGAGAATAATGGTAACAAACAAGGTAATTGGATGTAATGCATTATAATCAACCGTTGCAATCCCAGCTGTACGCGGCGTAATCGCTTGAAATAAAGAGGCCATTATTTTATTCCAAATCGGTAATGACCCAAAGGTTTTTGGATTTGACCATTCCACACCTAAAAAAATGATAGTTCCTAATAGGATAAGAATCGCTGTGCCTACTAACATAATCTTAGTGTGAAGTTTTAAGTCAACAAATCGTCGCACCTTACGGTGTGACCATATGTCAAAGGCCGCTAAATAGCCAAAACCACCGATAACAATTAGTACTGCTGTATTGATATTAAATAATATGTCCCCTACCATGGCATAAGGTAGATCATTATCAAAAAATACAAATCCAGCGTTACAAAAGGTGGAAATAGCTTGCATGATACCGGTATACAATGCAGCCTGTCCAATATAGGGATATAGCTGAATCGTATAGATTATGCCTCCCACAATTTCAATAGCAAAGGTATAAAGCGTTAACTTTTTCGTAATATGTAATAAACCAGTCATACCCTCCTGTCCAACGTCCTCGGACAAAAGCACACGATTTTTAAGGCCTACTCGTTTACCTAGAAGCAAAGCAATTATGGTCGTGAAAGATACAATTCCTAACCCACCTAACTGAATAAGGATAACCATTACAATCTTACCAAATAAAGACCAATGATAATAAGTATCTACAGTGGTCAGCCCTGTTACCGAAACACAAGATACGGCGGTAAAAGCGGCATCTACAAGAGCCGTCGTTTGCCCCTGAGCACTCGCCATCGGTAACATAAGCAATATTGTTCCTATAATCATGACGCCTAGAAAGCTAAACGCTAATAATCGATAGGGATTTTGTTGCATGTACCGTTGTACATGAGAATGGGAAATATCGTGCCACATACTGATTTACTCCAATCCCATTAACTTATATACAACTTGTAAACTTGGTAAAGCGCTACGACCACCAATCCCTTGCGTATTTAAAGCTGCTACAGCGGACGCAAAAATAGCAGCTTTTTCTAAATCAGAATGTCCACAATGTTGTAATAAATCTATAGCATATGTAGAGGTCTCTAACCCTTCTACTGGGGCTAACTCTCTTAATAATGTAACAAGCTTTGAAAGAAATGCACCATGAAAACTATCTCCGGCCCCCGTTGTATCAACTACATATTCTTGAGGGAATGCCTGACAACGATAGAAAGTTCCATCAGGCCATACAAAATAACTACCATTAGCGCCATCCGTAACCCCCGCAATAAGAGCACCACGGTCATGAATGATACGACAAGCTTCTTCTAAATTAGTAGTGCCCGTATATTTTTCAGCATAATCACGAGCAACAATAGTAATATGACTTGACTCTGTAATAGATTTCATCTCTTCATCGTAGCGCTGTGCACCTCCATCGAGGGAGATAATAGTACCTGCCTTTTGTGCTAACGCCATGGCAGAACACATGAATTGTCGATGCCGTCCGTTAACATGTAAAATGAAAGCTTCTTTAATTAATTGCTTATGAGTATCTAAAAATACTGGCTCTGGCGCAGTAGAGCGTTCAAAAAATACGGCACGCTCGCCAGTGCTATGCTTTACTAGGATTGTAGCAACGCCACTCTTTTCCCCCTTTTCAATGTGGATAGCATCAGTATTAACATTATATTTTTTGAAATCATCTAAAATATGACGCCCCACCATATCGTCACCGATACTGTCAATCATGGCCGTACGTGCACCATATTTACCTGCAACGGCTAATGCTGTAGCTACAGGTCCTCCACCATCGGTGGTAGAAGATACAACTTGTTGTACCTCACGTCCCGTTGGGTAATGATCCACAACGATGAAGCGGTCTAATGTGCTAGCCCCAATACCTAATATATCTATTTCTTTTTGAGGACATGTACTCATACTAACCTCCTAAGCCTTTTATCAGCTATACAAGCAATATCACTTCACATCTTATAGATTTACTATCTCACTTATTGTTTTATGATTTTAACAGCAATTAGATTTTTATTGTCCTTATAGACTTATACATCTATTCCTATACATCTATTGCTATGCTTTTTAAAGTCATTTAAGTCTTATACCTACAGAATACCTTTCGCTCTATAAAAAGTAAACCCCAGACTACAGTCTGGGGCTACTTTGTACTACAGAGAGCACGTATATGTCACGTAATATGTCTTGTATATTATATGTTGGTTATTGAGAGAGGTTGTTAGAATTAAGGTGTAACATAACAGTTTAAGACATCATACGTTCCATCATATATTCAATCTCATCAGCACTTAAATTGTACATAGCTTGTACCATTCGTTCTGCTGCTTCGCCAGAAGCACCGCTCTTAGCAATTTCAGCTTTAGCCTTAGTAATAAGAGCCTCTTTACGTTGTGCTTCGGAATCTTCGTCAGTTGGTACAGAGATATTGGCTTTACCCTGGCCAATGCCACGTACCTCTTGGTTAGGATTTTCTTTAGAAGTTGTTTTTGTATCTTGTGCTGCTACTGCTTCTATAGCGAAGGAATTCTTACCAGTCATGATATATTCAACAGCTTCTAATGTACTTTGCGTAAGGTTTACAGTCCAGAATTCACCTGCATCAGTCAATTTATAAAGCAATCCATTATAGGCAACAAGACCTCGTTTTTCCCATAATTTATAGAGCCAGTTCAATTCATCTAATCTGGAATCCATTTTTACTAAGCTCATAATATTGAGGAATCCTTGTTCTAATTGACTTACTACTCGGTTTACGATAGGTTGTAAATCACTTTGTTTCATAAGGGCCATAAATGGTTTTTCACCGCGGGTAACCATATCTTCGTATGGTTTTAATGCACGATGTAACATCATCCCATAACCGTCGACGTTACCACCTGCACCACTACCAAATGGGAACATTGGAACGCCCGATTTAGCTAAAGTGTTATACAAGCTACGTTCACGGTTATTAGCACTCCAGTGAGCGGCACTCAATCGACGATAGGAACGTTCATCAAGGTATTTACGACCAAATTCAAACATATCCCCTTGCATCGCTGTTGTGGCTGCAGCTGGAACTTTGCCGTTTGTAATGTCTTTATTGAGATCACTACCATCAAATACATTTAATTGATATAAGTCCGCACCATCTACGCCAGAGCTTACCAAATCTGCTAAATCTTGTTCCCACACCTCCATAGTTTGACCAGGTAAACCATAGATCAAGTCAATAACAACAGAACATTGACCATAAGCTTTCAAAGCAGCTAGTCGTTCTAATACGGTTTCTTTCGTATCTAAACGGCCTACCATTTGACGTACTTCTGTATTGAAAGATTGCACGCCGATGGACATACGATTGACGCCGTTTGCCATCCAAACTTCAAGATTTTCAGGAATCAAATCGTGAATACGACCTTCTAAGGTAAGCTCATAATCGTTTGCCAACGGCAAGTACGCTTTAATTGCTTTGAGCAATCTTTCAGAATTTGTAGGTGATAAAGATGTTGGTGTGCCACCGCCGATAAATACGGCATGGATCAAACCATCTTTTAATCTCGAACGCTCACTAGCGAGCTTTAATTCACTGATAAGACCATCAATATATTGGTCTTCAACACTTTGACTCGTACCGTTTTGGAAGAAGCCACAATATGTGCATTTTGTCTTACAAAACGGAATATGAATGTAAGCGCATTGCATTTCGCCCTTTTTAGGAGTGCCATTCATTAACGAATCCCAAACGGCTTGTGTTTCTTTTGGAGAAACGAGCGTACCATTGAGACCTGCATGTACAACACGTTTATGAGGAAATGCACCACTCATCGGATTATCGCATTCTAAACCTAGTTGTAGATTGCGTTGTTTCTCCGGAATGGATTCAAAGAAACTTGCTAAACTCATACTCCAATCCCCTTTCAGAAATTAGGCTTGCAACTTTGCAAGTACAGATTTTGTAAATTCTTTTGCATTTGCAAAGTCTTGTTCATCTGGATGAGTTTCCGCCGCTTTATGTAACGCATCGCGTTCTGGGCTTTGACCATGTGCAGATCCAGGGGGGAACATTTTATACATCATTTCGATTACTTTAGGATCGATTTTACCTTGGCATACGAAGCCGTCTACAAGAGCTTCTTTGTTAGGCAATAATTCAGATGCTTTTTCGATACTTTCACGCGCATGATCAGAATCAGCATACATACCTAATGTAGCAAAGAATACTACATTAGGATTTTTTAAAGTTTCAATCAATTTTGCCGCTTCTTTATTCGCTGTGCCTCGATCCACCCAGAAACCTACGAATACTGTATCATAATCAGCTAAATTTTCAGGTGCATCTTTTACAGGAACGCAAGGTGTACCTTCAGGCATAACGGAAGCCATTGCTTCCGCTACACTTTTAGTATTTCCCGTAAGGGAAGAATATAAAATAATAGATTTCATATTTATCTCCTTTATTACTTAGATATATTTATTCTTCTTCATCTTCGCCATCGGCCTGTACTACAAAGTGTACAGGAACTTCTACTGGTTGTATATCCCCTGTTTCATTTGGATACGGAGTCGCTCGTCGCACTGCATCAAGAGCCGCTTCTACAAATATTTCATCCCCACCACTAGTTGGATATACGTCTATTAAATTACCATTAGTATCTAATTTAGCCATTACATTAATTGTAACATCTACGTTCATTTTACGCTTAATAGCCGCATAAGGAATTTGTTTTTGGCTATCTACAGCTGCATAAAAGCCCTCTACATTGAACGCTGCTTTACCTGTACCATGACCATCACCTTCACCGGTACCATCACCTGTACCAGTACCATGGCCTCTACCATCACCAACGCCAGTACCTTCACCGGTACCATGACCGCCACCAGAACCGCCACCTGATCCAGGGCCTGTGCCACCAACAGCGGAATTATCACCGGATGTATTGCCTTTATTTTCACTTGCTTTAGCTGCCACATCTACTGCATCAGGAATATCTGTTGCTGTAGATGGTTCAACATTTGCTACAACAGCCTTTGTTCTTGCCGCTACTTCATCTGCTGACAATGGTTTTGGGAACAGATCTGCTCTGTTACCTCCGCCACCACCAGCATGTCCACTGCCACCATCATCGAGCACACTTTGTGTGAGGTCGATTTCATAGGTATCCATTTCTTGAATGGCTGGAACCACTACAAAAAAGATTACAGCAATAAAGAGAGCAATAAGATGAACTACGGCGGATATAATGGCTGCTTTTTTCCATGATATGCCTAGTCCCATAGTTATCCTTTCTGTTCAGCTGCAATAGCTAAGCGTTTAACGCCAGATTGTTTTAACATGTCCATAATCGCTACTACTTGACCATGAGCCGCTCGTTTATCGGCTTGTAAGATAACACTAGCATTAGGGTTTTCTTGGATACGTTGTTTTACCATTGCCTCAGCATCGTCAATGCTCATTGGCTTGTTATCAATCGTAATATGACCCTCCGCATCTAATGTTAAAACCACTGGTAATTGAGCTGGTGCAGAAGCACTAGTAGCCTGTGGTAATTGTACAGACAAGGCTTTTTGAGCCACTGTTTGCAAGCTGTTCATCATGAAGAATACCAACAAGAAGAAAATGATATCAATCATTGGAATGATCATGAATTCCGGCTTAGTTTTCATACGAAAGCTTTGCAAGTTCATAACTATTTCCACCCTTCTCGTTTAGCTGTAACTATATTTACACACATATTTTCAATTTGGTTAATAATGGAGTCCAAACGATGACTAAAAATTGTGTAAACGATAAATGCCATTATGGCCACACATAAGCCAGATGCTGTCGCGATAAGCGCCTCACCTACACCACCAGTAATGGCAGATGCACCCGCACCGGAGTCAAGGATACTGAAAGAGCCAATCATACCTGTTACTGTACCAAGCAAGCCCAATAATGGAGAAATTGTAACTGTTGCACTTAAGTAGTCCATATATTTTCGGAAACCAACTGCATCAACCCCCATTTGATCAGCAAAAGCGGTCTTCATTGCTTCTTCGCTAGAATCATTTTTTAAACCTGCTTCTGCAATACGACTTGCAATAGAAGGGTTCTCTTTAATTACTTTATCGATTTCATCCCAACGTTGTAGTTTTGCGAATTCATTTACTGCATGAGTTACAACAAATGTTTTGCCTGCATACTTACGATAGAAGAAAGCACGTTCTGCAGCTATAGCGATAACCATGAAAGACAAGAGTAACAATGGATACATTACATACCCGCCACTATGAAATAAGTGAATGACATAATTTAAATTTTCCATATTTGTAACCTTTCTGCCTGTTTACAGACTGAACATTAGAACCTGTAGGTCCCTTGAATTCTTGTATAATCGCCTAACTTAAAGCTTTCACTACCATATAAAGTGTCTCGTTTATTAGTGCCCTTCGCATCAAATGTATAGAATGCTTCAAGGAGCAAATCCTTGCGCGGTACATAGCCGGCACCAAATGTAAAGCTACGAACACCATCTAAGTAACGATCAGGTACTGCACCCGTACCATTACCACCGAAGAAGGAGCCATGTTCAAAGTATTTGTAATCGATGAACGCATTCCAAGATTTCGGAACATCTAAATCAGCACGCCCAATATCTAGACGAGCCATCCAGAAGTGTGGTGTGCCGCCCATTTGATGACCTTTTAGAGTAAAGTCTGCTGTGCCACGTTCATGTTGATATACGGTATTACCATTGAGGTAACGTCCTAAGTTAGAACGATTTTGACCGTAATCAACCGTAACAGCTGCATTAGCACCAAGTTGATACTTAGCACCGATACCAAATACATGAGCTACATTGGAGAAGCTGTATTCATCATTACTGTTTCCATTAGCATTTAAATATGTATGTGTTTTACCGCCAAAGGAACGTAAGTACCAAGCTTGTAAACCAAGACGAGCACCAATTTGTTTCTTGTATTGAATAAATGCGGCCTTATCGATGGCTGGTACAGTATCTTTTTCAAGAACTACACCTTCTGTTCTGATCAAGTTGCCAATGACCTTACCGATTGCTTCGCGTGGTAATTTATTTTCAGACTCTGCGTCATGTACAACTTTTTCAAGATTATACATATAGTTAAACAATGCATTAGGCATACCCCAACCATAGTAAGAACCACCTTCGCCATAATCACCAGAGGACATGGTGAAGTTCTTTTTGTAAATGGCATCTTTAGCATCATAATCACTAAATACGTATTTACCACTATCGTATTTGTAAGTCTTTGCACCTAAGAAGCCAGTGAATTCATAATCACTTGACGGTTGACCATAGTAATCATAAGATCTCTTAAATGTACCATCAGCTTGTTTCACCCAAACTTCGTCAAGCCCACTATTGTTATAATTACTCCAGTTATCTTTTGCATTATATTTGGCAATTTCTGTAATCGATTGATTAATCTCAGCTGCATGTTTATCAACATACTCTTTAGGATTTAGCAAGGCTTCTTTATTATCAGAGGATACGATAAGACCTTTTGCCTTTTCTTTCATAGATTCAGGGTACAATGGGGAATTTACGTTATACATAATGTCGCCTGTTTTATACAGTTTTTCCCCTGTTTTCTTATTGGTGATTTCATACATTGCATACCCACCAGATGGGATATCAAGGGAGAATTTAGTCCCTGCCATATCTGTAGGATATGCTTTTGTAAGAATATCTTGTAATCGACCCATAATTTGAGCTTGTTTTTTCTGAGTTTCAGCTAATTTAGCATTAGCCTTTTCAATTTCTTGATCACGGTTCGGATTACTCCATCTTAAGTCTAAGCTTTCTTTATAAGCTTCGTATTCAGCTTGCAAGTCTTTGAGCTGTTGATAGAAATAGAGGCTATCTGTCTTACCTTTGTAAGTGGAGTTATAAATACCAGTTGGACTATCTGGAGCTGCCGGATCTGTTGAGGTCTTCTTCTCACCATCAGAACCGGTTTTAGTAGCACTCTCAATATCGTATGGATAATCATCGCGATTGATACCAATCAATTCAGCTGCTGTTGGTGGTCTAAAGATAACTTTGTGCACTGCATGAGTATATGCAGAATCAGTGATACCTGTACTATGTTTGAAAGTACCAACACCAATACGAACTTGAGAATCATGGCCATTCCAAACAGCACGAACGCCGTCATAAGATTGACCAAACCAGTAACCACTAGCGCCCATAGGCTCAGTTAAACGCCCTACAGATACGTCCCATTTCTTAACGCGTCTTGTAAGATCAACTGTATCAAGTCGTTGATGGTTGAGACCTTTGGAATCAGATTTTGTCCAGCTTGTATCTACTCCACTCATACCACTCATGCTGCCAATAACCTTGAGGTTTGTGAACTCATTGAGTCGAGCATCAAAGCCAAGACGTAAGCGTTGTTCAAAACTATGACGATTAGCATCGTACATATTAGCTTTTGCAGAGCCGATGGCAGAGTTTGCTCTAAATGGAGATTGCGGTCTATTAGAACCATCATGTGCCATCCAACGCGCTCTATAGTCGCCAACCATTGTAATACCACGTTCTTTAGTAGTATCAAAATCAGAACGAATAAAGTCAGTTAAACGAACTATATCAGCTACGTTTTGTACACCAGATTCAGAATTTACCACTTCACCATTAGCTACATTAGCCCCTGTAGCATTAACTTTTGCACCATCCTTAGTTTTGCCGATGGCCATAGTTTTACTACTATCGCCACCACCAAATTTAAGGTTAACACCCATGCGGTATACGCGTTCTTGTGTAGCACGGTCATCATCGCGATGGTTAAAGATATTGTTGATACCGAAATACATCATGGCATTTTTATTGAAACGTTTTTGAATCATTACATTCCAAATGCCAAATGTTTTCTTTTCATACATTTGTTTCTTATAAACGCCTGCATCACCAGACAAGATATCTGGCCAGTAGTTACCACCGTTATTAAGAGTATTACTATCAAGCATATTGATATAGTAATCACCCCAGATGGAGCCATTCCAACCGGATTTAGGGTTATCATAAGTAATGCCAATATCAACTTTGTGCATTGGTTTATCCAATAATTGACGTGGCATGGATGGATCGCTTTTGTTGATAGCGTGTAAATATGTATAACCTAATTTACCAGACCAATATTTGCCGAATTTTTGTTGTACTTCCGCTTGCAGCCCTGTAATTTCAGCTTTACCAATATTTTTAAAGCTGTAAATCATATCCGGGGCACGTTGGTATTTCGCATCACCCTTAAGATATGGTGCAAAGTCCATAAAATCACCAGTGAAGTATACAGACATATAGTTCTTAATACGGTTATGGAATACACCTACGCGTGCATATGTATTTTTATTTTCACCCTCCAAGCTCATGTCGAAATTGACCGATTTTTCTGGTTTCAAATTAGGATTGCCAGCCCAATACCAACCGAGTTTTGCTACCCCAATCCCTACAGGGTTAGAAGCGTACATTTCCCAGTTATACCACAATTCGCCCATACCAGGCTCTGTATAACCGGTACCTACATTGGCTTTAAATCTGCGATGTGTATTACCTTTAACGTTATATGTCATGCCCAAAGATGCAGATACGTTAGAACCAAACAAGCTACTATTGTCGAAGCGCACAATTGGAGACAATGTTAAATTCTTATTAACTTGCCATGTATCAGAAATGTAAGCGTTTATTTTACGAATCGTACCACTACCAGTAGTCAAGCGTTGATCGCGATTACGGTACTCTTCCAAGAAAGCCTTACCATTTAACTTAGGTGCTTTCTTACGCATTTCTGGATCGTTAGACTCACCATATTTAAAATAGTCACCTACGATGTTTGCACGATGTGCCGCCATTTCAGGATTTTCCGATTTCAACCGATTTTCCAAAGCATAATATCGCTTCTTAAATTCATCCGTTACGGGTTGATTATTCGGCGATGTGCTTGACCATTCACTAAGTCTGCTTTCCGATAAACCATAATTCACATAATCATCGTACGTAATGCCCGGCTTTTGTGCCTTTGTTTCAGCCCCATAGTATTCATAATCCATATCCCATTGCGGCATGCCGCCACCGGAATTAATGAATTTATAGTCATGGATGTGAGAGTAAACTTTAATACTATTATCGCCTTTACGTCGCACGAGACGATCAAGGCGGTCTACTAACAAGCTTTTATCGTAATCCCATGGATCAATGTACATCGTACTTGTATTAGGAGAACTCTTTAAGCGACTACCAGAACCTTCTTCACGAGCATAGCTAACACCATAGCTTAGCAAATGATTTTTATTGACTTGCGTATTAGCATTTACTCGAATATCTAATTGACGATGATCGATGTTATCAATATAACGCAACTCATTAGAGCCTTCATAAGCGGAACGACCTGTATAGTTAATGAGCGCTACATCATTTTCTTTAATACGAGAGTAATTAGTTTCTACAGTCCAGTCACTCTTTCCAGCTCTAGAGGACCATTGCAGGTTAGCTGTATTACGATCTGCCGTACGTTTGAAGTGTTGCTGTGGCTCTAAATCGGAGTCGGAGTGCTTAACATCGCGCACAAGGTCTTCCGTGTAACGATTAAGTCGCAATTCTACCTTATTTTTATCATTTGCCTCGTAGGTCGCTACAAGACCGATATCTGCCGCATCACCATAGTAACGAAGTACATTTGGCTTGAAGTTATGTTTTGCATAATCAAAGGCCATCCCAGAGGCACGACGTTTAACAGATGCTAGAACAGGCATAAGATCTCGTTTACTACCTGATAACCCAACCTTTAACTTGCCCATTTGACCAGAATCGGCACGAATGAAGAAGTTTTGGAACGGAAATACATCGCCATCGCTCTTGCGACGCAGGCCTTCAGCATTAAATTGTACGGATGGTTTCTTTTGTGCTTTTTTAGTGATGATATTAACTACACCACCTACTGCATCAGATCCGTATTTAGCACTAGCCGCACCTTGAATAACTTCAATTCTCTCTACGTTCTCTGTACCCAAACGTTGTACTTCATCGGCCGCACCAGAGTACTTATCAAAATCACCTAGCACTGGTTGACCATCTACGAGGATAAGAGTGTGACGCGCTTCTGCACCGCGAATGGACACGCCCACACGCCCCATAGCATCAACTGTTCTAGATACACCTGTTTGCGTAAAAATAATATCTTCAACGGACTTCGCCTGTTTCTTTTCAATCTCTTTCTTGGTAATGATTTGCACTTGCTGTGAGTTCAATTTTGCTTCTTCTTCTGCCCATGTGCCTTTCACATTAACAACATCTGTAGTGACAGTCGCATTATCTGCCCAAACCACTAGAGGTGCGCTAAGCCACAAGGCAACTGCACTAGACAGGATTATGGTACGCTTTGTATGTCCCCACCGGTTCATTATGCCCTCCTAAACTTATAACTAAACATATGTCTTGTATCTCCCACACAAAAATTAAAAAGATACACTTCACCAACATTAATGACATTGAATATCATTCACATTTTAATGTTAGCAAAGTGTATCTTGCATATCTACTCCGAATAGACCAAAAATATACGTTTCGGACAAATCGGATATAAATTTTTAGAATTTATACGTCATTTGGAAACGAGTATAATTCCCAAGTTTAAAGTTTTCAGATCCATATAAGGTATCTCGTTTATTGATCCCTTTTGCATCAAATGTATAGAATGCTTGTAAAAGAAGATCTTTAGTTGGCACATAGCCACCACCAAAGGTAAAGCTCTTAATACCATCTAAGTAACGGTCAGGAACAGCCTCTGTACCATTGCCACCAAAGAAGGAACCATGGGCAAAGTATTTATAGTCTACATAGGCATTCCAAGAACCAGGTTTATTCATATCGGCACGACCAACATCAAAGCGCAATGCCCAGAAATGAGGTACACCACCTACGTCACGGCCCTTGATATCGAATTGAGAGGATCCAGCCTTATGGTCATAATGAGTATTGCCATTCATGAAGCGACCAAAGTCACTACGGTTTTGTCCATAGTCGAAGGAAACACTTACATTATGATTTAATTGATACTTAGCTCCAACGCCAAAAACATTAGCCATATTGTTGAATTCATGCGCTTCTGTAGCATTACCATTCGCCGTATAGAAGCGATAGTCACTACCGCCAAAGGAGCGTAAGTACCACGCAGCTAAGCCAAGTCTAGGTGTTACCATATGTTTAACTTGAACATAGGTAGCCTTTTCAATTGGTGGAATTGTATCCCGCTCCAATACGACACCTATTGAAGGAATAACAGCACCTGTATATTTGCCTAGCGCCTCTCTCGGCAAACGACTGTTGCCGTCCGCTTTTTCAAGCATTCGGGCCAAGCTATTAAAGTACGAAGCTATCATAGAAGGATAATAGGCACTTCCTTTTACGTTAATAAGACCAGACGTGCCGGAGTCGTTAATATCAACGACATTCGCCTTATAAATAGACTTGTCCAGCCCGTCAAAGGCATTATCTTCAAATTTCATCGTATACGGATTATTGCCGAAGCTATAGGTTGCTATATCTTTCGCCTTGGCACGATACGCCTCCACGATAGCCGCCTTATTCTGATTGTACCAATTTGAAATAAACGTTTTTCCGCCATTGGAAAGAACAGTGGTATCACTCAACTTCATTTCAAACAATGGGTTTTTCTTATCAAGCCCAATCGTTCCCGGTGCTATTTTCTGAGTGAAAGTACGTTCGTCTTCATACCATTGTTCATCATCTTCATCATAGTATCGCGATTTATAAGAATACGTTACTGACACATCAGGCATCTTAATCGATACAGTCTGTTTAGCCGCATCCGCACCATAAGCTTTCACCGCGATTTCCTGCATCCGGCGCAACACATCAAACTGCGCAGCTCGCAACGGTTCCCGTTCTTTCGCCACACGAGCTTCCACATCCGGTAAAGATGCTTCCAACTTTGCCAACTCCGCTTTTAATGGAGCCAGTTGATCCGCGGACATGCCGTCAATAAATTCTTTAGACCAGATATCGGAAGTCATATCGTCGATTTTCTTCTTTAATGTACCTACCTCCGCATCTAAGGTGCCTTCCTTATCGCGCAAGGCTTTTAATTGCTGGTAGAAATTAATAGTATTCCCTGCATTTGGTACGATGAGTTCCTTATTGGCACCGTCCGAATCCATAGTAACACCTAAGAATTCCTCTACCGTTGGAACCCGTTTAAAATGCGTATAAATAGCATGAGTATAAGCACTGTCGCTAATTCCCGTACTATGTTTAAAGGTCCCCACACCGATACGGACTTGAGTATTCTTATTCGTCCAAACACTACGAAGGCCGTCATATTCTTTATTAAACCAATAACCTGTAACCCCCATAGATTCAGTAATACGACCAACACTATGATCCCATTTAGAACCGTGATGTGTTACATCTAGTTCTTCGAGACGTTGATGATTAAAACCGTTAGAGCCTTCTGTTTCATGACTGCTATCTACACCAGCTTGACCAGAAGCACTACCCACAACACGTACATTCATATTATCGTTAATACGAGCATCGACACCGACACGTATACGTTGATTCAAGCCATGTTCCTTGCGGTCCGCCAGATTCTTTGCGGCCTCGTCGGATACGTAACTTGTAGCAGTCACCCGCGTAGCAGGACGATCAGATCCAAGATGACTGTCATTACGTACACGATAATCACCTACAAGTTCCATACCTTGTTTTCTGTCTGTATCGAAAGGACGCGTAATAAAATCCTGCAGCATAACCGGAGGTAACGATTCAAACTGCTCCTTCGTAAGTTTCGTTTTACTTTCACCTGAACCGAAACCGAATTTCATATTTAATCCGATCCGATATACTCGAGCCGATAAAGCCCGATCATCATCACGATGATTAAAGAGATTATCAATACCGAAATAGATTCGTGAATCCTTATCAATCTTCTTTTGAATCATCAAATTCCATATGCCATAAGTTTTATGTTCATACATATCGGCGGTTTTTCTATTATTCAAATTATATCTGATAACGGAACGATCGGAATTATTAGGATCAATATAAGATACCATATAATTACCTCCACCAGACAAGGAGTTACTATCCAGCATATGAATATAATAATCTCCCCACAGACTACCGCTCCATCCGCTAGCCTTATCCTCAAAATCCACACCGATATCCACTTTATGACGAGGTTTATCCAGTAATTCACGAGGCATATCTTTATCGCTCTTATTAAGCGCTCGTAAATACGTATATCCCAAACGGGCCTTCCAGTGTTTATTCAAAGTTTGTTTAACTTCAAATTGAAGTCCCGTAATTTGGGCCTTGCCGATATTACGGAAACTGTAAATCATATCCGGCGCATGCGCAAATTTCGCCGCTCCATATGTGGTAGATTCATCATACTGAGGATAAAAATCCATCAAATATCCCGTATTGTAAATCGACATATAATTCCGAATGTTATTATGGAATACGGTTACTTTACCATAGGTATTTTTATTTTCCCCTTCCAAAGAGAGGTCAAAATTCATGGATTTCTCCGGTTTAAGGTTCGGATTTCCGACCCAATACCAACCTAATCGGGCTTCACCGCCACCGATTGTGGCATTTGTAATATTCGGGCCATACATTTCCCAGTTATAATACAGCTCGCCCATACCAGGTTCCGTATAACTGGTACCCACATTAGCCTTTAATCTGCGGTGTACATTTCCATGTACATTATGAGTCATGCCGAAATTAAACGACCAGTTAGAGCCAAATAAATCACTATGATCCAGTCTTATAATTGGTGATAAAGTAGTATTTTTATTAACCTGCCACGTATCCTGAATAAAGAAATTCTGTTTCTTGATTTCCGCACGTCCTGCGGTCTGTTGATTAACGCGTTTTAAATACTCTTCTTTAAAATAAGCTCCGTTTAATTTCAACTTCGTAGAATCAAAATCCGGTACGGCGCCATAGTAAAAGCTCGGTAAATAGGCATCATAAAGTGCTGGATAATACTTACCGTTTTCATCTTTTCGGCCCTCCTTATTAAAATGATAGTCTTCAATAAATTCTTTATTCTCCGCTAATAAACGTTTAGCAAACTGCTGATATCGCGCATAAGCTTCAGGATTCCGTTTTTTCAGCGTACGCTCCGTCACGGGGCCGTCCACAAGCCCCATTGCGGCCGCTGAATCAATCCCCGCCTGCGGATCCAAATATTGAAGATATTCTTCGTAAGTAAATTCCGGCAATGTGTTTGGCTTGCTTTTATCTCCGTTATACCATTCTTTCTCCTTATTCCACTGCTCTACACCGGCCTCGTTTTTTCTGAAAGAATGGTCATAAATTGTGGATGAGGGAACACCGTTTTTTACTGCCAGACTTTTATCATAATCCCAGGGGTCGATATGCCGTTTATAGGTATGAGGCGCATTTTTAAGTCTGCTACCTTCGCCTGTCTCCCGTATAAACCCAATTCCATAAGACAAGAGATGTTTCTTATTGACTTGCGTATCTGCCCCGAGTGTTATGCTCCATTGACGATGATCTACATTATCCACATAGTTTAATGTATTTTTCCCTTCATAGGTACTGTTCCCGTAGTCACTGGTTAATGTTACATCATCTTCTTTGGTCCGCGTATAATTCAGTTCCGCTTTCCACGAACTCTTATTATCCTGACCAGTATACGTCAAATTGAGATTATTCCTGTCTAAATCCCGTTTGTAATGAACCTGAGGTTCCAAATAAGAAGTACTGCGCTTTACATACCGTTCTAAGTCCTCATTATACCGATCGATGCGAATTCCCAGAGACTGCTTATCATTAATATCATACGTAGCGGCCAAACCTATATTAGAATTTGTACCGTAATACCGTAGGGAATTCTTTAAAAAGCCATGGTCTTCATCATTGGTCATAGCGCTGATACGACGCTGCTCACTGGCATAAATAGGCATAATGTCACGTTTACTACCGTGAATATTAACTTTTAACTTACCTAATGAGCCAGAATCAGCGCGCATAAAGAAATTGGAAAACGGTACGATATCACCGTCGCCTTTAGTTCTACGACCTTCTGCATTAAACTGAAGGCCAGCGATCTTACGCGGTTTATTGGTAATAACATTGATAACACCACCGATGGCGTCGGATCCGTATTTAGCACTAGCTGCACCTTGAATAATTTCTATACGTTCCACATTTTCTGTACCGAGACGCTGTAATTCATCACCGGCGCCTTGATATTTAGCAAGATCGCCCATCACAGGCTGTCCATCCACAAGAATCAAGGTATGACGCGGATCCGCACCACGGATAGATACACCGACGCGCCCCATCGAATCAACGGTTCTGGATACACCAGTTTCGGAAAATACAATATCTTCTACGGATTTTGCCTGCTTTTTGACAATATCCTTCTTCGTAATAATCGTCGTCTGTTGAGACTCTTGTTTTGCCTGCTCTTCAGCCCATGTACCGCGAACATGAACTACATCGGTTGTTACAGTCGCATTATCCGCCATAACTACCGGCATTTGCAACCAGCACGCTACTGCGCAGGATAATATAACATATCTCCTTGCCCGCACCCAACTCCTATTCATTAAATTTCCTCCAGACATATATTTAACCATGCATATAAAAATACACTTTACCACCACAACCAAATGACATTGAAAATCATTTACAGATTTAATGGTAGCAAAGTGTATTATACATATCTACTCCGAATAGACCAAAAACATACGTTTCGGACAATATTTAATTTTCATAGACTATCAAACCTAGCCTAAAGCACAAAATTTCTATCTAGAATAATATAAGATCCAAATTATTTAAACCTTACGATAAGCACTTGGCGTTACACCAGTAGCCTCTTTGAATGCACTAGTAAACTTACTACCATTCTCATACCCTACCGCATTAGCGATTTCTAAAATAGACTGATCTGAGTCTTGAAGCAATCGCTTTGCCGCATTAATACGACATTCTTTTAGATACTGATGTATGGTTGTACCAAATACACCTTTAAAGCAACGTTTCAGGGTAGATGTAGGAATATCAAACTGTTCAGACAAGGAGTCAATAGTAATACGCTTCATAAACTGTGTCGATACATATTCACTTACAGCTTTTACAATATCTACCTGTTGCTTTCTATAGGTACTTCTCTTTTCAGGATTAGCTGTAGAGATAACAGATAATAATAAAAAAATTTCTATTACTTTTAATTTAAAATAGTGCTCCTTTATTTGATCTGGCACATTATATAAACTGGAAAAAATGTGACGAACTGTTTCCGTTTCTTCCATCATCATACCAAAATCAGAATGCTCACAAAACCGATTGGCCAGCTCAGTCAAATCAATTCGAGAATCACTAACAAGTGCATCTAATACGGGTTGTGCCTTTTCAACATCTACTAATAATACAATTCCTTTAAATAATTTTGTAGGAAAGTAATTTTCATGTTGGTAAGCGGAGCGTGTATGCCACCCTAACGACATATCCCCTGGACCCATATATAAATACTCACCAGATGTGAACTTGCACTCAATGCGCCCTTCTTCACAGTGATTTATAGCAAACGTCTTGGTATGTGATTTAGCATAAAATTGAATCGTCTCTTGCTTCACATCTAAGAACATCAAATCGATACCGTCAAATATCGTATGTCTTGACATAGATGTTCCAGCATGTGAAACCGCATGATTATGTGGATTCATACTATCACCATATACACAAATACTATAAACATAAATTAATAATATTATATTATAGTATACTTATTGATAGTCATTGTCAACTTCTAATTAGTAATAATTCATTTTAGATTTAAAAACACAAGCTAGTTCGTTTTAGTAATATAAAACAATTAAGATCTTCGTTGAGAGTTATTCTAGTGTACTATAAAATAAGCCTCATGAATTAAACTACAACAATTTAATTCATGAGGCTATATTCAAAACTAAGGATATAAGTTCCTATTTTTTTGTTTTAATAATAAAAGCTAATGCTATGACATGCGCTACCCATATAATGCCCATAACCATTAGAGCAATAGGCATATCTTGACTAAAATAGGCACCAACCGCCATTATGGCACTAACGGATACGAGAATGGACAACTTTGCCCGCAAGGTCAACGCTTTATCGCGTTCATAAGCAGCAACAGTCTTTTGATATAAACTAGATTCCAAAAACATTTTATGGAATCGTTCAGACCCTCGAGCTAAACAAAATAAAGTTAGCATATAAAAAGGAACTGTTGGCAATAGTGGTAATACGATACCTGCTGTACCAAGTCCAAAACTTATTGCTCCAATAGTCAGGAATACATATCGTACTACAACATTACTGTGTTGCTCAGTTTTTTTCATTAATCCTCTTCTACATAATTAATAACTTTACCTTTTGTTTTAATAAAGTTAGGAATAATAAGTACTAAAGCGGCAATAGCTACAATGCCATAAATACCAGCCATACCTACCCATTCATAAGCATTACCTAATACGAGACCCATCACTGCAAAGTCCGCATCACCAAAGGTTGTATTTTGGAAGCCTAATTGACCAAGAACTGGCAACGCCAAAGCTGGCAAGAATGTAATAGCCAAACCATTTAGGAAAGCACCTACCGCTGCGCCACGACGACCACCAGTAGCATTGCCATAAATACCTGCTGTAGCACCACAGAAGAAGTGTGGCACAAGACCAGGAATGATTAATACGCCACCTACAGCCCCAAGGATAAGCATACCGATGATACCACCGATGAAGGAACTAAGGAAGCCTAATACAACCGCAGTTGGAGCATAGGTGAAGAATACGGCACAGTCTACAGCTGGAATTGCATTAGGAATAATTTTTGTAGCAATCCCTTGGAATGCAGGAATCAAATCACCTAAGATCATACGCACACCTGAGTATACGATTGTTACACCAACAGCAAAATTCATAGCACTCATAACAGCGTATAAATATGGGCTCATATCACCTGATAAAGTAGCGACAAATTCGGAACCTGCTGCAAATGCCGCAATTAGGTAAAATACGATCATAGTTAATGCTGTAGATAATGTTGAGTCTCGTAAGAACCCCCATTTTTCTGGTATTTCAATATCTTCTGTGCTATCTTCAGCTTTCCCAACATATTTAGCAACCCAAGCCGATAAATAGTAGCCTAAACTACCGAAATGACCAATGGCAATTTCATCACCATCTGTCACTTTGGATGTATAACTTTGACCAATAGCTGGAGAAATGGCAGACCAAGCCCCCATTAAGAAACCACCTACAAGAATTAGTTCCATGCCAGATAATCCTGCAGTACCAAGCACGGCAGACATAAGACATGCCATAAATAAGCTGTGATGACCAGTTAAGAACACATATTTGAACTTGGTGAAACGAGCAATACATAAGTTCATCAATAAGCCTACTACGAGAATAGACATCGTTTCAACGCCAAGTACCTTTTGTGCAACAGCTACGATAGCTTCATTATTTGGCACTACACCAGTAATATGGAATCCATGTTCAATCATTTTCCCCAATGGGTCAAGATTGCTAACGATAACACCCGCACCTGCAGCTAACATTAAATACCCAAGAATAGGTTTTAATGTGCCCGTCATTATTTTATGAAACGGACGTTTCAAGGCGATCAAGCCTATACATGACATAATACCAATCAAAAGTGCCGGTTGAGACAGCACATCACGCAAGAACTCTAATACCATTTCCATGGCACTACCTCCTATATATAATTGTTACATATTATTGAGCGGCTTGTTTTAATGCTTCAAGAACATCTTCTGTAATCTTCTTTTTATTAATATAGCTACGAACAATAGCAACATTTTTATCGTCAAATTGTTCAGCCAATTCTTTTACAGTTACGATAAGGTCAGCCTTACGACCTTGAGCCGCGTTAAAATCGATAGATTCAACTTGTGCATCGATACCATTTTCAGCACAAATTTCTTCAATTTTCATTTTTAACATCAAGCTAGAACCAATACCATTACCACATACAGTTAATACAGAAATCATACTTGCCTCCTTCTAAACGTATTATTGCTCGTCTAAATGCTCTGCCAGGAATGCTTGAACATCATCGATACTTTCAAAGTCAACGGCCGCATCTAAGAATTCTTCATCCTCAAATAAAGTGGCAATATCTGTTAACAATTGAATATGCTCATCTTTGTTGGGAGCACATAAAAATAATGCGACAGATACAGGGTCATTATCAGGACTGCCAAAATTCAATGGTTTTTCCAATGTCACCAAAGCCGTTCCTACACGCTTTGCACCATGTTCTGGGCGAGCATGTGGCATAGCAAGACCGGGAGCCAATACGATATATGGGCCCATTTCGCGAACTACTTCAACCATAGCCTCTGTATAAGATGGATCCGTAAAACCCGCATCAACCATCAGTTGACCACCATGACGAATAACATCCTCCCACGTCTCAGCGGGATAATGAAAGGATACATTATCCTCAGATAATAAATCTTGTATCAAACTAACACCTCCTAAACGTACTTCTGTACATATAATTCTATTATAGCTATTATAATAAATTTTTCATATATCAAAATAACAATGAACTTATAAAAATGAATAAAGCTAACATAAGATTTTGCTATTTATAATTTAATAAACCCTTATACGTATAATACCTATACAGGTATTAATATTGTATATATATTGAAAATTCTCTATACTTAGATAAGACTTAAACTACCTAAATAAAAAATAGAATAAGGAGATTTTATGCAGACTTCGGTAAAAGTATTTGTACTCTGTCTAATCCTCTGTATTTCATTAGTAACAGCTTTACAGTTTGGCGCTAAATTCATTTCTCTAGACCAAATTATTTCAGCACTTATGTCTATGATTGATGCAAATACTACAGCATCTATGACTGATACGATTATTACAGATATCCGCTTACCACGACTTATTTACTCTGTTCTAACAGGTATAGGTCTATCACTTGTAGGTCTATTAATGCAAACTGTCACACGCAATGCCCTCGCAGATCCCTATGTATTAGGTGTTTCTTCTGGCGCAAGCACAGGTGCCGTTTTCGCTATTATCATGGGTGGCCTACCATTCTTAGGCCAGTACAATACGCCTATTTTTGCGGCCCTAGGCGCAGCACTTTCAATTATATTAGTCCTCTTATGTGTTGGTAAAAGCAACAGCCCCGTAAAACTTATCCTCATAGGTATGGGTATGACTGGTGTATTCTCAGCCTTAACAATGATGATTATTTACGGAGCCAAACACGAAGCTCAAGTGCGAAGTGCTATGTTCTGGCTACTTGGCAGCTTTGCAGGCATACAATGGAGTGATTTACCATTAACAGCAATCATCATAACCTTATTTATGCTATATATCTATACGTTCAATCAAGACCTTGATGTGTTGCTACTCGGTAATCATGAAGCAGCACAAATGGGCCTTTCCGTTAAGCAGTTACAATTAAGTATTGTTGTCATATCCTCTATTGTGATCGCCACACTAGTATCAAAGGTTGGTGTAGTTGGCTTTATCGGCCTTATCATCCCTCACCTTGCTCGGATTATAGGCGGACCTAAACATAAACATACATTACTATTTAGTGCACTCATAGGTAGCATCGTTATGATCTGGTCAGACGTATTATCGAGAGCACTCTACAGTCCAGAAGAAATCCCTATTGGTGTGCTTACATCTTTATTGGGGGCTCCACTCTTCATTTGGATTATCATGAATCGTTATAAACACAATGGTTAGTGTATATCATATCTATAGGAGATACTATGTATCAAATTAATCAGCTGTCTTTTTCTTATGAAACCAAAGAAGTGTTAAAGAATATTTCTGTAACATTTCCTACCAATAAAATAACAGCCATAATTGGACCAAATGGATGTGGTAAGTCTACGCTACTTAGCCATCTATATCGACTTCATCCGTCAAAAAACAAAATCACATTAAACGAAAAACCTTTAGAGTCTTATAAAGGTCGCGAGTTTGCTCAATTGGTAGCAGTCTTAACACAATCTAGAGACGCTATGATCGATGATTTTCTCGTAAAAGATATCGTTCTCATGGGCCGATATCCGTACAAACAACACTTTGGCACCTATAGTTCTGAGGATGTTAAAATTGCAGAGCATTATATGAATGAAGTAGGCATCACCCATTTATCAAATGAAGAAATTCATCATTTATCAGGTGGTGAGAAGCAACGCGTATTCATTGCTAAAGCCTTAACCCAGAAACCTCAAATACTTCTTTTAGATGAACCTACTAATCATTTAGATATGAAGTACAAAGTGGCGCTAATGGAACAATTACGGGCTTTTAAAGGCACTACGATTGTAGTCCTTCACGACTTGAATCTAGCGGCTCAATATTGCGATCATATAGTCATCATGAATAACGGAACTATCCTAAAAGAAGGTTCCCCTACCGAGGTGCTCACACCTGAAATTCTTGAACCAATTTTTGAAGTTCCTTTCAAAACCTCTTGGGATGAAGGGCGCTATCATTTATATTATTAATTAGTAAAGAAAGGACTTACTATGTTTCAGAATTTAAGAAAGTCAAAAAAATTATTATTAATCGCAATGACATGTGCTACATTCGCTATTGCTGGTTGTGGTTCTGATACTACAAAAACTACAGCGGATAATGGACCCTCTGTAACATGGAGTGAAACATTTGACGGTACAAAAACAGACTTTGCCGTAAAATCCGCCCCAACTCATGCCGTGTCCATGTCCCAAGCAACAACGGAAATGATGTTACAATTAGGACTTGAAGACAAAATGGCTGGGACCGCTTTCAAAGAAGAAGAAATCTACCCACCTTTACAAGCAGCTTACGACAAAGTAAAAGTATTATCTGAAAAATGGCCTTCCTATGAAGTATTTATGTCCGTAAAGCCTGACTTTGCTACAGGATGGCCTGATTCTTTCAGCAAACGAGCCATTCCTGCAGATAAAATGATTTCCCAAAAGGTTAATATTTGGATCCCTGAATCCATGTTATCTACTAAGGCTGACCTAGAAACCAACTTCAGCGACATGATTAAATTGGGTGAGATTTTCGGCGTAAAACCTAAAGCTGAAGAATGGGTTTCAGGTCAACGTAAAACATTGGCAGCTATCCAGGATAAACTAAAAGACTTACCTCGTAAACGCATTTTCATTTATGACTCTGAAGACGGTCAACCATTCACAGCATTCGAAGGTTATACTACTAACATCTTAAAACTTATCGGTGCTGATAATGTAATGAGCGGCTTAGGCGTTGATAAAACATGGGCTAAAGGTTCTTGGGAAACAGTAATTGCACAAAACCCTGATTATATTATTATCGCTGACTATGGCAATTCTATCCGCAACGACGATGATTTCCAACAAAAAATTGAAAAAATCAAGGCTAACCCTCAACTTCAAGATATCACAGCCGTTAAAGAAGGTCACTTCATTCGTGTAAAACTTTCTGAAATCACACCTGGTGTACGTACCGTCGATGCTTTAAAACGTTTAGCCGAAGAAATTCACGGCATCAAAGTAGACTAATTTAATATAACAAGATATAGAGTAATATATGTAATATGTTTTGTATATTATATATAACGAAGAAGGTCCCAATTCAAATGAATTGGGACCTTTTCGTACTACTTGTATTGCACACAGCATATATAATCGCTGACTATCAGCATAAAATATAAACTTATCTCCATTTTAACACACAAAAGGTTGAGCAACGGTTAAGCAACCGTTTTAAACTTAAATGGATTTTAAAGCTCTCACATTTATATTTCTCGGATAGAATAGTGGAGTCCAAAGAATTTGATAAGCTTCAAAACATTAGATTTACAATATCTCCGTGGGGCAGGAATCAGTAAGGTTTTATCACTATTAATGTAGACCGCCTTTACATTTTCTTTCCAAACAAATTCAGGGAAATGCTCAGCCAATCCGAGGTCCTCCCAAGTATCCCTGCCAACAGAAAGGATATCCTCTCCTAATTCTCTTTGCATAGAACATATTACGTTCCACGCTTCAGCATAGTTTGACACAGGCACGGAGTCCCTCATAAAATGTGGATTGCAATTAAGAACTTTTAGCATTTTATCCACCTCCTGTTATGTAACCTAATTACACCACATTTTTAGATTGTATGCAATAAATTAAATATAAAATAAGGCCTTACCAAGTTATATCCTGGTAAAGCCTTATTTTATTATTACAGTCAGTCCATACGTCCGCCCTCGTATGGTAGGGAGATGTTTGGATCACCTCAATTCTTGGCTGCTAGGTATACAACAGTACCGCCCAATAAGATATTAAGCAATTTACTATTTCGTTGTTGCATTTTCGCTTTTTTGATTTCGTTCTTCTGCTGCTCTAAGTAAATTTCTGCTTTCGCTAATGATAGCTTTTGCTCGTTCAGCATCTGTTCTTGCTTTTGCAGTAAGTTCCGTGCTTGTGTCAATTGCGTTTTCTGTTCGTTGATTAAGTTCAACGCTTCTATTAATTCTTGTTTCTGTTCGCTCGTTGAGAGTTTGGCTACTTTCAACTGAATTTCTAGCTCGTTGATTGTAGTCAATTGATTGTTGATTGTACTCTCTAGCGTGTCGAAGTTCGTTTTCAGCGTTGCGTATTCCTGTGGTGTCAATGTTACCGGTTCTGTTGGCATAGAGCCAAATACAGGTGAGAAAAATGGCAATACCAACAGCAATACACCAGACACGATTGACAACCCATATGTTTTTAATTTTTTCATTCATAATACCTCCTAAATCACACTACCCCATTCTTGAGCATAATATTTAGCTTTACCACGAATCACGTCACCGCCGGAACCAGGAACATCACCCTCACGTATAGCCCATAAGTCCCATCGTTCACATGTTGTGGTAGGTCCGTATGGCTCATGAGCATAATAACCGTCCATGTTATCAGCTGCCTCGGCATGAGTAAGTACATGTCCGATATCACATGGAATGCCAAGGTCAACACATAGCAACGCTACCACTTGCGCTAAAGTTTCAATCTGTGCATCCGTAGGAGCATATTCGCCAAGATTATCAGTCCATTGAGCCCCATAGGCACAGTCTAAAGCAATACCCACTGCAGAACCATTGCGCATATATGTATGGTTTTTATGGTCTGTTAATTCGCCATCGATATAGATGTTTCCATCCATATCGATGTTAATATGGTAGTCGTCAAATTGTTGATTGTACCTACCTGCCGTCCAGTGCAAATATATTTTATTGATTTGTCCTAAAGCTCTACGGCAATAATCATTTAAGTCAGTAAGACTAACGAGGTGCATTATAATCACTCCTTTCATTTATTACGGTATTAATTGACGTTTTTGGCAGTTCTTCTAATTTATCAGGAATACCATTGTTATTTCTATCCAACCAAAGTCCTAGGAAGCCTACTACGGCTGTTAATACACTAGGAATGAATATGTGGTCAATAATATTGAGCCCAACATCAATCAGCTTATTAGTTTCACTTGATACATAGCCCCTAGCAAATGCCATAACATACTCTGTTATGACTAGCCAAATAGGAATTAGCATAACAAGTACTAGAATCCGTGTCGCTAGTACTCCAGTAGGTCTAATATTAGCAACACGAACAGCACCATATGCTGATTTCAGTCGGTTCATGATTTGATATTTCATTATCAGTCACCTCCTATATCGTCCGCGTTAAGTGTGATACTTCTTCCTATTGGCATATTGTTTAGGACTTGGATATGCATCAATTCAGTACTCAGACTCTGAACTGTGGTTTCTAGGTTGTTAAGCCTATGAAACTTCGCAGCATCTCGTTCTTCCAGCTTGACCAACTGCTTTAATATCTCCTGATTGCTTTTTGTTAAATCAGCGATACTATTGATAGCATCAGATAACTTATCGTCATAATCCTTACGTTGTTTGTCCATGCGTCGAGCCAAATGGTCATCTAATTCTTGCTTAACTGCAACTAGCGAGGTGTGTTCTAAAAACCACACCATCGCACGAAACGAGCCCCGAAGGGCGGCCCAGATAACCCCTAACAGGGTTACCCAGAATCCAATGTCCGCAAAATAAGGAGGTATTCCGAAGTCCATTAGCAATAATCTAATTTCGTCCATTTATGAACTCCTTATGCTTCTTTCCATTTATTACGGTATACGTCCCATTTTTTACTAGAGTCATGATTATAAATTTCTAAATCTACCTTAGCAATGCTAATATTGCTAGGAGGAATAGACTCATCAGCTACAATAATTTTATTCGGACCATATTCATTACCAAACTTATCATGTAGATTTAAGTTTTCATCCTTCCATATAAAAGAAGGAATTTCTAAAACTTTAATCTCAGAAATTTTAAATGCGTCCGGGTGAATATCAGTAGCCTTTGGCAACTTCACTACGGAATACTCACAACCTACAAATGCTTCAGCACCTACTTTAACTACGTTAGGACATTCTAATAATCCTTCTAAATCGCTGCGGCCATAAAATTGCTTAGGTAAAATTTCTGTAGCCGTTTCCGGATTGAATTCAATAAGACCTTTGATTTTAACAGTGCCAATGACATGATCGATTAAGTTAAGATACTCAAGATATATATCATCTGCACCGTAAGGCTGAATTCTAATAGTTGCACTTCCGGATTGAATTTCAACAGCTTCTGTTTCACCACTCACTCGAACTTTAAAGCCATCTTGCCCAGATACTCGAATTTCAGTATCCCCTTTTCTTGGTTCGTTAAATGTAAGTGGTGCATAAGGCTGTTCATCCAACGCATGGACAATAGCAGTTAATATCGCTTCAAGGGTACCGCTATTAATAAGAATGTTCTTACCTTGAAGTGCTGAAACAACGCCTGATAAGTTGGGCATCTTCGCTTTTAAGGATTCCAACCACTCCTCCTCGGTTCCTACGAATCCATGTGCTAAAGCAATTTCATAAGCACTTTTTCCATTATCGCCTACCAAGGTTGCTTTTACTTCCGCCTCTACTTTAATCGGACCTTCAAGTCTTACTGGTAACGCTTTGTTTTGCATAATACATTCCTCCTCTAATCATGCATGGCCACATCCTGAATTATGTTGACTACCCCCATACCCAGTTTGTAATATCGGCTAGGCTCCGATTCCTTATATGCAAAAGCATCATACACATGCTCACCAAAGGACTTAATTTCTAGGGTATCCTTTCCGGAAATATTGAATGTCGCAATCTTCCCAGATGCTACCCCTTGCACTTTAATAACAAGCGGACCGCTTGCTCGCTTTCGTATGGCGAATACTGACTTGAACCCTGTCAAATCCACATTGTCATCTTGGACAGCGTAGACTATCCCGAAATCCTCGCCAATGTTGAGGTCTATATCCTTTACATTCATTACTTATCATCTCCCTTAATTGAATGGAATCGTACCTTGTTTATCGTACCCGGTCACATCGACCACCAAATACTGAGATGTGGTTTTACCCGAGCAACCTACAGGATACGTGGTGACTGTATTCCAATCAATGAACTGATACGATTTCAGCGATACAGTACTCTCATCGTGAAATCTGAACGTTTGCCACACTCGCCCCGTGTGTGACTTTTTATCTCCATTATTGATATTTGGCCCCCAAACGGATACATCGATTACGGACATGGGTATAATTGCAACCTTAACGCCATATGACTTTGGATCACGGGCCATATCTGTAAAAGTATCTGGAACGTAGTTTGATAACTGGTTATACCAATCATGCGCATAGTGATCGATTATGCGTAGGTACCTGATGCGGCTATCATATATCACATCGTTCTGCAGATTGTAATCTGTTGCCCAAGACGCTTTATAATATTTGTGTCGACCAAGAACTTGCAATGCCGTATTAGGCTTACTACTTCCTACCTTATCAACAAATCGAATACGAGGCGTGTCTGCATTAGCCGTAACATCCTCGAAATAACCGAAGCAGTAGAACTTGATGCCAGCTTTTACTTCATCAACCATTGCTTGCGTTACCTTTTCGCCCGGCCTAATTACATCCACTACCAGCACCATTAATCGCTCACGACGTTTATGGACCCACTGAGCTGCGAATTCATATCCTTGTGGAACTGATACTGCTATAAGAGGCGCGTCACCATGATATGCGTAATTAGTGGCATAAAAGACCTGGATTACATTAGCCTCCCCCGCAATATATCCGTATTGGTATTTACTTGTAGGCACCAGCATAGGTGCATAAGCTACAGGTTTGAGCGGGATTTGAACCGTTGGCGTTATCCCCCTCATCGCCCCGGTGTAGAGAACTGCATCTTTTTGTTTAGGGAAACTAAGATATACTAGATTGTCATAGGTATCGTTTATAATCGTGACACCTTCTTTATTCTGGATGTTAATAAATTCCATACGCCAGCCACCCTTCATACGTAAGATCCTTAAATTGACGATTGATATTATATTCATCCTGGGACACTGCAAAATAATATATTATGATATTGCCCCTAACCTCTGCCACTAAGTACTGCCCCATGGCCGCAGCCCAGACATGTTGCCCAGTCTGCAATCCATTCACGGTAATTTGTTGACGTCGATTAGGGATGTCAGATACATACATCCGCCCCTCGATACGTGTGAGCCTTTCCTTGAGATTTAGTATGATGTTGCCGTTAACGTCATAAGCTAATACATGCGGTTCCATAATACCTCCTACCAGCACCCAAGTTTAATCCGAGGGTTATTGTCATCATCAAAACCTGTAATAAGATTATCTTGAATCTCAACACGAGCACCGGTCTCTCTTGATCGAAGTAACCCGATTGTACCGGACACCGCCGCTAAATTTTCAACATGTAATTTGTCGGCAGTAACTGCGTTAGCCTGAATCATCTTATTAACAATGACGTTATCATCGAACTTAGTCGCTCCAGTGATGTGAATCAATTTCCCCGCAATGTATACACCGGACTGACTGAGGTTAATGCGAGACACCAACTCACCACCATCAATCTCGCCAATACTTTTTTTAACTTGCAAATCGATGCTACCAGCTAACTCAGTAATGCGAGATTCCGTATGTGACGCCAAATTCGTAATTCTTCTAGTGGTCTCTTCAGAATTCGTATTGAATTTCTTATCAAGCTCCTTAATTCGCTCATCAACTTTATTCAGCCCGAGAGACTCAAGGTCTAGCAAGCTCGCATCAATTTGTGTCTTAATCACGACTTGCTTCTCGTTAACGAGTCCATCTCCGAACACATCCACAAACGAGCAACGTATCCGGTATATTCCGGCTGAGTTCGAATACGTCAGCATGGTGCTAGTAGTTTCAAAATCATCAGTGCGTTCATCTCCGATCACGTGGCATCTGATTGCGTATGCTTGTGCTGGCTTAGTTGAGAAATAAAGATTAAATCCCCCTAACTGGCTTTTTACTACAAGCTCAGGCGCGGCCAACTGCGGAACGTTATACTCGTACGTTGCTGCAGTCGAGTATTTGCCCAACGTGCTGCGGGCATATAAATAAACAGTATCCGCTCGTTTAGATAGGGTAAGTACAGCAGATGTACCTTTAACTCTTGCCAATAAAGCCTTCGTATCTTTACCAGGATTATTATCGGTACGTAATTCGTAATAGTCGACGTCAGCATTCAGCACCTCATCCCATGATGCGGTGGCATTTCTGCCGAAAGTAATACCGAAATTGCTAGGCATATCAGGTATCGCGTCCATCGGTTTGACTATCACATCAACCATTTGGGCTGTTTCTGCTCGGTTGCCAAATCGGTCAACCGAAATTGCTTTGATTCGATACTCCTCACCTGGGCCTAAAGATTTGATAATAACCTGACTATTACTACTGCCAGCATACTGCCATTCTTGCCCCGTTACAGGTTTTCCACTTTTCGATTTTAAGAGATACCAAATCTCCGCCACATCGAAACTGGCAGGATTACTAGGCGGATCAAATAGCACTTGTAAATCATAGTACACGCTCTTATCTGCAGTCTGATTATATCGACTGAGTACGTGCAAATTTTGCACATCCTCCGGTGCTTGCATTTTAGGTATGGCTATAGATTTTGTCACGCCAGTAGTCAACTGCCCTAACTCATTAATAGCCTGCACCCGCACCTCATAGGTCGCACCTAGTAGCACATCAGATATCGTGGTAGCGTTTGTGGATGCTGGGTAGTTTCCAATATATGTCCACGTATCGCTTTTTACATTTCGGTAATTTACGACTACGTTTGAGACTTTTCCATCACGAGGTAACTGCCACGTTACACCTATGCGTGAATACATGATGCCATTAGCACCATATACATCGCTCACTAATCCCACTGCTTGAATATCAGATGCGCCGCGATTCGTATAATCAATGCTTGGTACCGTGCCATCATCCGATACGTAAAGTTCTGGATAATATTCCATGCATTGGATCTTACGGGTCATTTCTGATAGTGTCTTTGTAATAGCTAACACACGAAATGGCTTAGCCGATTTAGAAATCTCTCCGAATGCATATACCGCATCAGGCTGTACCGGTATAGCCTCTTTAACAATCACATTGAGACCTGATACATTTACTACGTTAAACGTAGAGACGATATCCGTAGAGTTGCTACGGATCAGTAACTGATAGTCCTTCCCTGGTTGTACAGTCACTTCCTTGTCGAGTGTAATCGTCTGGCCACTTACCGCAACCACACGACCGCCCTCGCCCCATTCAGGTATGTCGTGCTGAATTAGAATGATATCTCCTACCGTACACGCTATGGCATCCGTAAACGCCTCTATTGTCACAGTACGTATTTCATATTTATTACATCGCAAGAAATGCTTACCGTGTTTATAGGCCTGCTCAAGACTGGTGCACCCCATGAGTTCAACTTGTGCCGGATTTGTTAGCGTATCCGACTCGTCGTAAGTATCCCCATATACTGGAATGACGTCTCGCTCATAATCCTTATCCTTGTTAAGGAACGATATTTCAACAGAGTTAGCCCTAGCCTCCACACCTTGAAACTCTTCAGTAAAGCTGCCGTGTTTGATATTGGCTACAGTAAACAATTGTACCGGTGTAGATTGATAATCGCTAACGCATGTGAACCTGGTTCCTACAGGAATTACTTTCCCTCGACCTACTGCTTCCGGATACTTTAACGCATCCCATAATCGCATAGCGGTGTCGTATATATAGTTGAACGTAAACCCATTTGTTTTGCACTTATCTGCCCATGCCTTAAATGCGTTATAGTCAAGGCGCATATGGGGCTGTCCGAATACAATATATTCACCGCCAATCTTACGGCAGATGTGGATTAAATCATATGCAGCCCATGCCGGATTATCTGCTGGTTGAGCTTCGTACTTATTGATATACGGATTGAACACATACACCTCTGAGCGCTCTTGAATCCATGTCACTTTTGGATCAGTACCGCTTAGCTGAGATGTAGCCAATGCCTTAATTCCAATGAGGGCTTTTCCCGGATGCACAAAATCATCATAAATAATTTGGGTTAGCTGCACCCAGTAGACCTTATTGACATGGCGCAGGCTTTTCCCATCTTTCGCACTGCATCGCATACGGATTTCATAGCGAGCCTTTTCAAGATTATCAAAGCGAAATACACGATAAAACGCATTATTTGTCGCCTCTTCAATTCGTCCTGCGTAATCAGATGTATTTGTCACGCTATTATCTGACTTAATAAAGTTCCACGCATCGCGGCGCTTAATATGGCCGGCCATGCCCTTTTGATTTGCTAAAGGTAATGCCTGCCAGGACTCATCGCCTACCTTACGAATTTCTGCTTTCAAAGTGACAGAAGTACGGTCAGCGCCGCCGCTATCATTTGAATAGTATAATCCGTTTGGAAATCCAACAGTTAACTCTATCGCGTCACACGCATCACCTTGTACCTGTTGCGTATTCCATGATTCAGTCAATTCATAGTTTAGGGGTTGATCCGCAAAGTTATCATTGAAATTTGGGATAACTGTTTGGTCATTTGTACCCTTTCTGATATCCACCTGCACATCCTTATAATTACTGATTGGGTTAGCATTAATACGAATATCTTCTATTTTTGATAATTCGCCCTCACCCGCACAGTATAAAAGGTTAAGGTATTGCTTTTCGCCATCACTAATTACATGGCGGGATAATAATAACCCAGCACTTTTCATTCGGCCATATGTTACGGCTAAAGGGTAGCCTTGCCCAGTAACCGTTTCAGTTCCTCCCCAGCCATATGTATTTGACTGTTCGGAATTCGAACGGTCAACCTTAGGAGCAGTTAACTTTGAAATGATAGCATTACCTATCATCCCTACCGCCATAGCAATTACTGACCTCCAAATCAAGCTTTGGATACCAAAGATAGCACCCGAAGCAATACCACCGGTAAATACAGCCATCCCTATTGATAGAAGAACACCAAAGAATTTACCCTCAACTCGGGGCATTACTACAATGTAGTCTTCATCGTTTACAACTGTATCCGGCGCTGCTTCATGTCCATTTACTGAGTACGCCCATTCACCAGGTGCACTGAAGTAATAGCTGATAGACTTGCCCTGTTTAAATGGCAAATATTTTGTATCCCGTTGCTCTGGCTTGAACGGATTATTTACAATAATTACGTTAACCATCTGCTACTCCTTCCTTTCATAAATGTGCTTTAGTCGAGGCACGTATTTTGATATATGCTCTATACAGGTGCCGCTGTGTTCAGTAGCGTGTATAAATTTGCCTTCACCAAGATAAACTCCTACGTGATCGAGATTTTTACCATATAGCGCAAATACCAAAACGCTCCCTGGCATTGGCTCACGAACCTCGCGCCATTCATCCATTTGGATTTGGGTATATTCGGGTAGTGATATTCCACTACGCCGATATACCTCAACAACTACATCCCAGCATTTCATTTCCGAGAATGGGGTGCCTATGATATCAGTCAAGTCACTTATTGGATGCATACAGTCCTCCTTGCGGGATAGTAGGTTCTCCGCCAAATCGTGTACTGTTCCCCAATTCACGACATCGCGCTAGGGTTTTATTGCATTGATTTTCGTGACCCTTATATCCACACTGAACGCCTTTAAACTTAAACGGGCAGAAATCCTTCATCACACGGATTAACGGGAATCGTCGAGTAAAGCTAAAGTCAGTACCCAGTGTAAACTCCATCCATTCTGCGTTTGCATGAGTTCCCGTAATTACGAAATGCTCCTCTTGCTCGCACACATCAGGTATGTTCGTATTCACTACACGAATGATGACATTGGCTCCAGTGAATCCATTATTAAACTCTGCCATGCGCTGGATTGTCCGAGTCACGTTAGATACAGATAACTTAATATTAGGTAGATCCGTTGCATTCTCTGTAACATCTTGAATGGTAAACGGAAATGCGATATAGGTATTACCTTGAAATCGGATATTCTCCGTATTGCATACCAATCGAATCGTATCTCCTTTATAGGATATTTCTAACAACATAAGCCACACACCTGTGGCCGATATTTGGTTTTTCTCTAAAATCGATGCCGTTGAGAGCGGTAACATGTTATGCCTCCTGTAATTTCACGGTTCCCATCCACACTCCGTAGTCATTCGCCGCAAAGTCTAACTGATCAGCAAATCGTACATTTAGTGTTTCCCGTGTTTCCGGATGAACCCAAGCGAATATACCGGAGCAGTTGACTTCATCGAAGAATGACCGAAGTTTATAATAATCAGCTGTTGGCAACTTGTACCCTACGGAATATGTCCTCCGGGTCTTTGTCGTCTTCTTCCTGGTAATTAGCGTCATGTTTTCAACTTGGCCTTTATACGAAATATCTGGAGTAGTCTCCTGAATTGGGTATATCGGCCATCGAATATCTGGAAATACTGCCATAGTTATACTGCGGATGCCTTGATGGCGTCACGCATACCTCCTTTGTTTGATTCCATAGCACGAACTACTACATCGATAACATAATTCTCACCATCGAACCGGGAGTTCTGTTGCTTACTTTCAAGTTCTTGGCCAGACTGATTGACGATATTAACAACTACGTTGTTACTTGTAGCTCCGCCGCCCATTAATCTACGGGTTTCGCTTGCTGTGTAAATACGATGGGATCCAGAGGACTGTAATAGTTCCGGTCCGTTTTCACCAACCAGCATAAGCCCTGGATTCGTTTTGCCTCCGGCAGCAAATCGATTTCCCGTAAATGCAGAACTAAACGAACTACCACCGGCAAAGGACGATGTCCCTTTTGCAGCACCTAGTGAGCCAATACCACTTACTGCACCACCAAATAATCCTTGCAACTTAGGCATGATGTATTGTTGGAACGTTAACTGAATCATCATCTTAATAATGGCATTTGTCATATCCTTGAATATGTCCTTAATGCCTTTACTGAATGACTTCGTTCCTGTTGCCATAGCTTCGAGATTATTCGTCCATGCCGAGTTGATAGAACTCATCGTACTATCAAAAGTAGACTTCGCTAAATCAGCATAATTGGTAGTCTCTTGCTTATATTGCCGTGCGGCTTCTTGTAGGCTCGTTTTCAGACTGCGACCTGCGAGTTCCCATAGTTTTTGTTGCGACTCTAATAGGTTCTTTTCAATCTGCAGTCTTTGCGTAGCCGTTAACTGGGCCTCATTGACTTCACTCCGTGCATAGTCAATATAGGTCTTTAACTCTTCAGCAAGTAAAGCATCTGCATCACTGCGAGACAATCGGCCAAGAGTAACCATATTGGTTAAGTGGTCAATATTTTCACTTGTTTGCGTGTAGGCTAACTCTCTGATTTTCTGCTCAGTATCAGACGCCACTTTTAAGCGCTCTGCTTGAGCTTTCTTTTCAGCGAGTTCCTTATCGCCTACTGCCTTTATATAATCACGGACGCTGTCATCAATCTGCGCCTTTTGTGCTTCAGCTTCCGCTTTGAGTAATTGCAATCGGTCGCCGGTGCGTTCAAGATCGAGTTTTTTAATATCCTCGTTCATCTTACGAACACGGATAGCCTGATTTCGTTGTGCTTCAGCTAATCGCTTTTGATACAACTCTTCATTCTTGGCTCTAACTTGAGCGGTTAGATTTGACTCAGCAAGCTTTTTGGCATTTGCCGCACTACCTGCTGAATCAGCCATAGAACTCGAAGCACCTGCTAATAAGCTAGTATCTACATATCCTGTAATAGCACCAAAATCGCCTGTAACAGATGGCTTAGCAATTACACCCGTGCTTGAATTAGCGCCAGTATATCCGCCGTTTCCGTCACTAATGACAATATGATTATCACCAAGTACAACCACACCGTCTCCGGCTTTAGGAACATATCCATCGCCCTCATCATGCCAGGCACCAGCGGCTCTTGCTGCGTCCATGATAGATGGAACATATCGAGGTACATCCTTGCCGAATGCTTGTAGTACAGAGTCAGAGAATAGCTTGCCGCAATCCGTTGCCCATGTACCATCTGCTCCTAACTCGTATGCCTTACCGAGTTGTTCATTAGCTGCATCCAGTACGCTCACGGCTTGTCCTACAGCACCACTATTCACACCTGAAACAGAACGGATAATATCACGAATATTCTTATTGTTAGCTTCATACTGGTTCTTAGCAGTTAGCTTATCAATTTCATATTGACTGCCATCAATTTGTAAGCTCTGCAAAGTAAGAGACCTATATAGTTCAGACATACGCTCTACGGCACTTGCTAACTTCTCGGCTGCTTGTTGAGCTTTCTTAGCTGCCTGCTCTTGGGCTTTAGCCGCTTTCGCTGCTTCCTCATTTGCCTTATTGATAACTTCGGTATTCGTTAATCCGCCATTAGCAAGGTCCTCTTTCGCTTTTGCAAGATCTTCATCGAGTTTCGCTTTCGCAGCATCCGCCTCTTCTTTTTGCTTTAAAGCCGCATCGATTCTAGCGCCTTCTTCTTTAGTGGCTAGTCGGTCATTTTTTACAAGCCCCAGCCACGCACTATCCTCAATCCAATATCGAGTATCGTGTGATTCCCTAAACTTGTCAGACAGGCCTGTTGTTGAGTTCGTATTCTTGTGAATACGCTTCCCATCAACATCTACACCCATATAAGAGCCAGATGTTTTTTCATTGTAACGAAAATCGAGTAATGCTTTCCCAGCAAGTCCAATTACCGTAGCTAATGTTACCCACGGCCCTGCAGCCGCAAGTGTGGCTAACCGCATAAATCCGAGTGCACTGGTTAGTGATCGCATAACTACGATTACTGCTCCGGCTTCTGCACCGAATTTAACAATTCCGCCGATAGCTTCCTTTTGTTCAGCAGTCATCGACTCGAATTCTTTAGCGACGTCTAATACGCCTTTTGCATAGTCATTAAACACAGGAACTAACTCATGGCCGATAGATACTGCAAGCCTTTTCCCTGTATTCTCTAAATCCTTTAATTCCCGATTTAGCTTTGCGGATTTAGCTGCAGTCTCATCGTCGATGATAAGCCCCATTGCTTTGGCACGTTCAGCCACCTTGTCCATCTGTTCAGCGGACATGTTGAGCATGGCGTGCATTTGATAGCCAGTACGCCCAAAGAGTTCCATTTCGACACGAGTCTTTTCAGCCCCGTCCTTCATCCCCCTTAGACGTTCCTGTATCATCTTAAATACTTCAACGGTATTCTTGCCTTGGATGTCTTCAAGCGTGTAGCCTAATTTACTAAATATATCGGTACCGAGTTTACCCTCTGCCCGAGCGACTTCCATTTTTTCTTTGGCCGCTCCGACGTTCTTAGAGAACTTAGCAAATGCACCTGCACTATCCTCCATAGCAATACCCATGTAATTAGCTACTGCTAATAGTTCACTGGTTTCTTTTGCCGTAGCACCGGTAATGCCTGATAACTTCTTAACTGCTACATCCCACTGGATAGCCTCTTTGGCAAGTTTGGCGCCGAGTCCTACAACCCCAGCTCCCGCACCTATCGCCATGAGGTCATTCTTCATTTTGCCAAGGGCGGATTTGGCGCCTTCGGCACTTGCCGTAATTTTCTTGAGTCCGGCTTCCGTATTTTTATCGGTCAGCTGAACGACAATATCAATTAAATTATTGGCCATTCTTGTGCGCCACCTCCAACTCTTTAGATTCCAAGATTACAAGCAAATCTATAAGGTGCGGTAGTGGCTCGATGCCGTAAGCCCTCGCCACTTCTAACACCGCAGGCATATCGAATCCGGCAATACCGCCTGAATGCCATCGTCGCTGCATACGGCTAGCGTTGTATACTCGCATTGCCTGTCTCGTTCCATCTAATTGATGCGGGGAATTAAACTCACACTCCGAGCAGTCAAAATTCTGTTTAGTCTCACGTTGCATCTTGATACAATCAGAGCAGTATTTTGGTTTGTCGGAGTTGAGCCAACTCCACGCATCAATTAGTTTTTTTCGATTTCAGCCTTTTTTTCGTGCGTAAAGCGCATGGTATCGAGTGCAACTTCCATAAGATCATTATCTGGCGCTGCGTTGATTTCATCTTCGGTCAAGCCATAGATGTGTTGCATAATCCATTGCGCAAGCTCACGAGAACGTAATAGGCGTTCTGTATCCGGTGCTTCTTCCGGAACTGGGGTATACAATGGGTCTAAACCAGATTTAATTAATTCACCACGTTCAGCGAATGTTAAGCCTCTTACTTTGATATCTTCAAATGCCATATTGGCACCTCCTAGTATTGTTCTTGATTATTAACTAATGTAATGATGGATGCGGAGCGACCAGCATCTGCACGATAGTATGCTTTAAACGGCAATTCAATATTGACGCCACGAGGACCATCGATGCCTGGAGATTGTCGTTCGTACACAAGTTCAGGCAATTTGAATGTAAGCGACCAGTCATCTTGTTCAAGTCGCAATTCCAAGCTGGATTCTGTACCATTAACCGCTTTGTTTAAAAGGTCTTTGTTTTGGAAGAACGCTTTAATTGTCCCGGAAATTGACACAATACCTGGGTCAATGTATGTTCTAAATCCTTTACCGCCGATAGCGTAAGAGTCGCCGTCCAAGCCAAAATCAAAGTTGATATCACAACTTAGGATATTGGCCACAGTGACGCCACCCTCTTTAATGGTTGCGTTAAGGTTTTGGAATGGTAAGAAATTAACCGCCTTAGCTGCAGCATCAAATGTAGTGACCGCTAATGTTTCCTTACAGCCCATTACATCCACAGATGCAGTTAATTCGGCATCACCGCCAAATTTAAAGCCTAATTTACTAACTCGCGCACCCGCGAATTGTTGGAATACGTTAACATCAGGATAGCCCTGTTCAATAGTTAACGACGGCATTGTGTTTCCGATTTTAAACACATGCTCGGACTTCTTATTTGGCGCTTGGCCAGTTGTATTAGAAGTCGGTTGACCAAATGCAGCTTTTAACCAGTAGCCAATGTCGATTACACCAACAGGTACGGTTAAACTACCGGACGTGTCAATGTTGCCACGGAATGGCGCTGCAGGATTACGATCGCCGCGGATTACGGTAGAATCGTTTAATTTTTGACTAGCTTTTATAGAGCTAGATATGATTGGCGTGATTACACCACCAGTGGATGGCGTTGTACCAAAATCCGCCTCAAACGCAATCGCCACATGGGACTGAGAGCCCTGTGCACGTTTCGCTGTTGCCATATGCATTTCCTCCTTTAATATTCAATATTCCCGCCGATTACATGCGGAATTTCTATAGTAGCTGTTAAACGTCCGGTGAACACCGGGCGCCAATTCATTGAGTCTAATTCATAATCAATGCCGATTACCGGAAACGCTGGATTTATCTTACAAATGCATTCGATGATTAACTGTCCTAGGTTATCCGATTCTAGCGCTCCGTCGTATCGAATAATATTCTTAACGCGAGTTGCACCTTTATGGACGATACCCCATACAATCATTAACGAGTATGTGTAGGTATCAGCAAGCCCTTCGTTCTTATTACTCGGTAGTAATATGATGCAAGGGCAATCTTCTTCGATCGGTGCATCGACATCGTCGTAGCCGACATACAGTTGCGCCGGCTTTCCGTATTTGTCATTGCAAAATTTAGTCAGCGCTTCATCATTCGCTAGGGCTTCAGTCCAACGTTCAACGATGCGCGACAGTAGAATTGTCTGTTGCATCAAATCACCTTACCTTGTAATTACGTCGAGATGCGGATTGTGCTGCCGGTCCATATATAGCGTAGTCGCCTATCTTATCCTCGATATAAGGTTTAAGCTTAGGCTGTAACGCTGCTTTCATAGGACCATAAGTATGACGTGGCTGAATTTTGAACATCGATTTTCCCTTCGGTAATGGTACACCTGCAGCAAATAACTTCTTGCGCATAGGCTCCGTAATTTGCTTAGTGTAGCCTTCCTCGATACGTTCACCTAACCGTTTAGCCGAATTAGATAACCACCCAACTCGGACGGATTGCTTGCCCTTGTCATATTGATATCCGACTGCATTCGATAGCTTACCAAGAGGACTATATCCGATTGTCCTGGCGCTGATGCCCATATCAAGTAGGGCATTTCGCGATTTAGAGCCCCAGGCTTCTCGTTCTGCACGTCCTCCACTTTGGTAAGCTTTTCGGAGTTTCGCACCGAATGCTGACTCAAACGCGGCCCGACGAGCGGGTGCCATGAAGTTAGGATACTTACGTCCGCCCGGTGCACCTGACCGAATGCCCTGCTTGATTTCTTTTTGCATCATCCAACCTGTTGACTTTAATGCCTTACGCATCCAGTCCGGTTTTGTTTCTGCAATGAAATTCAGATACGGGGTGGCTGTGTCTGTAATCGTAATAGGTTCATTACTCATTACGGTCTCACCGCCCTCACGTTATGGACGATTTCCAAACAATACATCGTACCGTCAAAATTGGAAATGTGATCAACGTACCATTTCTCGCCATTGATATACACTTCATCTTTTGAATGTGGTTCAGGAACATCCTTAGCACGCACCCAAATCTGAGCCTTATCAGCTAGTGCTTTATCGACAAATCCGGAACCTTTGCCATCATATTCGCCAATCTCCACGCTAGCTTTGATAACTTGGCCTTTGTAAGTAATTCGCTCACCAAATACAGAAAGCAGTGCATTAGGCCTATATCCTAATTTCATAGTGCATTACCTCCTATGGAGTAGGCGGGCATACGCCCGCCCTTACATTACTTTTCTACATTAGGCACAAGTGCGACTTCTAACACTGTAGTGCCTGGGCGTTTTTCTGTAAGAGCCACGCCTAATACTGGGTTAGTGTCCGTCTTAGATGCTCGCTTTTGAGCTTTGTCAAAATACACAGTATCACCTACTGCAAAAGAATCAGATGTTAATGCCGCTACTTCGAAGCAACCAGTTACCTTAACTGCACCGATTGAATTAGGACCAATGTTTGTAATTGCCACACCGTGCATTTTACCGATAGGAACGATGTCCCCTACTTCAATCATTTCGGTTGTTGTATTTTTAAAATCGACGCGGTCTAGTTCTTGAATGAATTTAGCCATATCTATTTACCTCCTAATCAATTACTAATTATTTACCAGGATTTTTGTACAAGCCGCGGAAGTCGATTGCTGTTGCGTTGCAATCGATTGCTACTTTGTACTCGATGCCGTCAACCTTGAAGCCTGTTTGCGTTTCTAAACGAGGTGTTTCAACGCCATTTAAGTACGTTACTTCAATAGTTTGAACATCTGTAGGACGGGATGCCAAATACCAAGCATGCGGATCCGTTAATGCTGCATCTACAACGATAGTGAATCGACCACTGAATGGGTTGACTGTATCATTGCTACGAGCAGGGTCTACCGTAGATTTAACTACTTGGTAAGCCAATGCTTCGAGCTCAGGTGGAATAATCAAATATGTAGGTGCGATGTTCAAATTGCGATTTTCACCAATATGTTTTTGGCGACGCATAGCCGCTACACCTGCAGATAAAGATTCTACACTTAGCTCGGAACCTGTGGTTGCCAAATTCTTACGGTCTGCACTAAACAAGGCTTTTCCGTCTTCTAACACAGTATTGCCGCTTAAAAGGTCATATACCATGTTATTGATTTTATTTTTTGCGGCACGACCAAATTTAGAGGAAATATCATTGAATACACCCAAATCGTCATTAATAATAGCTTGTCGAGTCAAGCTGAATGTACGACCAAATGTAAATACACTAACGTTCGTACCTGCTTCGCTCATTTGGGAATCCTTGAATTGTCCGCCCTCAGGGACAAGTTTCAATTCAGCTGCTTCGGAAAGTAAAAAACGTTTTGCTGGTTTAAAGTCACGGTTACTACCTTTCCCCGCCCAAGTTGCAAATGTAGATGGTGCTGTTTCATAACCTTGCATCAAGGCCTTATTTGCTACATTAGACAACGCGATTGGGAAAGAGGATGTGGAGTTGATAGCTTCACGAGCTAATTCCAAACGGTCAGCATAGTTAGCGGTTAAGCCTTCACGAACTAAGGACTCACGAGCTAATTCCATCAAGGACATAGAACGGAGCTCATTCGCACCTGGTGCAGGATTTGCAACCGGGATACCAACAGACATTATCAAAGCATCTTGCATAGCCATGCGGAACTTATCAGAATCTGCTTCACCAACTTTAACGGATACTGGTTTATTACGTTCGCGCAACGCATCCATTACAGCCTCACGAACTTCGGCAACAGATTTGCCGGATTTGATGAATTCATCTACGCCATCAACTTCAAAGTCACGGCACAAACTTGTAATTGTAGATACGCGTTCACGTTCTGCCGCAATCAACTTTTTAGCATCATCTGCATTAAAACCTTTAACTCCGGACTCTGGTACTTCCGGTACTACTTGTGGCACGTTTTGCTCAGTGCCTTTTGCTTTTGCATCACCTTTCATAGGTTCCTCCTCATTATCATCTACACTTCTGCCTACCCCTACACTTGGATCTGCAGGGACGGACACAACACTAATCTCCAATGGTTCCCAATATGTAATTACGTATGCTGGGCCTGTAAACCGGCCATTGGAACTTTTAGAATCGGAATCGATTAATTCCTCACATCGACTTATGTCATATCCGACACTCACACCTTGTAATGTGCCTTTTAACACTTTTTGATAAATCTTTTCGGATTCATCATCTTCATCGAATCGAACAATCGCCTTGCCGCGATTATCTTCAATCCACACTTTATCGACGTGACCAACAACTGCGCTGCGGTCATGGTTGAATAGCAATGTGCCTAAACCGTTATTAAATCGGTCTAAGTTAACGCAGCCTTCGTCATGACACAATATCTCTGTTCCGAACCATCTTTCATATGGTTCTTCAGAAGAAAAGGACAATTCGACGGTACGGTCTTCGTTCGCTTCGATGTTTGTAATTTGCGCCTCTCGGGCATATTTACCTAAGAGCTGCTTTGCAAATTTCCCCACTAGCTATCATCTCCTTTCATATCAGTGGCGTTATCATCCGCTAGATTCGTTATGTCCCCATTCATATCAAGGGCAACACCCAATTCCTTAATGCGGTCTTGTTCCAGCTTCCGCTGTTCAAGCACTTCTTCCCAGTCTTTACCAGATGCACTACATACGTCCTCGAGCGTTGTGAGTCCTGCCTTAATGGCTTCCTTGTTAGCATTAACTTCCTTAACAGGGTCAATCCAAGACCAGCCTGGAGCTAACCACGCTACTTTTTTGTAAAGTTTTGGGTTCGCCGCATAGTCATTGGCCGGGATAATTCCCTTTAGGTAGCATGCTTCAATGAAAGCCCGCCATACAGGCATGCAAAAATGCTCAATTATAAAACGCTGCATCTGCTTGAATGATTGCTGGTCCTCCAGCATATTCTGCCGAGCTGCGGAGAAGTTACCACTAATGTTACGCGTCACTATGTCCGCGCTTAGACCCATACCCGACGCTATGCGTCTTGTTTGTGTCGCTGAGTATTCTGATGCGGTTCCTGCATTTCGCTTAGGTTCCGCAAATGAAATTGATTCACCTGCACGTAGATGTTGGATAATCCCTGGCGCCATTGAACGAACTTTCTTGCCTTTACTGTCGATCTTATTTGCAACCATCGGGGCGGTCCCAGTATTACTTGTTACAAACGCGCCGAAACATGCGGCTACACGAGCCGCTATAAGGTCAGCATCCATATATTCATCTACGTCGTGAATGCGCTTTAATACAAGGGCTAACATACTAACCCCGCGCAGTTCACTAGGCCTACGCGGTTTATGTAATAGGAAAGCCCTGTTACTTGGTAGTCGTGCCTCGTTAAACGACCGTATTCCTAATGGGTCTGTTTGGAATACGTGATATGCTATTGGCCTTCCGTATTTATTAACTTCCACGCCATTAACAATACTGTTGCCGTTTTCACTTACCGATACGGCTCCGATATTCTCGCCCTCGATAAGCTGTAATGATAGCGGTATATCTGCACCTTCGGAGGTCATATTAACTAGGATTTCCCCGTCATAGACCATTCGGCGCAGAGCCATTTCTTGCAACTCATAAAACGTAGATATCCCTCGGATATCCGCATTCTCCTTATCCACCCAATCTGACCAAGCCTCCTCAATTTTCTTGTTGAGTCTTTCATTTAGCTTTCCTGCTTTGGTCTTGATTTTGCACTGTGGCTTTATTCCGGTACCTACTACATTTCGTAGTAATGCCAATACAACACTTTCAGCAAGGTCACTATTAAGTTCTGCTGCACGTGCACGACCTCGGATCAAATCACGTTGACCTGATGCTACTTGTTCAGCTGTACCAAATACTGGCATCCAGTCGCCACTCAATCGGTCTGTTGACGCCGCATCATATCCACGTTCAAGCGAACTGCGGAAATATGCTCTACGGGCAGCTCGTTCTGGATTGAAATATGCTATTACCTTATCGAGTATGTTCATCGTCGCTCCCATGACACGTAGGATGTCGTGCTATTACCTTCCTCATCATCAACGCGAGACATTAACTCACGTTCACGGGCGTATAATGTCGGCAGGTCATGCGTCTTAAATCGCTTACCACCTACAGACATCTCAGCGTATCCATTCGTCTCAATTTCCTCGATTATCGTTCGAATACGCTCCAAGTCTTCTCTTGCGCTCATGGTCTCACCTCCTTCTTAACTAAACCAACCTCGACTATCTGCATTAAAATCTTCAGCATCCGTATCTTCGTTCTCCTCATCGGTATCCAGATTATATTCGGGTAAATATTTAACACCTACCGAGTCCGCCACCATGGCGTTGTATACACACGTATCCAACAAGTGATTTGTTGGATGACTGGTTAATGGTTTCCATTGCACCGTAACTGCTCCGGTCTTTACATTTCGGATTTCTTGCTTTTCCTCCGACCGGAGGTGCTCCGAATATTCCTCCGGGCAATCCTTAAATAAATGGATTGTGCCAGGCTCATTAGCCGGACGTACCATACGTGCAAATATAAAGTCCTTCCAGTAATCGGTATTCACTACGTACAGCTTCATGCCTCCGATGATGCCCTTCTCGATGCTGCTCATCTTATATGGCGGCGCTAGAGGACTGTGCGAAGAATCACCTTTAACTGGCACGCATACTTCTGGGTACTGTGCACAGTACTGATATACTTCATCTGTTCGGTAGCCACTATCGATACCGGCCCTCACAATCTTACGGGCCTCACCATACTCTGATGGATATTCTCTATCAATGAGTATCTCGGTTAAATCTGCCCAACTACTTGCTTGACCATAATCAACTAAGTAACTTGATACACCATGAGCGTAGGCTCTAACCTCCCACCAGAAATGATCTTGCTGCACATCGACAGATGCGATAAGTAGTGGTGCATGCTGTGGCACAACACCGCGAGGAACTTCTGATTGTGTAAACACGAGATTTTGTGTGCTTTTAGTTTTCGCAGATTTCCACGGCTCCGCTAATCCAGAGTTGATAAAATTCATCAACTCACTTGGCTTATCCTTTGACTTAACAAACTCATATGCCACATCGCCAAATGTAACCCATGGAGAGTAAAGGGATGACATATGATAGGCAACCGACCGGACAACTCGGACTTGTGATTCATTCACCGCACGCCATTCACCTTGCCGGAGCATATCCATCTTGTGCTTATCATCAATACGTTGCTTACAATGTTCGCACTCATAATATGCGGTATCACGTATCATATCCGCATTGCCATGGTGTTCCTCCGGCCATTTTATCTGTTTGAATTTGAGGGTCTGCGACACCCCGCAATGCGGACATGGCACGTAATACTGCTTGCGTTCATTTGCGTCCATATAGGACTGCCAAATATTGCCACTTTCAATCGTAGGAGTTGACACTCTTACAATCTTCTTATCAACGAATGTCTTGGTACGTTCCTCAGCCAGCTTAATTGGATTCGCTTCCTTACCAGAGAAAACTGGATACTTATCAATTTCATCGAAGAATAAGTACTTAATTGACCGACTTGATAAGCTGCTTGGTGAGTTCGCCCCAACGAGCACCATGTAGTTCCCATTAACGAAGTCTAACTCCAACAGCTTACTGCCCTCGTCATACATATCTGCCAATGGTTCTACGCTCCGGATCATCGGTTGCACACGTTTATCGCTAGCAAATTTTGCGATAGTATCCGTCGGATAAACCATCATGACTGGTGATGCGGTTTGGTGTAACGCATACCCAATCATATTAAGCTCAGCTTCCGTCTTACCAATCTGCGCCCCGAAACATAACGAGATGCTTTCAATAAGAGGGTCCGTGAATTTGTCCATAGGCTCCTTGAGATAAGGTGTCCGCGCTGTACGCCATCGTCCAGGTTCAGCAGATATATTAGTCAGTACCCTGTACCTATCCGCCCATTCCGAAACGGTGTATCTTTCAGGTGGCTTGAATGCCTCTAATTCCTCAGGGAACCAGTCAACCTTTGGACTTACCTTTTCCCGTGGCTTTGACTTTCGGCGTGTACTCGCCCTCGCGTGCGTAGCTTTCGAGGTATTCTTCGACAAGACCATTCACCACCTTTTCTACACGAGCACGTTCCTCAGGATCCGTGAACTCACTTCCGATACGCTTACCTAATTTGGTAAATGATGTCTTCATCTCCAATACTCGGTTAGCCCATGCCTGTGCCACATCGGCACGAGGAACATATTCTCCATTAAGCACATCTAGCATTTTCTTTTCACGCGCGGCCTTTGCTTCTTTATAATCTGCTTCGGCTTCTAACTTACGAGTTGATGCGGATTTGCTTTTAGCGTTATCACCTTTCGCCTGTCCTAAATACACGAGGACTTCCCGGAGATTCCACCAACCTACAGAGGCTTTAGGCATCCCTGCTTTATGATGTCGAGAAATAATTTCCGGAGTGACCCGCAAGAGGTCACATAGTTGAGTGCTGGATACGAGCAGATTGCCTGCAGCATCAAATTTCACTCTCGGTTTTGTGTCCGCCATAGGTGTACTCCTTTCTAAATTCGTCTTTCTACATTCAACAGGAAAATTTTTCTCACAGAGAGAGGACCATCGCGCGGGGGCGACCAGCGGCCATTTTTCGCCCGCGGAGTACCTTTTCCAAATTTTCATTTTCTCAATTAGGTATTATCATTGATACTCAATAAGAAAAAGGGTAGACCTCAACTAAGTAAGGTCTACCCCGGGGCAGTGCAGCAGGCAGACATATTGTGCGGGCCAGACACTGCCTGCTATCTACTACATTTACATTATATTAAATTAAGAGTGTGCCATTCTATGCCATCTTTTCAAATTCAGCTATTGCTTTCTTGTGAAGTCTGTGAACTTGTCGCCACGAATACCCTAGTTCAACAGCTATCTGCTCCCATGGCAATGCATTAATGTATCTGAGATTCAGTACATCCCTGTATTGTCCGTCAGTTATTTGGTTGATGACTTGCTTGACCTTGTTTCGAGAATCAATCAATTCATCCCATTCTCTGTTCAGCTCGGCCCTACATTCTTGTAAGTGCTTACTGATTCGTGGCATAGCATCTCCCGATTCACATATCTGTATAGCTTCTGAATGTAAATCTCGGTTAATCGCACTTAGCTGAATCTCTAACGCACGCATTCGCTGCTCAGTATGGCGGACAGCTTGTAGTTCTTCTATATCCATCATATGCGATAGTCCCCATATTTACTGATAATCATCTGTGCTCGTAGTAATCCGTCAATGTATCCGCTTTCACGAATTCTATCATCTAGCATAGGTGATCTCAGTTGTCTATTACGGGCTCGTATGATGGCAAGACTTAAATCTGACTGTATGGCACCTACAATCACATCTGCCCTACTTCTACGCTTTTGCATCCTTTACCTCCATACGTTCGACAATATCCTCGATGGCTTCTACCATATCTGCTTTGCATTGCTCAACAGCGGTAAGCATCTCCTCACACATGGCGTACGCATCATCACTCAGATCATCATCTAATCTCTCGGCAACATTATCCTTGAGATTATCTACAACCTTAACTATATCCATGACAAGATGATACGTGTCATCTAGATAGTGACCTTTGTTAATTAGTAGTCGCTCGACTTTTGTCATGCTCTTCCCTCTTTGCAATTTCCCGATTTAGATACCAACGGGCTTTTTTCAAATCCTTAATAGCATCGTCCTTGTGCCCAGCTCGGGATACATACTTCACAACATTACCTAATCGATATCCTAGTTTCTTGTCTTCGATGTAATCGATAACCTCGATATCGCCTTGTGTATAGTGACTAGAGTGATTGATATCATCACATTGATTAACTATGCGATTAGGAGGTCCAGGAGGCCTGGAAGGTCTATGAGGTCTATCTAGTATATTTCTTCCCATATTTATACCAAATCGATTCGTTGCTTCTCCGAAACGTCTCAATTCTTCATTCGCTATGTAACGACTTAGTTCTTCACTAGCTGATAGCCTAGTAGGTGGCGGCGAGGGATTATTTGGTTGCTCATACAATCTACCTGGGGTTAACCCGTACGCAGTCTTGTATTTTCGTTTATCAACAATATCTATAACTTGAATAGTCGTGTAACACACTATTATTACAATAGCTCCGAATAATCCCGCCATTATAAAATGATCCATATTAATCATCCTTTCTGTATTTATCAATTCTCGCTTTTAAACTTTGCAGCACATATTCCTGCGCCCGGTCCTTTTGCGCTAGTGCATCCATCATATCCTCATCACGAGTTCCCTCACATATTAGATGATGGATAATTACCTTCTCCATTTGACCTTGGCGATGTAACCGCTTATTAGCTTGTTGATATAACTCAAGACTCCAGTTTAACCCGAACCATATTACGTGGTTACCGCCGTCCTGTAAGTTAAGCCCGTATGCCGTACTAGCCGGATGTGCTAATAGAATATCAATCTCTCCAGCATTCCACGCTATCTCATCATCGGCACCCTTTAACTCACAGACTCGTAATTTAGTATTAGCTAATGCTGCTTTTAGTCGTTCACAGTCATGCTTGAAGTTGTAAAACACTAATGCAGGCTTGCCGTTTAACTGTTCTACCAGTTCCATAAATGCCTCAATTTTACAACCGTGTATCTCGTGAACGTTCCTGTCACCATCATATACGGCACCGTTCGCTAACTGTTGTAGCTTTGTGGATAATGCTGCTGCACTCAAAGCTGTGATATCTTCGCCAGCTTCAATCAACTCTAATACAGATGTGCGTTCCATATCTTCGTAGGCCTTTTTAGCTTTTGCATCTAACTGCACATATTTAATATCGTTGATGACTGGAGGTAGCTCCAAATAGTCACTGGCTTTCATAGATATACACAACCCAGATATTGCCGCCATGATACTGTCATTTGAATCGGATTTAGGTTTATAGGAATACACCATTTCTCGCGACCTCTGATCGGGCTCGAAATAGTAATCCCTAAATCCTGTGTACGTTTTTCCTAACGACTCACCTATGTCTAATAAATACACTTGCGCCCATAGGTCGATTAATCCGTTAGGGGCTGGCGTACCTGTTAACAACACCATGCGCTTGATGTGGTTATGCATATAAGCTAATGACTTAAAACGCTTAGCCGTGTGGTTTTTAAAGGAACTAGATTCATCCACAACTACCATGTCAAATGGCCATGCATTCTTGTAGTAATCAACTAACCACGTTACATTCTCGCGATTAATGATGTAGATATCGGCAGGTGTGTTTAAAGCCTTAATACGCTTTTTCAGGCTACCTAATACAGTAGATATCCTTAATATACCTACGCCGTCCCATTTTCGTGCTTCTCGTTGCCATGTAGCCTCCGCTACTTTCTTAGGCGCAATGATTAACACTTTACGAATGGCGAATCGGGAGTACTTCAATTCGTATATGGCAGATAACGTGATAATCGTTTTCCCTAAACCCATATCCAGGAATAGCCCTATCTTATTTTGATTAACGGTCTTGTCGATACAGTATCGCTGATACGCATGCGGAATAAACTGCATTACGCTTTCACCCCAAATTCTTCTATGAATTGATCCAGATAACCAGCCACGGCATCATCACCTTTTAACACAAATACTTTTTGATTTAGCTTTTGAAGTTCACGGGCTTGGACTCCCTGCAACCGCGAAAGTACACCTTTGGACGTCTTCAATTCTACGAAATGAATAACGCCATTCGGCCATATGACGATACGATCAGGCACACCAACATTGCCAGGGGATACAAATTTATACGCTTTACCTCCCGAACGTTTGACGCCTGCAACTAATTTTCTCTCGATATCCTTTTCTAACATTTCTCACCTCTGAAATTTTTAAACGTTAACATGTTTACATACGCGTATATGAGGGTTCAAATTAAGGCTGTAAAGGGCGTATTTTTTCTTAAAACTCTTTGTTTTGATATTTACCAGTATATAATGTTAACATTGTTAACAAACATATATGAATATAGATAAATACTGACTTTATGCGTTAACAAGGTACGTTAACATTCTCCGAATTTGTTAACATTCTAATGTTAACAAAAATACTGAGAATGTTAACGCTTAATTGAGAATGTTAACGTTATAATTTCAATTTTGACTCGTTGATTCTGAACCCTCTTTGATGCCCATATTCACCAAATCTCATCAACTGACTTCCACCCATTGTGTACGGGGAGTCCGCCAGTATTTGATTAATTTCCCTGGTCTCGATCTTCTTCATTCGGCTTGGGTCGTTACCGAAACATTCCCACCAAACCTCTGCCGCACAAATACGGTCACGATATACTAACTCTTGACCCTCGGCAGGTTTAGCATTCATGCTAAGATACGTCCTCCTGGCGCTCCGACTCATCACATTCCAATTTAAAGGCACTTTGATTAATAAAAACTCATTAATCAGTCCTGCTTTGGTATTTGATTCCATGTGCGCCTCTCTAGCCGCATCAGCCAGTTTTAGTACGTTCGGGTCATCCTCGATAATGAGGCTTTCCCCGCTTTTATAACGATACAAGGCCTCCGCCCATAACTGGTCTACTTCCCCCGGAAGATTAACGAATATGTTCTTTCGTGGAGTCGTCATTTCAAGATCGATGGGCCAAAATCGACGATTGCCGGTAATATCTTTTAGGAATTCATATTGATTCGTGCTACCAAAGAACACACACTGCCGTGGATACTCTTGCGTACGTCGGCCATAGGCTTGACGAAATACATCTACTTGACGACTTAGGAATTGCTTGGATGCATTTTCTTCAGCCCTCGAATACCCCGCCATTTCACCAGCTTCTATAATCCATTTACCTTGAATGCCTTCTGCAGCTTCCTTACCCTCAAAGGTATTTAAGCCATCAGCGTACCACTTCTTACCCATCGTGCGGATAAGGGTACTTTTACCAATACCCTGACCGCCGATAAGAATTGGCATCGTATCATACTTGCATCCAGGTTCAAACGCTCGCGCTACTGCCGCCGTAAATGACTTTCTAGCGGCTGCACGGGTATATACATTATCCTCAGCCCCTAAGTAGTCGATGAATATGGTATCTAATCGGGCAATGCCGTCCCAGGATAACCCGTTAAGGTAATCTAGTACTTCATTAAATCCATTTTGCTCAGCGCACATAATGAGGGCATCCATGATTTTATCTTTGCCGGTGATATCATATTTATTTTCTAGGTACCACCGTAAGCCCGCATCATCTGCGTCTGTCCATATGCGAAGTCCTGGCGTTGGGTTCCATGGTAGGGCCCCTTTTGCCACGTATCTCGAGCCAAATCTATCATAGGCAAGTCTACCGACAAGCGCCGGATCATGGTGCATGATTTTAAGCATGTTATCTAATGTGTTCTTAGGTCGACCATTCTCGTCGTACTTTAAAGTCGAACTTTTCATCCAGTCGACGTTCGTTAACGCATTAGGGTCGAGGTCGGATGTCTCAGCATGAGCCGATACGTCCGTGATAATATCAGCAAATACATTTGATGCCGATTCTCGGGCACGGGCCATGTTGAGTTCGTTAACGACTACCGTATCTTGCATAGCTAATTTAGACATAGCCATGTAAGATGGCAGCTTATGCCCAGGTGTCCCATCCTTAGCAGTCTCGTCCAAGCTGTGGAACTTATGCAGCCGGATAAGGTCAAAGGCATTAACTAATTGACCACTACACGGGTCAGTATTATGGTGACTGAACAGGAATGTATCGTCATCATATATAACTGCCCCGGCTACCGTTGAGCCAGTAACGAACGTTAAGCGGTCCTCGCTGCCGTCAACATCGACGTATGCATGAGGTATGAATTTATCAATCGCCTCACGGATACCATATATTCGACAAAAGGCACCTACGATACCTGGTTTTTCTCTCGGATCAGCTTGCTTTGCAAGTAGCTGCTTTTCATGCTGCGATGCTTCCTTACCTGGTACTTGTGGCCAAGAACGCACATCTCGCCAATCAGTGTATTGGCCGAGCATACCGTCAGCAGATAAGAATGCCTTATCGCCTACGTAATATACATACTGTGCATCGTTCGGGCATGATGGCCAATACATGAGCCGAGAAGCTTCGAACGTAGTTCCATCCATCATACCAATGCCGATGAGCTCCGCCAGCTTACGAGCAATAGGCTCATACTCATCAGGTGTCATCGTTCTATCAGTAGGGACGATAACACGTAACCGTGGACGATGCACAGTGTGAGAACGGGTTGAGTATATGACATAAGCCATGCCTAGGCTGTCAATCGTGCGAGCGACGTTCTCAGTTTCCCCAGGCGATATGGCATCCATATCAAGAGTAATCAGATCACGCCCAGACACGTTAATAGCTTTACGTTGTAGACCGTTTAACGTACCACCAACAAAGCCGCCTATGTCCTTTAGCTTGCTTTTCTCAGATTTTGGCAATCTATGGTATTCGTCCACGGTTTCTGTTGTACGAACGGGGATTTTGAGGCGCTCACAAAACTCGGACCATAACATCTCCGTACGGGTCCATTGCTTTGATGTGCGACTCGCACCGATACTGATGGTAATCAGCTTATCGTTTTGCAAGTGTATCCCCTCCTAATCTTTCATGTAATAGTCGTTAGTAAATCCTGCGGATGATAATAGTAGCCCATCTGCCCAAGGTATGGCGATTGAGAATATAGCGTTAACATCATCCAATGTTGATTCTGCGTTATCCTTATTGATTTCAAGTACAGCTTCGTCATGGATGTGCATGATAATTTGATATCCCACATCCTCCAATCGGCGCAGTGTCAGTGCTAAACAATCTCGAGCGACTGCTTGCGTGATGTTTTCGACTAATTTGCCTCCATAGGTGCTTTCAGTAACCCATACAGCATTTACCTTAGTCTTAAAATGTACAGCATCCTTACCGAATGCATTTTGCTTAATGCTTGGGCTAGGATAAAACAGCTTACGTCCGCTAGGTAGTTCAATCGTCATATATCGGTATCCATATATTGGATCGATTTCCAATCGGAACATAATACCGTGGTCAAGACCTATAGGATTCCCGGTAGTAACGGTGTATACGGCCGCATTCTCAACGGCATACCATAAATCTCTTATTCTAGGCGATGCGTTGCGCCATAAATTTACGATTTCAGGTAATTCCTCCTCATGGAGTCCCATATCAAGAGCGCCCATGGCTTTTAATGCATTCACTCCGCCTTGATAGCCGAGTGCCAATTCAGCGACTTTACCTTTCTGTCTAAGATGCCCATTCTCGCCATGTTTAACAACGGGAACACCAAACATCGATGATGCGGAAGCACAGTATATGTCTCCGCCCTCAGCGAATACACGTTGGCGCCAATGTTCTCCCGATAACCATGCAATAACACGAGCCTCAATGGCTGAAAAGTCGGCCACACATAATGTATTACCTTCTTCAGCAATAATTGAGGTACGAATTAATTGAGATAGCGTATCCGATACATCACCGTATAGAAGTTCTAATCCTTGACGGTTTTTGGTTTTAACGAGATGCCGAGCCGTGTCAAGGTTTTCGATGTAATTTCTCGGTAGGTTTTGCACCTGGATAAGACGACCCGCCCAGCGTCCGGTACGGTTAGCACCATAGAACTGTAACGTTCCTCTAAGACGAAGATCGACGCCCATAGCACCGTCCATCATGGTGTATTTAGATACTGATGACTTCGCAAGTTTCTTTCGAATCATAAGCACTTTCGCGGCAACATCATCAGCATCCGTCAGAGCATCGGCCACAGTGTCCTTAGTTAATTTCTCAAGGCTGACATTAGTATTATTATTTAGCCAATCAAGTAATTGATTCCGGCTGTTAGGGTTACTAAGTCCCGTGATTTGGTAAGCCTCATTCATCAGCATTTCGCGATTTTCCTCATCAATGTATAAGGCACCCTCAACCAATTCATGGTCAATGCGTACACCTCTACTATTGATTTGGATATCAAGATACCAATCTTTCCACGTATCATCAGGTACGGGGAATGAGGCTAATCTGTGATAACATTCCATTTCAGTGATAACGTCCTGGCGGTTGTACTCAATGAATGCATTCCACTTATCCATATCGTGTCTAGGTAGATTACGGGTACGTCCCCCATTTCGTTTGGTAGGCTTACATGGTGTACAAAAGTACTTGATAAGTGCTTTCCCCGATGTGTCCTTTTTCTTATCCTGGGGTAGCCCCAGGGCCTTGCCGAGTAAGGCTAGGCCCATAGGGTATCCTAAGTAGGCACCGTGAATCATCGTGCACTGCCACTGATCAACAGATGTGATTAACCCTGCACGATTTAGACACGTAATTTCAAATTGTGCATTGTAAGCGTGCTTGATTACATCTGGGTTTAATAAATCACGAATTACACTGTCAGGAATTACTCCTCCCTGCGCTAAATCTACAACTTCAACAGGACCAAAGTCGTAGGAATATGCAAATAGTAATATGGCGAAATCAGGCGATTCAGTATATTTGTACACTCCGAATGAGATATCAGTCGATGAATATGTTTCTATATCAATACTTAGATGCCTCATATCAGGCACCTATTAGTAAGGTTGACCAGTTACAGGGTTAATCCCTACAGGAGCTTGTTGTACAGATTGCTGAGGTGTCGTAGTATATGCCGGTTGTACATAACCCTGTTGAGCTGCTTGTTGTTGCACAGGTTGACCTGCTGCTACTGGAGCACCGGTATAAACATTAGCCGCACTACCTTGAGGTGCACCAAATACAGAGGATGCTGCAACAGGCATGCTACCCAACGCTTCACCATCGCGTACTTTTTGAACAGGACCTAAACCGCATCCGATACCAGTGGATTGATTGGAGTAGAAGAAGAATCGAACGAGTACATTGACATACATGCCGGAGTATACTTGCGTAGGATTTGTGAGAGGATTACCTTGAAGATCTACTACTTCAACTTTATAGCTAGCATCTTGCGCTGCTGTAAATACCCAATGACCTTTACATTCAGGACCAAACTCCTTACCGGATTGTGTGTAGCCATCACCGTCATGAATTGGTACTTTAGGCTGTGCTGGAACACGTGCGCCAAATTTAGTACGTGCTGCTTGGACAGCAGCTTCGATAGCATTCATGAGAGCTTGGTGTTGAGCTACATCAGTTTTAGGTAAAAGAATAGTAGCTGAATATCTAGGTTTAGCACCAGGCTGTGTGGAATTAGCCCAAGGTTCTAATAGATGGCAGTAGGATACACGAACATTTTGCAATAATACTTCAGTTGGTTGTGGAACGAATGACATAATTAATTACCTCCATTATTATCATTAGATACATTAAATATTTGCGCCGCAGTAGGTTGATTGGTAATCCGAGGGCGCTTATCGGATTCCTCAACTAGGGTAGGCTTGCCTGCTTTCTTAATAATCATATCGCCTACCATATCATTAAATTGGGTCTTACCGATGGTCTTTTCCATCTGCGCCAATGTTAATGTCTTACGTTCATATAGAATGCTTTCATTAATACCTGCTTTGATTAAAGTATCAATAGCAGCATCAGTGTCTTGAAAGGCTCGACTACCACGACCCTCTACAGCTTTCCAGCCTGGGACTGTCACCCCATTAAGAGATTCGGTGAGTGCGTAGTCTTTCATGTCTTCGAGCCAAGCAGCGACGTCTTTACCTCGACGAAGATATTCGCCGAGTTCTGTCATCGAGATAAGTCGAGGATCATGATTAGCAACTAGCGCACTGTGCAATGAGTCGTTTGCATCATATCGGGCTTTGCACTGTTGTTTCGCCCTGCAGAATCTGCACCAGTCGCCGGGTTCAAATTTACCGTTACCAGACATAGCCTCATCTGCGCGAGGTTTGACAAATGTATTACCCCAATCCAGTAATTCTACGGTAGGGATTTCCCATTCGCTGATATTATTAACACGGGGCTGCACGATAGTCATTTTGACCGTATTGAACATATAGAGTAATCTATACGCATCAATCGCACCGAGGGCATATAACATCATTTGCGGATTGTGTTCCGCATCAACAACTACCCCTTTTCCGTGCTTATAATCAACGATGTGCAAGGTGTCGCCGGATAGAATAATACAGTCAGCCGTGCCGAATCCATCGGGCACATAGCGACTAAAGTCAACGCGTTTTTCAATGGCCACTACTGGAGTTGCCGTGCAACCTAACATAACACCTTTGACATATTCAAGATATGTTTCCGAGGTATCGTCCATTTCTGGTTGCCACAACTCATCCTTTTTGATTTTGTTGAACTTGCGAGTGTATGTGGATTTCGCCATGGCCGTGGTATACTTCTGTAGTTTTAACTCACACAGTTCGTGTGCCAGGGTTCCTTCCTTTGCATATACAGATGTGCTATCGGGAAAGTTCTCCTCTAAGAGAGGGGCGGCTGTACAATGCAGCCACCGGTGCGACCCCGATGCGTTTAATAATGCATGTGATCGAGGTGCCATTAGATTCTTGCCCCCAATCCTCTAATTGCATTTACTAATTCAGGGTATCTGTCCTCAGGTACTTCACCCAAGTATTGAACACCGAATTGTGCCATTAATTGTTGCAATTCTACAGCTTTCCCTGCGTCAAGTAATGGTGCAAGCGCCGCTTGAATTTCAGGCAATGTATACTTCTTAACTTCCTGAGATACTGGAGCGGTAACAGGTGTTTGCACAGGTGCCGTAACTGTTTGTACCGGGGTATCAGTTGCCACGTTGACAGTTGGTGCTGTAATGGCTACTTGAGTAGGAGTAACTTGTACAGCTGCATTAGGTGCCGTCATGGATACGGAGTTTGGTTGCACAGCTACTGTTGTAGTAGGTACACCTTGATTTGCATCTTGCGGAGATAGATTAGATACACACATGGACGGTGCTGCTACTGTAGATACCACTGTATCTACTATGCCAGGGGCTTTATCATCCATTGCTCTATCGCTATCTACAAAACTTTTGAATTGATTTAACACAGCTTTTAGCTGATTATATACATCTAGTACATTAACTCCTTGAACTTCAACTTTAATCATTCTTTAACTCCTCCTGAATATTAATAATTGATTGGTTGTAATACGATTCTTTTAACTCAAAACCTAAAGCCCTACGGCCCATACGAAGTGCCATAACTGGGACCGTACCAATACCAGCAAATGGATCAAGTACGATATCATTTGGATTACTCCACAATTCTATGCATCGAGCCACAGTATCTAGCTGCAGCGGGCAAATATGACGTTCGTCCTTATTGTCACGAGCTGCTTTATAATTCAGCGTATGCGTTTGGCGGATATCGGCCCATACAGGATTAGCATATCGGCGCCATACTTGATGGCTATATATAGGCTCCGTATTGTATTTTTGTTTTTTATCAAACAATTGTGGATCAGGCGCAGGACGTTCAATTCCTTTGATTCCCTCAGGTTCCTCCTGCCCGAAAAACTGGGTAAACCCTTCTGGGTGTGCAATAGGTTCTGGATTATCACCAGGTTTACGCAACGTCACGATGTAATCAGGCGCCCCCATTCTACACATGGCAGAATCTTTTACAATTTGCTTGTGCAAAAGCCCTAGCGCCTTTGTCCGAGTAGCCTCAATGAGAGGGTCTTTCCAAATCGTGACACGAGAATGCATCACAAATCCGGCATCCTGAAAGGCTCGAATAATGTCACCAGGAAAGTCTTTCATTCCAATAACACCATCCCTGGATTTCGTGAGTGGTAAATCCATACAATGAACTGATACTAATCGTCCAGGCATTATTACACGATGTAATTCAGTAATTAAATACTTGAAGTGCTGCCAAAACTCGCTATCAGTAGATGAGTTGCCCATATCTCTATCAGAATTAGAGTAGACATACAAACTACTAAATGGAGGGCTAAATATAGAGTAATGAACGCTATCATCAGGTAGCCCTTTCAGCACTTCTACTGAGTCGCCGTTATAAATTGCAAATCGGGACTCAATTAACTGATTTAGCACGTTCACGTTGTAGGTCCTCCTTTGCTTTCTTATTTAGCGCTTGCAGCGTTGCGACTCCAGCAAGAGCGGCTATACATTTATTCATGCCTGCATCAACAGCTAATTTAGTTAATTTGGCTGCTTTTAACTCATTGATGTGGATGACTCTTATGTTATGATCCTTAGCATAAGCTAGCTCCAAATTGCACCCGGTTGAGTTCTCCCAGCCGTTGCACATTATGATTACATCGCAACCACTTAGAAGGTCAATACACCAGTCTATGCCGGTATCATAATCGACCTTATTGTACAGATGCCCCAATATATGTATGGGCGATAGGAATATGTTATGCGTATCACTGCCAAAAGGTTCCTTTATTGGAAATACACCCATATCTTCCTGCAGCCACTTTAATACAGAGTCAGCATTCTTTTTATTTTTAGCCAATCCTCCGAATGGATGGCTTACGTAAATTTTAGTCATATAACAGCCCTCATTTCTGCCCAGTTAGGTAACACCATCGGTACACACGGATTGTATTCCGTTGATTCCCGTCTAGTTTTAGATAATTCAGTACGAACAGCGTCACGGGTTAGCGCAATCATAGCGTCCCTCATTTTTATAGCATCCGCTTCCTTACGTTCGATGTTTGCTTTAACCGCGCCCTCCTTTTCGGAGATTACGATATATGCGTTCACCTCATGCTTCTGGCCAAATCGCCAGCATCGACGAAGCGCTTGATAATATTGCTCATAACTATCGGATAGCCCGACAAATATCATATTGTGGCAGTTTTGCCAGTTCATTCCGAATCCGGCGATACTTGGTTTTGTCACCAAACATTTTAGAAAGCCAGAACCAAAACCTAACATCATGCCCTGCTTTCGAGTTGCCTTATCACTACCTTTGACGTCCTCTGCTAGATCAATCATTTCTTTTAAAGTAGTCGATTCATCATTAAGGTCGCACCACACTAGCCATTGCTCATTAGATGCATTGACTAAATCAGCTGCTGCTCTACATCTTGATTCAAGAGATGCTTTGCGGGCTCTGCGGCGTTCCAATAATGATAAAGTAGGAACATCTTCGCCAGTTTTATCAACTACGATTTCATGTACGTGTAACTCAGGCAGTTCATAGCCATCATCTTCATAACCCAGGGATGCCGGATTATCTAGCACTACTGCCCATGACGCCATCCACTCCCAAAAGGTATTCTCTGCATGGCCTTTTAATCGCCATTTAGCGGAATCACTACCATCGTGCGTGAAATACATAGATAGCATCTCATTACGGCTCATAATGCCGAGGAACTCCGCATGATTGCCAAGCTCCATATAGTCATTTGGAGCAGGTGTTGCTGTACATGCCAGCCGATATGGTGTATTACTGAATCGATTTATTAAATCCGTACGTACTTTACCAGTAAATGACTTTAAGATACTTGATTCATCAAGCACGACACCTATCAAATTGTCGGTATTGAATCGTCCCAATTTCTCGTAATTCGTAATATTAACGCCTGGTACAATGTCATCATCGGATTCGCATATAGTCACAGGAATATCAAAACGTTCACCCTCGGACTGTGTTTGAGCGGCCACAGCTAGTGGTGCTAATATGAGAACTGATCCACCTGTATGTAGATAAATCTCATATGCCCAGGACAGCTGCATTAAAGTTTTACCCAATCCGCAATCTGCGAATATAGCAGCTTTACCTTTTGCCAAGGCCCATTTAACGATATCTCGTTGAAAATCAAATAGATGTTTGTTTAACATACCTGCGTCAATAACAAATCCATGAGATTCTGACATTTTAGACTTGGAGTTGATGAAAGCGTTATAATTCATCGACAGACGCCTTTACAGATTCATACTCAGTAAGTAATGCCGAGAATTCTGGATTATCTTTTGCGAGTAATCGATACATAGTCAAGCGTTCAGCATTCTTAGCCTTTTGTTCGAGTTTCTTTTCTATGTCCTCCAACTTAGCTCGATCACTTTCGCGTTTATCGCATTTAGAAGTATCGATAACTGCAATGACCTGTTTGACTACATTTCCTTTGAAACCTTGCATCCGAACAGTATCAAGGTCTTTTGCCTTTTTCAAAACACGAGCAACGCCTAAGCCGTTTCTTGATTTAACAACAACCCAATCACCAACACCAATGTTATCGATTGGAACATTTGTATCGGATTCGTAATATCTAAACCAAAATTCATCTGGACTATGTACAGGTGTATTATTTTGCCAGTAATAATCACTGGTATCGTAAGTAACTAATAGGAATTCCATAATATGTCCTTTCTGTGGTATACTTTAAATGGATATTTTTCTAATTTGAGCTTGTTGATGTTGCCGCATCATCAGGCTCATTTTTTATGCCCAAATCCTCACATTCATCAGGAATGCAATAATCTCGCTTTGGACAGGTACTACAATTTCGCAATTTAATCACCACCTTTCAAAGCGCTTAAATCAAGCACCATCTCAGGCTTTCTAGCTTCCCATGTATAATAATCTAAGCCTGCTTCTTTTAACGCATCCGCAGCAGCTCTACCTGTTTGTGCTTCATCAATAATTCTGTAAGCACTTTGTCTAGCATTACGTACTTTTGCTAGTCGTTCCACGAATGGCTTTAATAGTTCACAAATTGAAGCCCATGTTTTTGGTGGTTCATTATAGAAGCTCTTACATCGACTAATCATGCGATCGATTAAAAATTCCGAAGTCGGAATACTCGCCAAAACGCTATCGCCAAACCCCGCTTGCCTAATATCTCTAGCCACTTTCCGAGCTTCGGATAGAGCCTCTTCTAAACGTTTAAAAGCATCTAGCGATTTAATTTCTTGAGTCAATAGAGCTTCGTATTCTTTTTCAATTGCATCGGTTTTGTCACAACTGACACGAGATACGAAGTCCCTTACTTTTTGTTTACTGATATAAGGTTTTGTCATTTTCTGTCTCCTTTAGTTGTAATAAGGGTTTTTACAATAATCACCGTGAGTTCTCACTCTTGGGATGTGTGTGACATCTTCCTGCTCTTCGGCATCCATTACAGCTTTATCTTTGTAAAAGCCGTATAGGGATATAACCAGTCCGATTAACGATTGCAATATGAACTGTTCCCATCCAATTTGGTCGAGTTCTAAGGCTCCCATGGAACCTGCAACCAAAAATGTGCCAATTAACATGTAACCCATAAATTGATCTCCTTTATATCGTCACCATTGATAAAATAGATGCTACTGCTGCTGCAGCTAAACTCAAATGCATTCCTGCGTCAATCCATGTCATGATTAATTCCTCCTAATGAATTCCAGCGGATTTAAACTCCGCATCAACTACTTTCACATCCCATCCAAGCGAATGGACAAGGAACGTCCTAAACCCTTCTTTGTCGATAACAAAGCTACGGGATTTCTTACCTGGCGACTGCCAGGCGTATGCGAACGGGAATCGGTCTCCTGCGATGCCCTCTCGGATAGCTGTTAGGCTAACACCAAGGACAGTCGACATCTGGGCGACCGAAATCACTTTTCTAATCATGTGCACTGCCCCTCCTTTTCATATAACCTTCAAGATCATTCTGATTTCTTGGCCTACTTGTAAACGATCTTTAAAAGTATCTTGATTACGGAAATCATCCATGTAAACTTCTAACATCTCTCGGTATATAGCTGCTTTGAAGCTTTCTGGCTTTTCCACATCTTCTCGATACGGCTTTAAAATCGTAACCGACTTACCGAATTCATAGTCGATAAGGCCTCTAGCCTTTAGCCGGGCTTTCATGGTTCTAATCTTACCGTTCGGCCATCCGAGTAAATTTTCCATTTCCTCGTTGGTCTGTAACCCGCTATCACGGTAAGCATTATACAAAATTTCCATATCTGTCATTAGCTGTCCTCATTTCTTTTAATTTCGTTACCTATTAGGTATTTCCATATGCAGATTCTGATGCGATTAAATCAGCCAACGGAATCTGATAAACTTTTGAGAACGCCTTTAAAGTTGCCACGCTAAGGCTTTTCTGTCTTTTGCCAGTCTCTAAATTTGATAAATAATTTTGAGACATAAAAAGCTTACTTGCCGCCTCAACCTGGGTGAGCCCTTTTTTATTTCTGGCATCAATCAAGTACTGTCTCATCCAATCACCTCCCTTTACATCTAAAATATCTCAATTTGTGATATTAGTATATCTCAATTTGAGATTATCGTCAACAATATATTTGAAAAATATCGCTATATGTGATATTGTGTAAGCAGGGAGACTTTTAAGGAGGAAGACTTATGAAATTAAGACAATTACGCCACATGTTAGGGCTTAGTCAACTACAGTTCGCCGAAGACTTAGGTGTTGCTCAAAATACATTAAGTAATTATGAATCTGAAAAGAGACAAATTCCTTTGGATTTGCTAAAGCGCATCGCGGAACGTTATGATGTTACTGTTGATTACCTAACAGATTCGGACTTGATAGCCGATGACCGCATCCCGGGGGCGCTAATCAATGAAAGAGTGAACTCAGGTTTATCCCTTTCGGACCTGTCAAAAATAACAAAAATCCCCAAGAAAGACCTTGAGGATTATGAGGCAGAGATAGAGCCCATTAATTTGTTTTTACTCAAAAAATTATGCGATGTATATGGTAAAAGTTTGTCCCAGTTTTATAAGGATAACGACATGTATGATGAATATATCCCGAGCGTGTTTAACGGCGATTCAGACAAATTTGAACAGTTCGAATCAGCCAGCCGTTTTGACGCAGAATCTGATGCGTTTATAGATATGGTTCACCTCAACAATTACAAATACGTACCTGCATCTGTATCAGCGGGCGCGTTAACCACGATAGACGCCATTAACTTCATGCCTACTATATCTGTCCCTGATTTCATGATGGGTCGTTACGCAGGCAATAAGAATATTATACTTATGCCGGTTAACGGTGAAAGCATGAACAACGTTATCCAAAACGGCGCTATTATCGCCGTATTAAGAAATATAGAACTGCCAGATATCCATGACGGAGATATTGTAGTTATTAAGAATGGAGGGGATTATACAGTTAAAAGATTCTACAATGATAAACAACATAAAGAATTTGTATTTAAACCTGATAGCTCGGATATGGCATTTCGGGACATCATATTTAGTTACGAGAATACAGATGACTTATACCTGATTGGTAAGGTCGTTATGTACAATGTGACTTTGTAAAAAATTAATAAGGGAGACGTTAGTATGATTAAGGGATTCACTAAATGTTTAATAGCAGTATCAATTATTGGGGCACCCATATACGCATCTGCAATGTCATCAGTATTAATTAAAAATGCTACGCCGCTTCAAGTTAGGAATTTTATTATTTCAGGTATTTCAAAGACTCATACCAACGCTACGGTCGAGAATGTATCAGACAACAGTCTAACGATATTATTAACTCGGATGCATCAAGTAGGATTATTCGGCCAAATGCTAGCGTCTACTGAGAATAGAGCCACGTTTACATTCCTACCACAGGACGACGGATCCACTCAAGTAACATTTAACGAGGTGGCAACCGCATACAACCCAATGACAGGCGGGCAATTATCACGTCCTGTAGGTACGGCTCAATCCGAATTGGCTACACTAAATAATATAAAGATAGAGTTTGATGGTGGATACCGATTTGGGTATGACGTTGATAACAAAAAGCATAAAGGCGGATATCCAATATCTGCGGTAATTCCGGGCAGCCCTGCGGATGCTGCAGGATTAAAAGTAGGCCAAATACTACTTAAAGTAAACGGGGAAAAGATAAAATATGATAAAGTCAATGATATATTTAATTTCGTATCAGGTATTGACTACCCGAAAACTGATGTATTAACTGTAATGGACTCATCCGGGGCGCAACGAGAGATATCAATCACGTCCTGGTTTATAGATCCTAAAAAGCATATGTTTGTTAAGCCTGAATAAATTCAGAAATACCCCTATCACGTGATAGGGGTATTTTAGGAGGTATGTAATTATGGCTATGAAACGTGCCAATGGTACTGGCACCGTATATAAGATGAAACATAAGGCCCTACGCAAGCCATATCGAGCCGTGGTGACGCTTGGATATAACTCCGAGGGTAAACCCTTACGAAAATCCATAGGCACCTTTGCAACGCAAAAAGAAGCATATAATGCCCTATCGGCTTATGATGCTAATGCTCCACAATATGAAGTCAAGGCTACTACCTTTGGCCAATGCTGGGAATGGATGATTGAGGATAAGACCAGACTGGGGGTTAACCTTGAGAAAAGTGGCTATGTTTACAACAAGCCGAAAGTAGAGCATTTGATGAGGGTTCCTATCAAGGATATACGATTAACCCACCTACAGGATATTATTGACAGATATAGCGACATGAGCCGCACAGCGTTATCACAAATCAAGACCGTACTGAAATCTACTTTTGACGTAGCGATAAAAAACGACATAGTAGATAAGAATTATGCCTCTCTTGTTACCTTGCCTGCTAAGCCTAAATCAGATATGCACAAACCGTTTACCCCGGCCGAAATTTATAAGCTGTGGGAATTGTCGGATACAGATCGGAATGCACGAGTATTATTAACGTGCGTATATACAGGTATGCGGCCAGGTGAAATTCAGAAAATCAAATTAAAAGATGTTCACATTAAGGAACACTATATGATTGGTGGAATAAAAACCGAAGCTGGCAAGAATCGCATCATACCGATAGCGGACTGTATCATGCCTTTTATAAAAGAATGGTACCGCAAAAGCAGCTTTGAGCGAGGTGAATACCTTATGCCAAGCGATATTCCTAAAAATCTAAGGCCCGCATTGAGCGTGTATTTGAACCGTAAATTCGATGATCACCGGCCACACGATGCTAGACATACCTGTGCTACATTACTGATTCATATCGGTGTGGCGGAGTCTACGGTTAAGACAATATTGGGGCATAGACATTCCGACGTAACTAACCAGGTGTATGTACACAGGGATGCCACCGTGTTAGTAGACGCGGTAAATAAATTACCGTCTCGAGATGAATTATTGCGAGATGAGTTTCAGGCGTTAACCTATGCTAGAGGTTGAGCAACGGTTGAGCAACCGTATCAGTTTTATCTAATTTTAGACAATTTCAAAAATTAAAAAGCCAGTAAACGCCTATGTTTACTGGCTTTTTAACACTGCAATTTTTGTATTGCACACAGCATATTGTTTAGAGAGTAAAGATGTGTTGTAGTTGAAAGATTTAGAAATAATGAATTATTGTAAAATAGATTTAAAATGTATTAAATTGTATATGCTGTGACAATGCCTGATTATTTATACTTCTCGACTATATTGTTGCCTATATCGTTTATCATTATTTGCCTTAATAGCCATGATCAATGGCTTTAGCGAAAGAAACTCTTCATCACTGAGTCGAAAGGTTCTACCAATACGTTTAATAGGATTACGTGGGCGCCCGGCACCGCGTCTAGATCCACCCCATGCCATATACATACCTCACTTTTCACTTGAAAAACTCCTTCTACCGATAGTATAACCTCGTATACATAAGTATGCAATAGCCATTCACTTTAAACAACCTCTTAACAGCCTATAAATTAGTAATAAACTTCATTTATTAGTAAAATGCATAATCAACAAAACACATATTTATAAGTATTTTCCCCTATTCAACTTGAATTGTAACATTAATGTTGCCAAATATAGATAAATCTCTTTTATAGAATATAGTATTTACAAATCAGTTTATTTCTATATTTTTAGACTATTTAGATACTATCACGTACACATATAGTAAATAGAATTTTAAAATAGAAAAGCAAATTATCTATAAATATGACAATATAGCAAGAATATTTTGATAAACAAAAAAGACTGCGTTTGCAGTCTTTTTTACTATAATAAAAAGTATATGAATTAGCCAAATAGTAAGTGACCTACTTCATAAGCAATAGCGGCAACGATGCCAGATAATGGAATCGTTACAAACCAAGCCATAACCATAGATCTTGCTACCCCCCAGTTAACGGCTTTAATGCGTTTAGAAGAGCCTACACCTAGTAAAGAACCACTTACTACATGTGTAGTACTTACAGGCAAATGTAAGAATGTAGCTGTAAAAATAGTAATCGCCGAGTTTAAATCAGCAGCGAACCCATTAATAGTTTCTAGTTTGAAAATCTTGGTTCCCATTGTAGAGATAATTTTCCAACCGCCTACAGCAGTCCCCATAGCCATTGCAGTAGCACAACAAAGTTTTACCCAAATCGGTACATCTAATGTATCAATGAAACCACCGCTAAGTAAAGTTAATGTGATTATACCCATCGCTTTTTGTGCATCATTAGAGCCATGAGAAAATGCCATCATAATTGCTGATACAATTTGCATGGATCTAAATCGATCATTTAAAGCAATTGGAGAAAATCTACCGAAAATAAGCAACAATACTTTCATCACAATATAGCCACCAATCATGGCTACAATCGGAGATAAAATAAGAGACAAAAAGATTTTTAAAATCCCCGTCTCATTCAACGCATCAAATCCTACAGACCAGCCCACAGCACCGATGATACCACCAATCAAAGCATGGGATGAGGAACTTGGGATTCCCCAATACCAAGTTAAAAGATTCCATGTAATGGCACCGATAAGGGCTGCAGAAATAATACCACTATCGATAAGAGATGGCGACATTACTATATCACCACCGATAGTCTTTGCAACACCTGTACTAACCATTGCACCCAAAAAATTGAGAGCAGCGGTCATCATAATTGCCTTTTTAGGCTCAATAGCTCGTGTAGAAACGGATGTGGCAATGGCATTCGCCGTATCATGAAAGCCATTGATATAGTCAAAGGCTAATGCTAAAAATACAACTAGCCATACTAAATAATGAGCATCAAGCATACTTCAATACTACCCGGCGGAATGTACCAACCAAATCTTCGCAGCCATCGATTACATCTTCCATAGCGCTAAGGATTTCCTTCCATTTGATAATTTCAATTGGATCTGTACACTCTGTAAAGAGCTTAGCCATTTCTTCATGATAAATATTATCCGCTTCAGACTCAAGTTTCAATACTTGGTGAACACGCCCCTCTACCTTCACATGATCCTTTTTAAGACTACCCATATAACCAATGGATTTATTGATATGCTTAACGCATTTAACAACAATTTCACTCATGCGAATAGCACCATCACTTGGTTTGCCAACGTGATACATAACCATTTTATCCATGATTTCTTTGATATTATCCAATGTAGTATCCAGTTGGTCAATCAAAAGCTGAATATCCTCACGATCCATTGGAGTGATAAATGTTTTGCGCAAACGCTCTACAGTTTCATTTACTAATTCATCGGCAGCTTTTTCCTTTGTATCAATTTCAAGAAATGCCTCTTCCTTAGAGATATCCCCCTTAAACACGCGTTCCATCATTTCCGCACTTTCATAAGTTAGTGCAGCATGCTTTTCCAAAATACTGAAAAATTTTTCTTCTTTTCCTTTTAATTTAAAAGCCATGAAGATCCTCCCGAACCAGTATTGATTGCTTCTATAATAACAATTTAATTATAGCATACTACAGGTAATTCCTAAACCAATTTACCAATCTCTATATTTTAACCCCTATGCGTATATGGCATATATAGAATCTACATCTGTGAAAGCTTTTATGACCATATTTCCACTATATAAAGTAGATAAAAAAGCAGATAGCTGACTAACATATCAACTATCTGCTATATATTTCTTAGCTATCTTTGTGCTTTTTATTAACTAATAACCATCAACTCTTAGCTATTAGCTTCCGCCGCCTCTGCCGCCTTTTTCAAATTAGGTACGGATGTAGGGCATGTAGCAGGCGTACAAGCGCCATTAGGGCCTAAATCTTCAGAACGATTTACAAAGGTAGTATGTAACATATGATGTGCTTTGTGGCTCATAGGTTTGCCATCAAAGAACTCAGCATACAATTTTTGGATATCTGGATTATCACAAGCAGCTTTTACAGTTACTTCTGCATCACGAGTATACAAGGATGCAATACGAGCTTCACGAGCTTTGTCAGCCATCGGTAATTTAACGCGTGGTTGACCACCACCACCGATACAGCCACCACGACAAGCCATTACTTCAATGAAGTCATAATGGATATTTTCTGCACGCATGCGTTCGATGAACTTACGCAAATTACCTGTACCATGAACTGCCGCTACGTGTAATGTTTTATCTCCAATCACTACGTCTGCTTCGCGAGCACCATCCATGCCACGAATAGCTTCAAATGGAATCAATGTTTGAGGTGCATCTTCACCTGTCGCCATCTTGTAAGCCGCACGCATAGCCGCTTCCATAACGCCACCAGTGTTACCGAAAATGATACCACCACCAGAAGCTTCACCCATCAATGGGTCAAAAGCAGAATCTTCAAGGTCATCAAAATTGATTTCTTCTGCGCGCAACCATTTTGCAAGTTCCCGTGTAGTAATACAGTAGTCTGTATCGCGCATTTCTGGTGTATTCCAATATTCCGCAGAGGAGTTCATTTCATCGCGACGAATTTCAAATTTCTTAGCTGTACACGGTGTTACTGCAACGGCAACGATTTGTTTTGCATCAAGGCCTATTTTTTCAGCAAAATATGTTTTTTGTGTAGGCGCTTGCATAGCAATCGGGCTCTTAGCCGTAGATAAGTTTGGCAAGAATTCTGGATAGAATGTTTCCGCAAACTTAACCCAAGCAGGACAACAAGATGTGAATTGAGGCAATACTGCATCACTATTAATAACGCGTTCTAATAACTCAGATGCTTCTTCCATGATAGTCATGTCCGCACCAAAGTTTGTATCAAGAATATAGTCGCCACCCAATTTACGAAGAGCAGCCACCATTTTACCTTCTACAAATGTACCAGCCTCAAGTCCAAATTCCTCGCCTAAACCAACACGTACGGCAGGCGCAGTTTGGAAAATGACGATTTTATTAGGGTCAGCAATAGCTGCTTTTACTTCATCAATTTCAGAGCGTTCATTAATGGAATCGAATGGGCAAATAGATGCACATTGACCACAATGAATACAAATTGGATGATCCCCATTCGTTGTTAAATCATAATAATCAAATACACCCATGTCTACAGCACAAGCTTTACGACATAAGGAGCAGTTTTTACATTTAGTTAAATCTTGTACTAATGCAATATTTCCGTCTTCAATTGGCACGCGACGGTCTAAAAATTGGTACTTACTCATGAGTTCCTCCTACTTAGGTAACGTTGTTATCGTTAATCGTAGAAATTATACTATACATTGTGAGTTTTATCAATAAACTTACACGTAATTCCTTTGCATAACAGATATTAAAAAATAGCATGATAAAAGGAATTATAGGCGTTCCTCTAATTCCATCCACCGTTCAGTGAGAGCATCTATTTGGGCCTGTGTTTCTTCTCGTTCCTCCATCAGTGACTGCATTTTTTCATAATCAGTAGCCACTTGGCTTATCATAACATCGAGGCCCTTCACTAAATGTTCTAGCTTAGGCAATTCATCCATAATTTTGGCATACTCCGCTTCTTCTGCTTTATTGAGACCCTTCTTTAGTATTTCTTTGAAAGTATCTGTTTTATCACCAGCAACAACATTATCATTTCCAAGGGTATCTACCCTATTAGATTGATTATCAACAGAGTCATCGCTATCAGCCTCTCCACCTTCTACAGCTCGTACCGCTTTGGAATTAGCCGGTATGTTATCATTTGGCATATAGAATGGGCGCTTGCTGCCACTACTTTCATCAAGAGCATCTTTGTAGTCAGAATAGGAGCCATGAACGATTTCAATATGCCCATCGCCGGTAAAGACAAATAATTTATCTACTACGCGGTCTAGGAAGTACCGATCATGGCAAACGGTAATGATGACGCCACTAAAGGAGTCAAGGAAATCCTCTAATACCTCCAATGTTGGAATATCAAGATCATTCGTTGGTTCGTCCAGCAATAATACGTTAGGGGCGCTCATCAACAATTTTAAGAGGTATAAACGACGACGTTCCCCGCCAGAGAGTTTTCGAATCGGTACACCATGTAATTCTGGGGTAAAAAGGAATCGCTCAAGGATTTGTCCTGCGCTCAATGTAGATCCATCCCCGAGTACCATATAAGAGTGGTCCTCACGAATATAATCGAGAACGCGCATATCTTCATCAAATTCAGGTAGCTCTTGTTTAAAATGAGCAATGCGAACGGTCTCACCTTTACCGATAGTGCCTCTCGTCGCTTCGTAGGTGCCATCAAGGATATTCATAAAGGTAGACTTACCAACACCATTAGGGCCAACGATACCAATACGATCATGGCGTACCACGTGATAGGTAAAGTCCTTAATCATAGGACCTTCATCAAAATAAAACTCTAAATGCTCAATATCAAAGATGGTTTTTCCTAAACGTGTCTTCAGCGCAATAGGATCCATTTGATCCGGACGACGGGTTTTCTCCATATTCTTTAATTTTTCGTAACGGTCAAGACGAGCCTTTTGTTTTGTAGTTCTCGCCAAGGCACCACGACGTACCCATTCGATTTCCCGTTTTAAAAATTGACGTCGTTTTTCTTCGGTGGCAGCTTCACGAGCCTCTCGATCTGCTTTCAAGGCGATAAATTCTTGATAGTTACCATCATATTGATACATATGACGATTTGATAGCTCTAAAATACCATTGCATACGGAATCGAAAAAATATCTATCATGGGTACTGATTAACAATCCTCCTTGGCGAGCACTCAAATACGACTCTAGCCAATCAATACTATCTTCATCCAAATGGTTAGTCGGCTCATCTAGTAATAAAAGATCACATGGATATAGTAATGCTTGCCCCAATGCAAGACGACGCTTTTGCCCTCCTGATAACATAGCTACCTTTTGCTCCACATCAGGAAAGCCCAATTTAGATAAAATAATGCGCGCCTCTTGCTCTACCTGCCACCCGTCTTGTTGATCCATTTGCTCCAATGCATTCATATAGTTGCGAGATATTTTAGCATCGTCTTTACCAGACTCTTGCATTTGGCGATACTCACGACTAATACGTTCAAAAGCTTTTACCATTTGCAACCGAGGATGATTTCCATCAAGAACGGCCTCAAGCAAAGTAGCTTCCGCATCAAAATCAGGTGTCTGCGCTAAGTAATAAATGCTAGCCTTACCATTACGCTCAATGGTGCCTTTATCAGCTTCCATTTGTCCTGCTAATATTTTTAGAAATGTAGACTTACCCGTTCCATTGATGCCCACAAGACCTAATCGTTTTTCCGTGGTAAAAGTCATACTCACTTCTTTAAACAGCAGCCTTGTACCATATGATTTCTCTATATTTTGTAAACTAATAACGTTCATATTCCGCTCCTATTTTGTGATTCTGTTATTTATTATACTACACATTACCATTGACAGTAACAGACGCCCTCAGTAGAATAAACGTAACATATATATTCATGAGGAGGTCCACATGGCGACGGATATGGTTTTAGACTTTTATGAAAGTATCAACTTTGAACTTATCGACATTGATGGGTATGACACATTATTTACCGAGCTCTTAGAGGATGGCACGTATGCAACTGTGTCCGATGATGACGGCTATATGCCAGAGGACTTAGAGACACCAGTCGTATTCAATGTGTACGACGATAACGACTCCTTCCAATGGAGTGTTACCCTTGATGACTCTTACCAATTAAAAGATCTATTGGATAGTGCAGAAAGTACGAATGCTTTCTTAGTTACATTACAAAAACTTCGAAAAGAACATATTGAACAGTATCAATAGAAAAAAGCGATGGCCCTTTAGGTCATCGCTTTTTCTATATTGGTTAGCTAATTGCCTCTTGAGCTTTCACAAGCTCATCTTGTGCACTAGCATCTAAAATTTCAATGAGACTATTTACGATATCAGCAGCCCCATCCACATGCCATTCGCGAGCACGTTCAGACATTTGTTGAAGTCGCGGAGAATTAATTAACAGTGCAGTTACCACATCTTCTAAGTTGTGAATATCGCGAGCCCAACGAGCACATCCCCGTTGCTCTAACAGTTCTGCATTTGCCTCTTCCTGCCCTGGGATAGCATTAAAGAATACCATTGGCAATCCGATTGTAACAGCCTCCATACAGGTCAATGCACCAGGTTTTGTAACGAGCAAAGACGATGATTTCATGAGCTCAGAAATATTGGTAGTATAACCATATACGGTGGTCTTCGTCTTCATAGATTCACTAAGGACAACTAACGATTCGTAAAGAGACGTATTTTGTCCAGCTACAACGGTAATTTCACCAATACCATTTACTTCATCTAGATGTTTTAAAGCCGTCTCAAGAGAGCCTAAACCCAGGCCACCACCCATAACAAGAACTTTCACAGGTTCCTCTAAGCTATACTCTTCAATAGCATCACGGAAAAAAGATCGCCGCACTGGAATGCCAGATACATGAATACGAGATTCATCGATACCTGAAGCTACCATTTCAGGTACCATAGATTCTGTTGCAACATAGTAAACATCAATCTGTGGATAGAGCCAAAACTGATGACTACTAAAGTCTGTCATAATAGCCACTAGTGGTACATCTATATGACCTTGACGCTTTAAAATCGATGCCGCCCCACAAGGAAATGGATGTGTAAAGACCATTACATCTGGCTCTTCTTGTTGTACTAGTTTAAGCATGCGGCTTTTAAGTAGGTACGACAATGCGGTTTGCATAATGGTACCTCGTTTTTCCCCTTTCGATACGCGATAAATCATATCATAGAGCATGGGGAATACGTCAATCATCTTGATATAGGTACCCTTAATTAAATGCTCTACAGACATAGTTTCTGTATCAAGAAAATCAACATGGGTAATTGATGCTTGTGGCTCTTTTTCTTTCCAATATTCTTCTATGGCTCTTGCGGCTTGCATATGTCCAGTGCCGATTGAGGCAGACACGATGAGAACCTTCCTTGATGTTTCGTTATTCATAATGCACCCTTTCTCTGTGCATTATACCATAAATAGATAAAAAAAAGAGACCTCGAAAGGTCTCTTTCACATCCAATATGGATTATTTTTTGCGTTTTTTAGCTTTTGCAGCGTTAACTTGTTCTTTCAAACCTTTACCAGCTTTGAATGCAGGGGATTTGGATGCTGCAATTGTGATAGTTTTACCGTTTTGTGGGTTACGGCCTTCACGAGCTGCGCGTTCACGAACTTCGAAAGTACCGAAGCCGATAACTTGTACTTTGCCACCAGCTGCCAATTCTTGAGCTACTGTGTCAAATACAGCTTTTACTGCTTTTTCAGCATCTTTTTTAGTTAATTCAGTTTTTTGTGCAACACTTGCGATTAATTCTGTTTTGTTCATGACAGAACCTCCTTAAAATTACAATACCTTAGAAGTGTATAAACCTCTAGGTTACTTTTCCTGCACTTTAGCCTCCTCCCAAAAAGCATCGAGCTCAGCTAATGAAAAGTCTTCCCATGAGCGATCGCTTTGGTTAACACAAGCTTCTACATGTAAAAAACGCTGTCGGAACTTTGTGTTTGTGCGATTTAGTGCATTTTCACCGCTTATTTTATACCATCTGAATAGATTAATCAAGGAAAAAAGCACATCTCCTGCTTCTTTTTCCATATTTTCTCTATCATTTTGGTCAATAGCCTCCTTAAATTCCCCCATTTCTTCGGAAACTTTAGCCCAAACAGGATCAAGCTCATCCCAGTCAAATCCTAGCTTTGCAGCCTTTTCTTGGAGCTTATAAGCCGCCATTAAAGCAGGTAAACTTTTCGATACACTATCCAATACAGAATTTTGAATATTTTTCTTTTCTTGTGCCTTTAATTCATCCCAAGTGTATGATTTTTCATCATTTTCTGGGCTAAAAACACGAGGATGACGACGAATCATTTTTTCAGCGACATCATTAATTACGTCTTGAAGTGTAAAATGACCAGCCTCCTCTGCCAATTGACTGTGAAAGACAACTTGCAATAATACATCACCTAACTCTTCACGAAGATTCGGCATATCTTTATTATCAATGGCATCTACCACTTCGTAGGTTTCCTCTATAAAATAGCGACGTAAAGATTCATGCGTTTGCTTTTGATCCCAAGGACAGCCATTTGGTGCACGCAAAGTTTTCACTACATCGACTAAAGGTTGAATATCAATATTGTTCTTCATATAGCTTTGCTTCCTCCCTATTGCGTCGAGCTTGTAAGCGCTTGCCTATGATTGGGAAATGGTATATATCATCTTTTACGACAGCTTTAGTAAGCCATAACGATAAACCATATACAAAAATAGCCACTACAATTGCTGCAGCCACAGCGCCACCATTGCCTAATAAATCAACAGTGCTCACATAGATGACTTGTGTAGCACCGCCCATGGCCATGGCAGATACTATTATTTTTAATAACTCTAATGTATTCAGTACCGAACCTACATATCTTTTTACAAAAATATAATTAATAAGCGCTGCAATAGCAAAGTTTAAATTCGTCGCCCAAGCCGCACCATTAATGCCCAACTCAACACTGCCTGTCAATTCATAATCTAAGAATGTCTTCACTAATAAGCCGATAAAAATCGACACCATAGGAATTACTGTCCTTCCTAACCCTTGTAAAACACCTGCAGTAACCTGCTGCCAACCGAGGAACACAATACTCAAGCTAATAACAGCAATAACAGGCCCTGCGTGGGGTGTTGCATATATTAATTGCGATATTGGCGTAGCTAGTACACAGAGACCAATACAGGCTGGAATCGTAAACATATTAGCAATTTTAATCGCCGTTTCCGCTCGTTTCACGATGCGATGTACATCACCTTGAGTATGGGCCTCAGATACGGCTGGTACAAGACTAGCGGCTAAGGACGTAGTTAGAATAATTGGCAACCCAATCAGAGATGTTGCCATACCCGTTAAATAGCCAAATTGTGTGGTTGCTTCATTGAGATAGTATCCAATATCCATCAATCGTTTTGGAACGATAAATGTATCAATGAGTGATACCATAGGAAGCATAATATTCGCCATAGAAACAGGTATAGCAAGGCTAAACAAGCGTTTAACTACGGTGCCATTACTTTCACAAATAGCATTAGGATTCTGTTGTGAAAGCATCTTCTCTCGAACATTGCGTTGTCGGTAGTAAAAATAAATTAATACCAGTAACCCTGTCAATACGCCTGGGAATGTAGCAAAGGTCGCACCACCTGCCGCCAAATGGAGTCCACGATCAATGAAGTAGTATGCCAAACCTACCATAGAAGACACGCGAAAGATTTGTTCAAATACTTGACTCGTACCAGTAGGCACCATATACTGGAAACCTTGGAAATACCCTCTAAAACAGCTCAGGATGGTCACTACAAAAATGGCTGGAGATAATAACTGAATAGCAATTAAAGCACGTGGATCGGTGATGATTTGATTGTCTACAAGCCATTGCGCACTACCATATAAGGCCAAACTAAATACCAGCCCTAATATAGCGAGTACCCTCAAAGATACGGAAAATACTTGTTGTACGCCTCGCATATCATCATTAGCAAGTTTCTCTGCAATCATAATAGATATGGCTACAGGAATACCTGCCGCAGAAATACTAACAATAATTTGATAGATTGGATAGGCCATCATATATAGCCCAATTCCTTCACCACCTAAAATCCGTGCGATAAGAACCTTACTAAACGCACCAATGACCTTCACGATAATACCGGCTAAGGTTAAAATCATGGCTCCTTTTAAAAATCGATTCATAGGCCCTCCTTAGTCGGTGACTTGTGGCTAAGAGCCTTTATCACCGCTTCCGTAATGGTCAAAACAGAACCTTTCATGCCATTAAGATTCACATATAATGTGGCTGGCTTGGTGTCCATAAACTTCATTTTTTTCCATAAATCTTCTCGTACAGCCCCCATGTCCCAATCGGCCATTTTAGAATCGTCATACCAATGGATGGTGAGCTGCTTATCTCTACGGACGATACTTTTAATACCCAGTAGGCGCGCTTGCTCTTTAATTTGAGCAATGCGCAACAAACGGTCTACTGGGTCGGTTGGTGTACCGAAGCGATCAATGAGCTCATCCGTCATATCATCGAGTTGCTCTTTAGATTTAATATGTAACAATCGTTGGTATACAGCAATCTTACGTGCGCTATCTTTGATATACGCATCGTCAATAAACGCATCTACCTCTAAGTCGATAGCTGGATCAATGGATACATCTCGCTCAACTTCTTTATTTTGAGCCTTTGCAATCGCCTCTTCTAACATGCTCACGTACATACCAAAGCCCACGGATGCGATATTACCATGTTGCTGTGAGCCTAATAGATTACCGGCACCGCGAATCTCTAAATCTCTCATGGCTAACTTAAATCCTGCGCCGAGCTCGGTGAACTCCTCTATGGCTTTCAAACGCTTTTCAGCTGCCTCTGAAAGTATTTTATCTGGCCGATACATAAAGTATGCATAAGCACGTCTACGAGAGCGTCCTACACGGCCTCGCATTTGGTATAGCTGAGATAAACCTAAACGGTCTGCATCATAAATGATGATAGTATTGGCATTAGGAATATCTAAGCCAGTTTCAATGATACTCGTGGACAAGAGTACATCATAATGACCTTCATAGAAATCGGTCATAATCTCCTCAATTTGACGGCCTGTCATCTGTCCATGAGCAACCGCATAACGCAAGCCAGGCAATGCGGATTCTAATAGTTCTCCCATGTGATTAATGGATGCGACACGGTTATATACGAAATAAACCTGTCCACCACGAGCTAGTTCTCGTTTGATGGCATCTGCGATGAGATTCATATCATATTCCACCACATAGGTTTGAACAGGCAAACGCTCCTCTGGCGGAGTATTGATAACAGACATTTCTCGAACCCCAACGAGGGACATATGTAAAGTCCGCGGAATCGGTGTAGCACTCAAAGTGAGTACATCGATATTGCTAGCCCACTCTTTCCACTTTTCTTTTTGTGCTACCCCAAAACGTTGCTCCTCATCTACAACAAGCATTCCTAGGTCTTTGAATACCACCTTTTTGTTAAGTAATGAATGAGTTCCAATGAGAATATCAATAGATCCATCCTCTACACCTTTAAGAATTTGTTTTTTCTCTGATGTAGTTCGGAATCGATTAAGCACATCTACTTTCACCCCAAATGGAGCAAAGCGATTCAAAAAAGTTTGGAAATGTTGCTGTGCTAAAACCGTAGTTGGTACAAGTACTGCTACTTGTTTTCCGCTCATAACAGCCTTGAAAATGGCGCGCATAGCCACTTCCGTTTTACCAAATCCTACATCACCAGCGAGCAAGCGATCCATAGGAACAGGTCTTTCCATGGATTCTTTAATCTCTGCGGTAGCCTGTAATTGGTCTTCCGTTTCCTCATAGGGGAATGCATCTTCAAACTCTTGCTGCCATGGTTGATCTGGCAAGAATGCAAAACCTTCTGTGATTTCTCGTTGTGCATATATCTCAACGAGTTTATCTGCTAAATCATCAATAGATTTTTTTGCCTTTGTAACAACCTTGCTCCAGTCACGGCCACCCATCTTATTAATACGTGGCACATCACCTTCGTTGCCAATATATTTTTGCAGTTGATCTAAATTATTAGCTGGTAAGAACAGTTTGTCCGTTCCAGCATAAGCAATCTCAATATAATCGCGGTGAATGCCTTCCGTCTCAATTGTTTTAAGACCAATATACTTGCCGATACCATGCATATTATGTACTACATAGTCACCAGGCGTTAAATCTGTAAAATAATTGATTTCTTGGCCCTTTTTAGGCTTATTACGAAGCTTTCGCTTTTGCTGTCCGTAAATATTACCTTCTACGACAACTACGAGATGGCTATTGGGCAATTCAAAACCATCTGTTAATAAGCCCTTTAAAATAACGACGGTGTTTGGCTTTGCTATCCATGTATCACTATGAATAAATGCAATATTCTCCCCTTCAAGGGCGCGCTCAATACCTTCTCGTCGTTGCTGATTATTTAGTACGAGTACCACTTGATGATTTAAACGATGCCATTGTTTAATTTCATCTGTTAATAGGGGAATTTGACGCTCAAAGCTCGTCATTGTCTTCCCTTGAATGCCAATAGGATTAAATCCTGCAAGTCCAATAGAACGTTGTTGCATAAATGTGAAAGCCACTTGATTCGTAGCATCTACAGTGCGTTGTAGTTCATTCCAATCACAATGATTTTTCCGATGTGTAGGATCTTCTTTTAAGAATTTCTTTAACGCCTCTTGAATACGACCTGGCTCGTCATAAATCAAAGTGCCATCTTTCACATAAGATAATAAAGTACTATCCGCATCACTTTGACCAAGAAAGAAAGGCGTCACCGTATAGGATTCGATTTGTTCAATAGAACGTTGATTCTCAACAGAGAAGAAACGCAATGTATCAATCTCATCTCCAAAGAATTCAATACGAATCGGATGATCACTATTTACAGGATAAATATCCAAAATATCTCCGCGCACAGCAAAATGACCACGTTGTTCCACCTGGTCTACGCGTTCATATCCAATTGTTACGAGCTGTTCAAGAGCTACATCACGTTCAATTGCATCATTCAAAGCAAAATGCAACGATTGCCCCTTTAAATAATGAGGGGATACAACATATTGTGTAACCTCTTCAGCATTGGCAATGACTACTGCCGGCTCTTGCCATGCTAATAATGCTAATGCTCGCATTTGTGCACCTTGATTTTCAAGACTACGTGCTACAGTTGTAAAGTCTACATGATCTGTTATAGGAAATGATTGGACTGGCACATTAGGCCAAAAGAAAGCTAAATCTCGCTCCCACATCTCCTTATGATCCTTATCATGGACTACGATGACTACAGGCTTTTTAAGACCTGCAGAAAAAGATTGGCTTAAGAGGAAACTTTTTTGAGATCCACTAAGACCATATATGACTGACTTTCCCTTACGCTGAAATGCGTTTAGCCCATCCACAAAGGATGGGTTCTGTGAAAGCAGTTTTGTTAATGTATTATTCATACTGCACCATATAGTATTACTATGATTGTATTAATTAAATAGTTCTAACTCATTTATTATAACATATAATGTAGTAGTTAATTCTGTACCTATCCTACTATTAAATTACAAGTGTTTATCGATATAAATATCCATATTAACTACTTAATTTTAGGCAAAAAAAATACACCTCTAAAGGTGCAATAAAGTTGGTGCGGGAGAAGGGACTTGAACCCCCACGCCGTAAGGCGCCAGATCCTAAGTCTGGTGCGTCTGCCAATTCCGCCACTCCCGCGTCTCAACTGAAATAATAATATCATGTATAGAATTCATCGTCAATCATTTTTTTATAAATGACTTAAAATTCATACATCTAAAAATAGATTCCAAGAAAAACAACTATCTAATTACACCTTACGATTTATGTAAACCCAAAGCAAATTCTAAATCTAAAAACTCTTAATTATTCTACGATTCTATATCTATTTACACTTCATCTAAAGCTTAACGCTACAGACCTCTATCTAAAAGGTCTTACCGACAACTAATATTTGCAAAATAAAAAGAGACTGACCCAGAATCCGAACTACTAGAACCCTGGGTCAGCCTCTTTTTTAGGATGATGATGAATAAATGCATGCCCTACATTTACCATAAAATATATTAACAGTCATAACATATGTCATGCTGGTAATACCAAAAAGGTAATCCACCATGACCATAGCACGACATTTAGGTCGTATAGAACTAAAATCTAAATCAACTATAATACAATTTAGATTCAATAGAACTAAAAAATCCTTTTTACGGGTACGTAAAAAGGAGCTATTAACTTCTCCTCCCTATCTCTCGTAGGTCAAATGGTGAATGTTGAATAGGCAGTTCTCCTGACTCGGCGTCATCGCTCATCTAGCCTTCCCAGTTTCCCAGTGACTTAATTTAGACTCGCTCGACCATACAGTGGCGGGACCGTGCCGGACTTTAACCGGCTTCTCTATTATGCTTTTCAGCACCTATTCCCAAATATGATATTTTCTATGCCTTTATTCTAACAGTCTACATTCATTTAGTCAATACGGCAGTAGCATATTTATTAATAAAAAAATGCTATATAGGTCTGCCGTATTGTTATAACAAAATATAAAAAGTTTAATGATCTAATCATTAGCTTTATCCAACGCGATTTCTAAATAGCCATCCTGCTATGGACATGCTTATAATGATTAGGATAATCATAGGAATAAAATTAAACCAAATATCCGTCAATCCTGCACCTTCTAAATAAATCCTGCGCATTGCATCAACAGAAAACCGCATAGGATTTCCATATGTAAGATATTGCAATATTTTCGGCATGTTATGTACAGGTGTGATTAATCCGGACAATAATGCTAGTGGAAAAAGAAAGACAAAAACATATACGAGAACTTGCTGCATATTTTTTGCAATAGCCGAAATAGATAACCCCAATCCAATACTACTACTTATAAATGTAAACAACACGGCATACACAAGAAATATGTTGCCCCGAAATGGAACTTTAAACCAAAACATGGCTATTAATAACAATACAGTACTTTGAAACAGTCCTATTATCATGGGTGGTATAGACTTTGCAATCAAAATTTGCATAGATGATACGGGCGTCACCAATAATTGATCAAAGGTCCCCTGCTCTCGTTCTCTCGCCACAGATAAGCCCCCCAACATGATAACTTGTGTCATACTGATCAATATAACGAGACCTGTCAAGAAAGTCCAGGAAGACTGCTGATTTTCATTGTACCATGTACGAGATTCAATCGTGATTCCCTTATGCTCAACACCTAACCAAGTCTGATTGAATTGAGAAATGATTTGCCCCATATAGGCTGTGGCAAGACCTGAAGTCATTGTATTCGTTCCATTTACAATAACAGTAATAGATGTAGGTTGTTTATGCTTTAAGTTTTCTTCAAAATCCTGAGGTATGATAACCGCCATAATAACCTTGTTGGAGTCTATTAGTGGTGCGATTATATCCGGAGAGTTCGCAGATTGATACAGTTCAAAAACACCGGATGAATTAATAGTCGATTCTAATGCAGCTGCGGTCTGCGTATGACTTTCATCAATCAATACATAGGGAACCTTGTTGAGATTATAAGTTGCGGCGTAACCGAAGAGGAACCCTTGAATAATAACCGGTAACAGTAAGATTATACGAGTTTTCGGATCTTTAAAGGTGGCTAATAGCTCTTTCCATATGATGGAGACAATTTGATTCCAATACAGGCGCCAATTCATTATTCCACCTTCTTCCGCGTAATATAAATTGTCAATATTGTAAAGCAAATAGCAAATCCCGATAATACGGCACTATTTTTAATAATCAAATACCAGTTATTTCCACCTAGGAACAATGACTTCAGTAATTCTAAAAAATATGTAGGAGGTAAAAGCCGTGAAATATATTGAATCACCACAGGTTGTGAATGTGGATCAAATAAAAACCCCGTCAATATCAACGCCGGTAAAAAACTGGTAAGTAACGCCATTTGACAAGCTAAGAACTGTTTCTTCGTAAACGCAGATATAAGTAGTCCCATATTTAAGGAAACAATCAAATACAATGTGGACACGATGCAGATGATCCATAAGGAACCACGCATAGGTACTTCATAAAAGAAATACGAAACACCGAGGCAAAACAACAGCCCCAACATGGCCAATACATAATAAGGCACTACCTTAGCCAAAATAATTTCAATAGGCTTAACTGGTGTAACGAATAAAGACTCAAAAGTACCACGTTCCCATTCTCTAGCCATAACGACAGCCGTAAGAAAAACGGATACAATCGTCATGATAATCATGATGAGCCCAGGAATCAAAAACCAGGTACTTGTATTTGCCTCATTAAACCACATGCGAGGGTTCATTGTTATATATCCACCACGTAGCATAAACGGAATATTCTTAACGGCCCATAAGTTAATAGCTGAGTTTACATAACTTTCTATGCTCATCGCTACCGAAGTATCGACACCATAGTAAATCCCCTGCACTTTCCCTTGTCCACGCATAACTTGAGCAGAAAAGTCCTGTGGAATCACCAATATGGCATCTACCTTTCGTTTTTCCATCAATAGTTCCGCCGTTTTTCTATCGCGAACCGCTATAGGTTGAAAGTACTCAGAGCCGTATAAGGAGTCATACACACTCTGGGTCATAGAATCTTGCCGTTCCATAACCACTGCTATCGGCACGTGTTTAACATCCAAAGTAACCCCTGAGCCGATGAGGATAATAAGTAGTATAGGTAGCACAACACCCAACAAAATAGTGCTAGGGTCGCGCAATACTTGTAAGGTCTCCTTGTATACCAATGAGGAAAACCGTCTTATAAATCCGTTCATACGTCATCCTCCTGTTCCCGTTTTTTTAGTATGACGGAGATAAACGCTTCATCCATAGTACAATTCTCATCGCCGGCAATCCGTCTAACTTCATCAGGTGTTCCCAGTACAACGAGTTTTCCTGCATCCTGAATCATAATACGGTCACAATATTCCGATTCATCCATAAAATGAGTCGTAATAATAATCGTTGTTCCTCGCTTTGATAAAGAAGTAATCTGTCGCCAGAAATTACGCCGTGTAAGAGGATCAATACCACTTGTGGGCTCATCCAAAAAAAGAATTTTAGGCTCATGCATTAAGGCAGCCGCCATGGACAAGCGCTGTTTATAACCACCAGGCAAATCACCGGCTATCATATCTCTCACGTCATTCAGACGAAACTCACTGATAACGGCTTCTATACGATCAAGCTTCTTCTGTCCGTGAAGGCCGTACACACCGGCAAAAAAATTCAAGTTTTCCATAACAGACAGATTACCGTACAAAGAAAACTTTTGCGCTACATATCCGAAATTGCTTCTTGCCGCCGTACGGGATTTAACGACATCAATGCCGGCCACGCGCAAATCCCCGCTCGTTACAGGCAATAATCCACACAACATACGAAATGTCGTCGTCTTCCCTGCTCCGTTTGGTCCGAGTAACCCGAATACTTCTCCGCGCTGCACCGTAAATGATGTATTAGCCACCGCCGTAAAATCACCGAATGTCCTCACCAAATGAGATACGGAAATTTCTACTGGACGCTCAACCATTTCATTGGGGGCCAACAAATGCTTTCGTTCTTTCTCTATCGCACTTTCATCTAAATCCATATCGATACTATCTAAAGGCTTAGCCCCTTGTTTTGAGGCAATTTCATCCTCTTTTAACAACATCATAAAGGTATCTTCCAAACGGCTCTGAACTGGTTCTTCCTCCATACCATACTCATTAAGCCATGGAATCGAAAGCATTTCTTTTGTTTTTATGTACCTCACAGCACCGGCCTCTGGAACTGCATCCGCCACGCATTTCCTGTCATCCATCAATGCGGCCTGTACATTTCGCATGCTCAATGACTTCGGAATCTTTACCTGAAAGCATCGTTCCTCAGATATTTGAGTCAACTCATGCGGTGTCCCGGTTGCTAAAAAGCGCCCCTTATTGAGGACGAAAACATCTTTACAACGCTCCGCCTCATCTAAGTATGCAGTGCTAACAAGTACGCTAATTCCATCTGTACATACCAGCGACTCTAAGATCTCCCATAACTCCCGCCTTGAAAATGGATCGACCCCTACGGTAGGCTCATCGAGCAGTAATAGCTCCGGAGAACGAACCAATGTACAAGCTAGGCTAAGCTTTTGCTTCATACCGCCTGACAATTTACCGGCTTGACGCTTAGTAAATTTGGCTAGCCCTGTCATATGCAGTAATTTTTCAAACCGCTTCGTTCTCACATGCAAAGGAATACCGTGTAAATCTGCATAGAGATTCATGTTTTCACTGACGGATAATTCCTCATAAAGCCCAAATTTCTGAGGCATATAACTGAGTCTATCTTGAACTGCCTGTGAATGTGCTTTCACATCCATTCCGAGGACCTCTAAAGAACCAGCCGTGGCATCCAATAAACCAGCTATCAAACGAATCAAAGTCGTTTTTCCCGCACCATCTGGACCGACCAACGCAGTTAAACAGCCTTTTCGAATTTTAAAATCCAAATGGTCCAATGCTATTATAGGATCATCTCCGACAAGGGGAAATTCTTTATATAATTGTGACGCTTCGATTGCATATACATCATTCACCGCACACCTCTATATATCAATGGAAACAGTGGCAGGCATTCCTAAACGGAGACGATTATCAGGATCATCTACATATACCCGCACTTCATATACAAGTGTAGTACGCACATCCTTCGTTTCTACCGATTTAGGTGTAAATTCCGCTACGGAGGATATATATCCGATTGTACCGTGAATCGGTTCATTCTTATTGGTATCCGTCGTCACATTCGCATCCATACCGTTATAAATTTTTCCTAAATCCCGTTCGTTCACATATACACGTACCCATTTCTTAGTATTCTCAGCCAATTTAAATACAGGTGTATTCGGTGAAGCCATATCACCGACCTGTAATAATCGGGCCGTTATAACACCGTCTATCGGGGACGTTAATACAGATTGGTTCAACAAGAACTCCTGACGGGCCAGTTCGCTTTTCATCGCATCCAATTGGGCTTGGGCCTGTGCTATATCTTCCTGTCTTGGCCCTGCGACAGCTAAATTGTATGCTTGCTGAGCCTCGTTTAATTTGGCTTCCGATACTTTCACCTTCGCCTGTATATCATCTACAGACTGTCGACTAACGGCCTTACCATTTGAAGCATTATAGGATTTTTGTAACTTCTCTGCTTCCTGTTTCGATTGAGCTAACGCAGCTTCTGCAGATGTAACTCGTGCCGATGCTTGAGCGATTTCTTCTGGTCTACTGCCGGCCTGCAACTTGGCCACTATAGCGTCCTGTGCTGCAATGGTAGCCTTAGCCTGCTGTACAGTAAGATTCAATTCATCAGAATGTAAATACCCTAAAATCTGCCCTTGGCTCACCACCGCACCTTCATCCACCAAAAGGCTGGCAATCCGGTCACTTCCCCGAAATGCAACATTAACTTCACGCAGATTCACATTGCCTTGCAACACAATATGATGAGAGGCAATGTACGCTTCGTATTGATTATAAGCATAATAACTTACTCCACCCAAAATTATTAGAAAGGCAATCATTATACCTGCGCACTTTTTTCTATTATTCGCCATCCACCCTTTAAGGACATCAAGTTTCTCTTTCATAATCATTCCCCGTTTCTCACACTATTTCTTAGCATGCGAGTCCGCCTCTGCCTCCTGATCCATGTCCATGGCTTCCCAACCACCGCCTAAGGATTTGAATAAACGAACGGTATCAGCAAACTCTTGCCCCCGACTCATGATATATTGCCGCCTTGCAGACAATACATTTCTTTGTGCATCAAGAACACTTAAGTAATCGCTAAGACCGGAGTCAAAATTGGTTTGCGCCAAAGATTCCGCTTGCTGTGCAGATTCTACAGCAGATTTCAATTCCTCAGACTTAATATGATCCTGAGATGCATCCGTTACCGCATTTCGGACCTCTCCTACAGCTTTCAAAACAGTCTCTTCGTAAAGTGCCAAGTATTCCTGTTCCTTTTCCGTTTGTACTTTTATATTCTTACGAATAGCACCGGCATTGAAAATAGGCATAGTGATAGATGGTCCTATTCCTATCATTTTACCGATAGCCGAAATAAGACCTCCCGATGAAAACGACTCCAAGCCTATACTGCCATTTAGTGAAAATCTAGGTTTAAGATCAGCCTTTGCAGCCTTGGTTTTCTGTTGTTGCGCCGCAATACGTCGTTCCGCCGCCTGAATATCAGGCCGTTGTCGTAAAGCTTCCGCCGGTATGCCGATAAATATGTGTGGATTCACCGTAGGTAATGAAGTATTTTCCATCAATAACCCGTCAATCTCGCCTGGAACTGTTCCTGTCAATATAGAAAGAGCAGCCATTGTGGAAGCTATATTTTTCTTTAATGAAGGAATCTCCGCTTGAGTCTGAGATAATGCATATGTAGCCTGTTGCACAGGTAATTCATTAATAATACCAGACTGATAATTTATCTTAATCAGTTCCAACGCTTCCTGTTGACGCTTCACATCATCTTCTGTTATGCGCAATTGCTCCTGTAAAGTTCTTAACGACATATACTGTAATGCGGTTTCCGCGCTCAAAGATACCCAGGTGGAATATAAATCCGCCTGTGATGCTTGTAACGAATTCGATGCAGCACGTGATTTTGCTTTTTGTCTTCCGAATATATCAATTTCCCATCGCGCATCAATTCCCAATTTACCGGTTTCTACATTTCTCGTCATCTTATCAGATATAGGTAAATTCTTTATCGCTTCTCGGTCTGAACCCCATTCACCCTGACCTCTATTAGCCGACCATGAACCGGAAGCATCTAGCCAAGGTAATCGCTGTGCTTCAGCAATACCCAACTGTAACCGCCCTTGTCTAACTCGAGAGCGAGCTACCTCTAACTGCCGATTATTTTTGAGGGTCAAATCAATTAATTGATCCAATACGGGATCATTAAAAACCTTCCACCAGTGGGCTAACTCTTCTTCACTGACCGCTTTCCCTTCCACAACCGCATACGGTAACGGATGTTTTCCCGCTTCTTCTACCCAAGAATGTTCATTCAATTCTTTAGTTGCTTTTTGTTTCTCTGAAAGCTTAGTCTCATCAGCAGCAGTGCTCTTTTTCTTCTTTTTTTTGCCATCTTTGTAATACGATGCAATAACAGGACTACCTTGGGCAGAATCGTCAACAGTTTTTTCAGACTTATGCTGTATTGTCGTATTATCTCGACGTGTTTGATTCGTATCTCTATTTGATTGACTAAAGCTGATGCCAGCGCTAGCACTCCAAGCCCCTAATGCTAAACATATATAAACAATTAAAAGTTGTTTTCTATTCGTCTTCATAGCAAACCTCTTTTCATTTCCATATATATCAGTATCATTATATGTTCATCTTATAATATAAAACCATTATGTATCAATAATATGAAGTATCATTTCAATCTAACTTGAGTTTTATCGAACTTTCACATAAAATAAAAATGTATTAATATAATTCAAGTGGAGGCGATTATGTATATCGGTGAAATCATTAAAAGCTATCGCGAACAACATAATATGACAGTTGAAGAATTCGCAAATAAATCGAATCTAAGTCAAGCAGAAATCACCCAATTGGAAGAATTATTTCAAAGTGATAGAACAACACCTTATCCTGTTGCAATGCGACAAATTAAAAGTATAGCTGAAGCCATCGAACAGCCAATCCCCATCATTATGAATCTTATTTCTGCAGATCAAGAAATTGTCGTTAACGTAGTAGCTGAATCAGATCAGCCACATGCGAAATAATAAAACTTAGTTAATTAAATAAAGATTATTAACTCATAAAAGGACCCTACATAAATATGTAGGGTCCTTTATATACATATAAAAAGCAAAATAAAAAAGCACCACATTACTGTGATGCTTTAATTTGGTGACCCAGAAGGGATTCGAACCCCTGGCCTTTTGATTCGTAGTCAAACGCTCTATCCAGCTGAGCTACTGAGTCATGTACAAGGTACTCACTTATATTAACATAATGATTGCGGCTACGCAAGCATTTTTTAATATTTTTTGAGTAATTTTATGGACATGCGGTCCGAAGACCGCCATCCAAAATTTGGCAGGGGCAGTAGGACTTGAACCCACAACCAACGGTTTTGGAGACCGCTACTCTACCAATTGAGCTATACCCCTATGTTCATCAAGCTTTGCTTGATACTTGATTAGTTTAACAAATATTACATACTATGTCAAGAAATATAGGCTTATTAATCAATAAATAATAGGAAATATTAAAGGAAAAGAGCCCTCTTTCAAGGGCTCTTATGTCTACCTAACTTTTACCTTTATATATACGGGAGATGGTATATATAATTAGAGAGTTTTGTATATGTATTGTTTTGTTTATACACAGGGAGAGTATTGTTGTGTATTTAAGTGTTGTTTTATGTGTTGTATTGTTTTGTGTTGTTTGTATTATTTGTAAAAGGGACAGGTAAAAGTTATTAGTAGTAGACCTCCATTTCCTTAGTTGATCTCAATCAACTATAGCTAGTATATAGATAGTTCGTGAAAACATAGTGAAAGTGATATGAAATATAATCAAAACGAGTAATTTTTGGTACATTTTGGTATATTATTAAATATCAGAAAGATAGCTATAAACCACGTATCTACTAGTCTAGATAGGGATCTATATAAAAAAGTGATAATTCTATGCATGAATAGAATATGTAATAAATAGTAATTATTAAAATTTATAATTAGACCTTCATTAATTATATTATCAATTAATTGATAATATAATTAAAAAATAATGAACTAAGCGATGCAGTGAATCTGTCGTCGTTTTATTCTTTTTACCTTTAACTTGCCCTGCTTACCAGGTCCCCCTGGGAGGATAGGAAGCCATACATAAAAAAAGACACACCCTTAGGTGTGCCTTTGCTTCAATCAGCGAGTTCTTATGTACGATTCTTCCCTCCAGGATACTGGGTGTTCGTCGCTGTGGATGGCCTTATGTAGCTACGCTACATGTCCATCTTATGCTCCGAACTAAGCGATGCAGTGAATCTGTCGTCGCTTCGTTCCTCCATCTTCTACTGCCCTGCTTACCAGGTCCCCTGGGAGGATAGGAAGCCATACAAAAAAAGACACACCGTCAGGTGTGCCTTTAAGCAATCAGCGGCTTCCTATCCTCCCAGGCCGTCTCCAGCCAAGTACTTTCGGCGTTTATGAGCTTAACTACTGTGTTCGAGATGGGAACAGGTGGATCCTCATAGCCATCGCCACTGAATCTGTCAGAGTTTGTACTCTGAAAACCACATAGAAGTATATATATTTGTTGCACATTCTGCTTAATGTTTTGTTATATGTTGCGTCCCATACTCAAAGTACACGTCTAGAGGATTGCGTCGAAGCCTGTGGATTTCACATCGTGAAATCTTACGTTTCGACGTAAGCGACTCCACGCAACTTGTGCGTCGCGTTGCTCCTTCAAGTTGGTTACGCTGCTTAAGTAAAGCCCTCGATCGATTAGTACCAGTCAGCTCCAAACCTCACGGCTCTTCCACACCTGGCCTATCTACC
>OJZM01000009.1_pt1 | contig 184968 bp, 160 predicted proteins | sample 1611181 | NCBI WGS metagenome assembly OJZM01 (sample SAMN04436715, study PRJEB24849) | human gut metagenome | biome: human gut; feature: NICU; material: stool | host: Homo sapiens | place: USA: Saint Louis, MO | collected 2010-09-09 | reverse complement strand
TTGGTGACGGCCTTCTTCAGCAGGGAACCGGCGGAGATACGAACACCGTAGGTTGCCGGGATCTCGATGGTCTCGCCGGTGCGCGGGTTGCGGCCGGTACGAGCGGCACGCTTGACGCGCTCGGCGGAGAACAGACCGGTCAGCTTCAGGCCTTCGCCGGACTGCATTGCCTCGACGAACACGTCCTGGAAAGCGTTCACAGCTGCCTCAGCCTGTGCCTTGGTCAGGTTGGACTTCTGAGCGATCTTCGAGACGAGATCAGACTTGTTGTATGCCATAAAGCATCCTTCTTGGGTCAGGGGACATCCTGATTACTCTGATGTCCACGTTCATTACGATATTAGCGCACCTTACCGCCGAAAACCGCATTCTATAAGGGTTTTGGCGAGATTTTTTAGAAAAACGGGCCAAAATGACCGGTCACGAATCGATTCTAAATCAGATTATGCCTGTCAAGCCATTTCATGGCCAACGCACCGACCGGGATCCGTAGCCAGTAGAAGGCAATTCGGTAGACGAGAGTAGCGGAGACGGCGATCGTGGAAGGAACCCCTACGGCGGTGAACGCCACGGACAAAGCCGCTTCGACCGCGCCCAAGCCGCCCGGTGTCGGCACTGCGGAACCGAGCGTGTTCGCCAAGAGAAAAATAAAGGTCGTTTCCACGGGATTCGTATGGTATCCGAATGCCAGCAACGCGGCCCAGAATCCCAAACCGGTACCGATATTGAGAATGAGTGCGCCCACGATGCCGAAAAGCAGTTCCTTCGGCCTGGTGAGCACATCCACCAGATTGCGCGCATACGACATGACGATCGGCAGATACTTGTCCGTGACCAGATGACGCACCGGCGGAATCGCCATGCCCGCAGACACGATCAGTGCAACGATGGCGATTACCATGATCAACGTATTGGTGGGAATCATGCCGGAAAGCGTGTTACGGCCGGTGAATACGCCGATGACCAACAGCAACACTATCGTAGTGGCGCCCTGCACCGCCCAGACGGCACTCATGATGGCGGTCGCCTTGGTATTGCGATAGCCGCTTTTGCGCAGGAACTGCAGATTGACGAATGCCGGGCCCACGCCCGCGGGCATGGAAACCGCGGTGAATCCTGCGGCCATCTGCGAACACATCAGACCGATGGGATTGCGCTTGTCGGCATCCATGAATCCGCCCAGCGTCATGGCGGAACCGAACCAAGCCACGAACCCGAGAGCCACGCAGACCAACGCCATGGCGAGATTCGCCTCTTTGACGGCCTTGATCATCTCACCCGGCTGAACCTGCGTGAACACGACGTACACGGCCACTACCAGCAGTGCGATGGCGATGAACGAACGGAAACTGAATCTCGAAAGCGTGACCTTTTCCATGGAATCGGCCATTTCCTGCGGAGCGAGGGCGGAGATGCGGTCGCGAAGCCGCACCAGTAATTGCTTGTCCCATCCAGGCAGGGCGCGAGTGGCGGCAGGGGCGGCGGCCTTCTGCACGAACGGGGCCAGATCGATGAGCCGATCGTCGCCCCATGTCCGACGGGCACAGGCCATGGCACGATCCACGCCATTCAGCGCGCTCAGCACAATCAGCAGCTGCACCTTGTCGAGCGCGAAATTTGGCGCACTGCTACCGTAGTCGCCATTCTGCCAGCCGGCAATCACCGGAGTGCCGTCCTCCATGCGCGAAAGCGTGTTCGGCGTGATGCGACGGTGGGTAAAGCCATGGCGGTGGGCCTTGTCCAGATACGACATGAACTGTTCCATGTCACTGTCGCTCATGGTATTGAGATTGCATTCCAAAGGCATGCGGCCGGAACGGAACACCAGAATCGAGGATTCGCCGTTGTCGGCCACGCCATAGACCCCCGGCGCGACGAGACCGGCGTTATGCAGTCCCAGCAACATGGCGTAATGATGATGGATGGCGTCGATGGAGGAACGGTCCCGGCGCATGGACACGCCGGTCAGCCGAATCCATTGCCACAGCTGATTGAGATATCCGGCGACATGCACCTGATTGTCGAGCACGGATACGATGAAACGGTCGCCGTTGGCGTCAACGGCATCGTAGATGCGGGAGTTTTCGATGAGATCGTCATCGAGAATGGCCTGCAGCATGCCCGAATCGGCACCGGAATCGAGACGGCGTGACAGGGAAGCGACATCGATGCCGATGGAACGCAACGACTGCACCACCTGCGAACCCCATGCTCCGTTGGTCTGCGTACCGATGGCGAAACGAATCAGCATGCCGATGATACGGCCGACCGCGAACGAGACCAGCACTCCGGCTACGGAATTCCACGACAGCACCACCAACAGCACCGCCACGGTATAGAGGACGTTCCATCCCCATTTCACGGCGGATCGTGTGCGTCTTGGGCCCGCGGCGGTAAGGAACGCGGCCATGGCCGCATAGAAATCAGGAAGCAGACCGGTGCCGGTAACCGTGCCGTTGGAAAACAGGGAGGCGATCAGCAGCGTATTGCGAGTGCCGGTAATCAGTGCAGACACGCCCCAGACAGCGGAGAATCCAAGAATCAACGCGATGGCCGAGGTCACGCTCTGCAACCACTCCTTGGCAATCAGCAGCTGCAGCAGTACGCTGACGGCAATGAACACGATGGCCAGTTGCTGCAGCAGGGAAGCCGGCACGTCCATAAGCCAGCTCACCGCGTGACTGGCCGAGCGCACATCCGACTCGACGCCGGAGGCCGTGCCATGCAGATAGATCGAGAACAGGATGACCACCACTGCGATGATCAATGCGAATCCGGCGTGCAACAGATCTGCGAAATCCCGGCTACGACGCGGCGGAATATCATCGATGCGCACTTCATGCTTGCTGGCGGCGGGGGCGTGAGACACTATGACATGCTCCATACATACGGTTAGACAAAGACGGTGACTGCTGCCGTCATCGCTTTCGATGATACAACTTGGGGCGGCTGCGGGGGAAACGCAACCGCCCCAAGAGGCTTATGACCGTACGTGAACCGGATCAGCGGGCGAAATCGACCAGTCGAGAGGCCACACCGGTATACGTGGCCGGAGTCAGTGCCTTCAGACGTGCCGCAGTGGCCTCGTCGAAGGACTGCTCGTCGATGAACCTCTCGACGGCATCCTGGGAGATTTCATGGCCGCGCATCAGTTCCTTGACTTTCTCATAGGGCTTGTCCATGCCCGGCAGACCGGCCAGCTCGCAGGCGCGCATGGCGGTCTGGATCGGCTCGCCCAGCACTTCCCAGTTGGCGTCAAGCTCGGCCTGGATGGCGATGTCGTTCGGGTGGATGGAATTCAGTCCGCCCATCAGATTGTTCAGTGCCAGTACGGAGTAACCCAGGGCCGAACCGATGTTGCGCTGCGTGGTGGAGTCGGTCAGATCGCGCTGCCAGCGGGATTCGACCAGTGTGGCGGACAGGGTGTCGAGCAGCGAGCAGGAGATCTCCAGATTGGCCTCGGCGTTCTCGAAGCGGATCGGATTGACCTTATGGGGCATGGTGGAGGAGCCTGTGGCACCCTTGACCGGGACCTGGGCAAACACGCCACGGGAGATGTACATCCACACGTCCACGCACAGATTGTGCAGGATACGGTTGGTGTGGCTGATGGTACCGTACAGCTCAGCCTGCCAGTCGTGGGATTCGATCTGCGTAGTCAGCGGATTCCAGGTCAGGCCCATGCGGTTGGTCACGAACTCGCGGGACACGGCAACCCAGTCCACATCCGGGCAGGCCGCCAGATGGGCTCCGAACGTACCGGTCGCACCATTGATCTTGCCGAGGTATTCCTGATTCCTGACCTTGTTGAGCTGACGGCTCAGGCGGTACACGTACACCGCAAGTTCCTTGCCCAACGTGGTCGGTGTGGCCGGCTGGCCGTGGGTCAGCGACAGCATGGCCTTGTCACGGTATTCCTCGGCCTTTTCCGCCAGATGGTCGACGATGGCCTGCGCGCCCGGCAGCCATACGTTCTCGATACCGTTTTTCACGCAACGGGCAATGGACAGGTTGTTGATGTCCTCGGACGTGCAGGCGAAATGCACCAAGGTCTTGAGTTCGGTGAGCTGCGTCTCGTGACCGAGTGCTTCTGCCGCCTTGTCGAGCTGATCGTCGATGTAATACTCGACGGCCTTCACGTCATGGTGGGTCACGGCCTCATGGGCGGCATGCTGGGCGATGCCTTCGGCGCCGAAATCCTCCGGAATGGCGCGCAAAAACGCCTGCTCCTCATCGGTAAGCGGCTTGATGCCGGGAACGATGGTCTTGAAACCGTTGCCTTCGAAACCATTGGCAAGCAGAATCATCCATTCGACTTCCACGCGCATGCGCTCGCGGTTGAGCGCAGGTTCGCTCAGATACTCGACGAGGGGGGCGGTCTGCTGATGATAGCGGCCATCGAGGGGGGTCAGGGCAATTGCAGGGGAGATGTCAGTAAGATTCATGTTGTACAGCATACTTTTAGCCGTAAACGAGATTCCGTCGGTGTCCGCTCGCCGGTTGCCGATGACACGCCCGCGAGGAGCTCACTTGCTCATGCGGCCTTGCCAGTAGGTGACTTCCTCCAGATCGCCGTCGATGACGTTGCGGAAATGCCGTTCGTGGTTTTCCAAGGCGGCCGATCCCATATCGGAGGCATTCCGATAGGCTGCCTGATGGTATTTGAGCCAATGGGTGATTTCCTTGGTGTCGGGCGCATCCTGCACTTCGGTACCGGTGAAGAGAGAGCCGTCGTCAGGGGTCTGGCTGACCGTGCCCCGTACGGTGAGCCAGTGTTCGGTATTCGGATTGACCGCGCCGTCCAAGGCTGCGACCAGTTCATCATCCATTTCCACGCTGGTGACCCATGTGCTTTCGGGAATCGGATGGTTGGCCACGGGGGAACCGGCGGTCACCACATGTTCGATGTCGTATGCATCCTTGAGGTCCGAAGCAAGCGTGGCCGCAACGATGCCGCCTTGGGAATGACCGATCATCGCCACCGGTTCGTCCGGACCGATGCCTGCCCGTTCCATGGCTTCGGCCACCATGCGGGCACTATCGGCCTGCATGCGTTGCTGGGAATCCGAACTCATGAGTTCCACGTTCTGCGGCCATCCGAACGGCGAATCCGGTTTGCCGTCGGTTCCGGGAATCGTGACCAGCCAGGCGTTGGATCCATCTTTTCTGCGGTATTTGGAAATGGCTATGGTGCCGTAGTCCAAGCCGCTGCCAAGATCGATTGTGCCGAGGCGTTCTTCGGCAAGCCGCCGCAGATCCTCCATGGAATCGGCCACACTGTGCGATTCGCGCACCACGGTGGCATTGGCGTGCACTTGGGTGACGCTGAGCTCATTGCCTTGAATGAGGTCGTATCCGGGTGCCGTGACCTTGGCGATGCGTTTGGCCGCGATATTGACCTCATCGGTATGGAAGAGCCCTCGCAATCCGCCGAGACCTGCAATGGCGGAACCGGCGCCGCTCATCATTCCTTCCTGCGCCCAATCCAGCGAATCCAATGCATGGATTCCATTGGGGTCGCCTTCTTTCGCCGAGCCAAAGACAAAGCCTCCGAGCGAAAGGAGGCCGGCCGCTGCAAGCGACTCCTTCGGGAATGTGGTAACCGTGGCTTGGAGCAATTCATTGAGTATGCGCCGGTTACGGTCATCCGCCTGGGCATACAGGGAGTGCGCCCTGATGACCAGATCGGCGAGCCATGTGAGCTTTTCCGCCATGACGTTACAGGCGCTTGCATGTTCGGCGCAACGTTTGATGATCCGATCGTAGGGGAACGATATATGGTCGTCCCCGTTGCAGATGATGCCGTTTCCGCCGAGCGCTGCGGCGAAGGGCGTGCCGTAACGCTGGGCTTGAAGCTGCAATACCGTTGCATTCCATGTGTTCGACATGACCGCATATGTTCGGGAAGCGTCCGACAGGGCGGTGGCGACGCCAAGATATTGGTTGTAGTCGGCGGTCGAATACCTGCGACCTCCGCTGATGGTGGATGTGACCTGCCAACTCATGCCGCACCTACCGACCACAGCGTACGTGAAGTGGTTCGCAACGCTTCCTTCAGGGTGGTGGATAGGCGATGCAGTTCCGTAAGTTGACTACGGAAGGATTCCGCTGCGGTACCGTTCCAATCCGTCAACTCGCTGCGTGCAAGCGTGGACTCAAGCTGGTCGAGGCCCGCGCTGCATGATCTGATTCGCATATCGACAAGATTCTGACTGATCCGTATGCCGGTGCGGCACCGGCATGTTGTACCGGGCAGAGCGACGGACCCCATCGGCAACAGAGGATTCGCGACCGTGCCGGATGCGCTGTATGCAAGTGATGTGTTCATGGTGTCATTGAACACGTATGCACGATGAGGAGTGCAGGAAAAATGAGGTCGGTGGTCGAAGGACGCGCAAAAAACACGATGCCGGCGTGTCATCGTTGAAAAGACAACGGAAACGCGCCGGCAATGCGGTGGATAAGTTAATTCCGACCGGATTCCGTCACCATGGTTTGGTCTGGGTCGAAGATGAATCCGAATCCTGGTTGGCGGCCGAACCCTTGGATGATTCATCACTCGAATCAGGCGATGTGGATTGCGTGTTCTGCTGAAGGAGTTCCTCCACCTTCTTGCGTTGTTCCTCGGTCAGGTTGCCGCCGCTTTGCTGTTTGTCCGTATCGTTCTGCGAGGACTCGTTCTGGACGTTTGCGTCGGAATTCTGAGAATCGCTCGTTGCCTTGATTGTTTTGAGCGTGCGTTTGGTCAATTGCTCGGATACCGCACTGTTATGCTTGATCGCCTCACGCAGCTGCGGCAGCAGCAGCGCCCCGGCGGAAGCGGCATCCTGGAACTGCGCATCCGTTTGCTGTTGTTGCGCGTTCAGTTTGTCGAGGTCGGGAGTCTGCGACTGACTGGTCTTGATGTTTTCAATCAGACTTTGCGTGGCTTGATTGTACTGGTTTGCGGCCACGAGATTCACGACGGCCAGCGCCGCGACGGCGACCAACGCCACGGCGATGATGATCAGTGCGACGCGTACCGGCAATGAGGCGCGCGCCTTACGCGGGGATGATGCATTCATAGCAACCTCCTTGATGACGCCAGCCATGCGCCGAGCTCACAGGATAACAAGAATGCCACCGCAATCGCGAATGGCCAGACCAAGGGAGTGACACGTGTTCGCTGCTTGGCGGTCTGCGAGATGCGCCATTGGCTCGAGGCTTCTTTTGACATGCCGGAACTCATGGTGTTCGAGGCGTTCAGTTGCAGGGCGGTACCGCTGAGCTCGTCGGCGATGGTCTTCATGGTATCTGCATTCATGCGGGATATGCCCGGCTGGCCGGTTTCCGGATCGGTGACCCATTGCTGATCGGTTTCGCCAACGCCATCGACCGTGACGGGAATCTGGCCTCCTTGTTCGCTACCGACCGCCACGGTGAACGCATCGTTGAGATATCGTCGCAGTGAGGAGAAGGTGCGTCGGGTTTTCGAGGAGGTCTGTTCGCCATCGGAGATCAGATACATCACGATGGCATCATCGGGATGTTGCTCATGAATTGACTTGCAGGTCAGCAACAGCTGATCGATCGGAACGTCAAGCGTGGAGCCGGAGGAAACGGAGGTCGCTTCCGGGGCGAGGGTGTCGGCCCAATTGTCGATCGCCTTGGAATCAGGGGTCAATGGAACATCCAACGTACCGCTGGCGCCGAAACGCACCGCGGCGAAACTGGAATTCGGGTACAGGCCGGTGATGTCCTTCACCGCCTGCTTGGCCACATCCAATCGGGTTTGCAGCTCGTCGGAACCATATTGCGCATCCTTGACCGCCATGGAGCCGGTCACGTCGACGGCGATCACCACATCGGTGGCGTTGATCGCACGGTTATGCGTGGACGATACGATGCTGGGCGTCAGGATCATGACCGCAACCAGCAGGCAGATCAGGGTACGTCGCGTGCAGGCCCATACGGTTTCGTCGCTGTCGGCGCGCCGCCTTATGTGCAGCACGACCTCGATTATGGCGGCCGCCAGCATGACGGCGGCCAATACGCCGCCCGCCGGCCATCCCAGCGCCGGTGAGAAAGTCAGATCGTTCATCGTCTCAACCTCCATGCGAGCGCCAGCCAGATGATCGTCAATACGGCTAGGGCCAACGTCCACCAGCCGGGAGCGTCGACGAGTGAGGCCTTGCTGTTCGCTGCATTCTCATGGCTTCGGCGTGAATCGATCTGTTTGACCAGTTCGGCCACGGATGAGCCACCGGATTGCGTCAGGAACACGCCTCCGTGCGCTTCGATTTCGGATTTGAATGCGGAGGTCGTCTCGTCGCCTTCGCTTTGCTTCGGCCCGGAGAACAGGCCGTCCACGGTGATCTTCGCCTCGGAGGTCAGTTGCAGGGCCTCATTCAGGGTGTAGATGGGTGTTCCGGACACGACGTTGTCGGTGGCCAGCACGATGGAGGCCGCACGCTGACGGGCCGCATTGTCCGCATTGGCCTGACCATAAGCGAAACCGGGCAGCATCGCGGCGCAGCTGACCACACCGTCGCCTATCAGCGACGTGGCTTCCTTGCGGTTCTGCGTTCCCTCCAGCCAATCGGAGATCTTCTGGTAGTCGCTGTCCTTCATCTTATCGATATCGTCCTGTGATTCGACGCCCTTGAGAATCTTGCTGGCTTCGGTAAGCTGCTTGGAAACCAGCTCATAGTCGTCGGTCAACGGGAACACGGTCCGCGATGTCGAATTGAAGATGCTCAGACCAATGCGTTCGCCTTTGAAATTGCTTACCAGCTTGCGGTAGGTATCGATGACCTCGCGATCGTAGGGAAGCGTGGAACCCGATACGTCAAGGCACAGCACGATGTCACGGCTGCCGGCGCGTTCCTCACCCTCGTCGACCTGGCTCGGTCTGGCGACCAGGGCTACGGAAACGACCAAGGCCAGCGTCAGCAGCACTGCGGCCAGGCGAGACAACGTGCGCCACCGGCGGAAAAGGCGGGAGGCCGTTTCCATGTTGAGATCGTCATCCAAGCTGAACGAACGAGCGGCGTCGATGTCATGCCTCTGCGCATGCGAGGCCACCAACATCAAGACGGCGATGACGGCGATGGCGCCGATGACGCCTGCGACGGCGGCCCAAGGCCAATGCCATGACAGTTCCATCTACCGCCACCTTTCCACAAGATTGGCCACCCATTCCCCGGCCTGTTCCACCGTTGCCTCGCGTGCGATGCCGTTGTTCGCGGCATCGGCGAATTCGGGCGGATACAACGCCTCGATGGTTTGACGAAGCAATGTGATGCCCTCCTGATTACCGGTGGTGCGCGGAGCGGCGTCGATGTCGGCGAGCGTGCGGTTGCGGATGTCGACGCCGGTGACGGTCGAAACGTAGTCCCGGGACAAGGCCGCCAACTCGGCAAACGCGTCCTCACGGCTGATTTCGCCCCTATCATGACGGGTCACGATGTCATCGATCCGTTGTCTCCACAGCGCTCTGTCCGTCAATTCGTCATGCCGACCGCGAGGTTGCCGACGTGCGGTCTTTCGGCCCGGACGGGACAGCCATATGGCCGCGGCCACCGTCATCGCGGCCAGAATCAGGCAGATGACCAGCGTCACGATCAGCGGCATCTGCAGGTCGATCAGGCCCAACGGATTCAAGTCGGTTTCAGACAAATGGAGCGTCATGACTTCCCTCCCGACGATAGGCGTGCGGGGGCGCGTAGCGGGTTATGCGAAGACCCGGCCAAGGCCGTGGAAACCATGTGCACGAATTCGCCGAACATGCGCTCGCTGGATCCGGCATGAATCACCGTGGACCCGCAACGATTCAACTCCCGGCGCACGGCCGCGGCGAGATACCCGCGATGCGTACGCACCTCCTGCGCCGTTGTGCGGTTGCGCAGGAATGCGGGGACACGGCGAGGGCCGTTGCCGTCGAAGACATGCGTAAAACGTCCATATTCGAACGGGTTGATGGTGGCTACGTCGATAAGCACCATGGGATGCGTACGCGCAATGCGCCTTATGGCTTCGATATGGCGCTCCTGTAGGGCGTGCTCATCGGTGGCAAGCACCACCAGCGCTTCGCGGTCACGAATGCGACGCGCGTATTCCAGCAGCGCGTCGATATTGCGCGGACTGGACCAATCACGTTCCAATGCCTGATCCAGCGTCTGTTCGAATTGTGCGAAGCCCCCGTTGAAAGGTATCCGCGTGATTGAAGCGGAGTCGCCGAAGACCACGGACACTTCGTCGCCACGACGCAGACTCAACGCGGCGAACATGCACAGCGCATTGGCTGCGACCTGATACGCCTGTTCGCCCGAAGGGCAGGTGCCGGTCATCTCCTGGCCGACATCCAGCAACAGCCATGCACGGGAAGTCGACGGACGTTCCCTGAGCACCACCATTGGGCGGCCGACGCGGGCGCTGGTCTTCCAATCGATCTGTCGAGCCTCGTCGCCGGCCTCGTAGACGCGGATGTCCATCACATCATCCGATCCGAAGCGTTTGTTCGAGGCGTGGGCACCCTCCAGCACGCCCAGCGCCTTGCGAACGGTAGGCAGGCTCAACGTGGTTCCGAGGGCTTCGATCTTTCTTCGGATCGGATTGTCGGAACGGTTCTGATCGATCATGGAACGGGAACCGCCTGCACGATCGAATCGACGACCTGATCGCTGTTCACACCGTCGGCCAGAGCCTCGAACGTAAGAATGATGCGATGGCGAAGTACCTCGTGGGCGAAGGCCTTGACATCTTCCGGCACCACATAGTCGCGACCCTGCAACAGCGCATTGGCCTGGCCGATGCGGGTCAGGGCAATGGAGGCGCGCGGCGAGGCGCCGAGGCGTACCAACGAGGACAGTCCCTGCACCGGATGCGATCCTGCGCCGCGGGAGGTCGCCGCGATATCGACGGCATACTGCATGATCGCGTCGGACACATGTACGCGACGGGCGCATGAACGCAGGAACTCCGCGTCGCTGATGGAAATGACCTCGGAGGTGATGGCCCTCGGATCGAAGGTGTCGGAACCGCGACGAGTGAGCATGGCGAGCATGCGCTGCTCTTCCTGAGCGCTCGGATAGGTCATGACGGCCTTCATCATGAAACGATCCATCTGGGCTTCGGGAAGATTGAACGTGCCTTCCTCCTCGATGGGGTTCTGCGTGGCGATGACCATGAACGGCTTCGGCAGCGCGATACGCTGGCCGCCGATGGTAGTGGCGCCTTCGGCCATGGCTTCCAGCATGGCCGACTGGGTTTTCGCGTTGGAACGGTTGATTTCGTCCAGCAGTACGAAATTCGCGTGAATCGGACCGATCTGCGTGGCGAATCGTTGTGTGGAGAAATCAAACACCTGCGTGCCGATCAGATCGGATGGCATCAGATCCGGCGTGCACTGTACGCGCTTGAACGTACCTGACACGGAGGTGGCCAAGGTCTGAGCAGCCGTGGTCTTGGCGAGACCCGGCACCGATTCGATGAGAATATGGCCGCCGGCCACCAGCGTGGTGATCAGGGATTCGCGCAGATTCTCCTGGCCGACCAGGGTCTGGGCGAATCGGGCGCGAATCTGCGAACCCAGTTTTTTCGCGCGGTTGATGTCTTCTGCGGATAGTGCGACTGTGGTCGGTGCAGTCGGGGCCGGAACCGGCGCCGACTGGGGAACCTGCGGTTTTGGAGGGAATAAAGCCATGCCATCTACTGTAACTGGTTAAGCTGACGGCAAAGACCAATCGACAGGCGAGGATCCCATCGAAGTCAGCGCCGCGTTGGCGCGAGAGAACGGCTTCGAGCCGAAGAATCCATAACGTGCCGACATCGGACTTGGATGGGGAGATTTGATGATGAAGGCATTCGTGAGCAACGGCTCCAACGTCTGCGCATTGCGACCCCAGAGTATGGCGACGAGGGGCTTGGGGGTGCCGTCCGCGTTCGTCCTCGCGTTCAACGCGCGGATCGCCGCTTCTGTGACGGGCTCCCAACCTTTACCCTGGTGGCTGTTCGGATGGCCGACCCCCACGGTCAGGCACCTGTTGAGCAGCATGACGCCCTGCCCGGTCCACGGTGTCAGGTCGCCGTTGGCCGGCATGGGCAGGCCAAGGTCGTCGGTCAGCTCCTTATAGATGTTGGTGAGGCTTCGGGGAATCGGCCTGACATCGGGGGCCACGCAGAAACTCAGGCCGACCGGATGGCCCGGGGTGGGGTAGGGATCCTGACCGACGATCAGCACCTTGATGTCGTCGAACGGAATGGTGAATGCACGCAGAATGTTCTTGCTGGCTGGCAGGTAGGGGCGGCCTGCGGCGATCTCTCCCCTGAGGAAATCGCCCATGCGATGCACCTGCGGCTCCACATCGGACAGTGCCGTGGCCCAACCGGGCTCGATAAGTTCGGATAACGGCTTGATATGAGCTTGAGTCATGGGTATTACTGTACGACCCATGGTACGACCTTGTACGCCTATGTCGTGCGTGCATGGCTGGGGCACGCGACGCGAATTGGCCGCTGACTGCAGTGGTCAGTACACTTTCAGTGTAAGTGTGCGAGAAATGAGGTCGTAAGATGGCTCAACAGGACAAGGAAACCTATGATTCCTATGCCAAGGATGCATTCGACAATCCCCCGGCGGGGCCGATGGGCGTCCACCGGGGTGCGCGATCGGCCGCATCCCGTGCCATGCCGTACGTCATAGTGGTCGTGGTGGCATTGCTCGCCGGTCTGCTGTTCTGGGGAATCTATTCCGGTGAAATCGGCAAGTTGAAGATGCCGTGGTCATCGTCGCAGGCAAGCTCGTCACAGACCGCATCCACCAAGAAGACGGCTACGGCCGAAGCGCAGTCCAGTGATACGGCCACTGCCACGCAGACTCCGGACGCCACGGGGGAGGCGAGCGATACGGCGTCACCGACCGAGTCCGCGACGCCGGAGCAGATCGTGAACAAGGACACCCAGATCCGTGTGATCAATGCCACGAACGTCACCGGTTACGCACAAAGCAAGGCGAACGAGCTGACCAACGCCGGATATACGAGTGTGACCCCCAGCAACCCGACCGGTACGGTTCCCACGCAGACCGTGGTCTGGTACCAGAACGAAACCGACAAGGCAACCGCCGAAGATGTCGCCCAGACGCTGGGAATCACCAATGTCGAGCAGAGTGACGGATTAGTCACCCCGATTGTGGTAGTGCTGCTGAACTGAGAGCGCGTCACGAAAAACGCCGGGACCCCTGTCCGTATCGGGCAGGGGTCCCGGCGTTGGAAGAATACCGGAATCGCAGGGCTATGCCGTGGCGTCGAAGGGGCCGATGTTCTTGCCGATAGCGCAAAGCACGCACCTCGGTTTGGCACTCGAGGCCTGAGAGTGCTAATCTGCACAATTAGCACTCGAGGAGTGAGAGTGATAACTGGCAGCTGACGGCCGGCATCACGGGCTCGTCTCCGACAGTGGGAACAATACCGTGTAGCCATATGTGGAGGAACAATGGCAAAGATCATTGCATACGACGACGAAGCGCGTCAGGGAATGCTCGCGGGCCTCGACAAGCTCGCCGACACCGTCAAGGTCACCCTTGGCCCGAAGGGCCGCAACGTGGTTCTGGACAAGACCTACGGCGCTCCGACCATCACCAACGACGGCGTTTCCATCGCCAAGGAAATCGACCTTGATGACCCGTACGAGCGCATCGGCGCCGAGCTGGTCAAGGAAGTCGCCAAGAAGACCGACGATGTCGCTGGCGACGGCACCACCACCGCCACCGTGCTGGCCCAGTCTTTGGTGCATGAAGGCCTGAAGAACGTCACCGCCGGCTCCAACCCGATCGCCCTGCGTCGTGGTATCGAGAAGGCTTCCGAGGCCATCGTCAAGGAGCTCGTCGCAGCTGCCAAGGACGTCGAGACCAAGGATCAGATCGCTGCCACCGCAACGATTTCCGCCGCGGATCCGGAAGTCGGCGAGAAGATCGCCGAAGCGCTGGACAAGGTCGGCCAGGATGGCGTCGTGACCGTCGAGGACAACAACCGCTTCGGCCTGGATCTTGACTTCACCGAAGGCATGCGTTTCGACAAGGGCTACATCGCCCCGTACTTCGTGACCAACGCCGAGGACCAGACCGCGGTGCTCGAAGACCCGTACATCCTCCTGACCTCCGGCAAGCTGAGCTCCCAGCAGGATGTCGTGCATGTGGCCGAGCTGGTCATGAAGACCGGCAAGCCGCTGATGATCATCGCCGAGGACGTTGACGGCGAGGCTCTGCCGACCCTGATCCTGAACACCATCCGTGGCACGTTCAAGTCCTGCGCCGTCAAGGCTCCGGGCTTCGGCGATCGTCGTAAGGCCATGCTGCAGGATATGGCCATCCTGACCGGCGCACAGGTCGTGTCCGACGAGCTGGGCCTGAAGCTCGACTCCATCGACATGTCCGTGCTCGGCACCGCCAAGAAGATCATCGTCTCCAAGGACGAGACCACCATCGTGTCCGGTGGCGGCTCCAAGGAGGACGTGGCAGCCCGCGTGGCTCAGATTCGTGCCGAAATCGCCAACACCGACTCCGACTACGATCGTGAAAAGCTGCAGGAGCGCTTGGCCAAGCTGGCCGGTGGCGTCGCGGTCATCAAGGTGGGTGCCGCCACCGAGGTCGAGGCCAAGGAACGCAAGCACCGCATCGAGGATGCCGTGCGCAACGCCAAGGCCGCCATCGAGGAAGGCCTGCTGCCGGGCGGCGGTGTCGCTCTGGTCCAGGCTGCCGCCAAGGCCCAGAAGGACGTTCAGCTCGAAGGCGACGAAGCCACTGGCGCCGCGATCGTGTTCCGCGCCATCGAGGCCCCGATCAAGCAGATCGCCGAGAACGCCGGCCTGTCCGGTGACGTGGTGATCGACAAGGTTCGCTCCCTGCCTGACGGTCAGGGTCTGAACGCCGCCACCAACGAATACGAGGATCTACTGGCCGCCGGCGTCACCGACCCGGTCAAGGTCACCCGTTCCGCCCTGCAGAACGCAGCCTCCATCGCAGGCCTGTTCCTGACCACCGAAGCTGTGGTGGCCAACAAGCCGGAACCGCCGGCAGCCGCTCCGGCCGCTGGCGCCGACATGGGCTACTGATCGGCCTGATATAACCGATCGGTCCGATCGCTGACTGAGCGAACAGACATTACGGGAACCCGTCTTTCCTTTGGGGGGAGACGGGTTCCTTGCGTTTGCCGGCCATGCGGGGTGATGCCACCACTTACTGATGCCACCACTTACTGATGCCACCACTACTGTGCGAATAGGCGGGACGCCTGCATTTCCGTGTCCGCGTACAGCGAGGAGGCCTGCATGAGCGCATGTTGAATGGATTCCAAGGACCGTTCCATCTGCTGCTGCGCCGCACGCCATTGTTCGGCCACGGCATTGAACTGTGTGGCCGCGCCGCCCCTCCAGACGCTCTGCAGGTTGTTGAGATTGCCGTACATGCCCTGTACCGCTTGTCGAATCGATTGGATCGAGGCGCTCACTGCGGCGCTGGATGACTGTATCTGTTCCGAATCGACTTGAAACTGTGGCATGGTGTGTTCCTTTCATCGTTGAATGTGTGCATATCAGCCGTTCGCTTACTGATTGGCGTATCCGAACGGTAAGGTGGAGCGTATGGCAAAAGTGAGTGGAACCAATGCACAATCGAAGGCTGTGGTCGGAGGATGGTCCCAAACCGGATGCATCGGCGTGTCGCGTCAGTATGCTCAAGGCGAACATCGCTGGATTCACGCGCTTTTCATACTGTTGGCAGCCATGTTGTGCTGCTGTATGACGTTGTGCATAACTCCCGTCGGATGGGCCGATGATACGCAGACGAACGATACGCAGACCGGCATCACCGCGACGGATAACATCACCGATACTGAAAACCTGCTTGGATCGAATGTGTCCGAAATCACCGACGCCATCAAGAACACCAAAAAGGAGACCGGGGTCACCGTTCGACTGCTGTACCTGTCGACGTTCAATACGGGCAAGAAGAAGCCATCCCAGTGGGCGAGCGATTTGCTGGAATCCCTGAAGCCCCAACCGAATACCGTGCTGCTCGCCGTGGCCGCGAACGACGGTAACCTAGTGGTGGCGGTATCGTCGAACTCCGACGAATGGCTGAAGAAGAAGTCCACGGTGGACGCGCTGTCGGATGCCGCGCAGAAGCCGCTGATGGAGTCCACGCCCGATTGGTCGAAATCGGCCACGGCGATGATGGATCAGATCGTACTGGCCAAAAAGACGTCCACGTCATCGAACATCACCATGATCGGCGTAGGCATCATGGGAGCCGTTCTGGTGCTGTTGGTCGTCATCATCGTAGTGTTCCACATCTATCGTAAGAAACATCCGAAGCGGCGCAGGAAGAGGCGCGGCAGCCATCGCAAGACCAAAGGCGGCGAATTCGAGACGTATCGTGAGGTCGAGGAGAAGACGGAGCCGGCAAAGGCGTGGAATCCGCAATCTTCAACGGAAGACCCAGATATCGTTCAGGAAACGTCCAGCGAATCGAGTGAAGCTTGAAGGCATGAGTAAGCCTATTGAAGCATCAATTGTCGTTGTCGATGACGAACCATCCATTCGCGAGTTGCTGGTGGCCTCGCTGCATTTCGCGGGATTCGAGGTGAATACCGCGGCCTCCGGTTCCGAGGCCATCGAGGTCATCGAAAAAACGCAACCCGATTTGATCGTGCTGGATGTGATGCTTCCGGATATCGATGGTTTCACGGTGACCCGACGCATTCGTCAGGAAGGCATCGCCACGCCGGTGCTGTATTTGACGGCACGTGACGACACCCAAGACAAGGTCATGGGCCTGACCGTCGGCGGCGACGATTACGTGACCAAACCTTTCAGCCTGGAGGAAGTGGTGGCGCGCATCCGCGCCATTCTGCGCCGTACCCAGGAACAGGTGGAGGACGATCCGATCATCCGGGTCGGCGATCTGGAGATCAACGAGGATTCGCATGACGTATCCCGTGCCGGCCAGCCGATCGATCTGAGCCCCACCGAATACAAACTGCTCCGTTACCTGATGGACAACGAAGGCAGGGTGCTTTCCAAGGCGCAGATCCTTGACCATGTGTGGCAGTACGACTGGGGCGGCGACGCCGCAATCGTGGAATCCTACATCTCCTATCTGCGCAAGAAGGTCGACGGCATCGTGGTCGAGGACGCCGACGGCGAAGAGCATAAGGTGACCCCGCTCATCGAAACCAAACGTGGCATCGGCTACATGATTCGCGCGCCCAAGAACTGAGACGATCCGATCGATGAGCCGGGACACCAAGCGAACACAACCTGACGATGCAGGCGTTCAGGGCGGGCCTGCGACGCAGGCCGCATCTCAAACGTCGCCAGCCCGTCGCCCATCGTTGTTTCGACGTATCGGCAGACGGGTCGATGCGATTCCTCTGAGCACGAAACTGGTCACCTGCATCATCGTGCTGCTGACCATCGGCACCATCGGCATCTCGTTCTCCATCCGAACGCTGGTCGGCAACTACCTGCTGCAGAAAACCGATACGCAGCTGATCAACCAGGCGCAGCTGGTGTTCAACAATATGGATTCGCTGGGCGATACCACCGACAGCGAGAACAGCAGGAACAGCCTGATGAACACCTACTACGTGGAGGTGCGCACCAGTGACAGCAAAATCACCGGAACCGGGTTGGTGCCGGTGCTCAAAGACGGGGTGGTTTCCGAACCGAGCCTGCCGGCGGACGGCAGCAGCGACGGCGTGACGCTGGGGCAGCCTTTCACCACCCAGGCCGTGGTCCATGTCACCGGTAACCATGTGCCGGATCATTCCACCATGCAGGCGGCCCAATCGCCGTGGCGTGTCGTAGCCCTGCCATGGAGCGAGCGAGGCAAGGACGGCCAAGTTAAAAACAGCGGCATCGTGTATATCGGCCTGTCGTTGAGTGACCAGATCGATACCACGAATACGCTGACCAGGTACTGCGCGATGGTAGGTATCGCCGTTGTGCTGCTCGGCGCGATTCTAGGCACCATCGTGGTGCAGAGCACACTCACCCCGCTCAAACGCATCGAGAAGACGGCGGCGAAAATCGCGGCCGGCGACCTGAGCCAGCGTGTTCCGGATATGCCGGAAAACACCGAGGTCGGCTCGCTGTCGGTGTCGCTCAACACCATGCTGACCCGTATCGAGGAGAGCTTCCATGCACAGGCGGAGACAACGGAGAAGATGAAACAGTTCGTCTCCGACGCCAGTCATGAGCTGCGTACGCCGTTGGCCGCCATTCATGGCTATGCGGAACTCTATAAGATGCAACGCGATATGCCGGGGGCGCTTGAACGCGCCGACGAATCCATCGAACATATCGAAGCCTCCAGTGCGCGTATGACGGTGCTGGTGGAGGATCTGCTGTCCTTGGCGCGACTTGACGAAGGCCGCGGTATCGACATCACGCAGCAGGTTCCGCTCACTTCGGTGGTGCGCGATGCGGCCGACGATCTGCACGCGCTTGATCCGGACCGTGGCATCCGCTGCGGCCTGATAGCGATCAAGCCTGGAACCGATCTGGAGCACCCGTCCGACTTCACCTTCCAGGATGGTGACATGCCGGCGATTACGTTGACCGGCGACGCCTCAAGACTGCGTCAGGTGGTCACCAACATCGTGGGCAACATCCACCGGTACACGCCGGCCGATTCGCCGGTGGAGATCTCCATGGGCGTGCTGCCGGCATCGATCAGTCCGGAATCGTTGTCGCGCATGCCCGCCAACGAACGGTCCATGCATCATCTGGTCGAGGCCATCGAAGTGGGCCAATCCATGCAGGTGGGCATGAACTATGCCATCGTACGATTCTCCGATCACGGTCCGGGCGTACCGCCTGAGGCCCGATCGAAGATCTTCGAACGTTTCTATACCGCCGATCCCTCCCGCGCACGGCAGAAGGGCGGTACCGGACTCGGCATGGCCATCGCGCAATCGGTGGTCAAAGCGCATCATGGTTTCATTTGCGCATCCGGCAGTGAAGGGGGAGGCCTGACGTTGACGGTGGTATTGCCGGTCGCGCCGGTCGAGCCACGACCCGCGCCGGAAGCGGAAACACGCAAGGCGGACAAGAAGGGCCGGAAAACGAAGAAATAGAGGCCGCTTGGCGCGAACAATGGCGGGTGCGATCATATTCCCGTCTTCTGCGAAGGGCCGGCATTGGTCATCATCCCACCTCTTGCGCTAGACTATATCCTTGGTTTGCAATAGGCGGATGACGAGCATCCGCAAGCAGGTATGTGAAAAGTAGTGAGGTGACAATGCCTAGCGGACGCGTTCGTTGGTTTGATACGAACAAAGGCTATGGATTCATTCAGAACGAGCAGGGCGCCGATGTGTTTCTGCCCGCCGTTGCGTTGCCCGAAGGCGTGAAGACGCTGCGTAAGGGCACGAAGGTCGAATACTCCGTAATCGAAGGGCGTAGGGGACCTCAGGCGATGAACGTGACATTGGTCGCATCGGCCCCGTCACTGGTCAAGGCCACCCGACCGAAGCCGGATGACATGGCCGCCATCGTCGAGGATCTGATCAAGTTGCTGGATTCCGCAGGGAACCAGTTGCGTCGGCATCGCTACCCTTCGCCGGCCGAAAGCAAGAAGCTGGCCACGATGATGCGTGCCGTTGCCGATAATTTCGACGTACAGGACTGATTTATGCCCGATACCACTTTGGATCCCCAGGCGATCGCCAAGGCGGTGGCCATCGAAGTCGCCGACGAGGACAATCAGGTCGGTGACTTCGTCGAGGCCATCGACCTAGGTGATGACGTCACCGATTTTCGTTTCGAGACGCGTGTGCGCGGCTATGAAGGCTGGCAGTGGTCGGTGACGCTGTACCACGACGTGGAACTCGATCATTGGACGGTCAACGAATCATCGTTGGTGCCGACGGATAAGGCATTGCGCCCGCCGGCATGGATTCCCTGGAAGGACCGCCTCGAACCCACCGATCTGGCGGTGACCGATTCCATCGGCACCGAGCCGGATGATCCTCGCCTGGAAGAGGGCTTTCGTGCGACGGACGCCGGTGAAGGCGCCCCGGCCGAGACGCCCGAGATGTCTGAAACGTCTGAGACGTCCAAGGAGGATGTCGAAGATGCGGTTGAGGAATTCGAACTGTCCCGCAGGCATGTGTTGACGCCCTTGGGACGTGCACAGACCGCCAAGCGCTGGTATGAGGGGCCGCGTGGCCCGAAGTCGCTGTCCACCAAGACGGCTGACGGCAATCCTTGTTCCACCTGCGGTTTCTTCATTCCCCTGAAAGGTGAGCTGAATCTACTGTTCGGCGTGTGCGCCAACAAGTGGAGTCCCGATGACGGTCGCGTGGTGTCAGTCGACCATGGATGCGGCGAGCATTCCGAAATCGAGCCGCCAGAGCCGTCGCATCTGTGGGTGCAATCCAAGCCGGCCTTCGACGACCTGCATATCGACATCATCGCCCAAGCTCCGCGTGAGGAACGCGGTTCCGTCGAACTGATCGAACAACTGGAAGGCGAGGAGCCCAATCCGAACGATGAGGAGGAGGCTTCGGAAGAAGACATCGAAGCCAACACCATCGATGACAACGAGGCATCACAGGAGGACGTGCAGGAACATGCCGAACCTGCGGACAGCCCTGAGGTGGAGACCACGCTCGATCTGAGTGAAGACGAAGAGACCGAGAAGTCCTCCGATGATGAGGAGCCCGCTGAAACCGGGGAACAGCCCGTGAAACAAGAGGCTGGGGAAACCGGGGATTCCGCCGGACCGGAGGAATCCCCCGAGTCGACGGAATCGACTGAACAGTAACGCCTTCCTCGCGTTACCGTAGACAATCGAAGCGAGTCAAGGAATCCTGATGCCCGTGTGATGCCGGTGTCGGTTGGATTCCCTGATTCGCTTCGATCATTTACGCTTCAATCGTTCGCCATGACGAATGTGCATCGTTCAGTGCACGACGGTGACGGTGCAATCTGCGAAATTCACGATCTGCTTGGATACCGAGCCGAGGAAATGCGCATCCATGCCGGACAGTCCACGTGACCCAACCACCAGATGGCGGGCGAAGCGCGAGGCCGCGATAAGGCCTTTCGCTGCGGAAATGTGGAAGGCATGCGATTCGATGTCGAAATCATCGGGAATGTCTCGCGCGGGAATTTCAATGGAATCGATCATCTCGTCCAACAGATGCTCGGCTCGCTCCTGGCCGACCGAAATCGGTGCGACGGCGTTTTCATATCCTTCGATCACGCCGAGATCCTTCAACTGCCAACAGAACATAACCTGCAACGGCGCGTGATGAATGGACGCCAGCTCAATGGCGAACTGCAACGCGTGCTTCGACGTTTCCGAGCCGTCCACCCCGACCACGATCGGACGTTGGTTCTTCGGCAGCGGCGAACCGGGCATGTCGAAACGCACCTCCCGATCGCCGGGGGTCAGCGCATTGGCGATGGCATCTTGCACGCTGGCCTCCTCATCATCGAGAATGCGCACCACGGTGACCGGAACCTTCGCCTCCTCGGCCAGCGATGCCGACAATGAGCCCAAAAACCATCGGGCCACGCGACCGAGCGACCGGCGGCCCACCACGATTTGTTGCGCGTCCTTGCCGATTTCCAACAGGGCCGCGGTGCCGGAAGCCCTTACGGAAGTGAGTTTGACACGGTCCTCATTGATGGCCATGCCGGAACTGGCCTGCGCCACCCAGTCCCGCAGACGTTTCGCGATGCCATGACGCATGGCCGCCCATTGCTCTTCGGAATCCGGCTCCGAACCCATATCCCACGAATGCGTCCAGCCATATACCGCATTGACCCGCTGGCCGGTGAGGGATGCCTCCTGCAGTGCCCAGCGCAACGCGGCGAAGGATTCGTCGGAACCGTCGACACCGACTACGATGTCACGTTGACGAATGTCCGTGTCAACGCCGGCTTCGGTGGTTTGTAGGGTGGTGTCGCTACTCATGATGACCTCCTTGGTCGTTGCCCTATACCAAGCATATCGGTTTGGTTGCGTCGAGAGCGCAAATTCACATGCGCGTGGGAATAAACGTCATCGTGAATCGGTAGAGTGTTGAAGGACTAATAAGAGTGGAAGGACAAGCATGTTCGAACGGTTTACAGACCGTGCCCGGCGCGTGATCGTGCTGGCTCAGGAAGAAGCTCGTACCCTCCAGCACAACTACATCGGTACCGAGCATCTGCTGCTCGGCCTGATTCGTGAGGGTGAGGGCGTCGCCGCGAAGGCGCTGGCCTCGAAGGGTGTGTCGTTGGACGATACCCGCAAGCAGGTCGAAGAGATGATCGGTAAGGGGAATGCGTCGCCGAACGGCCACATTCCTTTTACTCCGCATGCCAGGCAGGTGTTGGAGCTGTCGTTGCGTGAAGCGTTGCAGCTGGGGCACAGCTATATCGGTACCGAGCACATCCTGCTCGGCCTGATTCATGAGGGCGAAGGCGTCGGTACCCAGGTACTGATCAAGATGGATGTCAATCTCGGCGAGCTGCGCAGTGCGACCATCGATCTGATCCGTGGCAATTCAGGCGGTAGCCAGGGTGAAGGCAAGGGCGATCTCGCCAATGCCGGCGGCGTACAGGATAGGCGGAACCAGAGCGGTTCGGCCATTCTCGACCAGTTCGGTCGCAATCTGACCGCCGAAGCCGCTTCAGGTAAGCTCGACCCGGTGATCGGTCGTTCGAGCGAGATCGAACGCGTAATGGTGGTGCTGAGCCGGCGTACCAAGAACAATCCGGTGCTGATCGGTGAGCCGGGCGTCGGCAAGACCGCCGTGGTCGAGGGTTTGGCCCAGAAGATCAATGCCGGCGATGTGCCGGAGACGTTGAAAGGCAAGCAGGTCTATTCCCTGGACTTGGGTTCCATGGTGGCAGGTTCCCGCTATCGTGGCGATTTCGAGGAACGCCTGAAGAAGGTCTTGAAAGAGATCAAGACCCGTGGTGACATCGTGCTGTTCATCGACGAGATCCATACCATCGTGGGCGCAGGTTCCGCGGATGGTGCCTTGGGCGCTTCCGACATGCTTAAGCCCATGCTGGCTCGCGGCGAACTGCAGACCATCGGCGCCACCACCACCGACGAGTACCGCAAGTACATCGAAAAGGATGCGGCGCTGGAACGCCGTTTCCAGCCGATTCAGGTGCATGAGCCGACCATCGCCGAAACCATCGAGATCCTGAAGGGTCTGCGTGAACGCTACGAGAATCACCATCATGTGACGATCACCGATGGTGCGCTGCAATCCGCAGCGGAGTTGTCTTCGCGTTACATTCAGGACCGTCATCTGCCCGACAAGGCCATCGATCTGATCGATGAGGCCGGTGCGCGCCTGCGTATCCGCCGTCTGACCGCCCCGCCGGAGCTCAAGGAGCTTGATGCGAAGGTGGCCAAGCTGGCCGAAGAGAAGGATCAGGCCATCAAGGACCAGGACTTCGAGAAGGCGGCCGAGCTGCGCGACAGGCAGGAGAAGCTGGAAGCTGAGCGCAAGGAGAAGGAATCGTCCTGGCGTGAAGGCGAATCCGACGTGAAGATGGTCGTGGACGAGGATGTGATTGCCGAAGTGATCTCGCAGACCACCGGCATTCCGGTGTTCAAGCTCACTCAGGCTGAATCCAAGAAGCTTATGAGCATGGAATCCGAGTTGCACAAGCGCATCATCGGTCAGGACGAGGCCGTGTCGGCGCTGTCCCGCTCCATCCGCCGTGCGCGTGTGGGCCTGAAGGACCCGAAGCGCCCGTCCGGTTCATTCATCTTCGCCGGCCCGACCGGTGTGGGCAAGACCGAGCTGGCCAAGACGCTGGCGGAGTTCCTGTTCGATGATGAGGACGCGCTGATCCGCGTGGATATGTCGGAGTTCTCCGAAAAGTACGCCGCATCGCGTCTGTTCGGCGCCCCTCCGGGATATGTCGGCTATGAGGAGGGCGGCGAGCTCACCGAAAAGGTGCGTCGCAAGCCGTTCTCCGTGGTGTTGTTCGACGAGATCGAGAAGGCGCATCCGGACATCTTCAACACATTGTTGCAGGTGCTCGATGATGGTCATCTGACCGATGGCCAGGGCCGCAAGGTGGATTTCAAGAACACCATCATAATCCTGACCACCAATCTTGGTACCCGCGACATCGCGAAGGCCGCCAACACGGGCTTCAATCTTGGTACGAACACCGAGTCGAGCTACCAGCGCATGAAGGATCAGGTCTCTTCGGAATTGAAGCAGCAGTTCCGTCCGGAGTTCCTGAACCGTCTGGACGACATCATCGTGTTCAAGCAGCTTACCGAGCCGCAGGTGCGCCAGATCGTCGACCTTGACGTCAAGCAGCTCAACGACCGTCTGTTCGACCGTCACATGTCGCTCGAGCTCACCGATGCCGCCAAGGACCTGCTCGCGCAGAAGGGCTTTGACCCGCTGCTCGGTGCCCGTCCATTGCGCCGCGTGATCCAGCGCGACATCGAGGATGCCATATCGGAGAAGATTCTGATGGGCGACCTCGAAGACGGCCAGCGCGTGAAGGTCGATGCCGAAGGCGAGGGCATTCTGGGTGAATTCACCTTCTCCGGAGAGGCGTTTGAGGAGCCGGTGACGGCGGACGAGTCGTCTGAGTCAGATTCCGCCGAGCCCGTCGAGGTTTCGGCCGGGACCGCCGATTCGGCATCGGAATCTTCCGAAACCGAATAAGTGACTCGAATACCGCACTAAGCGGCTGAAATCCACGAAAAGCGGCTTATCCATGACAGATTGTTGTCATGGATAAGCCGCTTTTCGTGGATTTCATATATGTGTTGTTGGATATGGATCAGTATTTTGGCGCCGTGTTTGTCCTGCACGGTGTACACACGCTTGTATCGCAGATTACCGATGGTGGGGCAGCGAAGGCTTGGCTGTGAACGGTATCCCGGCCGCACGTAATTTGTTGATGAGCGGCGTGCGCCTGACCGCATCAAGAAAAGTGAACCTTACGACGGCATCGACGCCGCATGCTCGTAATGTATCGGATCGCAGTCGTTCCTCTTCCACAATGTCGCTGATCGTATGTCCTCCGGTCATCGTCGGATTCACGTATTTGTCCTGTCCGTCAAGTTCTCCGACAATCGTTCGGCCATCCTCCGTATGCCATACATAATCGGCGCGGCGGCGCTCGCCGGAAACAGGATGCACGAATTCCACCTGTTGCGTAGGCAACGCAACGCCTTCTTCGATCATGGTTGCCAGGCAAAATGATTCCCCGCCGTTCTCGCTAATGCCGATGGCATGTTGTGCGACGGAAATCGCCAGCTCACGTTTTCTGCCGACATACGGCTCATCGCAATAGTCGATGATCTGCTGTCGCGAAGCATGCCCGTCTCGAATCGCGGATTCGAAAATCGCAAATGCGTTACGAAAAGAGAGCATGCGTCCGCAATCAAAAAGAGTGCGGAATATGTCGGTTGACTTGGCGCCATCCAGATTTACGGCTTGGTCCAGAAATCTTGATGCCGTATGTACGCGTTTGATCTGATTGCAGTAGCTTCCACCCCTTCCTGACGTGGAGGCGATGTAGATGGTGCCGTTGCTGTGCAAAGCGGTTGAATGGTCGAGTCTCCATAATGCCGCCGCGGAGAGCGAGCTGAAAATCATGTTGGGATGATGTTGGGCCAGCGTTCTGCATATATGTCGGGATCGTTCGATTGCGTCCAGACCATTCCAGTATGTTTTTTCCGCGTACATTCCCGGATAGGGACGGCATGTGATGCCTTGCACGGTGAGTCTGTGAAGCAAGGCGCTTTCATTGTTGTTCCGTGCGAGAACGCACATGCGCCGGGACTGTGCCTGCCGCAGGCGCTGTCTGATAACTGCCCTGATGTTCATTGTTCGAGCATAGGGAAACCCATGTTCTGTGGTCTAGTCGATTTGGCGATTGTGGATAACTTAAGGGTCGCTACGGGGTGGCGTCGGCGTGTTACGGTCAAAAGAGGTGTGGATAAGTCTTTTGGCGCTTGATTTGGTCGTTTGATGATTGATATGGTCCGATGCTCGGTGGTGTGCATCGCACAGTGATGTAGACGTCTTGAATGTGTCTTGAATCCTGCAGATACCAGCTTTGTTCCAGCGAAAAACAGTCTGATTCCACACATAGGAGCTTATTCATGACATCTGGTGCTGGATATAGGGCGGTTTTTGTGGATATAGATTAGTTTCGATGGGTGAATTCTCTGGATATGACGAAAGGGCGGGTACGCAACCTTAAAAAAATTACGTACCCGCCCTTTTGCATTACGGACCGTGCGTGACGTCAAGTCGCGTGCAGCCGAACCAAGGCTATTTGATGGCGTTCAGCCACTGCTCCTTGGTGGCCTTTTCGGCCTCGAGCTTGGCCTTCTTCTTCGGATCGGACTCAGCGGCGATCTTGGCGTCGAGCTCGGTCAGCTGGGCGTTCAGCTGTTCCTCGAAGGAGGACTTGCGGGCGTCGGCTTCCGGATCGGACTGCTTCCAGGCAGCATCCTCGACGGCCTTGATTTGCTTATCCACGGCGTCAAGACGGCCTTCGATGCGGCGGACTTCGTCGCGCGGCACATAGCCGATCTGATCCCACTCCTCCTGAATGGCGGCAAGTGCCTGACGCGCCTGCTTGGCGGCCTCCTCATCCTTGACCGGAACAAGGGCTTCGGCCTTGACCAGCAGTTCCTCCTTCTTGGCCAGGTTCTCCTTTTCGGAGGAGCTGATCTGGTCACGGTCCGCCTGACGTGCGTTGAAGAAGGTGTCGGCGGCGGCACGGAACTGGGCCCACATGGCATCATCCTCGCGGCGTCCCGCACGGCCGGCCTTCTTCCAACGATCCATCAGCTCGCTGAACTTGCGTGAGGTTTCCACCCAAGCGGTGGAGTCCTTCAGGGCTTCGGCCTCGGCAATGATGGCTTCCTTGGCCTCCTTGGCTTCGTTGCGTTCGGCGTCGCGGGTCTGGGCCCACTTGCGGCGTGCCACGTTGAAGGCGGTGCGTGCCGTGGAGAAGCGGGACCACAGCGCATCGGCATCGGCCTTGTCGATGCGCACATTGTTGCGCTGATGCTCCTGCCACTGCTGGAAGAGCGAGCGGAACTTGTCGGAAGTGGAACGCCAGTTGGTGTTGCTGTCAAGACCGGCGGCAAGGGCTTCGGCCTTTTCCACGATGACGGTGCGTTCGGCCACTGCCTTGGCCACGGCTGCCTTACGGGCCTCGGAAAGCTGGGCCTTCTTGGCCGCGCCCTCTTCCTTCAGGGCTTCGAACTGCGCCTTGAGGGCCGCCAGATCACCGACGACGGCCGGCTGTTCGGTCTCTTCGGACAGGGTCTTCAGCGAGTCGTCGATTTCGCGGGACTTGACGCTGCTGGACTTGAGCCTGTTCGCAAACAGGTCGAGCTTGGCCTTGAGATCGAGGTAACGGCGTGCATACAGTGCCAGGGCCTCTTCTTTGGAGGCATCCGGGAACTGGCCGACCTCACGTTCTCCCTCTGCCTCCTTGACGAATACGGTGCCGTCATCGGAGACGCGTCCGAAAGCCTCGGCGGCTTTGACATCAGCCTCGGAGGAGCCGGTGCCGGTGGCTGCCGGAGCCGGGTGGGACGGAGTCTTCTTGGCGAATGCGGCGGGGGATGGGGCGTGCGGCTTCATCGCTGCCGGGTTTGGAACGGCCGGTTTGCTGGCCTGGGCTGCGGGCGTCGTCGCCTGCTCGGTGATTTCATTGGTGTTCTCGGACGCGGTGACATTCTCGTCGGCCATGGCCAGCTCCTTTAAGTAAGCTTCATGTAGTGCAGGGAAGCGGATGACGCAGATCGACCCAGGAAAGCCTGAACAATCGTGCGGCATTTTCCGCAACCTCATTTATTATAGGGAACCGTGGCAAAAGGCGCATCTATTTCAGGATTTCCAGAGTGGCTCCCCTCTGAACGTGTTGTGGAGCAGCGTGTTATCGACACGCTCCGTAATGTATTCGAACTCAATGGCTTCATCGGCATTGAAACTCGTGCGGTTGAGCAGGGTTCGAGCCTGTTGAAGAAGGGTGAGACCAGCAAGGAGATTTACCTGCTGAGTCGTCTGCAGGAGGTCGGTCACGAGTCCGACACTCCGATTGAGGATCGTTTGGGCCTGCATTTTGATCTGACGGTTCCGCTGAGTCGGTATGTGGTCGAGCATTCAGGTGACCTCGCCTTTCCCTTCAAGCGTTGGCAGATTCAGAAGGTGTGGCGTGGCGAGCGTCCGCAGGAGGGCCGTTTCCGCGAGTTCGTGCAGGCCGATATCGATGTGATCGGCAATGGCGATCTGCCTGACCATTACGAGGTCGAATTGCCGCTGGTCATGGTGTCGGCGCTCGAACGTCTGCGCGAGTTCGGCTTGCCGAAGGCCACCGTGCATGCGAACAACCGCAAGCTGTCCGAAGGCTTTTATCGCGGTTTGGGACTGACCGACGTCGAAGGCGTGCTGCGTGAGATCGACAAGCTCGACAAGATCGGCGCCGACGAAGTGGCCAAGCTGCTCGTCGAAGGCTGCGGTGCAAACGAAAATCAAGCACGAGCCTGCCTTGAACTGGCCGAACTGACCGCCGCAAATGGAGCCGATCTGGCCGAAAAATTCGATGCGTTGTACGCGAAGCACGACATCGCGGCCGATTCCGACGCCTACGTGCTGGCCCGTCAGGGCCTCGACACCTTGGCGATGATCGTTGATGAGGCAGCGCGCATTCGTCCGGGTTCCGTGATCGCCGACCTGAAGATCGCCCGCGGTCTGGACTACTACACCGGTTCCGTATATGAGACCTTCCTTGATGGCGCCGCATCACTCGGCTCCATCTGCTCCGGTGGCCGCTACGACAACCTCGCTTCGCAGGGCAACAAGAAGTATCCCGGCGTCGGCCTGTCGATCGGCCTGTCCCGTCTGGTCTCCTACATGCTGCATGCCGCAGGTGCGCACGCCAACCGGGTTTCCCCGGCAAGCGTGCTCGTGGCCGTGTGGAACGAAGCCGACCGTTCCGCTTCCAACGTAATCGCCAACCAGCTTCGCGCACGCGGCATCGCGGCCGATGTGGCCCCGACTGCGGCCAAGCTCGGCAAGCAGATCAAATACGCGGACAAGCTGGGCATCCCGTACGTGTGGTTCCCCTCCGATGCCGCCGAGGATGGTGTCGGCGACGAAGTCAAGAACATCATCACCGGTGACCAGCAGCCGGCTGATGCGAGGTCGTGGGAGCCGGATACTGTGTATGCCCGGCAAACCGTTACCGTCGAAGCCTGAACATCAAGGCATACGGTATTGTTTCGTTCATTGAACATAAGGAAACAAAGAATAGAGGAAGCATGAGCCAGACGGCTTATAGAACACATCATGCCACCGAGGTGACCGAGGAGCTCGTTGGCCAGAAGGTGACGCTCGCCGGTTGGGTGGATCGTCGTCGTGACCACGGCGGTGTGGCCTTCATCGATCTTCGCGACAACACCGGTCTGGTGCAGGTCGTGATCTACGACGAGGAAATGGCGCGTCCGTTGCGCTCCGAGTTCGTGATCCGGGTCATCGGCGAGGTGCGTCTGCGTCCGGATGGCAACGAGAACGACCATCTGGCCACCGGCAAGATCGAGGTCGTTGCCGAAACCATCGAGGTGCTCGCCAAGTCCGACGCTTTGCCGTTCCAGGTCTCCACGGCTCTTGAAAACGAGTCTGAAAACAAGCTGCCGGGCGAGGATGTGCGTCTGAAGTACCGTTACCTCGATCTGCGTCGTCCATCCATGCAGCACAATCTGAAACTGCGCTCCCAGATGTCGAAGGCCGCACGTCACGCCCTCGAGGAGATGGGCTTCGAAGAGGTCGAAACTCCGACCATGATCAAGTCCACGCCGGAAGGCGCTCGCGACTTCGTAGTGCCGGCCCGTCTCGTGCCGGGTTCCTGGTATGCCCTGCCGCAGTCTCCGCAGTTGCTGAAGCAGCTGCTCATGGTCTCCGGTGTGGAGCGCTACTATCAGTTGGCCCGTTGCTACCGCGATGAGGATTTCCGTGCCGACCGCCAGCCGGAATTCACCCAGCTCGACATGGAGATGGCCTTCGTGGATCAGGAGGATGTGATGGCCATGGCCGAGAAGGTCATCGCCGCCATCTGGAAGTCCGCGGGTTACGAGATTCAGCTGCCGATTCAGCGCATCACCTGGCAGGAAGCCATGGATAAATATGGCTCCGACAAGCCGGATCTGCGCTTTGGCAACCCGCTGGTTGAGCTGACCGACTATTTCAAGAACACCCCGTTCCGCGTGTTCCAGGCACCGTACGTCGGTGCCGTGCTCTTCAAGGGTGGCGCTGCCACGCCTCGCCGTCAGTTCGACGCATGGCAGGATTGGGCCAAGCAGCGTGGCGCCAAGGGCCTCGCCTATGTGGTCTTTGCCGAGAACGGTGAGCTTAAGGGCCCCGTCGCCAAGAATCTGTCCGAAGAGGAGCGCAATGGTCTGAAGGAAGCCGTTGGCGCCGAAGACGGAGACGCAGTGTTCTTCGCCGCCGGCCGTCGCACTTCCGCGCAGGAACTGCTGGGCGCCGTGCGTGTGGAGCTGGCCGATCGCGCCGGCTTGCTCAAGCCCGACGATTTCGCCTTCACCTGGGTCGTGGACTTCCCGTTGTTCAAGACGACCGATGATCCGGATGACGATGATGTGGCAGTCGGTCACTCCAAGTGGACCTCCATGCATCATCCGTTCACCATGCCGTCGAAGGATTGGATCGACACCTTCGACAAGGATCCGGAACATGCCATGTCCGACTCCTACGACATCGTCTGCAACGGCAACGAAATGGGCGGCGGCTCCGTGCGTATCCACCGCGACGACATTCAGGACCGTGTGCTGGACGTGCTGGGCATTACTCCGGAAGAGGCCGCCGACAAGTTCGGCTTCCTGCTTGAGGCTTTCAAGTACGGTGCTCCGCCGCATGCCGGCATCGCCCTCGGCTGGGACCGTACCGCCGCCATTCTGGCAGGTGCCGATTCCATCCGTGACGTCATCGCCTTCCCGAAGGCCGGCGGCGGTCGTGATCCGCTGACCGGTGCTCCGGCTCCGATCTCCGATGAACAGCGCGCCGAAACCGGTGTCGACTATGATCCGGATGAGGACGAGGACTGACACCTCTTCTTGCGGTAGGACGAGGGCTGTTCGTGCATGACACCATGCGCGAACAGCCCTCGTTCATGGTTGGAGCACCTGTTTTCGTATGCGTTCGCTACAGTGAGAAAGAAGGGGAACGCTAACTATTACCAAGAAAGAGTTATTTTCACAGGATGATTTCCGATATAGAAACGCTATTTCGTAGTGCATGGGTTCGCCTGTGCACGTTGTTGATGGTCGTTGCGGTTGCGGTTCTGGGCCTTGCGGCCGCTGCTCCCGTCGCCCATGCCGCTGAAGTCGGCGATCCGGCGGCAACCAAGGGCAAGACCTACAAGATCGGTACCGACACCACGTTCGCTCCTTTCGAATATCAGGAGAAGGGCAAGATGGTCGGCATCGACATGGAGCTGATCCAATCCATCGCCAAGAAGGAAGGCTTCAAAATTGAGATTCAGGCCTCCGGTTTCAATGCCGCATTGCAGGCGTTGAGTTCGAATCAGGTGGACTTGGTCATCGCGGGCATGTCGATCACCGACGAGCGCAAGGCGACCTATGATTTCTCCGACCCGTACTTCCAGTCGGGCATTCAGATGGCCGTCGCCGCCGACAATGACGACATCAAAAGCTATAAGGACCTCGACGACAAGACCGTCGTGGCGAAAACCGGTTCCGAAGGCGAGGCCTATGCCAAGGAACATGCCAAGGAATACGGCTACACCGTCACATCCGTCGACCAATCCTCGACCATGTACGAGATGGTCAAGTCCGGCAATGCCGTCGCCGTATTCGACGATTACCCGGTGCTGGCCTATGGCGTATCCCAGCACAACGGTCTGAAGATCGTCACCCCGAAAGTGCCGCACGGCGAATACGGCATGGCCGTGAACAAAGGCAAGAACGCCGATCTGCTGGCAGCCATTGACGATGGTCTCGCCCAACTGATCTCCTCGGGCGAATACGAGACGATCATCGCGAAGTATCTCGGTGCCGAGGGCGCCAAGGCGCAGGTCAAGGCCATTTCCGGCATGGTCACCGACAACGATGCCACCGCAACCGCCAAAGCCAAGGTCGGGTTCCTGGGACTGGCCAAGCAGTCGCTGCCCGCGCTGATGATTGGTCTCAAGAACACGCTGTTCATCACTGTCATCTCATTCGCCATCGCCCTGCTTCTGGGTGTGGCCTTCGGCCTGATGCGAGTAGGGGAGAACAGGGTCGCCTTCGGCGTCTCCAAAGTGTATGTCGCCATCTTCCGTGGTACTCCGATTCTGGTGTGGGCGTTCTTCTTCTACTTCGGCGTGCCGCAGCTGATCGGGCACAGCGTGAACATCTGGATCGCCGGTGCGCTGACGCTGTCGCTCAACTCAGGCGCCTACCTGGCGGAAATCGTACGTGGTGCCATCCAAGCCGTCGATCCCGGCCAGATGGAAGGCGCTCGCTCACTCGGTCTCAATCGTCGTCAGTCCATGGCGCGCGTGATCCTGCCGCAAGCCAGCAAAATCGCCATGCCATCGGTCATCAACCAGCTGGTCATCATGATCAAGGATTCCTCACTGCTGCTGGCCATCGGCTTCGGCGAACTGCTCTACCAGGCCCAGCAGCTGTATGCGGCGAACTTCCGCGTCACCGAAACCCTGCTGTTGGTCGGCGTGATCTACTTCGTGGCCATCACCATGCTGACATGGCTGGCCAATATCGTCGATAGGAAGGTGAATCGATGAGCGAAAGCAACGTCAGGCATATGATGCTCGATGACGGCATGACCGGCGGAACCGGCACCGACGATGTGATGATCGAGGTCACGGATCTCCGCAAGAGCTACGGCAATGTCGAAGTCATCAAAGGAGTGGATCTGACCGTGCACCGTGGTGAGGTGATCTGCATCATCGGTCCCTCCGGCGCAGGCAAGTCCACGTTGCTGCGCTGCCTTAACGGATTGGAACACGCCACCAGCGGCCGGATCGTGGTCAACGGGCATGACCTGAACGACCCGAAGGTGAACATCGACAAGGTGCGCGAACAGGTCGGCATGGTCTTCCAGCACTTCAATCTGTTCAACAACATGAGCGTGATCGACAACATCACGCTTGCGCCCAAGTTGGTGCACAAGGAGTCCGAGATCCAGGCACGTGAGCACGCCATGCGGCTGCTCGAAACCGTCGGACTGGCCGAAAAGGCCGACGCCATGCCACGTTCGCTTTCCGGCGGCCAGAAGCAGCGCGTGGCCATCGCGCGTTCGCTGGCCATGCGCCCGAAGGTGATGCTGTTCGACGAGGCGACCTCCGCGCTCGATCCGGAAATGGTCGGCGATGTGCTCGAGGTCATGCGAGAGCTCGCCAAGGAGGGCATGACCATGGTGTTGGTCGCCCATGAGATGGGCTTCGCCCGCGAGGTGGCCACGCGAGTCATCTTCACCGATGCCGGTGTGATCGAAGAGGAGGGGACTCCCGATCAGATCTTCAATCACCCGAAGAGCGAAAGGCTCAGGACCTTCCTTTCCAAGGTGCTGTAGCGGGTGGCAATCTGCACGTGGAAGTCAGGTGAACGCCCATGAGAATTCACTCTGCGTTCGCCTGTCTCACCCTTGGTCGTTGCTTTATGACCATAGCCTTGCCGGTATGAACATCAGTGAGATCTGCCGGCGCTGCATCAAGGCGTTCGTCAATAGGGTGCCGGCGAGGGTGACCTACGGGGTGGCGGCCGCTTTGGTCGTCGTGGCGGTACTCGTCATCGAGTTGCCGCGGCTGTGGTGAGGTGACACCGTCTCACAATGCGAACTTCGTCTCATGAGGAAACAGGCAGGGAAACAAAGGCTCCCTATACTTGCCGGTTATGTCTGATATGAACGAAACCACAGCAAAGCGCCCGTTGGTGCCGGGCGCCGAAGTCAGCGATCGTCCACTCGTCGAACTGACCCATGTCGAGAAGCACTATGGTGACCTGCACGTCCTGAAGGACATCAATCTCACCGTCAAGAAGGGTGAGGTACTCGTCATCGTCGGTCCGTCCGGTTCCGGCAAGTCCACGATGTGCCGCACCATCAACCGTCTGGAGACCATCGATTCGGGTGATATCCGCATCGACGGCAAGCCGTTGCCGCAGGAAGGCAAGGAGCTTGCCAGCCTGCGTGCCGAGGTCGGCATGGTGTTCCAGTCGTTCAACCTGTTCGCCAACAAGACCATTCTCGAAAACGTGACGCTCGCGCCGATCAAGGTGCGCCACATGGACAAGAAGGCCGCCGAGGACCTCGCCATGGATCTGCTCGGTCGAGTCGGCGTGGCCTCACAGGCCTCCAAGATGCCGTCACAGCTGTCCGGCGGCCAGCAGCAGCGCGTGGCCATCGCCCGAGCGCTCGCCATGCAGCCGAAGGTCATGCTGTTCGACGAGCCGACCTCCGCGCTCGATCCGGAAATGGTCAATGAGGTGCTCGATGTCATGGTCGAACTTGCCCATGAAGGCATGACCATGCTGTGCGTGACCCATGAGATGGGCTTCGCGCGCAAGGTGGCCGACAAGGTCGTGTTCATGGCCGACGGCCAGATTCTCGAACAGAGCACGCCGGATGATTTCTTCGAAAATCCGAAGACCGATCGTGCCAAGGACTTCCTGTCGAAGATCCTCACCCACTGAGCGATTCGAACACGCAGAAGAGGGATTTTCCAATGACATCACTTTCAACCAGGGCGAAGCGTATGCTGCGCAGGGCCGTTGCGACCCTCTGCGCATGCGCATGCGTGTTCGCCGTCTCCGCGTGCGGCGCGGATGATGCGGATGGCAAGATCCGCATCGGCATTAAATTCGACCAGCCCGGTCTGGGCTTCAAGAAGAACGGCACCTACGTCGGCTTCGACGTGGATGTGGCCAAGTACGTGGCCAAGAAGCTCGGTTATTCCGAGGATCAGATCGTATGGAAGGAGGCACCCTCCAAGCAGCGCGAAGCCATGCTGCAGAACGGTGACGTCGACTTCATCGTGGCCACCTACTCCATTACCGACGAACGCAAGAAGGTCGTCTCCTTCGCGGGACCGTATTTCGTGGCCGGTCAGGATCTGCTCGTTCGCAAGGACGAAACCTCCATCAAGGGGCCTGAAGACCTCAATGGCAAGCGTCTATGCTCCGTGACCGGCTCCACCTCCGCCGTGACCGTCAAGGAGAAGTTCGCCAGCGAGGTCCAGCTCATGGAGCAGCCCGGTTACGCCGAATGCGCGACCGCACTGTTCTCCGGCATCGTCGATGCGGTGACCACCGACGACATCATCCTGGCAGGTCTTGCCTCCGCCGCGCGCGGACGCCTACGCGTGGTCGGCAAGCCGTTCACCCAGGAATACTACGGTGTCGGCATCAAGAAGGGAGACACCCAACTGGCCACCAAGATCAACAACGCCATTGCCGACATGATTCAGGACGGCTCCTGGAAGCGTGCCATCTCCGACAACACGAAGGGCACCTCCTATACGCCGAATGCCAAATACAATCCGCCGGAGCCGACTGAGGGGGAGAAGTAGCAATGGAAGCGTTCATTTCGCTATTCAGCCAGTACAACGTGCCGGCCGCCTTCCTAGTCAACATCGAGCTGACCCTGTGGTCGGCTCTGTTCTCCACGATTCTCGGTGTGATTCTGGTCATGATGCGCATCTCGCCGGTCTCCTCGCTGCGTGCCGTGGCCGGTGCCTATGTCGAACTGTTCAAGAACCTGCCGTTGACCATCATCATGGTGTTCATGGTGCTGGGTGCCTACGCACAGCTGAAACTCAGTTTCTCCGACACCTTCGCCACGAACTTCTTCTGGCTGGCCGTCACGGGTCTGAGCCTGTACACCGCGGCCTTCGTATGCGAATCGTTGCGCTCGGGCATCAACACCGTGCCGCTCGGCCAGGCCGAAGCGTCCCGTGCGCTGGGCCTGAGTTTCATGCAATCCGCCACACAGATCATCCTCCCGCAGGCGTTCCGTGGCTCTGTGGCGCCTCTGGGCAACACGTTGATCGCATTGCTGAAGAACTCCACCGTCGCGGCCGCCGCGTCCGTGGCCACCGAAACCTCATCGTTGATGAGCGAGATGATCGAGTACCGTTCCGACGTGATCGTGCCGATCTTCCTGATCTTCGCCTTCGGCTACGTGATTCTGATCATTCCGATTGGCATGCTGACGACGTATCTGTCCAACAAGCTCGCGGTGAGGAGGTGACGCACCATGGCAAGCAATGAAAGCGCCGTACTGTTCGACCAGCCGGGCCCGAAGGGCCGCAAGACCATCCGTATCGTCAATTGGGTCGCAGGCATCGTCTTCGCGATCGTGCTCGTGCTGATGCTGATGCGTCTGCACAACCCGCCGGACGGCGAGAACCAGCTGAGCTGGGAATTGTGGAAGCCAGCCCTCGACAGCGAGGCATGGACCGATTTCTACCTGCCGGGTCTGTGGGCCACGGTCCGCGCCACCATACTCGCGGTGATCGGGGCCGTGGCGTTCGGTCTGGTCTTCGGCATCGGCCGACTGCTGCCAAGCCTGATCATTCGCACCGTTTCCGGCGCCATCGTGGAATTCGCCCGAGCCGTGCCGGTGTTGTTGCTCATGATCTTCTTCTGGCGTTGGTTTGCCTTCGCGGGCCTGCCAAGCCCGGCTTACTGGGCCGTGGTACTCGCATTGGTGATCTATAACGGCTCCGTGGTCGCCGAGCTGGTTCGCTCCGGTGTGGGTAACCTGCCGAACGGCCAGAGGGAGGCATCCCTCGCCCTCGGTCTGACCCGTACGCAGTCACTCATGCAAATCGAAGTGCCGCAGGCCATCTACGCCATGCTGCCGGCCGCCGTGACCCAGCTGGTCGTGGTGCTGAAGGACACCGCCCTCGGCTCGATCATCATGTACACCGACCTGTTGCAGGAGTCCCGCCGACTCGGCTCGATGTACTTCAACATCCTGCAGACCCTCGTGGTGGCCGCAGTCGTGTACTTCATCGCATGTTGGCTGCTGAGCCGGTTGGCCGAATGGCTGCCGGAACGCATGCAGAGGCACACCGCCGCCCCCGCCGAACCCGAGCCGGTCGCCCCGATCGCCATCATGGATCCGTCTAACGTGAACCAGATCGCCGTGGCCAAGGAAGGCGTGCCGCTGGGCGGTGCGCAACGCCAGTACCATGTGCACCATCGTGGTACGAACGCGTCGATTCGCCACTGGCGTCAGACGCGGTACGACCAAGGCTACGATGAGACGCATCCGGAAAGCCAGATCAAGTTCGACAAGAACGGCAAACCGCTTCGCGAGAACCCGTTCGGTGATCTTCTGAAGGAAGCCAAGCCGAAGGAAGACAAGCCGAAGGGCGGCAGGTAACACACCATGACCGATTCTTTGGGGGTATCCCCGAGAATCGGTCATTTGCGTCTACCATGGGAACCGTCAATCGTCAGGCAGGGAGGCTTGGGATGGCGGATAAGGATTCGAAGAAGGGTGAGGCAAAGAACCCCGCAATCGCGAAAACGCTCAACAAAGTGGAGGAACGACTCGACATGGGAGAACGTTCCGATTCGGTGGCGGAAGGCTTGGCGAACGTAGCCAAGGCGAGCGAATTGCTGAGTTCGGTGTGGACGTTGCCTCCCGGGCAGCTGTTGCGATTCCACCATGATACGAAGGTGACCGAACTTGACGGCGATTCCACGCCGGGATTCGACGGCAACAAGGAGGACGCGGAACGGTTCATCGGCATCAGCTCCGCGGAAATCGCACGATACCAGCGATTGATGTATGCCAACGGCGTGAAGGGGTCACGTAGGCGCCTGCTCATCGTGCTGCAGGGCATGGATGCCTCGGGCAAGGGTGGCATCGTACGGCATGTGTTCAGCCAAGGCGATCCGATGGGCATGCACTATCACGGTTTCGGAGCTCCCAAAGGCGAGGAGCTCGATCACGACTATCTGTGGCGTATCAAACGTGAGTTACCCAAGAACGGCTGGATCGCCATCTTCGACCGATCCCAGTATGAGGATGTCGTCATGCCGCATGTCCACCGCACCTATCCGGAAGAGGTATGGCGGCCCCGATACGACGAAATCAACCGTTTCGAATCGCAGTTGGTATCCGACGGCTGCGCCATTATCAAAATCTTCCTCGTGGTCAGCAAAGAGGAGCAGAAAAGGCATTTCCTGAGCCGACTGGACGATCCGACCAAATATTGGAAATTCGATCCCAGTGATCTTGAGGCGCGTGAACGCTGGGACGACTATATGGACGCCTGGCAGGAGGTATTCGTGAAAACCAGTACCGAACAGGCGCCATGGTATCTGGTACCTGCCGATAACCGCTGGTATTCCAGGGCGGTGGTCTCCGAACTGTTGCGCAATACGCTCAAGAACATGAATATGATCTGGCCGCCGCTCGAAGTCGACGCCGACGAAATGCGACGTCGACTCAACGACATGTGACGGCGTGACGGTCAGTTGGTGACGGAATAGTCGAAGAATACGACCTCGCCGCTGGATTGCGTGGCATCCAAGTCGACCACGCCGGTGATGGCCCAATCATGGTCGCCGTCGGAATCGTCGATGATCTGGCGTACTTTCCAGCTGTGTTCGTCTTTCTCCTTGCTTTCGTCAAGGATGAACAGTTCGCCGCTGCGCGCCTTCGCATCGGTGTTCACATACTCGTGTTCGTCGTAGAAGTCGTCAAGCACGTCCTCCCACTCGTGCACGCCATAACCCCAGTCCTTGTCGAGAGCCCCCAACTCTTCGGGTCTGTCGAGATCCATGAGCTGCACTCGGCGGAACATGGCGTTGCGTATGAGCACGGTAAGGCCACGACGATCCTCAACCACGGCGTTCCTCGTGCCGGGAGCCGCCAGATTCGCGGCGGCTTCGGCATCGGCCCCGGCATTCTCCCACTCGTCAACCAGACTCGAATCGATGGAACGTACCACCACACGCAGCCATGAGATGATGTCATGCAATTGCTCATCACGTTTCTCGGCCGGTACGGTACGGGCCAATGCACGGTAGGCGTCGGACAGGTAACGCAGCAGCGTGCCCTCGGAACGGGCGATGGCATAGCGGGCGATGTAGCCGGTGAAATCGGAAGCCGTCTCGACCATGTCTCGCACCACTGACTTCGGGCTCAGCCAATAATCGTTCGCCCAAGGCACATCATGACGATATTCGTCGAATGCGGCCTGCAGCATGTCCTCCAACGGCTTGGGATAGGTGATTTCCTGCAAGCGGTCCATGCGTTCGTCATAGTCGAGGCCGTCCTCCTTCATGCGGATCATCGCCTCATCGCGCGCCTGGCGTTCCTGCGCGCGCAACACCTGCTTGGGATCCTCCAACGTGGCTTCCACCATGGAGATCACATCCAGCGCATACGTTTCCGACTCCGGATCGAGCAGCTCCAAGGCTGCCAGCAGGAACGGGCTCAGCGGTTGATCGAGTGCGAAATCGTCAGGCACGTCGACGGTCATGAAATAGTTCTTGCCACCGTCGTCACGGTCTTCGGTCTCGATCACGTTCGTGTCGAACAGTGTCTGGAAGATCTCGTCGGCACGCGCATGCAGACGTTCCTTCTGCTCCGGGCTCTGCGCGGAATCGTCGATAAGACAATCCACGCGGTAGCGTGCGTCGCCGCCCTGCTCCACTTCGTTCAGCACCATCGAATGCGTGATCTTCATATGCGGCACCAATGTTTCCGGTGCGGCGTCGATGAGTCTGTCGAATGTGCTCTCGTTCCATGTCACGAAACCTTCCGGTGCCTTTTTGCGCTTGACCTTCTTGAGTTTCTTCGGATCGTTGCCGGCCTTGGCGAGTGCCTTGGCGTTCTCGATTTCGAATTCGGGGCCTTCGGCGATGACCAGGCCTTCCGTGTCGAAACCCATACGGCCCGCACGACCTGCGATCTGGTGAAACTCGCGGGCGCGCAGCCTGCGCATCTTCGTGCCATCGAACTTGGTCAAAGCCGTCAACACCACGGAATGAATCGGCACATTGATGCCGACCCCCAACGTATCCGTGCCGCAGATCACCGGCAACAGCCCCTGCTGGGCGAGCTGTTCGACCAGACGGCGGTAGCGGGGGAGCATGCCGGCATGATGGATGCCGACGCCCGTACGCAGCAGGCGTTGCAGGATCTTGCCGAATGCGGTGGTGAACTTCGTGCCTTTGATGGCCTCGGCGATGGCGTTGCGTTGCTCCTTGCTGGACACGCCCGTGCTTGCCAGCGCATTGGCGGTCTCCAACGCCGCATCCTGAGAGAAATGCACGACGTAGATCGGCGTCTCGCCTTTGCCGAATGCCAGTTCCACCGTCTTTTCCAACGGGTCGAGCGTGTATTCGTAGGTCAATGGCACCGGGCGGGGCGCATCGGCGATGATATCGACATCCGTGTCGGTCATGCCTTCCAGCCTGTCGGCGATGGCATCGACGTTGCCGAGCGTCGCGCTCATCAGCAGAAACTGCGTATCCGGTAGGGTCAACAGCGGTACCTGCCAGGCCCAACCACGTTCGGGATCGCCATAGTAATGGAACTCGTCCATCGCCACGCATCCGACATCGGCATGCCGTCCCTCGCGCAATGCCTGATTGGCGAGAATCTCGGCGGTGCAGCAGATGATCGGCGCATCCGCGTTGATATGGGTGTCGCCGGTGATCATGCCAACATGCTCACGGCCGAACACCTCAACCAGATCGAAGAACTTCTCGGAGACCAGCGCCTTGATCGGAGCCGTATAGTAGGAACGCCGTCCCGTGCACAGAGCCGCGAAATGCATGCCGAGAGCCACCAACGACTTGCCGGAACCGGTCGGGGTGTTGAGAATCACATGGTCGCCCGCCAGAAGATCCATGATCGCCTCTTCCTGATGCGGCCACGGTTCGACGCCCTTGACGTTCGCCACCCAATCGAAGAAACGTTCGTAGATCTCATCCGTATCGATGTTGCGTTCGCCCTCGTCCCAACGCGGCGCCAACGCGCCCAACGAGCCATAGTTCGTATCGTCTGCCATAGCTGCAAGTCTACCGACGGGTTACGAACGCGCGTGTCGAACGTGTGTTCGAATTTTGTGCCTCGTTGGAGTAGAGTTGGCTTCATGACTGAGGATTTGTTCGGTGCGATGGAGGCGCCGGAGGAGATGACGAGACCACTGGCCGTGCGCATGCGCCCGTCAACGGTTGATGAGGTCGTCGGGCAGGGGCGTGTGCTGGGAGAGGGTTCGCCGCTGCGCAGGCTCGCGAATCCGGCTTCCAGGAAATCGCTTACCGCGCCGAGCTCCATCATCCTGTTCGGGCCTCCCGGGGTGGGCAAGACCACACTCGCTTACATCGTCGCCAAGCAGTCCGGTCGTGTATTCGAGGAGCTGTCAGCCGTGACTTCCGGCGTCAAAGACGTACGGGACGTGCTCAAGCGTGCGCACGACCGACTGGTCGCCGAAGGCAGGGAGACGGTGCTGTTCATCGACGAAGTGCATCGTTTTTCCAAATCACAGCAGGATGCGCTGTTGCCCAGCGTGGAAAACCGCGACGTGACCTTCATCGCGGCGACCACCGAGAATCCGAGCTTCTCCGTCATCAAACCGCTGCTGAGCCGGTCGGTCGTCGTCAAACTCGAATCGCTGGAACCGGATGATCTGAGAACCCTCATCAACCGTGCCGTCGAAGACGAGCGAGGGCTGAACAACGAGGTGCGAATCCGCGATGACGCTGTGGATGAAATCATCCGCATGGCCAGTGGCGACGCACGCAAGACACTGACCATCCTCGAGGCGGCCGCGGGTGCGCTCACCGGGGACAAGGAGCGTAAGAAGGGCGCGAAACGACCTGTCATCACTCCTGACGTGGTATCGAAGGTCATGGATGTGGCCACCGTGCGCTATGACAAGGACGGCGACGACCACTACGATGTGATCTCAGCATTCATTAAATCCATGCGCGGCTCCGATCCGGACGCCACCATGCACTATCTGGCTCGTATGCTGCGTGCCGGGGAGGACCCGCGCTTCATCGCCCGCCGCATCATGATCGCAGCCTCGGAAGAGGTGGGCATGGCCGCCCCGCAGATTCTGCAGGTCACCGTGGCGGCCGCACAGGCCGTAGCCATGATCGGCATGCCGGAAGCGCGCATCATTCTGGCGGAGGCGGCGCTCGCCGTGGCGACCGCGCCGAAATCCAACGCCAGCTACAACGCCATCAATTCAGCGCTCGCCGACGTGGATGCGGGGCTGATCGGGCAGGTGCCACTGCACTTGCGCAATGCGCCGACGGCCCTGATGAAAAGCTGGGGCAACCACGAAGGGTACAGATACGCGCATGACTGGCCGGGTGCGGTGGCTCCGCAGCAGTACATGCCCGACGAATTGAAAGGCCGCGAATACTACCATCCGAACGACCGTGGCTACGAACATGAGGTTAAGCCGCGGCTGGAGAAAATCCGCCGGATTCTGCATGACGAGGATGAGACGCAGCAATAGGCGACCCAAGTGGGCCGGCGGTGAAAGCGTGTCGAAAACGGTCAGGGCCTCCGCTACACTGCTAGATGGCTTTCCGGCAACGGCCATCGCACTTGGCCGTAGGAAAAAGTGCGCAGACAGGGAAATATGGAAGCAGAGAACATCGTAAAGAGCAACGAATCATCAGGCAACGAAATAACACATAACACGACGGTCGCCAATCCCACCCCAGACGAACGTATCCCAAGCAAACTCATCGGAGCCATCGTGGCAGTAGGGTCGTTGGCGTTCATCGGCATTCTCACCGAGACGGTGATGACCGTGCTCTTCCCGCAACTCATGAGGGAATTCGACGTCGATACCGCCACCGTGCAATGGATCACCACCATCTACCTGCTGGTGGTGGCCTCCACCATGCCATTGTCTTCCTACCTCAACCGCAAGTTCAGGCATCGCACGCTGTTTCTGGCCGCGGTGGCGCTCGCGGTGTTGGGATCGCTGATCATGATCTTCGGCCATACGTTCCCGGTGATTCTCGTCGCACGTGTGGTCCAGGGCGTCGGATCGGGCGTGGCGACTCCGTTGATGATCAACATCATCCTCGAGCAGGCTCCGCGCACCAAGGTCGGACGTCTGATGGGCGTAGGATCGCTCGTCATCACCGTGGCCCCAGCCATCGGTCCCACCGTCGGCGGCGCCATTTCCAGCATCCTGCCATGGCGTGCGATTTTCGTCATCGTGATTCCGGTGATTCTGCTGATCTCGTTGCCGGTAGGCTTGCGGTGCATCAAACAGCATCGTCCGATCGAAGAGGCGCACCTGAATCCGCTGCAGTTCATGGCGATCGTATTGTCGCTATGCGGTCTGGTGATGTTCCTCAACCAAGCCGGCGTGGCCATCGGTGCCGCGGTCGGTGGCGGCAGTGCGCTACCTTCGACCGTCATCGCGGTCATCAGCCTGATCGTCGGCCTGGGTTCGCTGACGCTCTTCGGCTGGTCCTCGAGGCGTTCCTTCTCACCGCTCATACGTCTCGGTTGGTTACGCGATCCGATGGTGCTGTTGCATCTGATCGCCTACATGATCCTGCCGATCGTCGGCATCGGATTCGGTTATGTCATCACCAATCTGGCTCAGCTTTCGCTTGGTACGAACGCTTTCGTCGCCGGTGCGCTGGTGTTGCCGGGCGCACTGATCGGTGCCTTCTTCGCTCCGGTAGGCGGCATGCTCTACGACCGATTCGGCGCGTTCCGTCCGATTCTCGGGGCCTTCTGCGCGGCCATCTGCGGTCCGGTTCTGCTGTTGGCATTCTCGATGCATCTGACTCCGGCGATGCTGGCGGGCTTCTATTTCATTTTCGGACTCGGCTATTCGCTGGGATTGTCGAACATCATGACCAACGCGTTGAACCATATCAACCCCGTATTCATGCCGGACGGCAACGCCGTGTTCAATACCGGACTGCAGTTCGGCGGTGCAGCCGGAACTGCGCTGTTTTCCACGATTCTCGCAGTGGCCCAGGCCGGAGCCGGCAAGGAGGGGAGCGACGCTTTCCGCCATGCCACGGCCGTAGGCGGAGGGTGGACCTTCGCCACGATGATCGCCATCGTCGCCATCGCCATCTGTTGCCTGATCGTGGCGTTCCGTATCGGTTCGAAGCGTCGATAACGTGCCATGGAAAACGCCTGTAGCGTAATGTGAAGTGGGCGCTTCGCAAGGGAATCGGGGCTTGCTAATCTGTCTCTACCGTCTAATCGAGAGGACAGGATATGAAACCCGGATACCCGCATAATGGCATCACCACGGCATTGTTCAAGCCAGTCGCGGCAGCGCTTTCCATCGTCGCGCTGCTGGCAGGTTGCGGTTCCGTGGAGGCGAAGGATTCCAAGACCGAGATCGCCAGCATCGACAAGGTGGTCAGCGTCAACATCACCGAGCCGTCCAACGGCCTGCTCCCCAGCGATACCAGCGATATGTCCGGATGGAAGATCGTCAGTCAGCTATATGACGGGTTGGTCACTTTCGACGCATCGGGCAACGAAACGCTTGTCGAGGCCGAATCGATCACTCCGAACGATGACGCATCCGAATACACGATCGTCATCAAACCGGATCTGGCGTTCTCCAATGGCGAGAAGATCACTGCCAAGACCTATGCGCGGAGCTGGTCATTCGCGGCCAATGCGGCCAATGGGCAGGTGGGGGCCTCCATTTTCGAAGACATCCGGGGATATGACGAGTTGCAGGATGAGAAAGGCTCCAAGACCGCCCAACTATCCGGCCTCGACGTGGTGGATGACACCACATTGAAGGTTACGCTCAAAGCGCCCAACTCGGCGTTCCTGTACAAGATCGGAGACATCGCATTCCTGCCGATGCCATCCGAAGTGATCGAGAATCCCAAGGAATATGGGCAAAAACCGATAGGCAACGGTCCATACAAGCTGAAGGCGTACAAGGGCGGCGAGGAAATCATCCTCGAACGTGATGCTTCCTATACCGGTCCACGCAAGACCAGCAATGCCGGTATCGACTTCAAGGTCTACCAGAGCCTCGACGCGGCCTACTCGGATCTGCTGGCCGGCAATCTCGATGTGCTTGACTCCATTCCGACTTCCGCGCTGAAAACCTATCGGAGCGAGACATCCATCACTGCGGTCAGCAAGCCAGGCCCGGCGTTCTCGGCCTTCACCATTGCCCAGAACCTCAAACATTTTCAGGGCGAGGAAGGCAAATACCGCCGCCAGGCCATCGCACATGCCATCAACCGTGAGAATATCGCCAAGGCGATTTTCGGTGGCACCGTGACCCCGGCCACGGACTTCCTTGCGCCGGTGATCAAGGGGTATGACGCCAATCTCGACACCGATGGCGTGCTGGCATACGATGAGACAAAAGCCAAGGAGCTGTGGGCCAAGGCGGACGCCATCTCGCCATGGGACGGCACCTTCCGCATCGCCTACAGCGCCGACGGCACCGACAGGGAATGGGTGGAGGCCGCGGCCAACTCCATCCGCAACACGCTCGGCATCAACTCCGAAAGCTACCCGTTCGCCACGTCCAAGGAATTGAAGAGCGCGATTCAGGAACGCACCGTCAACGCGGCGTTCAAGTCGGGCATGCAGTCCGACTACCCGCATCCGGAAGGCTACCTGGTGCAGGCGTACGATTCGTCGGCGGCTGACGGCAAAGGCCTGAACAACGGCGATTACAAAAGCGACCAGTTCGACGCACTGATCGACCAAGCCTCGGCCGAAACCGATCTGGACAAGGCGGTGAGCCTGTACCGACAAAGCGAACGCGTGCTTTTGGAAGACCTGCCGGTGATTCCACTGTGGTATACCAACGTCACCGCGGCGGCGGTCAAAGGCGTGCAGGTGGACTACAACTACATGGGAGTCCCGGAGTACAACACCATCGTCAAATAACACCTTCAGCAGCGTGACGGAGACTCCACCATAGGCGCAAATCACACACCCGTCGCTTCGAAGCGGTAGGCTGAAGAACTATAGAAAACACTGAAAAGGAGACAAGGTGAGCAACCTAAGTGCACCCCTGCCCGTTATGGCCGGCGAAGACATGCCGGCAGGGCCCACCGATCCGATTTTCAATCGTCTGCTGAAGGACCGCATCATCTGGATGGGTGAAGAGGTCAAGGACGATATGGCCAATCGCATCTGCGCACAGATGCTGATGCTGGCCGCAGAGGACCCGAAGAAGGACATCTGGCTGTATATCAACTCCCCGGGTGGTTCCATCACCGCAGGCATGGCCATCTACGACACTATGCAGCTCATTGAGCCCGATGTGGCGACCGTGGGCTTGGGCATGTGCGCGTCCATGGGGCAGTTCCTGCTGAGCTCCGGCACCAAGGGCAAGCGATTCCTGACGTCGCACGCCCGCGTGCTGATGCATCAGCCGTCCGGTGGCATCGGTGGCACCGCCACTGACGTGCGCATCAACGCCGAACTCATCATGGACATGAAGAAGACCATGAGCGAGCTGACCGCCGAGCAGACCGGCCACACCGTCGAGGAGATTTACCGCGACAACGAATACGACCACTGGTTCACCGCGCAGGAGGCGTTGGAGTACGGCTTCGTAGATAAGCTCGTTTCCACGCACGACACGATGAGCGCCACCAAGGGAGAGTGAGCATGGCAAGCGAAGAAGCACAGTTCGTAACCCGCGCCGAGCATCTTGCCGGCCCGACCGGCGTGGTTGGCTTTCAGACGCGCGCCGCACGCGAGGCCGCATTCGCCCCGCAAGACCGTTATGTGCTACCACAGTTCGAAGAGAAGACTCCATACGGCTTCAAGAGGCAGGACCCGTACACCCGCCTGTTCGAAGATCGCATCATCTTCATGGGCGTGCAGGTGGATGACACCTCCGCCGACGACATCATGGCCCAGCTGCTGGTGTTGGAAAGCCAGGATCCGAATCGTGACGTGATGATGTACATCAACTCTCCGGGCGGTTCGATGACGGCCATGACCGCTATCTACGACACCATGCAGTACATCAAACCGGACGTGCAGACCGTGTGCCTGGGCCAGGCGGCCTCCGCGGCGGCCATCCTGCTGGCCGCCGGTACCAAGGGCAAGCGGCTGATGCTGCCGAACGCCCGCGTGCTCATCCATCAGCCGGCCATCGACCAAGGTTTCGGCAAGGCTACGGAAATCGAAATCCAAGCCAAGGAAATGCTACGCATGCGCGAATGGCTGGAAGACACGTTGGCCAAGCATACCGGGCAGGACGTGGAGAAGATCCGTAAGGATATCGAGGTCGACACCTTCCTGACCGCGGCCGAAGCCAAAGCATACGGCATCGTGGACGAAGTGCTCGAGCATCGTTCCTGACGGTTCGTATCGGTCCGAGCATATCTTCACAAATCAATGCCCCTGCACCCAACCGGCAGGGGTATTGTGTTTTCTCAACGCAAGGATTTCGAAAAGGGGTGCGAATGGGACGTGTGGTCGACTACAACGATGCGGCGCCAAGATGCACGTTCTGCGGCAAGTCCGAGAATCAGGTACGCAAGCTGGTCACCGGTTCGGGTGCGGCCATCTGCGACGAATGCATCGAACTGTGCGTGGACATCATCTCCGAGGAACGTGTCAAAGACGCTCAGATCAATACGTTGCAGTTGCCCAAGCCGGCGCAGATCAGTGCCTACCTCGACGGTTATGTGGTAGGGCAGGAGGCGGCCAAACGCACGCTGTCGGTGGCCGTATACAACCATTACAAGCGTGTCAACATGGAGATGCGCGAATCTGCCGAGTTGGCCGATTCCGCCACGCGGCACAATCAGTCCGATCCTTTGGCTGACGTGCAGGTAGCCAAGTCGAACATCCTGCTACTGGGACCGACCGGCGTGGGCAAAACCTATCTGGCGCAAACGCTGGCGAAAGTGATGAACGTACCGTTCGTCATCGCCGACGCCACCACGCTCACTGAAGCCGGCTATGTGGGAGACGACGTGGAGACGGTGTTGCAGCGCCTCATCCAGGCTGCGGACGGTGACGTGGCGCATGCACAGCAAGGCATCGTCTATATTGACGAAATCGACAAGATCGCGCGCAAAAGCGGCGAGAACACCTCGATCACCCGCGACGTATCGGGTGAAGGCGTGCAGCAGGCGTTGCTCAAGATTCTGGAAGGCACCATGGCGTCGGTGCCGATGGAAGGCACACGCAAGCACCGCGAACAGGAAACCGTGCAGATCGACACCCGCGACATCCTGTTCATCTGCGGTGGCGCCTTTGTAGGGCTGGACGATATCGTGGCGCAGCGTCTTGGTGCCAGGGAAAGCGGTTTCGGTGCGGCTTGGCATGACCATGAGGTACCCAAACGTGAGTTGCTGGCACAGGCCAGCGCCGACGATCTGGCCGATTTCGGTCTGCTTCCCGAATTCATCGGGCGTCTACCGGTGGTGAGCGTGCTGGAGGAGCTTACCGAAGACGACCTGGCCCGCATCCTCACCCAGCCCGAAAATGCGCTGGTCAAGCAATATCAGAAGCTGTTCGCCGTGGACGGTGTGAAGCTCACGTTCACCGAGGAAGCGGTGCGGCAGATCGCGGCCACGTCGATTCGTCGCGGCACCGGCGCCCGAGGACTGCGTTCCATCATCGAAAAGACCTTGGAAGATACGATGTTCCAATTGCCTAGTCTGGACGATGTGTCGGAAGTGATCGTGGACGCCGCCTCGGTGCATGGCACCGGCACTCCGAAATTTCTACGCACCCCGACTCAGGAGATTCCCCGTCGTAAAGCGGCCTGAACCCTATGAATCGTAGCGACACGCCGAAATTTTGACTCAAGGGTGTTTGGGTGTATCTTATTCGAGTTGCCAAAAACAAGCAACGTTGCGCGAGTAGCCCAGCGGATTAGAGCAGCTGACTACGGATCAGCAGGTCGCAGGTTCGAATCCTGTCTCGCGCACAAGGACCTCCTTCGCGAATGCGTTGGAGGCTTTCTTTTTCTCAGAGGTATGCTCACAGTCAACGCCAAGGGTGTTCGGTACACTGGTGTACGGCATTTTTACGTACGATTCGGCCATATTGAGAACGCAGACAAGGAGCATAATGACCGCAGAAAAGCAAGGACTTTGGGTGACCATACGGCGCATCGCCGCCTCCGACCGCATATCCGGCCTGATCATGCTCGGTTTCGCCCTTGCCGGTCTGCTGCTCGCCAACCTGCCATTCACGGCGCACGCCTTCGAACAACTTGAGGAATTCCGTATAGCGATTCCGCGCACCAACATCGACATGGGACTCGGACATTGGGTGCAGGATGGTTTGCTGACCGTATTCTTTCTGACGGTCGGTCTTGAGCTCAAACAAGAACTTACCACGGGATCGCTGTCCAATCCGAAGGCCGCGGCCGTGCCGATGCTGTGTGCGGTGGGAGGCATGCTCGTTCCGCCGGTACTGTTCATCGCGGTCATCGCGTTGTTCGCGCATTTCGGCCCTGGCGGAGTGGGGGAGCTGGTCATCGCTTCCGGCACCGATTTTTCCTTCGGTGAGATGTCTCATGGGTGGGCGGTGCTCACCGCCACCGACATCGCATTCTCGCTGGCCGTGCTTGCCCTGTTCGCCAAGGCGCTGCCAGGTTCCATCCGTGCATTCCTGATGACTCTCGCCACGGTGGACGATCTGTTGGCCATCATTCTGATCGCCGTGTTCTTCTCGTCGGTAAACGCTTGGTACTGGTTCATCGGCATCGCCGCATGCGCGGTCGTCTGGTATTTTCTGGTGCGTATGCAGAAGGTGCCGTGGCTTGCCGTGGCCATCGTAGGCATCCTTGCATGGGTCATGATGTTTGAAGCGGGCATTCACCCCACACTTGCCGGTGTGTTGGTGGGACTGCTCACCCCGGCCCGTGAACGATTCGGCGAGAAAAGCCCACGTGCGGAACGGTATGCGGATAAGCTGCAGCCGTTCTCCGCACTGTTGGCCTTGCCGATCTTCGCCCTATTCGCCACCGGCGTGCATTTCGAATCGTTGACTTGGGCGCTGTTCGTCTCACCGGTGGTAATCGCCGTGATAGTGGCTCTTGTGGTGGGCAAGCCCTTGGGCATTATGATCACCGCATGGCTGTCCACGCATCTGGCCGGCCTTAGGATGGCCAAAGGGCTTCGTGTGCGTGACATGTTTCCGGCGGCATGCGCGTGCGGCATCGGATTCACCGTATCGTTCCTCATCGCCTCATTGGCATATCAGGATGCCGAACTGTCGGCGGAAAGCCGTTTTGGCGTACTGATCGCCTCATTGATCGCGGCAGTGATCTCAGGCATTCTGTTGAGTCGTCAGTCCAAGCGCTTTGAGGCCGCACAACGGCAGTCTTCCGAAACGGACGACCGGTATGCCGATGACGGCACCGATGATGAGGTTGAAACCGTGCTCGAAGACGGTACCATTGCCGTCAGCCAGATGATTGGCACGCGGAACGAGACGAAGTGATACGCGGCGCCCGTTGCCGGGCGCCGACACGGTGTCATCGTTTGACGGCTACAAGAAGACCGGTGCCGGTAGGGGTGAGCGTGGTGACGAAACGTTCGTCGGATTCCACGGTTTCCAGCAGTGCACGCATGGCCACGGATTTGGCGTCCCTGTTGGCGGGATTCAGTACGCCACCCGCGGATTCGGCCGATTCGAAAGCCAGCATGTCGGTGAAGACGATGACACCATGGGATTTGAGCAGGCGGGGCGCCTGTTCAAAGGAAGCGTCATAGTTACCTGGATCGCCGGCAACGACAATCAGATCGTAGGTTTCGGCATTCAAACGCGGCAGAAACACTCCCGCCGGCGCGTTCACCGCACGAAGCGTGGTCTGAATCTCATCGGATAGGTGATTGAACAAAGTACGGATGAGCGCAATGCCTTGGGAGGAGGAATCGACGGCGGTCAGTTGGCCACCGTTTTCCAAACCGTTGACCAGCTGTAATGTCTCCACTACGGAACCGGTGCCGACGGCGATTACCGATGAGGCGCCAATCATATGCACCAGTACGCGCAACAGCTCGGCCTGAGCGGCGGATCCCTGCGCGATACCAGTCTCCTCGGCACGTGTGCGCACCGCATTCAGCTCGACGGACTGGCGTGAGAACGCATGATCCTCAACAAACTCCCAGGCTTTGGCGAGATTGGTGTACGACGTTCTATCCATGACTTTCAGCGTTCCTTGATTTGGGCGATCAGCTGCCAGATTTCCTCACCGACGTCAATGCCACGCGGGCATTCACGGCTACAGGCGCGCACCGACTGGCATGCTGCGATGCCGTCGGCCGAATCGATGGCATCCATACGCGCAGAGGCCTGTGTATCTCGTGAATCGTTGATGAAACGGGAGGCGGTGATGAGTGCGGCCGGACCGATGAAGGCTTCGCCGCCGGCATATACCGGGCAGCTACCCTCACAGGTACCACACGCAATGCAGTTGCTCAGCTGTTCGTATTTGGCGAGTTGTTCGGGGCGTTGCAGATATTCGAACGCATCGATCTTACCTTCGGCGGTGGTGGCCAGCTCACCGTTCGCCTGCAGATATGGCTTGAGCCTTCTGATCTGGTCAAGCATCTGGTCGATGTCGGCAATCAGGTCGCGCTGCACCGGAAAGCCCGGCAATGGTGCCAACTCGATGACGCCGAGACTGCCGGAATCATCGGCGGCACCGTCTTCGACCGCCACGGCATCTCCCGTATGGCGGAAACCTTCGTCATCGACCATGGAGCCATTCGGCTGTTTGGCCCAGTCCTTGATGGTCGCAGTGCACAACAGGGTGGGGGTGCCGTTGATGGCCACGGCGTCGGATCCGCACATGCCATGGCCGCAGGAGTAGCGGAAGGCGAGCGTCGGGTCGATGGTGCGTTTGATGCTCAGCAGGCAATCAAGCACCGTATCTTCCGGGCGTGCATTCAATGTATAGTCCTGCACCCACTGTTTGCCGCGAGGACGGCGCCGCGACGATGCGCCCGAGTCGCCGAAGGGTGAGCTTTTCTTCGCGAACGGGCTGCCGCCACGACCGCGGTCGCGATCCGGGCGCGGAGCGAACCGATTCACGCGCAATGTCACCGTGCTCACGCCGTTTCCCATATCGCTCATGTACCCGCCTTTCCGATGAAAACCGTCAACCAGTTTGCCATATGCTGTGCCCAGAAACACTAATATTCACGGGTTTTTGGCGGCATGTCCACAATATGCACGGGCTGCCAGGAGACCTGACCGTCCGCATCGACCATGGAATGGGCGAGGAAATGCTCGTCGTCGCGTTCAGGGAAGTCGAGGCGCTTCAGGGAACCTCGGGATTCATGGCGTGCATCGGAGGCCTTCAGTACGGCTTCGCCCAGCTCGATGAGATGACGCACCTCCCAGATGGCGGTAATCTCCTGATTGAAGGTCGGTGCATCGGAATGCGCGTGCAACCGTTCGGCCCGTGGCTCAAGCTCGTCATGCAGTACGGTGAGCGCCCGCTCAATGCCGTCCTCGTCGCAACGTACGGCGACGGCGCGCTCCATCACCGATCCCAGATCGGCCATCAGCTGATATGGATTGTCCCGGCCTGCTTCGTCATCTTCCGGTGCCGTCACCAGCAGATCCTTGATCTCGGCGGTACGTGCGGAGGCCGTTCGCTCCACGACGTCGACTCCGGCATCTTCCATCGGTTCCTCAGCCATCGGATCATTCACCGGATCATTGACGATGCGTGCCGTCATCGCCTGACCGGAACGGGTGCCGAACAGGCAGGCGTCCAGCAGGGAGTTACCTCCCAGTCGGTTCGCGCCATGCACGGATACGCAGGAACATTCGCCGGCGGCGAACAGTCCCGCGACCGTATGACGTTCGTCATCGTGCCAGCGGTAGACCTCGCCATCGGTACTTACGGGGATGCCGCCCATCGTGTAATGCGCGGTCGGCTTGACCGGTACGTAGTGCACGGTCGGATCGAGGTCGGCGTACTTCTCAATGGTCTCGACCACCTGAGGCAGTACCTCGTGCATGTGCCGGGCTTCGATGCCGGTCATATCGAGCCATACGCAATCCTTCGGGCCTTCCGGATCCTTCGGATCAGCGACTCCTCGCCCCGCGTCGATTTCGGCTATGATGGAGCGGCTTACCACATCGCGGGCGGCCAGATCGGCATGCCCCGGCGCGTAACGTTCCATGAAAGCCTCGCCATCGGCATTGCGCAGCACGCCGCCTTCGGCACGAGCCGCTTCGGACAGCAGAATGCCCGTATGTGCGAGTCCGGTCGGATGGAACTGCACGAATTCGGCGTCCTCAAGCTGCAGACCGGCAGTCAACGCCAATGCCATGCCATCGCCTGTCAGATCCCAGGAATTCGAGGTGGTGTGGAACAACCGTCCCGCACCACCGGTGGCGATAAGCACATTGCGTGCATGAATGGCATGCGCCACACCCTTATGCGTGTCGAACGCCACCACGCCTTCGACCTTCGAACCGTCCTGTGAGACGACCAGGTCGGTCACATACCATTCCTCGGCGAATTCGATGCCTTCGGCCACGCACTGCTGCCACAGCGAGAACAGGATCTGGTGGCCGATGCGGTCGGCCGCATAGGCGGCACGACGGACGGGTGCCTTACCGAAATCCTTGGTATGGCCTCCGAAACGACGCTGGGCGATATGGCCGTCCTCGGTACGGGAGAATGCCACGCCGGCATGTTCGAGCGCGATGACGGTGGCGGGGGCCTCTTGGGCGAGCAGACTGGCGGCATCCTGATCCACCAGCCAATCGCCGCCCTTGACGGTGTCGAAATAATGCCAGTGCCAGTCATCTTTCTCGACATTGCCCAGGCTGGCGGCGATGCCGCCCTCGGCTGAACCGGTGTGCGAACGCAACGGCTGGAGTTTGGAAACCACTAGGATGTTCGGGTCGATGCCTCTGGCCTTCAGGTCGCGCATCTGTTCGCTGCGCAGCATTCCCAACGCCGCCGACAGGCCCGCCGCGCCGGCTCCTACGATTACCGCATCATACAGATCTTCAACATGCTTCGGACTCATACCAACGATTCTCGCACAAGGTACGACGAAACGGCAGAGCCCTCGTGTGGATCGCGACCTTACGCACCGCCGGATGCGATGGCGATCCGCCCCGCCTCCATGGTGATGATGCCGGAAAGCTCCAATGCGCCAAGCTCCTGCATGATCGCCGCGATGGAGTATTCGTCCGGATGCGATTCGTTCAGCATGTCGAGGATGCCGTCGGCCGACACGGTGCCGTAACGGCTGCGGCATGCGCGAATGGCATGCAGGATGTCGTTGCCGGCCGTGTTCGTGCCATCGTCTTCCTTGCAGTGGTCCGGGTCGTCGGATGGCGGGAGGTCTTCGGCTTTCGACGATGCGGTGATATGCGGCCGATGTGCCTCATGGCACAGTTCGCTGATGTCGCTCAGCGAGCAGACGATTGACGCCTTGCCGTCCTGAATGAGCCGGTTGCATCCGGTGTTGTGGGGCATGGTGACGTCTCCGGGAACGGCGTAGAGTTCGCGATTGAGCTCGCCGGCCCATCCGGCGGTGTTCAGGGCTCCTGACCTGGCTCGTGCCTGCGCCACGATCACCGTTGACGACAATGCGGCGATGAGTCGGTTGCGTAGGAGAAAACGTCGTGCCTCCGGAATGGTCGCAGGGCATAGTTCGGAGACCAGGGTGCCTTTGCCGTCGACGATGCGTTCGAACAGTCGCGCGTTGCTCTTCGGGCCGATGTGGTTGAGCCCTCCGGCGAAAACCGCCACGGTTCTGCCGCTGATGCCGGCACCGACCTCATCCATGGCGGCCAACGCTCCCCAGTGGGCGGCGGCATCCGTGCCCAATGCGCCGCCGGACACGACCGTATGTCCGGCTCGGGCCGCTTGACGGGCGAGTTCGAACGCGCACTGGCGACCATAATCGCTGACGCCCCGCGAGCCGACTATGCCCACCGGTTTGGGGCAGGAGACCAGTGCTTCAGGATTGCCACGCCCCCATAGGCATAGTGGGGCGGCCCAGTCGGTACGCAACGACAGATCGGCGAGTTGGGATGGCCAATAGGGATGGTGAGGGGCGATGATCCACTGCGTGCCTGCGGCCGTGAACCAGCATTCCAGCTGCTGAGGGTCGTGTGAGGGCAGCGTGGCCAGACGCTGTTGCCATGACGCGAGCGAACCATGGAATGAGGACATGCCGCGAGCGTTGATGGTGCGTCCCCACCGGGTGATGCCGTTGATGAAGGCCGCGTCCAATGCTTTGCAGGCTGCGGTGACTATCCCTTCGTGTTTGCCGGGACTGCAGTCGGCGATCAGTTGCAGAGCGCTGGTGGCGCTGCCCGTGCCCTTCAGCAGCGCATACATCATGGCGTCCGTACTGTCCAGGCAGTACGTCAGTACGGCCCTTGCCAAAGTCTCCTCGTCGACTGGATGGAGCGTCTCATTCATGACAACCTCGTTCGCATGGAGATTCCCTGCATCATTTCCGTGGGCCCGGGGGAGGATTTGCCGGTCAGATCGGCGAGTGTCCAGGCGAGGCGCATGGCCCGGTCTGCCCCGCGTAGGCTGAGCCGCTCGCTTGCCAGAGCTCGATTGACCAATGCGATGGCCTTATGTGAGGTATTGGCGCGCAACCACGTGCCGGTGGCTTGCGCGTTGCAGGACCATCCGTATTCGCGGAAGCGTTCCTGGGCCATCTGTCGGGCCACCATGACCCGCAGTCGGATTGTGTGGCTGGATTCGCCGGTCTGTCGGCTTCCCGAATCGATGCGGTCGACCGGCAGCACTTCGACTTGAATGTCGATACGGTCGAGAATCGGACCGGAAAGACGGCTGAAGTATTTGATGCGGTCCTTCTCTTTGCAGGCGCAACGTTCGCCATTGCCATAGGAAAAACCGCAGGGGCATGGGTTGGCGGCCATGATGAGCTGGAATCGGGCCGGGTAGTAGGTGGTGCCTTTCGAACGCGAGATCGCCACGTAGCCCGACTCCAACGGTTCGCGCAGCGTCTGCAATGCGCGTGCGGAAAATTCCGGGGCCTCATCCATGAACAGGATGCCACGATGCGCCCTGGTGATGGCACCTGGTTGGGCCAATCCCGTTCCTCCACCTACCAAGGATGCCATGGAAGCGGTATGGTGCGGCGCTTCGAATGGCGGAACATCGGTGATGCCATAGCTGGGCAGCGTGCCGCAGAGCGAACGGATCGAGGCGATCTCCAGTTGCTCCGTCTCATTCAACGGGCTCATGATGCCGGGCATGCGAGAGGCAAGCATGGTCTTGCCGGTGCCGGGAGGGCCGGTCATGAGCAGATGGTGGCCTCCGGCCGCTGCGACTTCCAAAGCCCATTTGGTCGATTCCTGGCCGACCACTTCGCACATGTCTCCGGGCGCAGAGCATTGGGTGACGTCCATACCGGTTCCGATATCGCGCTGGGTGTCCGGTATATGGTATGTGGCATGGCCTCCCATCAGTTCGATGAGTTCGCCCACATGGCGTACGCCGATCACGTCGATGTCGTCGATGAGCCGGGCCTCGTCGATGTTGGCGTGGGGTACGATGACCTGCCGTATGCCCTGTTCCCGCGCATGCAGCATGATCGGTAGCAGGCCGTTGACGGGAAGTACGGTGCCGTCGAGATTGACTTCGCCCAATACGATGGTGTCAGCCAGGCAATCATGCCCGATGGTGCCGGATGCACTGAGTACGCTTGCCGCGATGGCCAGATCATGCGAGGATCCTTTTTTTGGCATGGAGGCGGGGGAGAGATTTACCGTGACACGGGTTTCGGGCCATTTGAAGCCGCTGGCCTGACATGCTGACTTGACCCGTTCCCTCGCCTCGGAAAGTGAGGTGTCGGGTAGTCCGATGATGGAAAAATACGGTAGGCCGGGGGATATGAAGGCCTGAATCTGGATGATGAAGGCCTTCAGTCCGATCAGACCGACTGACAATGCGCTGCCGATGGCCATCAGAACGCTCCTTCGATATGATGCACCAGCGGTCTGCCTGCGCGTACGATGACGGTGATGACGTCGAAGCGCACCCCATTATGGGGAACGCGGTGACTGGGTTCCATCAGCCATTGCACCGCCGCATGTCGCAGGTTGATCTGCTTGGAAGCGGTGACCGCCTCCTGCGGGGTGCCATAGCGTAGGGTGCGTCTGGTCTTGACTTCGACGAACGTGATGCAACCCGCTTCGCTGCGGGCCACGATGTCGAGTTCGCCATAACGGCAATGCCAGTTACGGTCGAGAATGCGCCAGCCGCGGCACTGAAGCCATGCGGCGGCGTATTGTTCGCCGAGCGCGCCGATCTGGCGGGTGGATAGCGTGCCGTCGTGCAGCCGCTGTGCAAGAGAATCAAGGGGTTGCTCCGATGGCGGCGTCGCGACCGGAAGCTCGGGTGTGATGTTGCCGTTCATGATTCAAGTGGAACAGAGATGGATGTCCCGAGGCAAGGCCGAACGGCGAATGTGGATAAGTCGAACGTCTTCGGGCGTGTTGTGGATTGCCGGTGGATGGCGATCGTCAATCCACAACAATCCACAACACGCCCGAACCATGAGGGAGCATCGCGGAAGGACTAACGGCGCACGAGTCCCGTCAGCTCTCCCAGATTCAATTCGAAGCTGACGCCACGTTCGTCGTGGTGCGGCTGATATTGCGTGCTTTCCATGGCGTGACGTACGAATTCGCCGGCGATATACGCGGATTCACCCAAAGACCTGCCGGCCATCACAGCCCCGCACAGGGCCGAGGCGAACGCATCACCGGTGCCATGCGTCATGAACGGAAGCTTGTCGTGTGCCAGTTCCTGCTTGCCCGAGGCTCCTGATATCGCGGACGCGACGTAGTTGCGAATCTTGCCGTCGTTTCGATCGATTCCCTTGAGCACTACGTTTTTCGCGCCGCGTAACAGCAGTGCGTCGATGATGTCGTTCACCTGGGCATCCGAAATGTTCTGTCCGGGATATGCGCGGTCCGTCAGCAGGGAGGCCTCGGTCAGATTCGGCATCAGCACATCCGCGCCGTCGACCAGCGAACCCATCGCCTCGCACAGTTCGGGCGTGTAGGTGGCATAGATCTGCCCGCCGTCGCCCATCACCGGGTCCACCAATCGCAAGGCGTGCGGGTATTCGTCATACAGACGCCTGATGATCGCGACCTGATCCGCGGAACCGAGGAAGCCGGAGTAGACGCCGTCCAACTCGACGTTCTCCTTGCGCCATGCATCCAGATAGCCGTCCAGGATCTCGGTCGTATCGTGGAACGTGAAGACCGTATAGCGCGTATGCGCGGAAAACAGCGCCGTCGGCACCGGGCACACGTCGCAACCGGCCGCCGACAGAATCGGAATGGCCGCCGTCAGCGAACATTTGCCATAGCCGCACATGTCATGCACTGCGGCCACACGCGGAATGTACTGTGGGTCACGGTCGTACAGAATCTCGTCGCTCATATCGAAACCTCTTCCGTCGGTCATATCTGTTGAACGACTTTAGCCGGTGCGTTGACCTTGGGAGGAAACCGTTTTCGACGCCACGGATTCGATTCGCCCCGACATCGGCGTGTCGTCGGCCTGTGCAGAAGGTTTTCGAGGTGGACGGCAAGGTGGGAAGCCAATGATTCCAACGCTTTATAAAGGGGTATAGGTAAGCGCGATAACGTTCGGCTTGCGCCGGGCTTCACCCCCGGTTTATTGTCGCTAGCAACACCCGACCAACCGCCAAGCGCACGGCAGGGTGGAAGGTCGAATATCAGGCACGAATCCATCCGAAGGAGACCACCATGGCAAACGAGAACTACCGTTTTGAGACGTTGCAGCTGCATGTCGGACAGGAGCAGGCCGACCCGGCCACCGACTCCCGCGCGGTGCCGATCTACCAGACCACCAGCTACGTCTTCCATAACTTCGATCACGCCGAGGCCCGCTTCGGTCTGGCTGACCCGGGCAACATCTACGGCCGTCTGACCAACTCCACCCAGGGTGTGTTCGAGGATCGCATCGCCGCCCTCGAAGGCGGTACCGCCGGCCTGGCGGTCGCTTCCGGCGCCGCCGCCGTGGAGTATGCCGTGCGTAACATCACCCAGAGCGGCGACCACATCGTGGCGGCCAAGAACATCTATGGCGGCACCTTCAACCTGCTGCGTCACACCCTGCCGCGCGACGGCATCACCACCACCTTCGTCTCCGCCGAGAACCCGCAGGAGTTCGAGGATGCCATCCAGGAGAACACCAAGCTCGTCTATTTCGAGACCTTCGGCAACCCGAACGCCGACCTGCCGGACTTCGAAGCCATCACCGCCATCGCCCATAAGCACCATCTGCCGGTGATCGTCGACAACACCTTCGCCACGCCTTATCTGTTCCGTCCGCTGGAGCACGGCGCGGACGTCGTGGTGGAGTCGGCCACCAAGTTCATCGGCGGCCATGGCACCACCCTCGGCGGCGTCATCGTGGAAGGCGGCAACTTCAACTGGGCCGAGGTGCCGGGCAAGTTCCCGACCCTGACCGAGCCGGATCCGTCCTACCACGGCCTGAACTTCTACGAGGCCCTCGGCGGTGCGGCGTTCGTGACCCGTGTGCGTGCCATTCTGCTGCGTGACACCGGTGCCACCCTGTCCCCGTTCGCGGCCTTCCTGCTGCTGCAGGGCACTGAGACCCTGTCCCTGCGCGTCGAGCGCCATGTCGAGAATGCCCTGAAGGTCATCGACTACCTGAAGACCGTTCCGGAGGTCGAATCCATCTCCCATCCGTCCATCGAAGGCCGCAAGGATAACGATCTGTACAAGCGGTACTTCCCGAACGGCGGCGGCTCCATCTTCACCTTCGACATCAAGGGCGGCAAGGATGCGGCACGCGTGTTCATCGACAATCTGCACCTGTTCAGCCTGCTGGCCAACGTGGCCGACGCCAAGAGCCTGGTGATTCATCCGGCCTCCACCACGCACTCCCAGGAGACCCTTGAGGAGCTCGAGGACCAGGGCATTCACCAGGGCACCATCCGCCTGTCCATCGGCATCGAGAATATCGACGACATTCTCGATGACCTGAAGGGCGGCTTCGAGGCCCTGCGTGCCTCCGGCCTGGCCGAGTGACCGACCTGCGGGACCTAGCGAAGGGGTGGTTCCGCATGCGACCGTAAGGTCGTAGGATGGGGGTCCCGTGCTTCCTGCGAAGCGCGGGACCCTTCATGTTGCCCGTATGTCGTCGGTAAAACGGATGTGATGGTTTGTAGCATGGATGGTATATCATCTCGATTGTCACGAAAAACAATATCGATTTTTTATCTTTTGAATAAAAAAGATTAGAATTCATTTCAAAATATATGATATTAATTGAGATATTGACGATTTGTTAAAGTGAGAAAGAAGGTATCCATGGCCACTGGAATCAAGAAGACGCTGCGGGCCAACATCATTCCGCTCATCGCCATCATGACGGCCGTTACTACCGTGCTGACCATGTTCGTGAAGATCCCGACCCCGACCCGTGGCTATCTGAACCTGTCCGACACCATGATCTTCTTCAGCGCCTATGCGTTCGGTCCATGGGTCGGCGGCATCGTCGGCGGTCTCGGTCCGGCGTTGTCCGATCTGATTTCCGGATATCCGCAATGGGCCATCTTCACGTTCGTCATCGATGGCCTGCAGGCGGTCATCGCAGGGTTGATCATCAGGGAGTTCAAGCCATTCAACATCATCGCCGGTTCCTTGGTGGCCGGAGTGTGGAAGGTGTTCGGCTACTTCATCGCAGGGGGCATCCTGTCCGGCTTCGGTCCGGCGCTTGGGGAGATTTTGGGAAACTCCTTCCAGATGGTGGTTGGCCTGATTGTGGGACTGGCGCTGTTTTCCGCCGTTCGCAAAGCGTATCCGCCGTTGGCGCGAATGGGCAATCTCGGCATCAAGACCAGTGAGTGATACATTATTCTGAGAAAGATGTCAGACCCGTGGGATTCACCGTTGAATGGGGAGCCCACGGGTTTTGCTTGTCGGAATCTGAACGAAGCGTGTCAATAGGAGCATGGGGTGAGTGGCATGATCACGGTTCGCGACCTAGGGTGGAAGTATGCGCCGCTAACGGACGGGGGTAAGGCCGTCGAGAGTCTGAGGCATATCGACTTCGATGTTCCGTCCGGCTCGTTCGTAGGCGTCATCGGCCCGACGGGAGCCGGAAAATCCACGTTGTGCATGGCGTTGGCCGGCATCATCCCCAATCTTGCCGATGGCACGATGAGCGGCACCGTCGTGGTCAACGGCATGAACACCGCCCGATACTCGGTCTCGCAGCTTTCCCAACATGTCGGATACGTGCAGCAGGATCCGGAATCCCAACTGTTCTGCGCCTCCGTAGAGGATGAGATCGCCTTCCCCTTGGAAAACCGAGGCATTGACCCCGAAACCATGGACCGTCGCATCGATGACATGCTTGAACTGGTCGGCATGACCGGTTACCGCAAGCGCGTGCCTACCAGCCTGTCGGGCGGGCAGATGCAGCGTGTGGCCATCGCCGCGGCTCTGGCGGCCGAACCCGACGTGCTGATTCTCGATGAACCGACCGCCGCGCTCGATCCGGAGGGCAAGCAGGAGGTGTTCGACGCGCTCGAACGCATTCGCCGAACCCGTCAGCTGACCGTGGTCATGGCCGAACAGGATACCGAACATATCGCACGCTGGGCCGATCAAGTGCTGTTTCTGGTCAATGGCGAGCTCGTGCGCAACGGCGACGCGCGCATGTTCACCCGTGAACGTGCCATGCTTGAATCCGCAGGCGTCGAAGTGGCGGCCGACCCATTGCCGAGAATCGTTGCGATGCCGGAAGCGGCCGCCGGCGAACCCGTCATCGCCATGGAGCATGTGACGCATCGTTATACGGAAGGAGGCAACGCTTCCGCAGCGCTTGACGACGTGAGCGTCCGCATCATGCCCGGCTCCTTCGTCGGGCTCATCGGCCGAAACGGTTCCGGCAAGACCACGTTGGCCAAGCATCTCAACGGTCTGCTCAAACCTGACCGCGGCACCATCACGGTGGATGGGCTTGACGTGGCGAAGCACAGCGTAGGCGAAATGGCGGCACATGTCGGCTTCGTGTTCCAGAATCCCGACCACCAGATCTTCTGCTCCAGCACGCGCGAAGAGATCTCGTTCGGTCCTACGGCACTCGGATTGGACGGTGGAACCGTATTCAGGCGGGTGGATGAGATGATGACGCTGTTCGACCTGCACCGCTATGAGGAGGTGTCGCCGGCCACGCTTGGCTACGGTGAACGACGCGCGGTGGCATTGGCTTCCGTACTGGCCATGCGCACGCCGATTCTGGTGTTGGACGAGCCAACGGCAGGCCTCGATCACAGGCTTTCGCAGCGTTTCCTTGGCGCAATCAAACGGTTGAACGAGCAGGGCACCACCATAGTGATGATTAGCCACGATATGCGTGCCGTCTACCGATACTGCTCCCATGTGCTGCAGTTGCAGGATGGCCATGTCGTGCAGTTCGGTCCGATAGACAAAACCGGATCGGCGCAGCATCCGCAAGCCGACCAGCACGAACGGCATGAACCGATCACGAATACGCATGGACTCAGAAAGATCTCCAAACATCACAACAAGACAGGGAGGAAGCGCTGATGGACGCCGATCTGTATGTTCCCGGCGACGGTTGGCTGCATCGTGCCGACCCGCGCGTGAAATTCCTCATATCCGTAGCCATGCTGGTACTGTGCCTGGTCTGGCGCAACTGGATGTTCATCGCCGCGATTCTCGTCATCGAGCACATCATGCTCGTCACCGACCATGTGCCTGCGGAACGTATCGCCTGGGTGTGGAAGATCCTTGCCCTAATCATCGTGCTCATCGTTGTGCTATGGCCGATTTTCGACACTTCCGGCACACATGTGCTGTGGCGCTGGGGGTGGTTGAGGCTCACCCAGGAGAACCTGCTCATGGCCGCGGTGATGGGCCTGCGCATCCCGGCACTCGGCTTCGCCTGCTTCATCACGCTGTTCACCACCGACCAGCCCAAATTCATCCGTGGGCTTGTCTCATTGGGAGTGCCGTACAAGGCGGGCCTCACCCTTGCCACCGCGCTACGGTACATTCCGGTGTTTTTCTCCATCTTCCAGTCGGTCTCGGCCGCACAGCGCGCCCGAGGGCTCGATCTCAGCGGCAAGGTCACCGCGACCGGCAGGAAACGCAATGCGGTCGTACGCATCGTCGACCGCTTCACATCATATCTGCCGATCATCATCGCAGTACTCATCCGTGCCTACAAGATGAGCCAAAGCGTGGGCTGGGCCATGGAATCGCGCGGTCTCAACCTTACGGGAGTCAGGCGCACCTATCGTGTAAAACTGCATATGCGTGCGCAGGATTGGGTAATGTTGCTCCTCACCGTGGCTGCGATCGTATGCAGTGTATGGTTAATGATATGGCTCTAATGGGGGTATGCGATGATGCAGGAAATCAACCGTATGGCAATCAGCGCCCGTGATCTCAAAGTGGTTTCGGCCCTGCAATGCAACGGACGCATGACCATGCAGGCGCTCGCCGACAAGGTGGGCATTTCCGTGTACGCGGCCACGGAAAGCTACCGGCGTTTGACCGAATCGAATATCATGACCATCGTTCCGGTGGCTAACCCGTTAAGTTTGGCCAACTATTGCCAGATATTGGTGGGGTTGCGCGTCAACGGTCATCGCGATGAGGCATTGGCCGCACTGAAATCGTTGCCGCAGGTCACCTACGTGGTCTGTGCGCTGGGCGATGCCGACATCATCGCCGAGGCGGTGGTGTATTCGGCCGAAGGCATGGACCGCTTCCTGAAGCATGAGCTACGTTCCCTGCCGGGGTTGACGCGCATCCAGGTATTCTCCTGCGGACGACTGGTGCTTGACGACCATAATGTCAGTGTGGTCAACCGTCTTCTGGCGGCGCAGGGGGAGCACGGTTTCATGACGAAACGCGAGGCGAGCGTCGGCACCGATATACCGGTGCATCGTCTGGATGCACGCTTCGTGCACACCTTCAATCAGTTGCAGAAGGATGGCAGGGCCAGCTATGCGGCGTTGGGGGAGAGCCTCGGCGTGACGCATACCGCCATTCGCGGGCGTATCAAGAAACTGGAGGATTCCGGGGTGATGCGCATCATGGCCACCGTCAGTCCCATGCGACTCGGCGGATTCCGCCAGGCGTTCCTCGGCATCGGCATCAAGCCCCCGTATCGTCTCGATGCCGAACAGCTGCTCGACATCGACGAGGTCACCTACGCGATGAGCGGAGTCGGACTGAACGGAGCCGACTATCTTATCGAGATCATCGCCGATGACGATGAGGATCTGTGGCGTGTGGTCGACGAATCCATCCGTTCCCTGCCGGGCGTCGAGCAGACCTGGTGGGCATCCACGGTCAGTGTGGAGAAGGAATCCTACTGGTTGGAGCCGCCGCGGGAGGGCGTGTTGCTGGATGACTGACCGTACCCCTTAGAGGTCATCATACTCAAGGATGAGATGAAAACTCAGACCGGCGCATGATGTCGGGAAACGTCATCGTTCCCTACCTTTGGAGATATGTCCGAGGAAAGGAACAATGACATGGATATCAGGGACGTACTGCAAACCAACGATACGGCCATCGAGGCCGTGGACCTCGTCAAGGATTACGGCCGTGGCGAAAACGTCGTGCATGCGCTGCGCGACGTGAACGTACGTTTCGAGCGTGGCAGGTTCACCGCGATCATGGGGCCGTCCGGCTCCGGCAAATCCACGTTGATGCATACGCTGGCGGGGTTGGATTCGGCCACCGGCGGCCACATCGTGTTCGATGGTGACGATCTGACGCGATTGAACGACAATCAGCTCACCCTGTTGCGTCGTCATAAGATCGGATTCATCTTCCAAAGCTTCAACCTGCTGCCGATGTTCACCGCGGAACAGAACATCCTCATGCCGCTTACCTTGGCCGGTGAGAAGCCGGACCGGCAATGGCTGGCCCTGCTGGTCGAGACGCTCGGATTGAAGGAACGTCTGCATCACCGGCCGAACGAATTGTCGGGTGGCCAGCAGCAGCGCGTTGCCATCGCGCGCGCCCTGATCACCAAGCCGCAGCTGGTGTTCGCCGATGAGCCGACCGGCAATCTCGACTCCATATCCAGTGCTGAGGTATTGAGCTTCCTGAAACGTTCCGTCAACGAGCTCGGACAGACCATCATCATGGTTACGCATGACCCCGTTGCGGCCTCCTATGCCGACCGCGCCATCGTGTTCGCGGATGGTCGCATCGTGGCCGATGCCGACGATCCGACCGCCGACCAGATGAGTGATCTGCTGATGAAGGAACGAGAGCTCTCCACGCGGAACGCGTCCAATGCACGTCACGCCGGCTGACCGGCGCATTACAACGGTTCAAGAATCTGAAGAAGGAACGACGGCAACCATGTGGTCCATCACAATAAAACTCATGCGCAAGACCAGACGCATGCTCATCCCGGCCGGCATCGCCATCATGATCGGCACGGCGTTCATCGCCAGCACTTTCCTGTTCGGCAACGCCATGAATGATTCGCTTTCCCGCCAGGCGACCTCCATGTTCGGCAAGGCGAACTATGCGATCAGCCCCTCCACCGATGGGTTGAGTGAGCAAGCACTGAATGACGTGTATTCTACGACCGTCGGTGACTTCCACCTCGACCGGATGAACGGCATCGAAGGCGTCAACGGCGTGCGGGTCGCCTTGGAAAGCGGCGTAACCGTCTCCAAAGCAGGCAACAATGTCAGCGGCGAGGCCATCTCCACCGCACGGAACGGCAAACTGCTGCCGGTCGACATCACCGAAGGCAGCCGGCCCATCGACAGCAACGAAGTCGCGTTGCCGAGCAACATCATCAAACAGCTGGGCGTGAACATCGGCGATACCGTGACACTGACCTCGCGTTACGCCACCGACGACGAGGGCGGCAAGGCCCAGGCCGAGAACGTGCGGGTGGTCGGCATCACCTCCGATCCCAATGGCGTCTACTCATATTATGGAGGCGCGATCGTGGCTTCCGACAACCTCATCGCACGGATGCAGGGAGTGAGCGACTTCAATTCCGCAGTAGCCACCATGGTCTACCTCGACCTCGCCAAGGACGGCAATACGGTATCCGCGAAAACCATCCACGAGGTGAACGGGCTTCTGCCGAAGCATTTCAGTCTCATGTCGCGTCAGGAAGTCAGCAATGCCTACATAAAGAGCATCGGTGTGGGCGAAACCAGCATCGTCACCATCTTCCTGCTGTGCTTCGGCGTGCTGGCCATGCTCGTGGCGGCACTCGTCATCGCCAACACCTTCCAGGTACTCGTGGCCCAACGTCGCCGTACGCTTGCCCTGTTACGCACCATCGGCGCGAAGAAAGGGCAGCTGTATGCCTCCGTGCTGCTTGAATCCTGCCTGCTCGGCTTGATCGCATCCATGTTGGGCGTGGTGTTCGGGTGTGCGCTTATGGGAATCGTGTGCGCCAGCGGCGTCATGAAGCAGACCATGTATCTGATCTTCTCCTGGCAGGTGTTCGTGGTGCCGATCATATTCGGCGCCATCATGACCGTGCTCGCCTCCTTGGGTTCCGCACGTTCCGCGACGTCGGTGACCCCTCTGGAGGCGTTGCGTCCGCTCGAACTGACCGATGATCGTCGCTCCGGTCGTGCGCGCGCCATCTTCGGCATGTTGTTCGTTGTGGTTGGTATCGCGCTTGTGGCGTTCTCGATATGGCAGATGCAGACCACCGGCGATGTCGATATGCTCAGCGGCAATCGGTTCGTCGTGATCCTGCTTGCCGCCATCGCCGGTGCCGGACTTGTGTTTCTGGGACTCGTGCTTACCGCCGTCTTCTGGCTGCCGATATTCATGAAAGGCGTCGGCGCGCTGGTAGCGCTGTCCGGTCCCTCCGCCAAGGTGGCCCATGCCAATATCCAGAAGAATCCGCGTCGCATCGCCGCTACCGGAGCCGCATTGCTCATCGGCGTGACGCTCGTCTCCACCATCGCCACCGGTGCCGCCAGCGCCAAGGAGACCATGAACGATGCGCTCGCCACCCGCTACAGCGTCGATGTCGTGGCCACGGGAAGTGACATCAGCCAGCAGATGGCCAGCGCCGTCAAGGCAGTCAAGGGCGTGACGGACGTCGTATATGCTCCATCCGCCAACGTACAGCTGAAAGGCTCCGATGGCAGTGTCTCCGCCAGTACGCTGCTCATCGGCGTGAAGAACATCGGCGAGTTGCAAAACGTGATTCGAGCGGATCTGGGCGACTCCACCATCGATGCCGGAACCGTGCTCATGCCGCAATACAACGCGCAAAGCGGCAAACGGATGACGTTCCGTCAGGGAACCGCCACCTTTGGCACTGCATGGGATGAGAACGGCGACACGAAACGCACGCTCGAACTCAAGGTCAAACAGGCCGACTACCGGCGCATCTCCAGCGGGTACGGTGCCGTGGGATTCGTGGATGGGAGCCATTTCACGAACGGCGATCTCGATACGAACTCGCACACATTGCTGGTAAAGATCAACGAAACCGGCACTACGCTCAGCGGTGTATTCGACAGCCTCCAATCCGCACTCTCGAAGAGCACCGACGCAACCGTATCCGGTCCGATAGCCGAACGTGTGCAGTGGGGGAAGACGATTGATTCCATGATGATGCTCATGGTGGGTCTGATCGCCGTGGCCGTGCTCATCGCACTGGTCGGCGTGGCCAACACGCTGTCGCTGTCCGTGATCGAACGCACCCGTGAATCCGCCACCCTGCGCGCCATCGGCATGACCCGAGGCCAGCTCAGGCGTTCACTGGGCGTGGAGGCGTTGCTCATCTCACTGGTGTCCGGCGTGGTCGGCGTGATACTCGGCACCCTGTTCGGCTGGCTCGGCTCGTATGTGGTGTTCAGCATGTACGGCACGGTGGCGTTCCCGTTCGAATGGACCGTCAACGGCATCGTGTTGGGTGTGGCCGCCGCTGCCTCGCTGCTTGCCAGCGTGTTTCCGGCGCGACGTGCGGTGAACACCCCGCCGGTCGAAGCGCTTGCAGAGTCCTAGGGTACTCAATGAGCGGTTCTGGCCGTGAAACCGGTCCATAACCACGGAAACCGGCCTGTTTATGACGCAGATATGTCATAAACAGACCGGTTTCCGTGGTTATGAATCGTTTGTCACACCAGATGGTTTTCGTAGGCGAAGACGACCGCCTGTACACGATCGCGGGCGTTGATCTTCGACAGGATATGCGCCACGTGCGTTTTCACCGTCGGCAGGCTGATGAACAACCGGTCGGCGATTTCCTGATTGGACAGACCGTGTGCGATTTCGATGAGGACCTCACGCTCACGATCGGTCAGTTCATCCAGTTCCGGGTCAGTATATGCCGGCCGTGATGGTGCAGTGTCCGCCGACGTGGGGATGGTGAGGGAGTCTTGATCGGTCAGCCCACCTTCCATCATTCTTTCAATCAGTCGTTTCGTTGCGGACGGTGCGATGATCGCATTGCCTTGGAATACGGTGCGAATCGAATTGAGTAACGTTTCCGGTTCGGTGTCCTTGAGCAGGAAACCGGATGCTCCGGCATTGATGGCGGCCATCACGTATTCGTCCAGATCGAACGTCGTCAAAATGATCACACGGGTCCGCCGCGGGCCGGTTTGCGCTCCGGTTGCGGCGAAACGATGTTGCAATGAACTGATCTGGCGTGTCGCTTCGATGCCGTCCATGCCGGGCATGCGCACATCCATCAGCACCACATCGGGATGCAGTGTTTCGGCCAAGGCCACCGCTTCCGCTCCGTCGCGAGCCTGACCGGCGACCATCATGTCGGGCTGCGAGCCGATTACCATGGCGAAACCGGCGCGTACCAGTTCCTGATCGTCGGCGATGATCACGCGAATTCTCTGCTCTTCACTCATGCCTTCCACCTTATCGGCAGCATTGCGCCGTCAGCGTTGGAACATACCCCGAAAAAACCCTGATTTCATCTGTTCGTCCAATGAGGCAGCGGGTTTGAGCCGCATCTCTTCGGACTTGCCGGCATGAGCCTCATCGCTGAATCCGGTCTCGCGCAGTACCCGCAGCAGTTGGCGCATATGGGCCAATGCTTCACGCCCCTGACTTCCGATGGCCGCGAACGCAGACGCGATCGATTCCGCCGAGGGCTCTTCACCGTGTGCCTTGGCTTCATCGAGCATGCGTAATCCGGAGATGGTCTGGTCGATGACGCTGTTAAGCGTGGCGGTGACCTCCGACTGAATGTTCGTGCTGATATGGTCCCGTTCCAGATTCGCCGCAAGAATCTTCTGCTTGTCCTGTTCGGCGATCAATGCCTCCTCCCTTGCCTGCAGGACGAGTGCGTTCGAGCAGCTGGAACGGGTCCATCGAGCCATGGCGATGACGCCTCCGCATGTAGCCAGGACAGCCATGGTGTAGACCAGGCCGGTGAATATCGCCCCGGATGCGAGCCATGTGGTCCGTCTCGGCTCGTATGTGATGATGCCTTGTATCAGGAAAACCGATATGCTCGGGTAGTCAAGCAGCGACAGCATGACCTTCACGCCGACCAAGAGAGCATTGATGATGGAGACGAGTCCGGTCCAACGCCACGCTCTTTCCCTTCCGTACAGTACCGCCGCATGCAATGCGCTCATCGAGGCCACGATATTGGCAAGATCGATGGGTTCGAAAACGATCAGTTGCAACGTGGAGAGTATGGCTATGATCAGCGCGCAGCTTTCCGGGAATCTCCTTCGCATGCATAACGGCAGCAGTTCCATGACGATCAGCATGCGAAATGGTAGCTGCTCCGGGCCCATGCCGTAGGAGAACAGGCTGATCGACGCCGAGCCGAACGTCATGATGAGCAGCGCCGTGACGATGGTGTCCACCAAGACGTAATGCCGTTGCGTCCATTGCGAAAGCCGCTCCACCCAATTGAACCGACGTCCGGAGATATCGATGGCCTGGGCGATCGGCTTGGACCGCAGACTGGCTCGTATCGTCTGCATCGTCGGCAAGGTCGGCAACTTCGGCGAGAGGATCGTTCTCGTCTCGCCGAAGTTGCCGTATTCAGACAACCGCATGGCCGGAGCGTCGGCCGGCAGCCCGTCGATCGCCATCGACGCCGCATGGGCGTCTTTGCATGAGGAGTGCGAGGACATCGCACTGGCATTCGTGGCGAACGGCACCGTCGCGCATACGGCGAACCCGCCTCCTATCCTCGGGCCGAACGTCACCGATCCTCCCACGGCTTCGATGCGTTCGCGCATGCCCGTCAATCCGTAGCCGGGCGCATGCCCGTCCCATCCGGCCGAAGCGCCACGCCCGCTATCCGTGACGGTCACGGTCAATGTGCCGTCATCCCATGATTCCGTGACATGTACGGTCACCTTCGGTCCCGCATATTTGCGGATGTTCGTCAACGATTCCTGCATCACGTGGTAGATGGCCACGCTTGTCCGATCTTCCAGCATGTCGGGACGCGCATCTCCGATGATCTCCCGTGTGATGACGGTGTCGGGTGCCACGGTACGTGCCTGTGCGATCAATGCGTCGATATCGGCGTAGTCGGCATGGGGAGATCCGCCGAATACGCCAAGAAGTCTGGTCATGTCATGCAGCGCATGCTCGGATTCATGTCTGATCGTCTCCATGGTGGAACGTGCCACGACGGGATCGTTCGCGCCGGCGTACCGGCCACCGTCGGACTGCACGATGATGATCGACAACGTATGCGCCACCACGTCATGCATGTCCCGCGCGATGCGTGCACGCTCCGCCAGCGCCGCGATATTGCGCTCCTCGACCTCGCGCGCGGCAATCGCGTCATTGCGTTCCTGCATCATCCGTACCGTCATCAGACGGGCACGCTGCCAGTAGGCGATGATGATCGTCGACGCCAAGCACAGCGCGATGGCGACGAACATCATGACCATGTACTGCAGTATCGTATCGGTGCAGTCGTTCGACAATCCCCGACCGGAATAGACGGTGTTGCAGGAGGAGAGACCATTCAGCACCGTTGCGTCGACGGCGGAGAACTGTCCGGTGCCCACGGCCAGGATCGGACCGACCGTCATCGCCCAGCCCATGATGATTGAGGCCAGGCCATCGACGGCGAATGCCAGCACGATGAACACCTTCGAATTATGCGGGTTGCCGTACAGAATCACCGAATACAGCATGAACGTCGCAAAAAAATCGGTGATCAGCATGCATGGGCCGAACAATAGATGCAGCAGCACCAGTACCACGAATGCCAAGGCACTGATCTGAGGCCATCGCCGGCGCGTGATGAGCGGAACGAGCAACGCGATCGACCAGACCATCTGCACCTGCGCCGGATAGTTATACAGCAGTCCGGGATTGAACTCGATGTTGTTGCCAAGGCCAAACATGAATAGGGCGAGCAATGCGGTGATGATGCTGTCTGCGACGATCACATGGCCGCGAATCCACGAAAACAGGCGCTGCAGTCTAGTCATAGTGGGTCAAGCGTAACGCGCGGCTGGCCATTACGGTATCATGCGCAGGTATGAGACGGGCCTGCCGTGTATGGTGGAAGATCCAGCGACCCTTTCCGGCGAAAGGCAAGGGTGACGGCGACGTCGACGGGAGGAAATGAATGCAATCGAACCCACATGCCGTCCTTGTCGACGATGCGCCCGCCGTTCCGTTCGCTGCAGAAGGGATATCAGGAAAGGTGGATGCACGATGACGCTGCTGACCGAGTATTACGTGCCCGGATTGCATGTTGAGGACCATTCGATCAAAGTGCCGTTGGACTGGTCGGGTCATGAACCCGGCCACGGTTTCGATGGCCCGTCAATCAGTCTGTTCTACCGCGTCGTCACCGCTCCCGAACATGTACATGATGAGCTTCCGTTACTGATTTTCCTGCAAGGCGGCCCCGGCGGGTGCGGGCCACGTCCGCTCAACCCGCAGTCCGACGGCTGGATCGAGGAAGCCATCAGGCATTTCCGGGTGGTGCTGCCCGACCAACGCGGCACCGGGCGCTCATCCCGCATCGATACGCACATCATGAAGACCATGGATGGCGAAACGGGAGCCGCATTCCTGAAGCATTTCCTCGCCGATTCGATCATTCGTGATTTCGAACACCTGCGCCGTACCGAATTCGGCGGCGCACGTTGGGCCACGCTGGGGCAGAGCTATGGCGGATTCCTGACGTTGACCTACCTGTCGCTGTTCCCGAAGGGTGTGATCGCCAGCTTTACCACCGGTGGCATTCCGCACGTACCCGCCGATGCCACCGACGTGTACCGCCACACCTTCCCACGTATGGCATCGAAAACGAAGCGGTTCTACGAGCGTTACCCAGTGGATGTGGAACGCGTCGCCGCGCTCGCCGACATTCTGGATTCACGGAAGGTCGTTTTGCCCAATGGCGATCCGCTGACCGTAGAACGTCTGCAATGCCTTGGCGCCGACTTCGGCATGAAGCCCAGTTTCGAGCGTGTGCATTGGATGCTTGATCAGGCATTCCTGGACGGTGACGGTTCCGTATCCGCCGGATCCGAAGTGTCGGATGAATTTCTGCATGGCGTCATGAACGCCACGTCATCCCGCCCTCTGTATTGGCCGTTGCAGGAGTTCATCTATGCCAACGGCGAGCTCGATGAGCCGATTCGATGGGCGGCGCAGCGCGTGCGTGACGAGCATCCGGAATTCAACACGGATGTGCGTCCGTTGAACTTCACCGGCGAATGCATGTTTCCGTGGATGTTCGAACGGGAGAATGCGCTTCGACCGTTCAAGCCGGCCATGGACGTGCTCATGGAGGACACGCATTTCGGGATGATCTATGATGCCGACCAGCTGGCCCGTAACGAGGTGCCGCTGCAGGCCGCCGTCTACTATGACGATATGTACGTCGATTCCGGACTGCAGCTGGACACGTTGTCTCGCGTGGCCCGTTCACATTACTGGACTACTAATGAATTCGAACATGACGGTGTGCATGGCTCCGTGGTGTTCGAGCACATCTTCAACGAGGCCCTGAACCGCGGTGACCTGCAGGAACTGTTCTAGACGAAGGAAAGAAGCAATGACCAATCCAACCATCGGATTCATCGGATACGGCAATATGGCCCAAGCCATCGCTTCGGGCATGGTCGACGCCGGCGTGGTGAACGGCGGTGACATCGTGGCCTGCGCCGCACATTATGACAAGCTCGAAAGGACTACTGCCAAGCTGGGTGCGCGGCCGTTGCACACCGCAGCGGAAGTGGCCGAAGCCGCCGACGTGATCGTCATCGCAATCAAACCGTACCAAATCGAAAGCGTCATCGGGCCGATAGCGAAGGAGCTGGCCGAACCGGGCAAGATCGTCGTGTCCATTGCGGCCGGCTGGAATCTGAACAAATTCCGTGAACTGTTCGGAACCGACTTCGTCGATGCGCACGTCCAATGCACCATTCCGAATACGCCGATGGCCGTCGGCAAGGGCGTGCTCGTCACCGAAATCGCCAATACGCTCACCGAAGCGCAGACCGAGACCTTCGAACGGCTATTCGCGCCGATCAGTCTGATCGAGCGCGTCGACAGCGCGCATATGGGCATCGCCATGTGCATTGCCGGCTGCGCTCCGGCCTTCACCGACATGTACATCGAAGCGCTCGGTGACGCCGGTGTGAAATATGGCCTGCTGCGCGCCACCGCATACCGGTTGGCCGCCAAGATGGTCGAAGGCGTCGGTGCGCTTTACCTGGCCAGTGAAACCCATCCGGGGGCCATGAAGGATGCCGTTTGCTCGCCGGGCGGCACCACCATCAAGGGTGTGGCGTCCCTCGAGGAAAGCGCCTTCAGAGGGGCGGTCATCAAGGCCGTCGACGCCATCGAAGCCTAGAGCTAAGCTAGGGAACCATGTCTCTTACTATCGGAATCGTCGGACTGCCGAATGTCGGCAAGTCCACCATGTTCAATGCATTGACCCGCAACAACGTGCTGGCCGAGAACTATCCGTTCGCCACCATCGAGCCGAACACCGGCATCGTGCCGTTGCCGGACGATCGTCTGCCGATCCTGGCCAAGCTCGTGCACACCGAGAAGATCGTGCCGGCCACCGTCACCTTCGTCGATATCGCAGGCATCGTCAAGGGTGCCTCCGAAGGCGAAGGGTTGGGTAACAAGTTCCTTGCCAACATTCGTGAGGCCGATGCGATCTGTGAGGTCGTGCGTGCTTTCGAGGATGATGACATCGTGCACGTCAACGGCAAGGTCGACCCAGCCGATGACATCGACACCATCAACACCGAATTGATCCTCGCCGATTTGCAGACCATCGAAAACGCATTGCCGAAACTCGAGAAGGATCTGCGAGGCAAGAAGATCGACCCGGCCTATATGGCGGCCGTCAAGGAGGCCAAGGCCATTCTCGAATCCGGTGAGACCATCGACAAGGCCGCTCGCGAGGGTCGCTTCGACAAGGACTCCGTCTACGATCTGCACCTGATGAGTGCCAAGCCGTTCATCTATGTGTTCAACGTGGACGATTCCGAACTGCAGAACAGGGAATTGCAGGACAAGCTCGCCGCCTCCGTGTCCCCGGCTCCGGCCATCTTCCTCAATGCGCAGTTCGAAGCCGATTTGACCGAGCTGGACGAGGAAGACGCCCGTGAGATGCTCGCCGATGCGGGGTTGGAGGAGTCCGGTCTCGACCAGTTGGCACGCGTGGGCTATGACACTCTCGGCCTGTCTACTTTCCTGACCGCAGGAGAAAAGGAAGTGCGCGCCTGGCAGATTCACAAAGGCTACACTGCACCACAGGCCGCCGGCGTGATTCACACCGATTTCGAAAAAGGCTTCATTAAGGCCGATATCGTTTCCTATGACGATTTCGTGGCTGCCGAAGGCTCCATGACGAAGATCAAGGAGGAAGGCAAGCTACGCCAGGAAGGCCGCGACTACGTGATGCAGGACGGCGATATCGTGGAATTCAAGTTCAACGTTAGCAAGCACTGATTCCAGTGCTTCGAAAACGGCGTGATTGCAACGGTTTCAGACCTCGGGACCGTTGGAACCACGCCGTTTTTGAATGCGCGCGGAATGGCGGTTTCCGCCACGTTGCGGGCGGCTGTTGCCAACGCAAGAGTACCTTTAGAGTACCCTTGCGGGGGCATGCGACGATTGCCGTGACGATTTTCTTCTTGCTCATGCGCCGCCTGATTGTCGGAAGTGTTCGTAGGGGCATGAATGCATGGCGTGAGGATGGCTGCGTTGTTGACGATCGGTCATCACAATGTTATATTGTTCTATATCAACTAGAATAATATGGGAAAGAGGGACGGATGTGATTATCACCGTGGATAAGGCCGATGCCCTTCCTCTATATGAGCAACTGCGTCGGCAGATCATTGCCGGCTTGGCACGTGGCGAGCTTGAACCGGGCGATATGCTGCCTTCGGTGCGTCGGCTGGCGAAAGATCTTGGCATCAATCTCCATACGGTGAACAAGGCTTATGCCATGCTGAGAGACGAAGGCCATATCGTGATGCGTCGAGGGTCCGGCGCCATGGTTGCGCCCCGCGACGTCGGTTCCCTGTCGCAGCAGCATGATCGTGAAATGCGCCGCATGCGCGACGATATCTACCGCATCGCCATCGAATACAAGGCCCATGGCGGCTCGCTGGACGAATTCATGGCCGATGTGAAGCATAATGCTTCCGCCGTTTTTCAGGACGAAACCATCGACCGGTCCGGGGGTCATGCCGACAATCAAGAAGCGGAGGAGGGGCTCCGATGACGAATTGGATGATGGTCGCAATAATTGCGTTGGAGGGCGTCAGTGTGGCTCTCGCTCCTTGGGTGGTGCGTCGCACGGTGTGCTTCGGGGTGAGCATACCGGTTTCGGCGCAACGCGACCCTGGGATCAGACGTGCGAAAATCGGATATACCGTTTGTGCCGGATCGGTAAGCGCGATGGCGGTAGCCGCAAGCGTCGCCTGCCTGGTGTTGTGGGGAGCCCTCGGCGGAACCATTGCGGTGACCACAATGTCGTTGCTGTTGATCGTGGTCTCATTCGCGCTGATTGTGAAGTATCGCAAGCGCACCATGCGAATCAAACATGAACGTGGCTGGAAGGCGGCCAAGCTCGAACGCGCCGCGTTCCTTGCCGAAAATGCCGGTCCGGAGCCGCTGGGGCTGCAATGGGAATTGCTGCACCTCGTGCCGGTCAGCATCATGACCGCCTCCGCGTTCATGCTGTATGACAGCATGCCCGACCGTCTGCCTATACACATGAACGCTGCAGGTCAGATCGATGATTGTCTGGATAAATCGTTGTGGGTGGTGCTTGGCATGCCTCTACTGATACAGCTCATCATGGCTGCGACGATGACCGCCGTTCATGCAATGATCATCCATTCGCCGCGGCAAATCGACCCGGAGCGTCCTTCCATTTCCGGCTATGCATATGGACGCTTCTCCCGCGCATGGAGCGTCTACGTGTTGATTGTCGGCTTGACGGCGAATCTCGGATTCGTCGGACTGATTCCCATGTATGCGAACTGGTGGGATATTCGCGCATGGGGATCGGTGATGATGCTGATCGCATTGGCGATCATTGTTGCGGAGTTGGTTCTTGCCGTAGTCTTCGGTCAGTGCGGTTCTCGGACATGGCGATTGGATGGCGAGAACGACGACGGAAACAACATGGCCGATGATGACGACGACGAATGGGTGCTGGGCATGTTCTACTATTCGCCTGAAAATCCGGCCATCGTGGTGCCCAAGCGCATGGGGGTCGGATACACTTTCAACATGGCGCATCCCTTGGTCTGGCTGATATGCGCGGCGTTGGCGCTGTTGCTCATCGTCGGCCTCGCATTGCCCATTATCTCAGGTTGAATCAACGATGGATGTCCTACTGGAATGGCCTGATATGTCATAAGCCGACATGAACGAATTCAAATTCGCCGTGTCCGAAAGGTGATGTGACGCGATGGTGCTTTGCACCGTACTCATACTGTGCTGAGAGCAATAGGGCCCGATTCGAACGGTTGGTTTCGAATCGGGCCTTACAATAAGGGTGGCAAACGGCTATGAAACGAACGTGGGACTTCGGGGTGAATGCATGATGAATGAAGCGAAAGAGAGGCATTCGGGTTCGCGTTGGCTTGCTGTCGTGGCTATCATCGCGGTGCTGGGCGCGGCGGGTACGGTCGGAGCGTACGCCTATCACGCCAAACAGCGGGAGGTGTTGGCGGAATGCCGTCAGTCCGTGGCCGAATTCAGTTCCGCACGCAAGGCGATTCTCGACACTTCCGACAACGGCGGCGAACTGCAGAAGCTTGTCCGTAGCGTGCTCGGAGTCAACGACATCCTTGATGCGTTTGCCGATGCGGCCACCAGTGCGGAAGGTACCGTCGATACCGAGGGATGTTCCGCCAGTGCAACCATCACGCAGCTCAACCTGGTGTCAAAAACGCTGAACAGCGCCACGGAGTCGTTGAAGGACAGTCTTGCGAAGATCCAATCCAAGAACCAATCCTCCATGTCGAACGGTTCAGGTGACGCCTCCGACGATACGAGTTCAGGCGGCGATTCCTCAGCGAACTCCGGCGACAGTGGCAATGCAACCGATGATAAGACCCTGGGTAAAGCCAAGACGCAGCTGCAGGAATCCATCGACAAGGCCCAGAGGTTGCTCAAACGGTTGTCTGACGATTCCAATACGACATTGACGGGCAGGAAACTTCTCAACGCCCTATCGAAAGCCGTGGATGCCGGACAGAAACTCGTCGATGACGGCGGCGTCAAGGATTCCAAGTACTACAAGGCGGCCAAGGTCACCTTGGACGAGGCCATCACCATGGCCGACAACTGGGTTGACGGCCAAGCTTCCAAGGCCGAGTGACGGTCCGCGTGTCGCTTTTCAGCAGGGGCATACAGTGGCACGTGGAATATACGACGGAGAGGGAGAAAGCGTAGGTCGCCATGAGCGAAGTGAGCCACGGCGTAGAAAGCGTGCAGGTTGCGCAACCACAGCAGGAAGGCATTGTCGTATCCAAGCCGGTCGCCCGTGTGATGATGTTGGTCAATGCCATTGTGTGGGGTACCGGCTACACCATGCTTAAGCATGCGCAGGATAATATGCCGACGCAATGGCTGATGTTCTTCCGCATGGGTGCCGCCACATTGCTCATGGCCATGGTGTTCTTTCCACGGTTGCGCAGAATCCGTCTGCGCCGTTACGTCATGCCCGGACTGGTGCTTGCCCTGACCTACTGGATGGGTTTTCTGTTCCAGCTCAAAGGCTTGGAAACCACGTCACCTGGGCGCAACAGCTTCTTCACCGACACGTATTGCGTAATGGTGCCGTTCATCGTCTGGGCATTTACTCGGAGACGTCCCAACTGGCAGCATCTGGTCGCCGCGTTCGTATGCGCGTTCGGCATCGGTCTCGTGTCGCTCAGCGGCGGTGGCGGGGACGAACTCATGCACATGAGTTTCGGTGACACCATGACCATCATCGGCGCGTTCTTCTTCGCCCTGAACTTGGTGCTGGTCGGATTCATGGGCAGGGGTTTCGATGCGATCGCATTGATGCTGATGGAATTCGTCTGGTGCACCGTGCTGTTCGGCGGCGGCGCCGTGCTGTTCGAAGGTGCTCCGTCCGTGGCGTGGGCGCGTTGGGATATCATACTGTGCATCGGGTATCTGGTGGTCGGCTCCACGGTGATCGCCCAGGTGTTCCAGACGATCGCCATACAGAATCTGCCCACTTCCGAAGCTTCCGTGATTCTGAGCACCGAGTGCATTTTCGCCATGCTCGTTTCCGTGCTCTTTGCCGGCGAACGTCTCACCGTTCCGTCGGTATGCGGTTTCGCGCTGATTTTCGGTGCCATTCTGCTCTCGGAAGTTCAGTTGCCGGCTCGACGGCGATAGTTTGTCCGTGGACACCGGAAGACTTGGAATCTCGTGAAAGAGTTTTGCGAGAAGTGGTGGAAGCGTATCGCCACCAAAGAAATGGTCTTCATCGGTATTGTGACGCTGCTTGCGTCGCTCATCGCCTCATGGTTGAAGCAGTTCCCGGGATTCAGCCTGTTCGGTGCGCTGATCATCGCGCTGCTGATCGGCATGATCGTGCAGTTTCCGATTCGTCAATGGTATGTAGGCCGATCCGCCGAACACAAGGCCGGTGTGAAGGATGCCGCCGGAGTGATCTCCAACAAGCTGCTACGGTTGGGCATCATTCTGCTTGGCTTCAAGCTCAACCTGACCGTGCTGTTCACGCAAGGTATCAAATGTCTGCCGATCGCCGCTGCAGTGGTGGCGCTTACCATCGTCGTATGCTATGGCATCGCCCGCAGGCTGGGCGTCGATCCGCAGCTGGCGATTCTTGTGGCGGGCGGCACCGGCATCTGCGGCGCTGCGGCCGTCATGGGTCTGTCCGGCTCCATCAAGGTGCCGCCGGAGCAGGAGGACGACAAGGCGAACAATGAGGTGATGGCCGTGGCCATCATCGCCATCATGGGCACCATTTTCGCATTGCTGGAAATCGCACTCGGCCCGTTGACCGGTCTTACCAAGACGCAGCTGGGCATCACCGCCGGCGCATCCCTGCACGAAATCGCGCACGCCGTCGCCGCGGGTGACGCATTCGGTGCGGTTGACATCGCCACCATCATGAAGCTTTCTCGCGTGCTCATGCTGGTGTTCGCGGCCATCATCATCGCCGTCTGGTGGGACAGGAACCATTCCGAAATGCCGGCCGACGGCAAACGTAAGGTTTCGTTCCCGTGGTTCATGCTTGGCTTCATCGGTGCCTCCGTCATCGGCACTTTCGTGCCGTTCATCGCCACGATCACTCCGCAGCTGGTGGATTTCGCCTATATCGTGCTCGGCATGGCCATGGCCGCGCTCGGCATCAACGTGAACTTCAAGGCCATCGCCAAAAAGGGACGGAAAGCGTTCCTCGCCAGTTTCCTCACTTCGATTCTGCTGATGTGCTTTGCGGCCGGTGTGGCGTTCGTTTTCTTCTAATGCAACGATAGAGCGGCAGCAGATATAGGAAGCATGCGAATGACAGACTGGCGGTCGGGGCTCCGACCGAGGCAAGTGGCACGGCGCCGGCAATCGACCAAGGGATGAGCGGCGCCACCACTACGGCGGTGTCTTCCAGATTGATTGCATGCCGCTGCTCGTCCGGCTCGACTTCACGGCATAGCTGGTCGGTGAGCATGATCGACAACGTTTGATTGCATGCCACACAACTCGTCACGATGGATGTGATGAGCGTGGCGCAGAATCCTCCGACGCGGTTCGCAATGCGTCGGATCATGCGATGTGCGCCGCCCAGCAGGCCTGTTTCTTGAAAAATGCCGGAATATGATGACGAAATGCAGACGATCAACATCACCTTGATCATGGAGATGACGCCGCCGCCGTCGATCAGCGGCGCCACCTGTGCATTCGGACAATGGTAGCCGAGCATCAACGCCCGGCCTACGGAAAGCCAGTCCATATGCTGTACGAATAGGCATATCGGCAAGGCCGTGCAGATGCTGGCACCCATCGTGAGACGCACGTCCACGCGTGCGACCGCCAGAACGATCAGTACCACGGCCGGCAACACGGTCACCCAATGCAGGTTGAACGCCTCGGCGAACAGGCTGGCCACGTCCATCGAGCCGACGGAAGGATGCGTACACAACGCCAGCGCCGCGTAGACGACGCAGGTCAGCGCGAACGGCACCGCGGCTGTACGCAGCATGAGCCGAATATTGTCGAAAATGTTCGTATGCGTCAGTGTCTTGACCAGTTGCGCACTGGTGGAGACAGGAGAGCAACGATCGCCGAAATACACGCCGGAAAGAATTGCACCGCCTAAGAACAGCGGCGAGACCTGCATGGATGTTCCGAGCGTCATGGTGATCACGCCCATGGTCGCGGCCGAGGCGAATGATGAGCCGGTCAAAAGCGACATCAGGCAATTGAGCAGGAATGCCAGCAGGATTACCACATGCGGGCGTATCAGGGTCGTCGTGTTCGCCACGATGAACGGCACGGTACCGGCCGCGCGCCATAACGTGGTCAACAGTCCTATCAGCACGAACGTGACCACCACGATGCTCGCCGCCTTCATGGTGGTGAAGCCCTTGCGAAGCATGGGCTTCCAAGCGTGCCCGGTCAGACGTCCATGAATGAGAAAGACGAGTACGCCGACAGCCAATGCCGGGACTATGGAAATACCGGCTGCGATACATGCGACAAGCGCCGTGCAAAACAGCGCCATGGTGACGATCTCGGCCATGAATCTCCTTTTCCCGGCCTATGGCTGGCGTTGCGCCGGAATCGGGTGTCTGAAGCCCATCCGGCGCATTGGTTTGAACGAAACCTTTGCAAGAGTAACAGGCTTATTACGAAATAATATGATTCGCGTCACAGGTAAAATACTGTGTATGAACTTCCTGAGTATGGACTACTTCATCATGGTCGCCAAGGAACGCAGCTTTACCAAGGCTGCGAAACGACTTGGCATCACGCAACAGACGCTGAGCGCGCATATCGCGAGCCTCGAACGGGAGGTCGGTTGCGACCTCTTCGTCCGCCACGTTCCGCTGGAACTGACCTATGCGGGGGAGACGTTTCTGAGATATGCCACTGATTTCCAGCATGATCACACGATGATGATGCAGGAGTTCGACGATATCGCACACGATGAAACCGGTATCCTGCGTGTTGCCGTCGCACATACCAGGGAGCGCACCATCATGCCGCGCATCATCGCCGCCTACCAGCGCAAAAGGCCCGGCATCATGGTCGACATGATTGAGGGAGCCAATGAGCAACATGCGAGACGTTTGGTCGACGGTGAGGTCGACATCGCCATAGCACATTTCGATCGTGCGCCGGTCGGTGTGGAATTGGTCGACTTCTACAACGAAGAAATGGTATTGATCGTTTCCAACCGGCTGTGGATGAGTGCCGTCGCCGGCGGTTCCGCCTGCGGCATCGGCTCCGACGAGGCGGAACGACGCATTGCGCAAGGGGATTGCCTGCCACTGAAGGATTGTCCGTTCATACTCGGTCAACCTGACGATATCGATGGCCATATCGCAGCCGAGTTGTTCCGGCGTGCAGGGTTCAGACCTCAGGTCAAGGCCCGTTCCGGCAATCTGCAGACCGCGCTCGCATTGACGCAGCTCGGTGTGGGCGCAAGCCTGACGATCCGCCAGTTCCTTGATGAGATGCTTGATGACGAAGCGCGCAGGTCTTTGCGTGTGCTGCCGATCGGCGAGGATGCGCGCTATGCCATCAGCTTCGGTGTGCGCAGGCAAAGCTATCAATGGAGCGCCATCACTGACTTCATACAGGTGGCCCGTGAGATATTGGCATCTTGAGATTGTTCGCCCGCCGAGCTTGCCCGTGACGACACAGGACATGATTTGCTTCAAGTTGACTTGAGGTTGCTAGGCTGAGAGCGACAATATGAAGAATCGAGGACGATTATGACCGAAATCGACATCACCCGACTGGAACGACTGGAACACCGCACCGACGACCCTCAGGCCCCTGAGGTCTTCTTCACGCCAATCATTACGCCGGACAGCCTGATTGCCGTCTACCATGCGTTGGGCGCAACGCCGGAAGGCAAGGTGGCCATTAAGATCCATTCGGGTGAATCCGAGAAATCCAACAATCTCAATCCGTCGCTCGTCAAGGATCTCGTACAGGAGATCGGTGGCACGCTGGTGGAATGCGCCACCGCGTACGACGGCAACCGCGAAACCCCGGAGAAAAGCCTCAATGTGTTCAAGGAGCGTGGCTACGGCGACATCTCCCCGATCCAGATCATGGATATGGGCGGTGAAATCGAGATTCCGGTCGCGAAATACAAGCATATCCCGTACGACATCGTCGGTATGCACGTTGACGATTACGATTCCTTCTTCGTGCTTTCGCATTTCAAAGGGCACCCGATGGGCGGTTTCGGCGGCGCGCTGAAGAATGTGTCCATCGGCATCGCCTCTTCGAATGGCAAACGCTGGATACACTCCGCCGGCAAGGTCAAGGACCGCTGGATCGACACGCCGCAGGATGATTTTCTCGAGTCCATGGCCGAAGCCGACGAGGCCGTGATCAGCCATATGCACGGCAATATGATGTACCTGAACGTAATGAACCGTCTGTCCGTGGATTGCGATTGTTTCGCAACGCCGTCCGAGCCGGATATGCATGATATCGGCGTGCTGTCTTCACTCGACCCGGTGGCGCTTGATCAGGCGTGCGTCGATCTGATTCACGTGGCTCCGGATGGCGCTTCGGTGACCGAACGCATCGCCACGCGGCATGGCGAGCACACGCTTGAGTATGCCGAGGAGCTGGGCATCGGCTCGCGCGCCTACCGTCTGACCGTACTCGAGTAGCCCGTTCGAATGATGCGATCGCGGTGCCTGTAGTGCCGCGAACCGTATGAAGGGAGGCTCATCGATGGAATCCGTCGAAAGCATGAAATCCGCGATTGATCGTGTGGAACGGTTGCTGGCCGAAGGCCGGTGCGCGTTCGTCGCCATTGACGGTCCATGCGCATCCGGCAAAACCGTGTTCGCCGCTAGCCTGCATGAGCGTTTCGGCGGCAATGTGCTGCACATGGACGACTTCTTCCTGCGACCCGAACAACGTACGCCTGAACGTTTCGCAGAGCCTGGCGGCAATGTCGACCGTGAGCGGTTCGAAGCCGAAGTGCTGAAGCCATTGGCGGCGGGAAAGGCGGTACGGTACCGGCCGTGGGATTGCCATACCGGCGATTTTGCGACGTCACGCAGTGTCGAACCGGCCGCACTGACCGTCGTTGAGGGAAGCTACAGCATGCATCCCGCATTGCGCGGCTACTACGATCTGACGATGTGTCTCATCGTCGACCCGAGTGAACGGCTTCGCCGTCTCGAGGCGCGTAATCCTCGCATGCTGCAACGATTCATCGATGAGTGGATCCCACTCGAAAATCGTTATTTCGAATCCACCAATACCCAAGGAAGTGCCGATCTTCTCGTCGACACCGCCCTCTAGAACCATCCTTCCAATCCTCCCTTCGGCGAGGGAGAGCGCCCTACGGGGCAAAAGGAGAGCAAAGGAGAACCAATGTCCACTTCATCCACATCCATCGCATTGCGTCGCGCCGATTTGCCGCGTCTGAGCCTGACCGTCAAGGCCGCTGCCACCGTGCTCGCCATCGTGGCTGCGGTCGCCCTGCCGCAGCTGTTCCACGTCATCGGTGCCGTTTCCGGTCAGGGGACCATGCTTGGCGTCGCGTTCCTGCCGATGCATCTGCCCATCATCTTCGTCGGTCTGATCGCCGGCCCGGCCGTCGGAGCCATCGCCGGTGCGGCGGCTCCGCTGGTCAGCTTCCTGCTGTCCGGCATGCCGATGCTGGCCATGCTGCCGCTGATGATGATCGAATTGTGTGCATACGGTCTGATTGCGGGCCTGCTGCGTTCCGTGAAGTTGCCGAGCCTGGTGAAGGTCGTACTTGCCCAGTTGGCCGGACGAGTGGTACTGACGGTCGCCACCGCAATCGCCGTGTTCGTCTTCGGATCAAGCGATTCCATCGCCGCCACGTGGACCAGCGACCTTGCCGCGGGTCTGCCGGGTCTGGCCCTGCAGTGGGCGCTTATTCCGCTTGCGGCCTACTGGAGCGAGTCTCTTATCAGGCGTTAGCCGCAATCCTTTCTCCGCATTCATCTTGCTCCCTTTGGCAAAGGGCGCTTCCGGGTGAGGCGGAGGGAGGATTGCGCCACGTTCTGAACAACGTATGACCTTTACGAGCCAAGTCACTAGACTTGGCTCTCGTCATCCATGAGGCCGCACATCTAGCGAAATATAGGGAGTGCCATGATTGCCGGAGTGTCCGTCACCACGTTGTTGCTTGTTCTGGTCGCCGGCATCGGAGCCGGATTCGTCGGCTATGCGGTCGGCGCGTCCTCGCTGATCTCCTACCCGGCACTGCTTGCGTTCGGCATTCCGCCCGTGCTATCGAACACGACCAACACCGTCGGCGTGGTCGGCACCGGCATCGGCGGTCTGCTGGCGGCGCGCAAGGAGCTCAACGGACAGCGCACCCGTGTGATCGTCTATGCGCTGATCGGTCTGGTCGGCGGCATTATTGGCGGCCTGTTGCTGCTGGAGCTGCCCGCCGAGGTCTTTGAATTCGCGGTACCTCCACTGATTCTGTTCAGCTCGATGATCATCGCATTGAACCCACGCAAGAAGGCGGCCGCGCGAGACGCCGTAGCGCAAGCGTTGCCCGAATCACAGCAAGGCGAACGTGCCGCACTGATCGCAGGCAAGGCGAGTGGCGGCAAGCTGCATGATCCGTGGTGGCTATGGCTGGGCGTGAGTTTCGTCGGCGTCTATTCCGGCTATTTCGGCGCGGCCGCCGGCACGCTGGCCCTAGCCGTACTTGATTTGGGCAAGATCGGCCCGTTCCATCAGATCAATGCGTTGAAGACCGTGGTGGGTTTCGGTGCGAACATCTCCGCCGCCATCATGTTCATCGTGCGTGGCTCGGTCTATTGGCCGTTCGCCATCATGATGTGCCTCGGCTGCATCATCGGCAGCGCCATCGCGCCACCGGTCACCCGCCATATTCCGGAGAACATCATGCGCGCCGCCGCCGTCCTGACCGGCGTCATCCTGGCTGTCAAGCTCGGCTGGAGCACCTACATTTAGACTCGATGCCTCATCGGGACAAAAAGGCCTTGTCCATGGATTGCCGCCGATTTACATGAACGCAAACTTCGCCAAAAGGCTCAGGTATTGAATGGCAATGCCGCCGAATTGGGAATGGCTGCGAACATGCTTGCCGCGAACATGCTGAAAACCTTTATGCTTGAAGGTGGATTCGATTTGGATGATTGGAAGCGGCATGGCGGTTGTTGACGAGGCGAAACTGCGGTATCTGGACTTCCTCTCGCGCGAGGACAGGGTACGTCATCACCGGTATGTGGAAGAGATGAAACAGTACGACCTGATGCGTTCGGGTGACATCAGCGCCATCTCCGAAAGCACCAGACTGTGGGACTCGGGACTGTACGGCTACCTGTCGGATGATCCGCTCAAGAATGCGAAATACCGGTTCGTCACCACCATCACGCTCGCCACACGGTTCGCCATCGAAGGCGGTATGGATGAGGAGGATGCCTACAACGCCTCCGACCTGTACATCCAAGATCTTGACAACTGCAAGACCCCCGACGATGTGCGCCGGTTGCACACCGACATGATGACGTTCTTCACATGGGCGATGGCGGATATGCAGAAAGCCGAGACGCATTCCAAGGCGGTGAACGAATGCATGGACTACATCCACTACCACCTGCATGAGAAGATCACCGTGTCCATCCTCGCCGAACATGTGCATCTGAACCCTACATACCTATCGGAACTGTTCGTGCGGGAGACGGGAACGTCGCTGTCGCAGTACATCACCGACAAGCGCATGGAAGCGGCCGAGAACATGCTCAAGTATTCGGAATACAGCTTCAATGAGATCGCGCAGATTCTCGCATATCGGTCGCAAAGCCACTTCACGAAGGTATTCAAGAAGCACAGCGGGATGACACCGGGAGAATACCGCAACAAGTATGCGCAGAACGGCATTTGGCCGGAATAGTGAACGTCCGGTGGCCGCAGGGCGAAATTTCTTCGCGAATGGCCAACAATGCGGAGGATTCTTCCCGTAATCCGCTACGGTAGAGATGGTTCAATGACGACGGCTGAAGGTAAGTAAAGGAATAATCGAATATGGGAATGCCTCTTGATCTGTACGTGATTCGCCACGGTGAATCCGAGGCAAACGTCATCATCAGCGCCGGTGAGCAGGGCGACGATTCGCTGTTCACTCAGGATAACGTGACCGTGCCGGACCGCTCGTGGAGACTCACCGCGATCGGCCGCAAACAGGCCGACTGCATCGGCCGATGGTTGGTGGCGCAGCAGCAGCTGTTCGACCGTTATCTGGTCTCTCCGTATGTGCGCACCCGTGAGACCGCGGCGACCATGGCGCTGCCGAAGGCGAAATGGGAAGAGACGCGCGTGCTGCGCGAACGTTCATGGGGTGAGATCAACACCATCACCAAAGACGATTTCAAGAGCAACTACGCACGCAATTGGATGTTCAAGAACACCGATCCGCTGTACTGGAGGCCGCCGGCGGGCGAATCCATCGCCGATGTGGCCGAGAACCGTGTGCATAATCTGCTCACGTCCCTGAATCGCAAGTCGGATGCCGAATCCGTGGTGATGGTCAGCCATGGCGATCTGATGCTGGCGTTGATGCTTACGTTGGAAGACCTGTCCGACGAGGAGTTCATGCATCGTGCGGCATCCGACGAATGGAGGATCACGAACTGCACCTGCTTCCATTATTCCCGTCGTGATCCGGCGACCGGACGCACCTACAAGCGCTTCCGTTGGGAGCAGACCGCGCGGCCGGTGTTCGATGAGGTCGGAGGCCGTTGGGTGGTGAAGGTCGACGAATGGCGTGAGTTCAGGCGTCCGGTATTGTCCAACGGCGATTTGGTGGATGTGGTGCATGCCGTTGACCGCCACCTGTGACACCGTTTGATGCCGAAGCGTTCATTTGCTGAAACGTGCCGTGCGTTCGGAGCCATTACAATGGCGTGTGACGTGCGGCACGTTTTCCGTTATTCCGCCGCGCGAGAGAGTTAAGGAGACAATAGTATGTCCAACTTGTTCACGTGGAAGATCCACGGTGACGGCAAGACGCTGCGCCCAGGCGAAGTGGTCGAGCCCGATGAGCGCCTGACCTGGCCTCGTACCGCGGAAATCGGTGCACAGCACGTGATCGCCATGTTCGGAGCCACCTTCCTGGTGCCGATTCTGACCGGTTTCGATCCGTCGACCACGCTGTTCTTCACGGCGATGTCAACCGCGCTGTTCCTGCTGATCAACAAGAACGTACTGCCAAGCTATCTGGGCTCGTCCTTCGGCTTCATCGCTCCGATCACCGCGGTGACCACCGCGAACAAGGGCATCGCCGTCGCATCCTTCGGCATCATGATCACCGGTCTGTTGCTGGCCCTGGTCGGTGTGCTCGTGCACTTCGCCGGCGCCAGGTGGATCGATATCATCATGCCGCCGGTCGTCAACGGTGCCATCGTGGCCATCATCGGTTTCAATCTGGCTCCGAGCGTGTGGAGCAACTTCCAGAAGGCTCCCGACACCGCGGTGGTGACCCTGCTCGCCGTGTTGCTGGTCGCCGTGCTGTTCAAGGGCTTGCTTGGGCGACTCAACATTCTGATCGGCGTGATCATCGGCTACATATACGCCTGCATCCGCGGTCAGGTCGACTTCTCCGCCATCGGCGAGGCCTCATGGGTCGGCCTGCCGAACTTCCACCTGCCGCAGGTCGACTTCTCCATCCTGCCGATGTTCGTGCCTGTGGTGCTCGTGCTCGTCGCCGAGAACGTCGGCCATGTGAAGTCCGTCTCGCAGATGACCGGCCGTGACTATGACGACCAGATCGGCACCGCCCTGTTCGCCGACGGTCTGGGCACCACCATCGCCGGCTTCGGTGGAGGCTCCGGCACCACCACCTATGGCGAGAACATCGGTGTGATGGCCGCCACCAAGGTGTACTCCACCGCGGCCTACTGGTGCGCCGCCGCTTTCGCGCTCATTCTGAGCCTGTGCCCGAAGTTCGGAGCCGTCATCAACACCATTCCCGCAGGCGTACTCGGCGGCGTGACCACCCTGCTGTACGGCATGATCGGCATGATCGGCATCCGCATCTGGGTCGAGAACAAGGTCAACTTCGACAAGCCGATCAACATCATGGTCGCCGCCATCACGATGATCATCGCCATCGGCCAGTTCGCGTTCGCGGTCAACGGCATTTCGTTCAACGGCATCGCCATCGGCACGATCGTGATTCTCGTCGCCTACCACGGCCTCAAGGCCATAGGCAAGGCCACCGGCACCATCGCCAAGGATGATCCGGATATCCTCTAGAAGATGAATGGTCGACGCTCCCCTCAGGCGAGGGGGAGCGTCGACGCATATATACGTATGTATGTCAATCGTTTTGACCTCAAGTGCGGTTGAAGACCTATGATGATGAGCGTCGGGCAACGCAGACAACACCAGTAGGGGAGTCATCATGAGTACCACAGCAGGTAAGAAAATCGCCATCGTCACCGGTTCCGCACTGGGCCTCGGCTATGAGCTGGCCCGTCAGCTGATTGACAGGGGCTGGTTCGTGGCCGGTATCGACTTCAACGCGCAACGTCAGGCGGAGTTGTCTCAATCCTTCGGCAAAGACGAATACCGTGCCTTCGTGGGTGACGTTTCCGACGAATCCTTCGTGAAGAATTCCATCGCGGCCATCAGGCAAATCGGCCATATCGACCTGCTGATCAACAATGCCGGGCAGCCATCGTTCAAAGTACCGACCGCATATGAGGGCGCCGACGTCGACAAGTGCCTCAAAGGGCTTAAGGGCATGATCCTGTGGAGCGTCGAAACCTTGAAGGCCGACGATGAGCACGATCTCAAAATCGCCAACGTCATGAGCACCGCCGCGACCCGTGGCAACGCCAACGAATCCGTGTATTGCGCTGCCAAGTGGGGCGAGAAAGGCTACACGAACAGTCTCAAGGCGGCCTATAAGGGTTCCAGCGTGAAAATAGTCGGCGTGTATCCGGGCGGCATCGACACCGACTTCTACCGTGACAGCCATGACTATGTGTCCGAGGACAAGCAGCACACCTTTATGAGCCCGGCCGAATTGGCGGAGATCATCCTGTTCAATCTGGTCAATGACGCCAATCTGACCGTTTCCGACATTCTCATCGAACGTAACTACCGCTGAAAGTATCGGGCATGGGCTATTGTTAACAGGTTTGCGCAACGTGCGCAAAAGTTTGACATGAAAGGCCACTGTGCCCGATACCGTTTTTGAAGAAGATGCCCTCGCGGACAATGTGTCCGAATATAGCGAGGAAGAGGAGCGTCCGCTGACCTTCGCCGAGTTGGGCGTTCCTGGCCCGCTCGTACGCGTGCTTGCGGCGGATGACAAGAAGACCGCGTTCCCGATCCAGGCGGATACTCTGCCGGATTCCCTGGCCGGTCGCGATGTGCTTGGCCGTGGCCGTACCGGCTCCGGCAAGACCCTGGCGTTCTCCATTCCGATGGTCGCCCGCCTTGGGGAGGTGGATGCCGACGAATACGAGAACATGAGCCAGTTCCGTCATGAGGTCAAACGCGTGCAGCAAGGCCATGCCGAGGAACGTCGTTCCGAGGATTTCGTGCCGAGACCACGCGGCTTGGTACTCGCCCCCACCCGCGAGCTCGCCAATCAGATCAATGACGTGCTGACGCCGTTGGCGCAGATCTATGGCATGAGCACCACCACGATTTACGGTGGCGTGCGGTATGCCCGCCAGATTCGCGACCTGCAGGCCGGCGCCGATATCGTGGTAGCCTGCCCGGGTCGACTCGAAGACCTGATCCAGCAGCATGCCCTGACCTTGGAGAACGTGCAGGTCGCCGTAATCGATGAGGCGGATGAGATGGCCGACATGGGCTTCCTGCCCCCGGTCAAACGACTGCTCGCCCAAGTGTCGTTCGATGCGCAGATCATGCTGTTCTCCGCCACGCTCGACCATGGTGTGGATGAGGTCGTGAACACGTTCCTGTCCGATCCGAAGGTGCATAGCGTCGATTCCGCCACCGCGGCCGTCGATGAGATGACCCACCATGTGTTCGAGACCACGCAGGCCGAACGTGCCGAGCTGGTACGTACGCTCGCTTCCGGCTCGGGCCGTCGCATCCTGTTCACCCGTACCAAATTCCAGACGCAGAAACTGGCCAAGGACCTGACGAAGCGGGGCATTCCCGCAGCCGAACTGCATGGCAACCTGAGCCAGAACCAGCGTGACCGCAATCTTGCCGCCTTCGAATCCGGCGATGTGAACGTGATGGTCGCCACCGACGTGGCCGCACGAGGCATTGACGTGAGTGGCGTGGAACTCGTGGTACAGGTCGAACCGCCGGAGGATTCGAAGTCCTTCCTGCACCGTTCCGGTCGTACCGCACGAGCCGGCAAATCCGGCGACGTGGTCACCATCGTATTGCCGAACCAGCGCCGTAGGACCCGTCGCCTGCTACATGAGGCGGGGCTTAAGATCAAGCCGATCGAAGTGACGCATGATTCCCCGGAAGTGCTTGAGCTCGTAGGGGAAGTGGCCGAACCGGTATTCGGCTGGACGCTCGAACAGTCCCAGCCGACGGGCAATCCTCGCCGCAAGAGGAGCGGCAGGGATAATGCCGAGCGCGGTGATCGTTTCGGGCGTTCGAACCGTTCCGGCGGGCGCAACAAGGATCGCGGTAAAGACAAGGGCGGCAAACCCTTCAAATCCGAGCGCAGCGATCGCAATGAACGTTCCGAGAGGCACTCCGATACCTACGAGGAGCGTTTCAAGCCGGCGCGGAACCGCGCCGAACGTCGTGCCGAAAAGTTCAGAGGGCGCGACAACCGAGAGGCCCTCGCCCGTGAGGAACGTTGGGAAAATCCTGAAGTCCAGGAAACCCATCGCGACGAACATGAAAGGAAGCGCAACGACAAGCGTCGCGAAAAGTACGCCCGTCTCCATGAGCAGCAGCGCACCGAGGCGGACGAACCGCAGGAATTCGGCCGTCGCGGGTCTTCCGGCAAAAAGGCCAAGCAGTCCCGTAAGCAGTTTGATAAGCGGCAGGGCGCTCCTTCCAAGAAACAGCGCAAAGCCGACGCGCGAGAGCAGCGCCGTTTCGCAGACGACCGTCAAGGCGGCCGCTACGGGCGTGCCGATCGCGATGGATACCATGACGGACAACAAGGCGGCGGAAAGCGCATCCACCGCAAGGAGATTCGCGTGATTCAGGACGAGCGTTCCGGAGACGCGAAACGCCACGATCGCCGTATGGAGGCCAAACGCGGTGAACGTCACGACAAGCATGCCGGCAAGCCGTTCCGCAAGCATGCGAAGATTCGCAAGGCGCCGTTCCGTGCGCGCTGAGCATCAGTGATCAGGTGACTGTCGAGTGGTCGTTCATCGTCCCCTTACGGGGGATGATGAACGACCACTTCGTATATCGGGCGACTCCTTTCCGAATGATCGCCGGATCGCAATGGCCCTTCAGCCGGCAATCGGCTGATACTGGTCCTCGGCGGTGAAGCAGCGCCTATACACCATAAGCATGATGATGCTGTCGGCCAGCAGGGTGAGCGCGGCGATGGCGGCGAGAATCATGAACTGATATTTCGCCGCATCGATCGGATTGCCTCCGGCGATGATCTGTCCGGCCATCATGCCAGGCACCGTTACGATGCCGCTGGACGCCAGCGAAGCAGTGGTCGGCAGCAGTCCCAAGCGAATCGAAGAGACGATTGACGGACGTGCCGCCTCCCAAGCCGTGGCCCCAAGCGCAAGCAATGTGTCCACCTCGTCTCGGCGCTCCCTCATGCTTTCGAAAAAGCGGCTCAGCCCTACGGCCAGGGCGGAAACGGTATTGCCCAACAGCATGCCGGTCAGCGGTACTACGAGTTGCGGCGCATACCATGGCCGAGGGCGAATGATCAGTTCGGTGACCAACGAAATCATGATGAGCATGGTGATCACCAAACTCAGGAATACCGGGCATGCCAAGCCTTTCGGCACGCCTTTGGCACGTGACAGCGTGATCTGCACGGCGGCGATCAGCATGAACGATACGAGCAGCAAGACCAGCCATGGATTGTTCGAGGTGATGACGAACTCCATGATGAAGCCCATCGCGCATAGTTGCAACAGTGCACGGCAGGCCGACCACAGCAACGTTCTGCCGACGCCCATGCGCATGATTTCGGAGATGCCTGCGGCGATGGCCACCATGATCAAAGCCGTGACCAAGCCCCAGATATCGATGGAATAGTAACCGCCGTTCATGCGATTCCACCTCCATTGGAAATTTCGACTCGCGATTCGTTCTCGATCTGCGTCAGCATGCCGTCGGCAAGCCGCATGATGCGCGTCGCACGACCATCGGGCGGACGATGCCGGATACGGATGACGGCCATGCCGTTCAATGCGGCTCGTTCCAGAATCGCCGCCACTTTGTCGGCATTCTCATCATCAAGACCGGCGTCCACCTCGTCGGCAAGCAGTACTTTGGGGTCGGTCAGCAACGTACGCGCAAGACTCACGCGGGCCGCCTGACCTCCTGACAGATCATGCGGTGCGCGGCCAAGATCAATGTCGGCGCAGCCGATGGCATCCAATGTTTCACGGATGCTCACATCCGACAGCAGCTCAACCGGCTTGGCCTTACGACCATTGGCCTGCGTAGCGGACTGCCGGATCGCCAGCGTATACGGCAGACGAATCGCATCGGCCACGCAATCTCCCAACAACACCGGCTTCTGCGGCAGATATGCGATCCGTGCACGCCATTGCTGCGGCGTAAAAGCCGAAGCGGGATGTCCTTGCAGCACAAAGTCGCCGTGCGCCCGCGGATTGAGTCTGGCAAACGCCGTCAGCAGACTGCTTTTGCCCGAACCGGACGGGCCGACCAGATCCACTATCTCACCTGGTGCGATCGCCAACGAGACATCCTTGAAAATCGTGCGTCGCTTGCCGTCTACCACAATCTCACAGGACACATTCGATGCCGAAAACATATGTTGCATAAGGGAACCATACCGCGATTGCCAAGTCGGTGAGCCATGCACAGCGTTTCCTGCCATCCGTCAGGGTATGGAGACATGCATGGCATGGAATCCGCAGGTCCATCCGTCATCCGAGGGTTCGCTGAGCGTGGAATCGATTTTGGACGAAACCCCCATGGATCGGCCGCCGTCCCGTGGACCGACGATGATGCGTCCGATTGGCGTATGCGTTGCAATCATTGGTTTTCCAAAGAAAGCTCTTCATGATGGTGAGGGTAATGAGTGATCAGGATTTTCCCCCGGTCATCGGTGAAAATCAATCTTACGGATGACTCGCGCCCCACGAATATGTACTACAACTACACCATGGAAGCAATATGACGGAAAGCCGTGAGACGACGGTTTGGGCGATGGTGTAGTGAGAGGAATTGCGAATGCGGCAGTGGCTGATGAACGTGAGTTTGTTGCAGGGATGGCTGCCGGCGACGTTGCTTGCGATTACGGCAGCGCTGATGGTGATTCTGCTGATCGGCGCCATTGCGACCATACGTAAGGCGGGCCTCAAGCCGGTACTGATGCCGCTGGTGGTTGCAGCGGTTGCCGGTGCCGTGGGGTTCGTGATCACCTGGCTGCTTTCGGATGTGTTCATGGTATTCGGCGTGGAACTTGGCCCGCACGTGTTCGTGTGGACGAGCGCCGGTTGCGCGACCGTGGGATTCGCCGTCACGCATATGGTTATGCGGAGGCGTGCAAGTCGTGCATTGGCCGTGATCCTCGTGATATTCGCGTTGCTTGCCTCCGCTCTCGGCATCGATCAGGCATATGGCGAATATGCCACGTTAGGTTCGTTGTTCGGTGTGGACTCCTATCATGAAGCCGATCTGACCGGCATGGCCGACCGCAGGAACCTCATCACCATCGCGCAGTGGAGGCAAGGCGTCGCTGACCACACCATCCGCAACGTACCATCCCATGGTGCGGTCGACAAAGTGGATATTCCGGCGACCACATCCGGTTTCAAGGCACGTAAGGCGCTTGTTTATCTGCCTCCTGCGGCATTGGTCCCAACCAAAGCCAAGCCGGCCCTGCCGGTCATCCTGATGCTGAGCGGGCAGCCCGGATGCCCGAATCGTGTATTCAACGCAGGTGGCATTCAGACCATGATGGATGACTATGCCCAGCATCATCAGGGTCTTGCGCCCATCGTCATCGCCGCCGATCAGCTTGGTGCGGATTCGCATAACACCCTGTGCGTGGATTCGCAGGTATACGGTAACGCGTTGACCTATCTGACGCAGGACGTGGTCGATTGGGTGAAAGACAATCTGCCCGCTGCGCAGGATGCCAAGGATTGGGCCATCGCAGGATTCTCCCAAGGAGCCACCTGCTCCATGCAGATCGGACCCAACTATCCGAATCTGTTCGGCACCATCATCCCCACCGGTAGCGAAATCGGACCGAGCAATGGCAGCGAGCAGGAGATGATCGACCGTTTCTTCGATGGCGACCGCGAAGCGTATGAGCGCCAGATCCCGATCAACGCCATTCGCAATCATGCTCCCTCCGATCAGACGCTCATCATGGGCACGGGGGAGAAGGACGTCGAATCGTTGCACAACATCGAAGAGATAGCGCCCGTGGCCCGTAAGGCGGGCATGCACGTCACCGCCGTGGAATCGCTTGGCAACGCGCATGACTGGCATGCGGTGCAGGACACGTTGCGGTACGGGCTTGCCGTATTCGGGTATGACACCGGCATGAGCAGCGTGAAACCGAAGCTTTCCGACTATACGAATCTTCGCCGTATCAAGATTTCCTAAAGAACCGACTCGAAAACGAATGGACACCATGACTGAAACGCAAGCAAAGCAACAGAAGATGAAGCCGCTGTTCGGCTTCCGGGCCCTGCTGGCCGACATCGCGGATTGGATACGCCACCATCTGCTGACCGTCTGCTTCGCATTGTTCATTCTGATGGTCAATGTGATCAGCCGGATCGTCTGCGCCGTCGCGCACTGGCAGTTTCCTCCGCATCTGGCCAAGGTGAGTTTCGAAGCGTTGGCGCACGGCAGATGGTATACGGCACCCATCTCCATGCTGTACATGTCGCATCTGGGGCGTCTGGTCATCGATATTCCGCTGATTCTCATCGCATTCGGCCTGTCCGAATCGGTGATCGGCAAGATCAAGACCATGTGGGTGTCCGTCATCACTACGCTGGGTGGCATCGCACTCGGCATGGGGCTGTGCTCACTGCTCTCCAGCCATAGTCCGCAGTGGCATGCGATTTCCCGTGACGGTGCGATTCTCGGGCCGCTGATCGTGGTGGCAGGTACGCTCATGTGCGCCAGTGCGTTCACTTCCGTGCTGTGGCGCCGCCGCATTCGTGTAATCGGCTACGCCATCGTGCTCATCATGTTCCTCTACCGTGGTGAAGCCAGTGACTACTGTCTGCTTTCCGCGACGTTGCTCGGTCATGTGCTTGGCTATCTCATGGCCTCCGACGGGCGAGGCGACTCCTATCGCAACGGTGCGATCTACGAAATGCGCCGATTGGTCGGCGTCGTCGCCGGCGTGCAGGCCATCGGCTCGCTGGTGGCCGTATCGTCACGCCAATCCTTCGGACTGCTGTCGATGTTCGGCCTGCTGACCGGATCGACCGAGTTCGACACCGGCAGGGTGCTCTACTGCCTGGATGGCACCTCGCGTGTGAACTGCTTCGCACAGTACCGTATGTTGCGCTTCTCCATGCCGGGCAATTGGCTGGTTTCCATCATGCCGACGCTGATGCTGTTGCTCATCGCCTGGGGGCTATATTGTGGCCGTCGCTTGGCGGCGGTGCTGAGCGTCGTCTTCAATGCGTGCACGATCGTGTTGGCGTTCCTGTTCTATCTGGTCATTCCGATGTCATATGCGACCGATGACCATACCATGACCGCGCTGGTCCGACATGGTGCGTTGCATGCGATGTTTTCCACAATGGCGTTGCCGCTGATTTTCGCAATCGTCGTGATTGCATTCCGCCAATGCTTTACGATCCGTACCAAGAGCGAAACGATTCTGCGCGATGTCGCGATCGTGCTTTCCGCTTTCATCCTGCTGGGACTGCTCTACGTCGGCTACGGGCTGAGCGTTCCCACCGACTTCAACGAAACGCCGCAGTTGCTCGAATTGATTGCCGATTATGTGCAGCGTCTGCTGCCGATCGGTCTGCTCAGCGGGGTGGAACCGGCCTTCATTCCGGTCGGTTGGCTGTCCCAAGCCATCTATCAATGCGTCGGCCCGGTATTCTGGATCGTGGCACTGTATTGTGCGTGGGATTGTCTGCGTGACCGTTCCATGGTCAACGATGCATCCCGGCACCGTGTGGACGAAATCATTCCGCTTGGAGGCGAATCCATGTCGTTCATGGCTACTTGGAGCGGCAACGACTACTGGTTCTCCGCAACCGGGCGCTCGGCCATCGCCTATCGCGTCTCCTACGGCATCGCGTTGACCGTGACCGGTCCATTCGGCGATCCAAGCGAATACCGCGACGACTTGCACGCTTTCGCACGATTCTGCGCCCAGCATTCCTGGACGCCCGTGTTCTACAGCATCCATGCGGCCCAGCGTGACGAGCTGTTGTCGGCCGGATGGGACTCGCTTGATGTCGGTACCGAAATGATCGTCGATCCGAACGCATGGCAGACACGTGGCAAGAAATGGCAGGATGTACGCACCGCCATCAACAAGGCCAAAAGGGACGGCATCACCGATGTGCTCACCACCTTCCGCGAGGCACCGTTCTCCGTGCAGACGCAGATCCGTGAGATATCCGCGCAGTGGGCAGGCGAAAAGGCGTTGCCGGAGATGGGATTCACCTTGGGTGGCCTTGACGAACTGGTCGACTCCCGTGTGCAGCTGCTCTATGCGGTCGACGAAAGCGGCAAGGTACTCGGTGTGACCAGCTGGTTGCCGACCTACCGCGACGGCAAGGTAATCGGCTGGACGCTTGACTTCATGCGGCACCGCACCGACAGCGTCAACGGCATCATGGAATTCCTCATCGCACGCATGGCCGAACGTCTGCGCGACGAAGGCGACGTGGAATTCATGAGCCTATCCGCGGCCCCACTGGCCGGTATGGGCGACGATCCGGACAGGGCCGAGGAAAGCGCCGTGCTACGTCATGCCCTGCAGATGGTCGCCGACATCATGGAACCCGCGTACGGCTTCCACTCGCTGTTCCGATTCAAGCTCAAGTTCCACCCCGAAGAAGCCAAGGTGTACATCTGCTATCCGGACGCAGCCAAGCTGCCGCAGATCTCGCTGGCCGTGGCGCAGGCCTACGTTCCTTCGCTCACACCGGCCGAGGCGATGCGCTTCGTCAAGACCATCATGCCCCACGACTGATTCGTTGTGCCGGGTTGTTCCGAACGCGAATCCCAAGGTTCCCGCGATTCGAATGCGTTATAGTGAGTGCGCAAACACCAAGTAACGCAATTGCCAGAAATGGAACCGAGGTCATCGTGAAGAAGCTGATGCTGGTTTCGGCATTCAATCCGGTCAGTCGACTGCTGCCTCGCGTGGAGCCGGAACTCAAGGCGAAAACGGTGGCGTTCATCCCTACCGCCAGCAAGGGGAGCCTGTACTCGCCGATCATGGGTCTTGCCAAACATGCCCTACGGCGTATGGATGTGAGCATATACAGCCTTGACATAGCCAGTGCCTCATACGGGCTCATCCATGATGTGATCGAAGCCAGCGACATCATCTACGTGGGTGGAGGCAATTCCTTTCTCCTGCTACAGGAAATGCGCCGTTCTGGGGCCGATACGATCATCACCGAGGCCGTGACGAACGGCAAACCGTATATCGGCGAATCCGCGGGAGCGGTGGTGGCCGGTCCCGATATCGGGTACATCCGCGATATGGACGATGCGAAGGCAGCGCCTTTGCTGCATGATTCACGGGGTCTTGGACTGGTGGATTTCCGAGTGGTTCCGCATTGCCACGGACCGTTCCTCGGCCGCAAGGCCGCCAAAATCGCCCGTCGATACGCCGATGCGTCCGACCTGCGCACCATCACCAACCGTCAGGCCGTCGTGGTGCATGGCAGCAAGGACATCACCGTCAGCAGGTGATCAGGCGCGATAACCTCCATGAGATGACGGACGGTCGCTGGGGTTGCTTGGGTCTAGACTGAAAGACGGCTCATAAAGTACTACTTATTTTTTGACGGAGGACCAGCATGTCAGCTGAAGCAAACGTCGGTGTGGTCGGCCTTGCCGCAATGGGCGGCAGTCTCGCACGCAATCTCGCACACCACGGCAACAAGGTCGCCGTGTTCAACCGCTCCTACGGCCGTACCGAAAAGCTCATGAACGAGCACGGCACCGAAGGCGAGTTCTATCCGGCGAAAACCCTCGAGGAGTTCGTTGACAGCCTTGTCAAGCCACGCACCGCCATCATCATGGTCAAGGCAGGCGAGCCGACCGACGCCATGATCAACGCGCTCGCCGATCTTATGGAACCGGGCGACATCATCGTCGACGCCGGCAACGCGTACTTCCCGGATACCATTCGCCGTGAAAAGGAAATCAGCGCCCGCGGACTGCACTTCGTCGGATGCGGCGTTTCCGGAGGCGAGGAAGGCGCCCTGCTCGGCCCTTCCATGATGCCGGGCGGCTCCGAAGAATCCTGGAAGACGCTCAAGCCGATCTTCGAGTCCATCGCGGCCAAGGCCGAAGGTGAGCCGTGCGTGACCCACATTGGTCTGAACGGTGCCGGCCACTTCGTCAAGATGGTGCACAATGGCATCGAATACTCCGACATGCAGCTCATCGCCGAAAGCTACGACCTCATGCGTCGCGGCCTCGGCATGACCCCTGCCGAAATCGGCGACGTGTTCGAAGAGTGGAACAAGACCGAACTGGACTCCTACCTGATCGAAATCACCGCCGAGGTGCTGCACCAGGTCGACAAGAAGACCGGCAAGCCGTTGGTCGATCTGATCGTGGATCACGCCGGCATGAAGGGCACCGGCACTTGGACCGTGCAGACCGCACTGTCTTTGGCCGTGCCGGTCACCGGTATCGCCGAGGCCGTGTTCGCACGAGGCCTGTCCTCCGAAGCCGACCTGCGCGAAGAGGCCCAGAAGCAGGGCTTCGCCGGTCCGAACGGTGAGCTGGACCTGAATGACGAGGAGAAGAAGGCCTTCATCGAAGATATCCGCCAGGCCCTCTACGCCTCCAAGATCGTTGCCTACGCGCAGGGTTTCAACGAGATCACCACCGCCGCCAAGGAATACGATTGGGATATCGATCTGGCCGCTGTGGCGCGCATCTGGCGTGGTGGCTGCATCATCCGTGCGAAGTTCCTCAACCGCATCTCCGAAGCGTTCGAATCCGGTGAGGCCAATGTGTCGCTGTTGTTCGCACCGTACTTCAAGAACGCCATCGAAGCCGCCGAATGCTCCTGGCGCAACGTGGTGGCCGAAGCCGCACGCAACGGCCTGCCGACCCCGGCATTCGCATCGTCGCTCTCGTACTTCGACGGCCTGCGTTCCAAGCGTCTGCCTGCCGCTCTGATCCAGGGCCAGCGTGATTACTTCGGTGCTCACACCTACCAGCGTGTGGACCAGTCGGGTGCATTCCACACCCTGTGGGCCACCGAGGAACGCAACGAGATCGAAGCCTGATTTCGACTGGTATGAAAGAAGTCCCGCAGACCACCGTGGTCTGCGGGACTTCTTTCATACCAAGCCATCAATCCCTGTTCGGAGCTTCCTTTGCGGCTCTTTACAGCTTGGAAGCGGCATCTTCATCGATGAGCCAAAGCAGCTCCTCACCATCGGCGTAGGAGCTCGGCGCATGCGGATTGTTGCGCCGAGCGAAGGCGGCCCGTACCGCATCGGCTTTGCGCTCCTCGGAAGTGAACACCCACGTGTGCTTCGAATGGGCGATCATCGGCACAGTCAGTGTCACGCGTAGTGGCGGCGGTTTCGGCGAATCACGCACGCCGACCACCAGCACATGCGGGTCATTGATTTCGGCTTCACCATGATCGGGGAACAGGGACGCGAAATGCGCGTCCGGCCCAACGCCGAACATCGCGATATCGAGCGACGGCTTGTCGCCAAGCTGTTCGATGAGCTCTCGCTGATATTCCGCTGCTGCGGCTGCCAGCACGGCGTCGGTCTGTTCCGGAGTGGCGGTGGTGATTTCATCGTCGCTGCGTCCATCGGCCGGCATCTCATGAATGTTCTCGGCCGGCATACGGCCGTCTTCGATGAGCTTGCCGAACCAGGCCTCGCGAGCCTGCTTGGCATTGCGGTCATCGCTGTCGGCGGCCACAAAGCGTTCGTCGCCCCACCACACGTGCACGCGGGACCAGTCCACGGCCTCGGCCAAAGGGCTTTCGCCCATGACTTTCAGCACATAGATGCCGTCGGTGCCGCCGGTCACGGCAATATCGACGCGCTGACGATTCGGCTCGGCCAGCAGATCGGCGATGGTCAGCAACGTACGTGCCGCCACGGCCTGTGCCAGCACTTCGGGATTCGGGTATACGACAGTCTTGCGTTCCGTCATTGAAGGATTCCTTGTTTTTTGGGTTTCGATTCAGTGCGTCGGATTGATGAGGTCCCAGCCCTGTGTCACGACTTCGGCATAGATCTCGTCGGGGTAGAGACGGCCGAGCTCCTCGCTCAGACATTCTTCAATCGTGCGTGCAGGTACGCTGATGGTCTGGGGAGACTGTCCGGGCACGCTCTGCACGGCTACGCCGTCATCGGTGGAAGGGCGTTCCAAACTCAGCACACCGTCGGCGCGGGTCAGATACACGCCTGTCACGGCCTTTGCGCCCGGAACGTCCTCGACGACCACCGGCACGTTCAGACGCAACCGTAGCCAAGCGGCCAGCAAATCCATTGGTAGGAAATCCTTCGGGCCGGTCACTCGCACGCTGCTTACCGGCAGATGCGGCGGCTGATCGAGCATGGAGGCAAGCATGGCGCGCCACACGGTCAGACGCGTCCACGACATATCCACGTTCTTCGACGACCAGTTGCGGCGCAGATCATCCATCGTGCGCATCGGATTCGATGAGTTCATCGCATCGGTAATGCGGCTGCGGGCCATCGAACCCAGCAGATCCTTCGACAGGTTCGCCGGAGCTTCGTTTGGCCACCAGGCCACGACCGGCGCATCCGGCACCAACAACGGAATCACCAACGTATCCGGATGATGCACCAGGCCACCGCGTGGCCGCAATACGATGATCTCACCTGCGCCGGCATCGGAACCGAATCGCACTTCGGCGTCGAGGAAGGTGTGATGCCCTCCATCGGCATGCTCTTCGGTTTCCACCTTGCGTGAGCTCGGTGCGATGGCGATTACGCGGCATGGATGTTCGCGGCTGGCGCTGTTCGCCACTTCGAGATCATGCTCCAGCGACGCCTCGTTCGTGGAGATCAGCAGCGTGAGCACTCGACCCAGGGCGGCTTCGCCGCGCTCCTCGTGCAGTTCATCGATTTTCGCCGAAATCTCACGGGTCTCGGTGTCTTGCATGATGATGATCATGGCATCCTCCAACGGTGTCCGTCGCGGGCAAGCATCTCAACGGCCTCTTCCGGGCCCCACGTGCCGGAGCGATATGGTTGCGGCTGGCCGAGTGTGGACCAGAATTCCTCGATCGGATCGAGGATTTGCCAGCTCAGTTCCACCTCGCGTGTGGTCGGAAACAGCGGCGGATCGCCCAGCAGCACGTCGAGAATCAGACGTTCATAAGCTTCCGGTGAGGATTCGGTGAACGAGCGGCCATAACCGAAGTCCATCGACACATCGCGTACCTCCATGGAGGTGCCGCCAGGAACCTTCGAGCCGAAACGCATGGTCACGCCCTCGTCGGGCTGCACGCGGATCACAATCGCGTTCTTGCCAAGCTCCTTGGTGGCCGTCGATTCGAACGGCAGATGCGGGGCACGTTTGAACACCACGGCGATTTCCGTGACGCGCTTGCCCAGTCGTTTGCCGGTACGCAGATAGAACGGTACGCCGGCCCAACGGCGAGTATCGACGTCCAATCGGATCGCCGCATACGTTTCGGTGGTGGACGCCGGATCGATGCCCTTTTCGTCCAGATAGCCGACCACTTCGTGCGATCCCTGCCATCCAGCCGCATATTGGCCGCGAGCCGTATGCGCGGCCAGATCCTTCGGCAGGCGCACGGCGGAAAGCACCTTCGTCTTTTCGGCCGTCAGGTCGGCGGCGGAGAAGGAGACCGGCTCCTCCATGGCGGTCAACGCCATAAGCTGCAGCAGGTGGTTCTGGATGATGTCACGTGCTGCGCCGATGCCATCGTAATAGCCGGCGCGACCGGCCACGCCGATGTCTTCGGCATGCGTGATCTGCACGTGATCGACGTAGTTGTTGTTCCAGATCGGCTCGTACATGGCGTTTGCGAAGCGCAGCGCCAGCATGTTCTGTACGGTTTCCTTGCCAAGGTAGTGGTCGATGCGGAATACGCTCGACGGGTCGAACACCTCGGAGACCACACGGTCAAGTTCCTTGGCGCTGGCCAGATTATGACCGAATGGCTTTTCGATGATCACACGACGCCAGGCGCCTTCCGAAGACTTCGCCAGGCCGCAGTCGGCCAGCTGGCGGGAGACCTGTGGAAATGCGCGTGGCGGCACCGACATGTAGAAGGCGTGGTTGCCTCGGGTACCGCGGTCGCGGTCAAGTTCGGCCACGGTGTCGGAAAGACGCTCGAACGCCTTCGGATCGTCGAACGTGCCCTGTACGAAGCGGATGCCGTCAGCCAGCTGCTTCCAAGTCGATTCCTTGAACGGCGTGCGGCAATGTGCCTCGACGTTTTCCTTGACGAACTCCTTGAAATGGTCCTCGGTCCAGTCGCGGCGCGCAAAGCCGGTCAGGCCGAAGCTCGGCGGCAACAAGCCGCGGTTGGCCAAGTCGTAGATTGCCGGAAGCAGTTTGTTACGTGACAGGTCGCCGGTTACGCCGAAGATCACGATGCTGCACGGTCCGGCGATGCGCGGAAGTCTCAGATCGCGCGGATCGCGCAAAGGATTTGTCCACGTGCCGGAGGTGTCAAGCACGGATGAAACGGTTTCAGTCATGCAATTCATAGTAACGCGTGGATCCTCTCCATGTCATGACAATTCCAACAGTCAAGGTTTTGTGCCTTGTGGCTTTCCGCAAATCATCGGCGATTCGCGGAAAGCCGTTCCGAAATTCACAGCGAATAACGCAGCCAGACCGCGCCGTTGTCATAGGGAGTGACGGATTCGAGTTTCAGGGCGACGGGCCTGCGGTTCATCGGCAGTCCATCGAAGGTGGCGGACATGCCTTTGCGGCCATCGATGCCGGGGCCGATCAGGATGCTCACCTCGTCGAGCAGTCCGGCGTCGAGAAATCCGCCGTTGATGGTGCCTCCGCCGACTACGGCCATGCGTTCCACGCCGAATTCCTCGTTGAGAATCTCGCTGGCGCGTGCCAGGTCGATGCGGTCGCGTCCCGTGGCGATCCACGAGATGTTGCGTGAATCCAGGAATGCCAGATAGTCCTCGGATACCTGCTCGCAGGTCAGGATCACCAGTGGCTTGGCGCTACCGGAATCATCCGACCAACTCAGCGTGCCTCTGGTGTCGGGAATCACGTTGTACCCTTCGGCATCGGTCTTCTTGGAGAAGGCCTCATGGCCGAGCGGCTTGCCGGTGCCGCGGAATTTCCCGGAGGCCATCTCCAGCTGTGCGGTGACGCGTCCGCTTACACGGGTCGGGGCGTTCAGCGCCGCCAGCGTCTCATAGTATTCATGATTGCCTGCCAGTCGCACGGTCATGCCGCAGTCGATGCGGCCATCGATTGACATCATCATGTGGCATACGATGTAAGGTTTGCTCATGGTGTTCTCGTTCCTTTTCCTTGGTATGCCTGGAAGCCTACGACAAAGTGTTTCGCATATCCAATGTCGATGAAACATGTCGATTCATGCAATTCCGTTATTGAATCTGTGTGGTTGAAGGCGTCTGATATCGTCCGGCATGACTCCTGCAATGCCAGCTGGAACACGGGGAACGGGCGTATGCGGAAGAAGAGGCGTTGAAGGGTGGGGTTGCCTAGCCCCTTCGTTTCGGATCGCCACCATTCATGAATGCGGCGAGGCGACGGGTCAGGCAGCGGGGGAGTACTCGTTCGGCGAGGGCGCCGGATTTCGTGAACATGCTGTGGTAGGCAAGTGTTCGACCCCGCAACATCTTGTGGTATGCGTAGGTGGCGAGCTGACGGGCCGTGGCGGGTCTGGTCATGGTGAAGAAGTTACGTCCGCTCATTTTTGCGGCTTTCTCGAAACCGGTTGCGGTCGGACCGGGGCATACGCAGGTCACGGTCACGCCGGTGCCGCGCAGTTCATACGCCACCGCTTCGGACAGCGAACGTACGAACGCCTTTGACGCGAAATACATGGCCATATACGGTCCGGCCATCATGGAGGCGACTGATGAGACGTTGAGAATCCTCCCCGCACCGGCATCGCGCATGTCCCGCCCATATCGGTAGGTGAGTTCGGCCAGTGCGTTCATGTTGAGTTGCATCATCTCATGCTGTCGGCGCCAAGTGCCGTCCAGAAACCCAGTCCATTCACCGAATCCGGCGTTATTGACCAGATGGTCGATGATGAAGCCGTGCGAGGTCGTGTAGTCGTACAGTTTCAGCGGGGCGTCGTTTTCGCTCAGATCGATGGCGAACGTTTCGACGTGCACGCCGTAACGTCGTTCTAGGAGGCTTTTCACCTCGGCGAGTGCGGTTCGATTCCTGGCCGTGATTACCAGATCGTGCCCATCCGCCGCGAACAGTGAGGCCAGCTCTCGCCCGATGCCACTGGATGCTCCTGTAATCAACGTGTATCCCATGCCAGCTCCTTCGTCTAGGCCACCTTGATCGTTGTATCACCACTATAGGTGGCGGATGCTTTCACCATCAAAGCCAAATAACCTTGGATACATACCCCCTAACCTTAGGATGCGTCGAAGAATCCGCCATCTATAAGCCAAATGGGTATCCGTCGATGGTGGGGTTGACCTGCATCTGGATGACCTTGTATGTTGTGAAGCGTGGATAAGTTCAAGACGCATTACGATTCGCCGATTGGCGGCATTACGATGATTGCGGACGGCGAAGTGCTACTGGGACTGTGGTTCGACGGGCATACGGAAGATGCTGACGATGACAATGCGGTATGGACGGACGACCTGCCGATTTTCGGACTCGCCTTTCGTTGGCTGGATGAATATTTCGCAGGGCGTAAGCCGAAAGTGCATGTGCCGATTCGACTGGAGGGTACGCCGTTTCGTGAGGAAATCTGGGCGTTGCTGCGGGAGGTCCCCTATGGCGAGACCGTTTCGTACGGTGAGCTTGCGCACCGGTTGGAATCGAAACGTGCCGACGGCCGCAAGGTTTCGGCGCGGGCTGTCGGCGGTGCGGTGCACCACAACCCGGTTGGCATCATAGTGCCATGCCACCGTGTCATCGGTGCTGACGGCAGTCTTACCGGTTATGCGGGCGGTCTCGATGTCAAAGCCCGGCTTCTCCGGCTTGAAGGTGTGCTGGAAAAGCCGGACTGATGACGAAGGGTCATAGACCGGCTTTGGCAATCCATTCACTGACCGCCTTGGCGGTTTTGTCGGCGTTGTTCTGCGCGTCGGTGCCGCGCACGGCAAGACCGGTCTTCACGATTGCGCCGGTGGCGTCAGCGATGTTGTTTGGGGTCGATCCCAAACCGCTACCTTCGTGCGTGCAGAACGGATGGATGGTCTTGCCCGCCCAATCGCGTCCTTCGAGGAACGTGTATATCGGCATCGGCGCATCGCCCCACCAGATTGGGTAACCGAGGAATATGGTGTCGGCCGATTCCAGGGCATCGGCGTCGCCGTTGAGCGTGATTTGCGGGCGGGCGTTGTCTCGTCGCTCGTCCTGTGCCACGCTGGTGGCCTCGTCATAGCCTTCCGGATAGGGCTCGTTGCGGGTGATCTCGATGAGCGGAGCGTCGGTCTCTTCGGCGATCGCCTCGGCAAGTTTCGCCGTGTTGCCGACTTTCACGTTGCCCACGCCGTAATTCTCGCCGGCGCGGGAAAAATACACCACTACCATGCTGCTTCCTTTCGATGAATTGGTTGCTGTTTGTCTGGATGATTCGGGCTTCGTATCGGGTATCGATCCGCATCCGCCGAGTGCGAGTGCGGTGATGCGCAGACAGGCCGAAAGTGCTTTGCGAGCGTTCATGGTCTTCCGCCGTCTCAACGCCATATGGCTTTCGTGGTCAGGCCAGTGACTGGATCGTGTCGAGATCCCTGAGCACGCGTTTGGGCTGGGCGGAGAGCGGGAAGTTTGCCTCGTCATGCACGCCGTCGAACGAGCCGGCCGCATCCGGCTCCAAGCCTTCGAACAGGGGAGACAGGTCGGCTTGTGCCGGGCCTTGCTCGGCGATAAGCTCCAACGTTTTGTGGTCGGCTTCGTCGCTGCCCAGCGCCGACACCAGTACGCGCGCAATCTGTGCGCGTGCGACTGCGCCGTCTTCGGGACTTGCGTGACGATGCGTGTCACCCTGCAGGAATACGAGTCGTTGCTGGTCGGAATCGTTGTAGTCGAACCAGCCGGGGCGCACGATGGTGTATTCGTTGCCGCTGGTGCGCACCAGACGTTCGGAACGTCGTTTCCAATCGTGCGCCTGATAGTCACGGTTGTATTTCGAATCCATGTAGGTCACGCCGATCGCCGTCATCAGGGCGATGCGCACCTTACGCCCATCCAAGGCGAGCAGGGTGTTGCGCACCGCGCCGTAATCGATCTTTTCGATCATCGAAGGACCGTCGTGCGCACCCATGGTGAATACGATGCCATTGATGCCGTCCAATGCGCTTTTCAGTGATTCGACGCTGGTCAAATCACCTTCGAACATGTCTACACGGGCATCAAAGTGTGCGCGGCTTGTGTCACGCACCAAGGCGCGCACCTGATAGCCCTGGGCCAATCCTTCTGCCACGGCTGGCCGCCCGATGCTGCCGGTTGCACCGACAAATAGAACATGGGTTGGTTTGGTCATTTCAATTCCTCCGATGATGAGCGCTGCGTACTGCTGTCATCGTATGGTCGGAAGGAAGATATAACAAATACAAATCAGCAATAGTAATTAATCGAAAAAATGCATATACTTAATGTGTTGATGCATAGTGGGCGGCGGAACGAGACGATTATGGAAATCAAAATATTGCGCAATTTTATCGCGGTAGTGCAGGAAGAGGGCGTCACCGCCGCCTCCGACGTACTGCGTATCAGCCAGCCGGCGTTGTCTCGGCAGATCAAAGACCTGGAAGAAGAGATGGGTGCCACGCTGTTCGTACGAGGCAATCGTGGGCGTGCGTTGGAGCTGACGCATGAAGGGCAACTGCTGTACCGGCGTGCGCGCGAAATCGTGGAGCTCGCCGACCGCACCAAATCCGAAATCGCTTCTGGCGAGGAGATTGAGGGCGACGTGCATATCGCGGCCGCCCAATCTTCGGTCATGGATGTGCTTGCCAAGGCCGCCGTGCATGTTCGGGAGCTGCATCCCGGCATCCGTGTGCAGCTGCATGATGACTACGGCGAAAACATCGTGGAACGGCTTAATAATGGGTTGGCCGATTTCGGTGTGCTCGTGCAGCCGACCGATATGGGCCGCTATGACCATTTTCCGTTGCCGGGCGGAGATCAGATGGGCGTGCTCATGCGATCGGACGATCCGTTGGTGGCGAAGGATGGGATCCGTGCCGAAGACCTGCAGGGATTGCCGATGATCGTACCGAAGGGCGCGTTGGTCAGGCGTGACCTGTCGGGTTGGTATGGTGCCGATTTAAGGCCTTACCACATCGTCGGCACCATGAATCTGGCCTATAACGCCAGCCGATTCGTGCGTGCCGGATACGGCTATGCCATGAGCCTCGGAGGATTGGTGGACACGGGCGAGGGAAGCGGACTATGTTTCCGTCCGTTTGACCCACCCGTACATGTCGCGCTCCATATGGCGTGGAAGAAGGACCAGCCGCTTACCCCGTCCGCACGGGCCTTCCTTACCTGTGTACGCGAGGTGGTGGCGAAGATGGCCGAAGGCTAGGTGGGTGTTCCGGGACGGAGGAATCCGCCATCCCGGCCGGGGCTACTCCTGCTGCTCGTTCGGATCGAGCATCTTGATGACCTTTGCGGGGGTTCCTACGGCGACCCCATAGTCGGGAACGTCTTTGGTGACGACGGCGCCGGCGCCGACCACCGCGTATTCACCGATGGTCACACCGGGGCAGATGGTTACGTTCATGCCGATCCATGCGTTTTTCTTGATGGTCACCCTGCCATAGGTATACATGGAATGGCGCGCGTTGAAATCATGGTTGATGGTCGCGATGCGAACGCCCGGCGCCACTTGTACTCCGTCGCCGAACTCAATGCCGCCCGAAGCGGACAGGATGGCGGAATGATTGATGAACACGCCTTTGCCAAACGTCACGCGGTTGCCGAAGTCGCAGGTGAACGGCGTCAGGATGCGCACATCGTCGAGCTTGCGGCCGAACAGCTCCTCGAGATGACCGACGTAGCTTGGGTCGTCGGGCAGGGTTGCGTTCGCTTTCGCGCACAGCGTACGGGCGCGCATCATCTCGTCGACCGCCTCTTTGAAGTACGGCTCGCGGTTGTCGGTCGGACCGCCTTGGTCCATCAGTTCGTATACATGGCCTTTGCCGTATTCCATCATGAAGTCCTTCGAATCGTATTTTGCCGATGTTGGTGTGGACCTCATTATGGAACCGAAATCGCAGGCAAACCAATGTGCGTGATGGGCGCGTTGTCATGCGTTTTATGCATGCCAACGCAAATCCATGCCTGACGACCGAGGCGGATGCCGGACGAGAGTCAGTCGACCAGCGCCGCCGGATACTGGGCGACGGCCTGATCGATCTGCGCCTCGGTGGAGGTGGCGACGCCCTGAATCAGGAACGGCTTGAGATACGTGGCATGCACGTGGCGGAACGTCGTTTCGAACGGGGAGAGCAGCTCCTCCATGGTACGTACGTGGCTGCCTTCACGGGTATACGAATCCGCCGGAGAACCGGTGGAGACGGCCACCATGAATTCCTTACCTTCCAGTGCGTGTCCACCGCCATACGCCCAACCGGCCTGCAGCACCGCATCCTCCCATTGTTTGAGCAATGCGGGGGAGCTATACCAATAGAAGGGGAATTGCAGCACGATACGGTCATGCGATTCGATGAGCTTCTGCTCGCGCTCCACATTGATGTGGAAATCCGGATATTCGGCATACTCGTCGATTACGGTTACGTCACCGGTCTCATTGGCGATGTCCATGAGCTTGCGATTGACCTGCGACTTTTCCAGATGCGGATGGAACACCAGTACCAGCGTCTTCATCGATACTCCTTAGCTTTGCGGGTCCACAGTGGTGGATTCATATATGAGCATAGTAGGGTGGCCGCCCTTATTAAACCCGTCATAAGCAGCGTCGATAGTCGATGGGCGTTTGTGCGACGATGGTGCCATTAGTGTGATTCTCGAAGGATTCGTCGGGCGCGATGATGAAGGAGGAGATGCCGGTGCGGCAGGGGGAAGGCGTGAAGACCAGGGCCTTGCGGGCCGCCGTGCCCAAGGTGCTGCCGATTTGCATTAGCTTCTTTTTCCTTGCCATGTCGTATGGCCTGCTGATGGGCACCCGGGGTTTCTCGTTCCTGTGGCCCATGTGCATGAGTGCGTTCATCTTTACGGGCTCCATGGAATTCGTTACCGTGAACCTGCTGGTCTCCGCCTTCAATCCCCTCGCCACACTGATGCTTGCGGTGATGATGGGCACCCGTCATGTGTTTTACGGCATCTCCATGCTTGACAGATTCAAGAGCATGGGGCTGAAGAAGCCGTACCTTATCTACGCCATGTGCGATGAAACCTTCGCCGTCAACAATAGCGTACGGATTCCCGGCAATGTGGATCGCGGCTGGTTCTATTTCTTCGTCTCGCTGCTCAACCAGGCCTCCTGGGTGCTCGGAGCCACCGTCGGCGGCATCGTCGGCGGACGGCTGACCTTCGATACCTCCGGATTGGATTTCGTGATGACCTCGTTGTTCGTGGTCATCTTCGTGGACCAGTGGATGAATTCGAAGCGCAGGAGTCATATGGCCGCTTTGACCGGCATCGTCGTGCCGGTCATCTGCCTGGCGCTGTTCGGAGCCGACGATTTCATGATTCCCTCGTTGCTCGCCATGCTGGTGATGTTTCTCATGGTCCGGCCGTATCTTGGCGATTTGAAAACCGACGGGGGATTCGACGAACGGGAGAATCGCGCGAGATGATCATGACTACCTGGCAGGGCGTCGTAACTGTGCTGATGGCGGTGCTCGGCACCGTCGTCACTCGATTCCTGCCGTTCCTGCTGTTCCCTGAATCCAAACAACCGCCACGTGTCATTGAGTATCTTGGCAAAGTGTTGCCGTATGCCATGACCGGCCTGCTTGTCGTCTATTCGTTGAAGGGAGTACAGCCGCTTTCCGGCAGCCACGGCATTCCCGAGGCGATCGCCATCATCGTGATCGTGTTGCTGCACCTATGGAAGAGGAACATGCTGCTGTCGATTGCGGGCGGCACCATCGTCTACATGCTGCTCATCCAACTGACATTCGTCGCGTAGATGCGAGCATGATGTGGTGTGGCGCTGTCATCATCGAACGAGTGTGGCGACAGGGCGGTCCGTAACAATTGCGGGCCATCCCGTCCATAGCCCCCTGGCATGTCCCATATCGTGAGAAGTAACTCAGAAATACATTTCTCTCGCTTACGCTGTTGCCTTAGCCACAAGCAAGAAGGGTTCGATTACTCGAATCCGGCTAAACCCAACAGTTAATTGAGAGAGAACGATAATGACTAGTGCAGCAAGCACTGCCGGCGCCCAGGTCCCTGCGCCCGGCAAGCTGGAGTTCAAGGATGACTATACGCCGGAAGAGGCGCAACGCGTCATTCGCAATTCGAAAGGCCTACCGGTCGGCGTGAAGCCGAAGATGGTATGGACTTGGCCGAAGGCCCTGCTGTGGGCCGCCATTTCCATTGTGTGCGCCATTGGCTGGGCCATTCTGGCCGTGTCCCGTGGCGAGCAGATCAGCGCCATCTGGTTCGTGGTCGTGGCCATCTGCTCCTATGCCATCGCATACCGTTTCTATGCGTATTACATTCAGATTAGAATCATGCGCACCGATGACGCGAACGCCACCCCGGCCGAGCGTGTGCATGATGGCGCCAACTTCGAACGCGCCGATCGCCGCGTACTTTTCGGACAGCACTTCGCCGGCATTTCCGGCGCGGGCCCGCTCGTCGGCCCGATTCTGGCCGCTCAGATGGGTTATCTGCCGTCCGTGCTGTGGATCATTCTCGGCGTGATCTTCGCCGGTGCCGTGCAGGACATGCTCATGCTGTGGATTTCCGCCAAGCGCCGCGGCCGTTCCTTCGGCCAGATGGCCGCCGACGAGATGGGCAAGTTCGGTGGCATGGTGCTGTCGATCTTCCTGGTCGTCATGACCGCCATCGCCATGGCGTTCCTCGCCCTTGTGGCCATCAAGGCCATGGCCGCCTCGCCGTGGGCCGTGTTCTCCATCGGCATGACCATCCCGATCGCACTGATCATGGGTTGCTACCAGCGCTTCCTGCGTCCGGGCCGCGTCATCGAAACCACTGTCCTCGGCTTCGTGCTGCTCGTGCTTGACATCGTGGCCGGTGGCTGGATCGCCGATTCCCCGGTGCTTGCTCCGATCTTCACCCTGTCCGCCAAGGAACTGGTCATCGCTCTGGTGATCTACTCCTTCTGCGCGGCCGCTCTGCCGCACTGGTTGCTTGTCACTCCGCGAGACTATCTGTCCACCTTGATGAAGATCGGCACCTTGGTGCTGCTCGTCATCGGCATCATCATCGCCAATCCGTCAGTCAAGGTGCCGGGTCTGACCGAGCTCGCCTCCACGTCGACCGGGCCGACCTTCTCCGGCAACCTGTTCCCGTTCCTATTCATCACCATCGCCTGCGGTGCCCTTTCCGGCTTCCACGGCGCAGTGAGCTCCGGCCTGACCCCGAAGGCCCTGGAGAAGGAGAACCAGATCCGCATGATCGGCTACGGCTCCATGCTGGTCGAATCCTTCACCGCCGTCATCGCACTGATTGCGGCCATCACCATTTCCCAGGGCGTGTACTTCTCCACCAACATGTCCGCAGCCCAGATCTCCGCCGCTTCCGGTGTGACCATCACTTCCACCTCCACCGCCGACGAGCAGGCCGATGCCGCCGTCAAGGCAGTGGGTTCGATGAAGGTCTCCGACATCGAAGGCAACCAGATGAAGGTCACCTGGGATTCCGAGGACTCCAACGGCGACGTCAAGACCTATGAAGGCGCCGAGGCCCTGAAGCAGGCCGCTTCCGATATCGGTGAGAAGTCCATCGTGTCCCGTACCGGTGGCGCCACCACCTTCGCCATGGGCATGGCCTCCTTCCTGAAGTCCTATCTCGGTGGACAGAACTCCATGGCCTTCTGGTACCACTTCGCCATCATGTTCGAAGCGCTGTTCATTCTCACCACCGTCGACAACGGCACCCGCGTCGCCCGCTATCAGATCGGCGAGATGCTTGCCAACGCCAAGAGGCTCAAGAAGTTCGGCGATCCGACTTGGCGTCCGGGCAACATCATCACTACGCTGATCGCCACTGCGTTGTGGGGCACCATGCTGTACATGGGCGTTTCCGACGCCAACGGCGGCATCAATGCCATGGTTCCGATCTTCGGCATCTCCAACCAGCTACTTGCCGCCGCCTGCTTCATGTTGGTGACGGTATGCGTGGTCAAGATGGGCCGCGCCAAGTACGCATGGATTCCGGTCGTGCCGCTGGTGTGGGACGTGGCCGTGACCTTCACCGCCGACTTCCAGAAGATCTTCGATTCCAAGATCGGCTATTTCGCCGCGGCCAAGACCTGGCAGACCAAGATCGACTCCGGAGAGCTGACTGGCGAGGCATTGGCCAATGCCAAGGCATCGCTGTCCAACGCCTATCTCGACGGCGTTCTGTCCGTGTTCTTCTTCATCATGATGGCCACTTTCCTGATTTGCGGCGTCGTGGTAATCGTGAAGACCCTCAAGGCGGGTAAGTTCGGTGTGGAAACCACGTCCGAGGATCCGTTCGTCGAATCCGAATGGTTCGCTCCGTCCAGCCTGATCGCCACATCTCTCGAGAAGAAAGTCGCCCGCGAGTATGCGGCCAAGTCCTATGAGCTGGCCCACGAAAGCAAGGCGGCCGCCTGATGTCGCGACGGTTGGTGGCGACGCTGTCCAAGGCGTGGCGTGGCGTGGTCTGGTACATGCGGGAGATCAGCGGCGAAGCAAGATACGATCATTATCTTGAGCACTTCGCCGCCGAACATCCCGATGAACGGCCATTGAGCGAGAAGGAGTTCCTGCTCGCCCGCGAAGCCTATGACAGGGAGCATCCCAACACCAGCTGCTGTTGCTGACAAGGCATGATGAGCGTCCCCGTTTCCCGATTTGGGAACGGGGACGCTTCCATATGGTGGACGATTGCATGCGGATACACACTGAATTCGGTGCAACGAGATTGATGGCAACCGTCGTTTCATCATGAATCATTCGGGCTCTGACACGCGTTCCTTGCCTGTCTGTAGGCTGGAAACATGTCTTTCTTCGATATGTTTGGCCCCCTGTTCGATCCTTCGGAAGGTGCGAACCGTTCCGACAGGCAACGTTCCTCGAATGATGATCCGATCATCCTCAATGTCGAGACCGATGGCGACACCACTTCGCGGTCCGGTTCGAGCGTGCCTCCGAAAGGTCCTTCCCGTCCGCGTATTGCCCGGCGTCCCAACCGCCCCCGAAAAGGAGCATCGCGCGGCAACAAGATTCTCATCGGCATAGTTCTGGCCTTGGCCATCGTCGTCGGCCTGTTTTTCGCATTGGCGCAGTTCATCACCGATGTCATGTGGTACGACCAACTTGGTTTCCAAAGTGTGATATGGACGCAGCTGGGCACCAGGATCGGTCTGTGGATCGCCTATGCGCTGTTGCTTGCCGGTGTCAGCTTCATATCCGCAACCTTGGCGATTCGGGCGCGTCCGGACGCAGCCGATGGCTCCACCATCCGTGTCAAGGGCGACACCATCGAAATAGGCAAGGGCGTGAGTTCCAGAAACGCCCGTCGCGTGGCCGTGGTCGTCTCGCTGATCGTAGGCCTGATCTTCGGTGCACAGTTCAACTCGAACTGGTCCGAAATCCTGCTCATGTTCAATGCGCAGAGCTTTGGTACCACCGATCCGCAATTCGGACTTGACAACGGCTTCTACGTGTTCGTGCTGCCTGGACTGCGTCTGATCATGTCGGCCGTATCGCTGTTGTTGCTCGCCGGCATCATTTTCTCCGTCATCACGCATGTGCTCATGGGCGGCATCCGCATCACCATGCCGGTCAACGGCCGTGGTCTGTTTAACATCACCAAGCGTGCCCGCCGTCAGATCGGCATCTGGCTGATGCTCAACATGTTCGCTTGGGCCGCCAACCAGGTGGTCGGCGTGTTCTCCACCCTCACGACGGAGGGTAGTCGCATTACCGGCGCGACCTACACCACGGTGAACGCCACCATTCCGGTCACCTTCGTCATGGCCGCCATCACCGTCATCCTCGGTGTGGTGTTGGGCATATGGATTATGAAATCCCATGCTCTGGAAGGCCAGGCTCCTATCGCTGTGCGTGCCTCCGAAGCGTTGAAGGCGTGGAAGGTGCCGACCGTGGCCATCGCATCCGCCGTTGTCGTCAGCCTGGTGCTCACCGTCGCATGGCCCATGCTGTTGCAGCGTTTCCGTGTCAATCCGAACGCGCAGGAGATGGAATCCACCTACATCCAGCGCAACATCGACGCCACTCGCGCCGCTTACGGCCTGAACAAAGTGAAGACCGAGCAATATAAGGCCACCACTGAAGGCGAGGCCGGCGCGTTGGCCGATTCCGCCGAATCCACCGCGCAGATCCGACTGCTTGACCCGCAGATCGTCTCGCCGACCTTCAAGCAGCTGCAGCAGTCCAAGCAGTACTACACCTTTGCCGACACGCTGTCGGTCGACAAATATGAGGTGGACGGTGTGAGCCAAGACACCGTCATCGCGGCCCGCGAACTTGATCTTGACGGCCTTGACAACCGTAATTGGGTGAATGACCATACCGTATACACGCACGGTTATGGCGTGGTCGCCGCCTATGGCAACAAGGTGACCAGCGATGGCCAGCCGAAGTTCTTCGAATCCGGCATCCCCACCCAAGGCAAACTGACGGATTCCGAACAATACGAGCCACGCATCTATTTCTCCCCGAACGCCTCCGAATACTCCATCGTGGGCGCTCCTGATGGCACCAAATCCTGGGAATTCGACTACCCGACAGGCTCTGAAGGTGCCACCAACACCTTCAAGGGCGATGGTGGTCCGAAGATCGGCAACATCTTCTCCCGTCTGCTGTATGCGATTCGTTTCGGTTCCGATCAGATTCTCTTCTCCGATCGTGTGAACGCCAATTCGCAGATTCTCTACGATCGTTCCCCGAAGGAACGCGTGGCCAAGGTCGCTCCGTACCTGACCCTTGACGGCCGCGTGTATCCTGCCGTGGTCGACGGGCGTGTGAAGTGGATCGTCGACGGCTACACCACCTCCGATGCCTACCCATACTCGCAGATGACCGATTTGGGAGATGCGACCAAGGACTCCACCACGGAGACCTCGTCCACCGTCACGGGTTTGAATTCGCAGAACGCCAACTATATCCGTAATTCGGTGAAGGCCACCGTCGACGCCTATGACGGTTCGGTGGATCTGTATGTGTGGGACGAATCCGATCCGGTCATCAAGGCATGGGAACAGATCTTCCCCGGCCAGTACCATCAGCTTTCCGAAATCTCCGGCGATCTGATGAGTCACCTGCGTTATCCGGAAAGTCTGTTCAAGGTACAGCGTGAGCTGCTCGCCAAGTATCATGTGTCTTCCGCGAACCAGTTCTTCTCCGGCGAGGACTTCTGGCAGACCCCGGTCGATCCGACCGAATCGCAGCAGGCCCAGCAGCGTGACATTCTGCAGCCGCCGTATTACCTGACCTTGCAGACCGGCGGATCCAACGAGCCGGTGTTCTCGCTCACCTCATCGTATATTCCGGCAGGTTCCTCGACACGAGAGATCCTGACCGGCTTCCTGTCGGTCGATTCCGATGCGGGCAATGAGAAGGGCAAAATCGGTTCGAACTATGGCACCATCCGATTGCAGGAGTTGCCGAAGGACTCCAATGTGCCCGGTCCGGGACAGGCACAGAACAACTTCAACGCCTCGGCAGACGTATCCAAGGAATTGAACCTGCTCGAATCCGGTTCCACCAACGTTCAGCGAGGCAATCTCCTCACCTTGCCGCTTGGCGGTGGTCTAGTGTACGTCCAGCCGGTGTACGTGAAATCCTCCGGTTCCACGAGCTTCCCGCTCCTGAAGAAGGTGCTTGTGGCCTTCGGCGATCAGGTCGGGTTCGCCAACACCTTGGACGAGGCGCTTGATCAGGTGTTCGGCGGCAATTCCGGAGCATCCGCCGGTGACGCCGAGAACGTCGAAGGCGGTACTTCGTCCGGTAAGACGGATGGCAAAACCGACTCCAGCGGCCAGCAGGGTGATACCTCGCAAGGCGGATCCACGGATTCGAGCACCGGAAATGACACGAGCGGTACGGCAAGCGGCGATTTGAAGAACGCGCTGAACGATGCCGCCCAAGCCATGAAGGATTCCGACGCCGCCATGAAGAAGGGTGACTGGAGCGCCTACGGTGAGGCGCAGAAGAAGTTGCAGGAAGCCTTGAACAAGGCCATCGAACTCGAGCAGTAGCTTCCCTGTGCGTCTTTTCGGAGAGGAGTCGTGTCCGCGAGTGTGGATGCGGCTCCTCTTTCGTTATTCGGGAACGCTATGGTAGGCAACCATGACCGAATATACCTATCGAATCGCCGGTGAGCACGACCTCAGGGCCATCACCGACATCTATAATGCCGCCGTCATCGCCGGCGGTTCCTCAGCCGACCTTTCACCGCGCACCCTTGAACAACGCAAGGTCTGGGTCGAATCGCACCAAGATCCATATGCGGTGTTCGTCGTCGAAGCGGCGGATGACGACGGTAACCCACAGACGGTCGGTTTCGGTGCGTTGTCCGTGTTCTATGACCGTGCCGGCTACGACGGCGTCACCGATCTGGCCTACTACGTCGATCCTGCATGGCAGGGCAAGGGCGTGGGTACCTACACCCTGACGAAGCTGCTTGAGGAATGCCGCAAGCGTAATATGCGCAAGGCCTGCGGCATCATCTTCGCCGACAATGCCGGCTCCATCGCGCTGATGAGACGTTTCGGCTTCACCCAATTCGGCCTGATGCCGGCGGCCGCCACCGATTCCACCGGCACCATGCGTGACATGAGTTACTGGTATCTCGACCTGTAAGTACAATTTTCCCGGTCAACGACAGAGGAAACAGTAGAACGGGAACGTAGGAAAGAACGATGGCATCTGATTTCTGGCTGATTGCAGGATTGGGCAATCCGGGCTCCAAGTACGAAGGAACGCGCCACAACATGGGATTCATGACCGCCGACCTGCTGGCGGAACGCTGGTCGGTCAATTTCTCCGATCACAAGGGGCTGGCCATGCTCGGCAAAGGCGTAATGAACCTGTCGGGCCGCAATGTGAAGTTCTTTCTGGCCAAACCGCTGACCTACATGAACGATTCCGGCAATGCGGTGGCTTCCATCAGCTCGTACTACCAGATTGAACCAAATCATATCGTGGTAGTCCATGACGACATGGACCTTGATTTCGGCCGCATCAAGGTCAAGTCCGGAGGCTCCGCCGGCGGACACAACGGCATCAAGTCCATTGATCGTTCGCTTGGCACACCGAAATACGCCCGTGTGCGTATGGGCGTCGGCCATGCCCAACGCGGTGCGCACGCCCACGACAATACGGTGAACTGGGTGTTGGGCGGATTCGGGCCGGACCAACGCAAGCAGTTGCCTGAATTCCTTGCCGATGGCGCCGATGCGGCCGAGACCATCATCTTCGACAGTCTCGCCAAGGCTCAGGAGCAGTTCAATGGCCGCTGAGCTGTCCGGCATCCTTGACGTACTGGAAACGGATGACGATTTCCGTGCGCTGATTTCCGGTGAGGTCGAGGAACCGGAATCCGACATCGATCCCAGCATCACCGTAGGCGTTCCCGAAGGTCTACGGCCGGCTCTGGCGGCCGGTGCCGCCGGCAGCAGGCCGGTCGTGCTCGTTGTCGCTTCCGGGAGGGAGGCGGAGGAGACGGTCGAGGCGATTCGTTCCTGGTACGGTGGCGACCCGCAGGATGTGGCCCAGTTGGAGGCTTGGGAAACGTTGCCTCATGAACGTCTGTCTCCCCGTGCCGATACGGTGGCCAGCCGCATGGCGGTGTTCCGCAGGTTGAAACACCCCGAAGAGGGGAATGCTATGTTCGGTCCGATCCGCATTCTGGTAATGCCGGTGCGATCCCTGATTCAGCCGGTAGTGGCCGGTCTTGGCGACATCGAACCGCTGGTATTCACGCAAGGCGAGGAATTGGCGCTCGATGAAGCGTCGAGACGATTGGTGGAGAGCGCCTATACGCGTGTGGACCTTGTGATGGACCGTGGAGAATTCGCCGTGCGTGGAGGCATCATCGACGTATTTCCGCCGACGCTGCCGCATCCGGTGCGTATCGAATTCTTCGGTGACGAAATCGATGCCATCAAGCAGTTCCATGCTTCCGACCAACGTACGTACGGAGAGCCGCTGGACAGCGTCTGGGCCACGCCATGCCGTGAATTGCAACTGACGGACGCCGTTCGCGATCGGGCGAAGTCCCTGATCGGTTCCATTCCCAACGCCGAGGATATGCTGGAATCCATCGCCAACGCCATTGCGGTAGAGGGTATGGAATCGTTGTTGCCGGCGCTCGTCGACGACATGGAATCGGTGCAGGGCATGTTGCCGCCGAATGCGCTGATTATGCTTTCCGATCCGGAAAAACTGCGCAGAGGCGCCGATGATCTGGCCAAAACCGCCAACGAGTTTCTGGCTGCCAGCTGGCATGTGGCCGCGTCCGGTCATGGCAGCGGTGCGCCCATCACCTTCGATCAGGCGAATTTTCTTGACTTCGAAGAGACCATAACGTCTCTTGCGTTCTCGCAGCATGACGTTTGGAAACTCACCAGTTTCGGTGTGGATTCCAGTCTGCCCGGCCATGTACGAATCGATGCTTCGAATCCAGGCGAATATCGTGGTGACGAGCACAAGGCCGCCTCCGGCATTGAGGGGCTGCTCGCAGCTGGCTATGACGTGACCATCACGGCAGCCGCACAAGGCACGTTGGCCCGCCTGAAACGCGCCATCAACGAAACCGGCATCACCAACTTCGAGTGCGTGCGATCCCGTGCCATCGACGGATTCGTGGATAATGCGGCGAAAACAGCATTGCTGACCGAGCGTGACCTGACCGGCCGCACTTCGGCTGCGGGCCAGGCCAAAACCCCGAAGCGCCGGCGCAAGGCCATCGATCTGATGGAACTGAAATCCGGCGATTACGTGGTGCACGAGCAGCACGGCATCGGACGTTTCGTTGAAATGCGTCAACGTACTATCGGTACCGGCGCCAACAAAACCACCCGCGAATATCTGGTCATCGAATATGCGCCGAGCAAACGCGGCGCCCCGGCCGACAAACTGTTCATCCCCACCGACCAGCTCGATCAGATCAGCAAGTATATCGGCGCCGAGGCGCCGAAACTCAACAAACTGGGCGGTTCTGATTGGGCGGCCACCAAAGCCAAGGCACGTAAACACGTGCACGAGATCGCCGAGGATCTGGTCAAACTGTACTCGGCCCGCCAGCGTACGCCCGGTTACGCCTTCGGCAAAGACACGCCATGGCAAAAGGAACTGGAGGATGCCTTCCCGTATCAGGAGACCGCCGACCAGCTCACCACCATCGACGAGGTCAAATCCGACATGGAACGATCCGTACCGATGGATCGTCTCATCTGCGGCGACGTCGGTTTCGGCAAGACGGAGATCGCCGTACGTGCCGCTTTCAAGGCGGTGCAGGATTCCAAACAGGTGGCCGTGCTCGTACCGACCACGCTGCTGGTGCAACAGCATTTCGAGACGTTCACCGAGCGCTATGAGGGCTTCCCGGTGAATGTGGCCGCAATGAGCCGATTCCAGACCGCCAAGGAAATCAACGACACCATTACGGGTCTGGAGGACGGCACCGTCGACGTGGTGATCGGCACGCATAAGCTGCTCAATCCGAAAATCAAATTCAAGGATCTGGGACTCGTCATCATCGACGAGGAGCAACGGTTCGGCGTCGAGCACAAGGAGACGCTCAAGGCGTTGCGCACCAATGTGGACGTGCTGAGTCTGTCGGCAACGCCTATTCCACGAACACTTGAGATGGCCGTCACCGGCATCCGTGAGATGTCCACACTGGCCACGCCTCCCGAGGATCGTCTGCCGGTGCTCACCTATGTCGGCGCATATGAGGATGCGCAGATCACCGCAGCCGTACGTCGAGAACTGCTACGTGGTGGCCAGGTCTTCTACGTGCACAATCGTGTGCAGGACATTGCGTCCGTCGCGGCGAAGATTCATGAACTCGTGCCGGAAGCGCATGTCGGCATTGCGCACGGCAAGATGGGGGAGAAGCAGCTCGATGGCGTGATCCGTGACTTCTGGCATCGTGACATCGATGTGCTGGTATGTACCACGATTATCGAGACTGGTCTTGATATCTCCAACGCAAACACGTTGATCGTCGATCATGCCGATCGTTTCGGTCTCAGTCAGCTGCACCAGCTGCGAGGACGAGTCGGACGCGGCCGTGAACGCGCCTACGCCTACTTCCTTTATGATCCGGCCAAGCCGATGACCCAGCAGTCGCATGACCGTCTTGCCACCATCGCGCAGAACACGGCGCTCGGTTCCGGTTTCGACGTGGCCATGAAGGATCTGGAGTTGCGTGGCACCGGTAATCTGCTTGGCGATGAGCAGAGCGGGCACATCGAGGGTGTGGGTTTCGACCTGTATGTGCGCATGGTCTCCGAGGCCGTGGAACAGTACAAGGAGCCGGAACGCACCGAATCGGTGGCCGTGAGCATCGACCTGCCGATCGAGGCGTCCATTCCGGTCGACTATATCGATTCCGACAAGCTACGGCTTGAAGCCTATCGCAAGCTGGCCGCGGCCCGTACGGAAGGCGATCTCGAGGAACTGCGTGACGAGCTTGCCGACCGTTATGGCAAGCCGCCGGCCGAATTCGGCGCATTGTTCGACGTGGCTCGATTGCGGGCCAAGGCGCGAAGGCTTGGCATCACCGAGATCATCGCACAGGGCCGTAATGTGCGTGTGGCCAAGTTCGAGCCGCGTGAATCCGTGCAGCTTCGCATGGCCAGGATCTACAAAGGCATCCAGTACAGACCGGTCACCAAGACGTATCTGGTTCCCGCCCCCTTTGCAGGTTCGCTCGGGTCGAAGCCGATGGGCTCCGACGAGGTGGTGCAGTGGACGGATCAACTGTTGGACGACCTCGATTGGTCTCCCACCCCTCGCAAGTGAGGATGTCCGCAGATGTATGTGAGCGTTCACATGATTCGTGTCGGAAAAGTTTGCGCTACGTCCACAAAACGCACTATTCTAGGCATTGTCATCACAACCTAACGTTTATAAGGAGTAGTTGTGGCAGTAATTGAAAGCGTTTACGCGCGTCAGATTCTCGATTCCCGCGGCAACCCGACCGTTGAGGTCGTTCTCGACACCGAAGACGGTGCCCAGGGCCTGGGTCTCGTTCCCTCCGGCGCTTCCACCGGTGAAGCCGAGGCTTGGGAGCGTCGCGACGGCGACAAGTCCGTGTACATGGGCAAGGGTGTGCTCAACGCCGTCAAGGCCGTGAACGAAGAGATCGCTCCGAAGGTCATCGGCATGGACGCTTCCGATCAGCGCGCTCTCGACGAGGTCATGATCGAGCTCGACGGCACCCCGAACAAGGGCCGTCTGGGCGCCAACGCCATCCTCGGCGTGTCCCTGGCCGCTCTGTATGCTTCCGCTGAATCCGCGGGCCAGCCGCTGTACCGCTACATCGGCGGCACCAACGGCCACATCCTGCCGGTTCCGAACATGAACATCATGAACGGTGGTGCTCACGCTGACTTCGCCACCGACATCCAGGAGTACATGATCTCCCCGTACGGCTTCGATACCTACAGCGAGGCTCTGCGCGCGGGCGTCGAGGTCTACCACACCCTGAAGAACGTCCTGAAGAAGGAAGGCCTGGCTACCGGCCTCGGCGACGAGGGCGGCTTCGCACCGAAGATGAAGTCCAACAAGGACTCCCTGAACTACATCATGGACGCCATCTCCGCCGCCGGCTATGAGCCGGGCAAGCAGATCGGCATCTCCCTCGACGTGGCCTCTTCCGAGTTCTACAACAAGGAGACCGGCAAGTATCACTTCGAAGGTGATGACCGTGAGGCCGGCTACATGCTCGACTTCTATGAGAACCTCATCAACGAGTACCCGATCGTTTCCATCGAGGATCCGTTCCAGGAAGAAGGCTGGGAAGACTGGGCCGCCATCACCGCCAAGCTCGGCGATCGTCTGCAGTTCGTCGGCGATGACCTGCTGGTCACCAACCCGGCACGTCTGGCCAAGGGCATCGAGCTCGGCGCCGCCAACTCCCTGCTGGTCAAGCTGAACCAGATCGGTACCGTCACCGAAACCCTTGACGCCATCGAGCTGGCCACCAAGAACGGCTTCACCTCCATGGTCTCCCACCGTTCCGGCGAAACCCCGGACACCACCATCTCCGACCTCGCCGTGGCAAAGAACACCGGCCAGATCAAGACCGGTGCCCCGGCCCGTGGCGAGCGTATCGCCAAGTACAACCGTCTGCTCGAGATCGAGGAGGAGCTCGGCTCCACCGCTCAGTACGCCGGCTACAGCGCTTTCAAGGCTTGCAAGAAGTACATCGCCAAGTGAGACCGCGCTGGTAAGTGCTAATTGAAATGCCCGCCGCATCCCTCGTCGAATGCGGCGGGTATTTTCATTGCTATGAGTACAAAGACACGCAGGACCGGCAAAGGCAAGTCCAAGGCGAAAGGCGCGGCCCGATATAGCAGCGCAGGGCCGATCGCTTTTTTCGTGTCATTGTTTATCGTGGCGTTGGGGGCCATCCAGTTGGTGTCAACCTTCCATACCTACGCATTGAATCTGGCGGAACTCAACGGGCTGAAAAAACAGGAGGCGTCGCTGATCGCCCAGAAGCAGGAGCTGGAGAACGACATTGCGAGATGGGATGACAAAGCCTATGTAACGGCTCAGGCCCGCGACCGTCTTGGATTCGTTTTTCCGGGGGAGCAGGCCATCCGGGTGCAGCATCCCGAAGCCGTGACCGGCGAAAGCGCCGCGAACGCCAATGACGCCTCACAGAGTAAGTCGCAGAAGACGTCGTTGCCGTGGTATAAGGAGATGGCTTATTCCTTCAAACAGTCCGATCAGGCCGATGACAAGAAGGCGGCTGCAAATGGCGGCACGACGGAAAGCAACGGACAGCAAGACGAATCATCCGCAAATACACAGAACAACGACCAATCACAGTCAGGAGCGCAATAGGAGTGACACAGGACATGACGATCATCGAACAAGCCGAAACCCTCGCGGCGAAGGTACTGGCCACCCCGGCGACCGATCAGGACATTGACACGGTGAACAAGCAGCTTGGTCGTTACCCGCGAGGCATGATCGCCGTCGGTGCTCGATGCGCGTGCGGACGCCCACTGGCTGTGGTGACCCGACCGTTGCTGCCTGGGGGAGTGCCCTTCCCTACGACCTGCTATCTTACCGGCCCCGAAGCGGTGAAGGCCATTTCCCATATCGAGGCTGAAGGCAGGATGAAGGAATACAACGACCTGCTGGCCGAAGATGCGGAGGTAAAGGCTCAATATGAGCGGGCTCATGAGCTGTATTTGGCGTTCCGTCACGAGATCGCCAAAGCCGTAGGCGATAGCGAGGAGCATATCGAGGGCACCAGTGCGGGTGGTATGCCGGTGCGCGTCAAATGTTTGCACGCACTGCTGGCCCAGACGCTGGTTATGGGGCCGGGTGCCAATCCGATCGGTGATCTCGCCCTTCAAGCCATTCGTGACGAATTCGACCCGAACGTGTGTCGCTGTGCGGTCGATATCGAAGCGTGAACGTAAACCATAGTGAAAACCCAAGGTGAGAAGATGAAGTCTGTTACCGTTGCCGGCATCGATTGCGGCACGAACTCAATCCGTTTGAAGGTCTCCCGTGTGGATGAGAACGGCGTGGAAGACATCGTGCCCCGCATTCTGCGCGTAATCCGCCTGGGGCAGGATGTCGACAAGACCCACCGTTTCGCCGATGAGGCGTTGGAACGTGCCTATGCGGCCGCTCGTGAGTTCGCCGGGGTATTGGCTGAACATCCGGTCGATGGCATTCGCTTCGTGGCTACTTCGGCCACTCGCGACGCCGAGAATCGTGAAGAGTTCGAGGATGCCATCGAGCGTATTCTCGGCGTCCATCCGGAAGTCATTCCCGGAACGGAAGAAGCCGATCTGAGTTTCCTTGGTGCGACGAGCATCGTACGTAGGGATGTCGAAGCCCCATATCTGGTGGTCGATCTGGGCGGAGGCTCCACCGAACTGGTGCTGGGCGGTGACGGTGTGACCAAGCCGGTCACGCAGGTGCAGGCGGCCTTCTCCATGAACATCGGCTCGGTACGCATGACCGAACGCCATCTCAGGAACGATCCGCCGACCGAAGCGCAGATCGACGAAGCCATCCAAGATATCGACGAGCACATCGACGAAGCATTCCGGACCGTTCCCGCAGGCAAGGCACGCACCATCATCGGCGTGTCGGGCACGGTGACTACGATGACCGCACTGTCGATGGGGCTGACCGAATACGATCATTCCGTGGTCGACGGAGCACGCTGCACCCTTGAGGATGCATTCGCGGTGGATGACAGGTTCCTGCGCATGCCGCGTGAGGAGCGTTTGACTTACAAGACCATTCATCCCGGTCGTGTGGATGTGGTCGGTGGTGGTGCGCTGGTGTGGAGTCGCGTGCTCGCCAGGGTTTCCGAGGCGGCGCAGGCCGACCATGGTCAGGCCATCGATTCCTTCATGGCCAGCGAACATGGCCTGCTTGACGGTATCGTGCTGGATTACGGCACCAGATTGCTTGCTGCGCGCTGACGTGGCATAATATCTTCGCATCGTCCTTTCGGGGACGATATGCCTCCATGGCGAAATCGGTATACGCAGTCGACTTAAAATCGTACTCATGAAACCCTTGCATTCCAAGGGTTTTGCACAGGTTCAGACATTGGGAACACTGCATTCCACCATTTCACGCAAGGTTGCATAAGCGGGTGCAAATGTTGACATGTTCACACCATGTTACGGTATCCAAGTCCCCGCACCATACCCGATATGGTACATAAGAGGGCTAAGAACGCGATTTCAGGACACATCCCAAGGGAAGATTTGTTCACATGGATTCATGAAGCCCCGTACAACGCCGTACAGGGCCTTATCGGACGTGCCTGATGCGGGACTCGAACCCGCACGCCAAGGGCAACGCATTTTAAGTGCGCCGTGTCTACCATTCCACCAATCAGGCATGCATGGAACATGCTATCCGACGGCATGTACCGTCCAGCCCATTCCGTGCCGTTCATCCAACCAAGTTCGATTAATATACAAAGTATCTAAATAAAAGTCGTATTTTATACACTGTCCGGTTTCACTCTATCTTCATGAAAAACGGTCATTTTAGGCATGTAACGACATTGCACATGTAGCACTAACACATTACACGATTTTACCCCCTAACTTCACTGTTCACGAGGTTGTTCACCGTTAATCACAATCAGGTTCGCTCCTTTTTATATACGACGAAAAACAGGTTTATATAGACCTAAAAACGGACGAAACGCAAAAAACAGGCCTTGAGAGCGTCCAAGAATCAAACCCGCACTTTTCCACGCCCGACATAAGTGTCCGTCAGAGTTCCCAAAGAATAATTTCTAGGCTGTGAACGTGACCCAACCTCGAAAACCTGTAACGCCATTTCATTTTTAGTTCTGGGTTCTTAGTTCTTAGTTTGGGGCATTACTAACGCCATTACGCATGCATTAGTAATGGCGTTGCGAAAACGACAAAACCGGCCAAACTCATATTCCAAAGATGAAAGAAAAGGCCCCACCATGACAGTGAGAGCCAAAAGCCGGTCGGGCCTATAGACCATATGGCATGATGATGCCCGTGCCAAGCAGTCCGCTATCCATCTGGGCGTCAACGCCAGCCATGAAAAACATGAAGCCTACAAGCACCAGAACAACCGATACGGTGAACGCCAACAGGGTGCGCGACGCCCGCTTCTTACGTATGATGTCCTCCGCTTCATTGCGAGTGAGCCGATCGATCTCACCATCGGGCTTATCAGGGTTCGATTCGACGATACCCTTGCGCAATTCCACATACGACGGTTCCAACGTGCGCAGTTCCTCATAGGTGGTTTTTACGTTGATAAGCCCTGATTCCTTAATGCCGTTCCGCACGGCGCTCTTTATCACATGGTATGCGATGACAAGGCCGACAACGGCAAAGCAGACTATGCCGACCATGAAATAAAAACCGGACATTTATACTCCTCTTTCTATTCTGATGTTTCCACACATGCGTGTCGAATCGAACACATGTTCCAAAAGTGATATATCGGCCAGTGAACCAGTCGAACAAACGTTCGAGAAATGAGAGGGTGCGCGTCAACCACCAAGCTCACGCGCACCCAAGGCCATACAGTCTCGAAAGGAGATGACCCATGCCCCATCATACGTCATAAGATGCCGCCATCGCCATTATCGACAGTGCATTCGGCAGATGAATGAGTGGTGCGATTCGGTCGAGCTCACTGACGGCCCACGACCTCTTTCCGTTCACCCTCTCACTGATATAGCCGGACGACCTGTCAAGCGCCGCTTGCAGTGCGACACCGGTAATCCCGTATACCATAAACTGTTCATCAAGATATGTCTTGATCTGCCTATCTGATCTTGTAATCGTATTGTTCATATCAAAAGCATACTTCAAATATTTGAAACGAAGGCTACTCATGATTCCAGTACCGAACTAATCTCCAAGGTGATCAAAGTCCGCATGCTTCGTCTCAACCTCGACCAGAAGACCCTAGCTGAAAAATCTAATATCAGCCCTTCGGCATTGGGACACTATCTGTCCGATAAGACGGAATGTCGGGTTTCAGCCTTGGATAAGGTTCTCAAACCATTGAAATGGGATTCCATTGGAGACATCTTCAAAGCGGCGACAGACAAAAAACGACGTCATCAACGAACTCGCCGCCTGAAAAAAACTTGCGGCATCCAAGCTCACGGCGAATACCCATCGAAGTCGCGATGTCGCATCCAATTCTTGGCGGCGCCACAGCTCGGTCGAAATGGGCCAATCGAGAAGTGTAATCAATCACCCACGACGAAGTGCAGAAATGAGTTATGACACTGTCCGGCGAGCGAAACGCCAGCGTCGTGCTCCGCGCCGAAGGAATCCTCAAGGCCCTGCTTGAATGCGCCAATCGAGACAAGTGCATTCACGACAATTCATGCAATGGCCTCAGCTGATAATCCTCACCCTCGGCCTTTGCGGGCTGAGGTGGGGCGAGCTTGTCGCCTTGCGGGTCGAGGACGTTGACCTGCAAAGGGATAGACTGACCATCTCCAAGAGCATCACGAGGATTGGTGGCCGGATGGTTGAGACCGACCCTAAGACGCACGAGAAGAGGGTGGTAATGTTTCCGGTTGTCCTGCTCCCGGCGCTCAAAGCGCAATGCGCGGACAGAAGGCCGACTGACTTCCTTTTCACGGCGCCAATGTCAAGACGGTGCAAAGACAGCTGGGACGTAAGAGCGCGGCCATGACCTTGGACACCTATGCCGACCTCTTCGATGCAGACTTGGATGATCTGTCGGCGCGGATGGGTGAACTGCTGTTTGCCGGGGGTGTGGGCAAAATGTGGGCACGGCAGGTGGAACCTACCTCAACCTCCGTTACGGATGCCGGGGTTTCAGCCTGACTTACAAGTGGGTTCGAGTCCCACTGGAGGCACGGAAAAGCAGATGGCGGTGGCGCCAGGCCAAGCAGGGCAATGTCGTGTGATTGATATCCGCCGATGAATGTGCAATGTGGCTCCAACATGGATTGGCGTATCCATGTTGGACTGAATACGAAACATACCGTTATTACACTGACTGGCGTTGATAACCCGTAGATTCCATACGAACGGAAAAATGACATGACGTCGAAAGATACCAGACCAGTAATCGAACAGCCCGCCACCGATATTCCGCTGATGCTGTCGCAGGCAATCATCATCGGCGGGGTGCTTTGCATCGGCGAGGTGATATGCTCCCCGCTGTACTACACGTTGCTGAAAAGCTCTCTGGCGTTGCTGCCATGGGCTTTGGAAGCATGTTTCATGGCGGTGGCCTTCACCTATGTCGTCGGTTTCGCGCTGCTGTGGTGCTCCGAGTCGTTCACCTTCAAACTACGCGAGAAATTCCGTGCTTTCGGATACGCCGCCGTGGGACTTATCGGCTATGGCGTATGGAGTCTGCTGGTCTTTACCGCAACCATCAATTCCGTATTGGCCAACGTAGGTGAATCCGTGCTCACCAACGGGCAGGTCGGGGCCATTGCGCTCAATGGCGCGGCATTGGGCTTCATTGCGTTTTTGCTGGCGAAACTGCTGGATGTCAAACTCGCCAATCGCAAGGGCATGGCCATCGCTATGCTCATTGCGGAAATTGTGGTTGGCCTTGTAGGGCTGCTTATCATGATTCGCATGTTCTCTGTGCTGTACTGAATGTCCGGATTCGTACGGCTGTCGTTCAGGAAGGCAGGGTGCTCGTGTTCAGCATTCTTGAAATGTTCAAGATTGGTGTTGGTCCAAGTTCCTCGCATACCGTCGGACCCATGGTCGCGGCTCATGAATTCGTGACCGCGCTGGAACGTGACGGTTCTCTCGAACGGGTAGGTCGCGTGCGAACCGTGCTATATGGATCCTTGGCGCTTACCGGATTGGGGCATGGTACCGATAGAGCCACAGTGGCCGGGCTGGAAGGCAATATGCCGCAAAGCGTCGATACTGACCATGTGAACACCATTCGGCAGGAATGCGAGCGGTCGGGTGAGCTGTCGCTGAACGGCACGCATCGTATTCCGTTCGACTACGCGCATGATGTGGTGATGGATGTGTGGCATCGTATGGCGGCCCATCCCAATGGCATGCGATTCCAGGCCTTCGATGCGTACGACAATCTGATCGAGGAACAGGTTTGGTATTCCATCGGGGGAGGATTCGTCCGTCGAGGATCCGTCGAGGATCCGATGATCGGCATCCACGATCGGCCTCCGGCAGGAAGCGCCTTTTCGGAACGGGACGATGATTCTTCCATTGATACCGCCGCAGTACCGTATCCCTTCATGACCTGCGACGAGCTGATCGCATTGTGCGACGAGCATCATATGAACATCGCCGACATGGTGTGGGCCAATGAGACGGCCATGCGTTCGGCGGTGCAGGTGCGCAGCGAGCTGGATAACGTGTGGCGTGTGATGCGTCGATGCGTGCAGCATGGCTGCAACACCATGGAGACGGTGCTTCCCGGTGGGCTCGAAGTGCCGCGCAGGGCACCGAAGATGTATGCCAGGCTTGCGTCCAACAGCGATGTGCTTGGCAGTGACCGCCGCCGTGCGGATGCCGTACTCGAATCGTCCGATGCGGCATGGGTCGATCTGTTCGCGCTGGCGGTATCGGAGGAGAATGCCGGCGGCGGCAGAATCGTCACCGCACCCACCAACGGCGCCGCAGGCGTCATACCGGCCGTACTGCACTACTATTGGCATTTCGTCGATCATGCCGGTGAGGAAGGCGTGGTCACCTTTCTGCTTACCGCAGGAGCGATCGGTTATCTGTTCAAACGCAATGCCTCAATCTCCGGCGCCGAAGTCGGATGCCAGGGGGAGGTCGGAACGGCTTGTTCCATGGCGGCGGCAGGACTGTGTGCCGTGATGGGAGGTACGCCGCGACAGGTTGAGAACGCCGCCGAAATCGGCATCGAACACAATCTGGGATTGACTTGCGATCCGGTCGGCGGACTTGTGCAGATTCCCTGCATCGAACGCAACGCCATGGCCGCCAACACCGCCATCAATGCGGTGCGCATGGCCATGTTGGGGGATGGCACGCATATCGTCAGTCTCGATCAGGCCATCAAGACCATGAAGGATACCGGTGAGGACATGATGGCCAAATATAAGGAGACCTCGAGGGGTGGTCTGGCGGTCAACGTCGTTGAATGCTAGTTTGAATTAGTGCTAATCTAAGTGGCATTGTGTTTTTCAAGGAGGTTCATCATGGCATCTGAAATGCCTACCGCAACCGGCGAATTCGGCGATCGTCCGGCGTTCGAGTTCCCGTCCGAGACCGCCCCGGCCGGTCTGAAGGTCGTGGAGCTGTTCGAAGGCAACGGGCCGATGGTCCGCCGTGGCGATACCGTTACCGTGAACTACCATGGTGTGGTCTGGGGCAAGGACACTCCGTTCGATTCCAGTTTCGACCGTCATCAGCCGGCCGGCTTCGGCATTGGCGTAGGGCAGGTCATCAAGGGCTGGGATCAGACCGTTCCGGGGCATAATGTCGGCTCCCGCCTTATGGTCTCCATTCCGCCGGAGTATGGTTACGGCTCTCGTGGCGTGCCGCAGGCCGGTATCGGTGGTGGCGACACCTTGGTGTTCGTAATCGACATCATCTCCACCCGCTGACAACCGGGTATCATTCTTCCAAGGTCAAGGAGGACGCAATATGGCCGAAGAAAAGACGCTGCTGCTCACGCAGGAAGCCTATGACAAGATGAAAGAAGAGCTCGCTTGGCGTGAAGGCGAGTATCGTGACGAAATTCTCTCCAAGGTCTCCGCGGCTCGTGCCGAAGGCGATCTGAGTGAAAACGGCGGCTATCAGGCGGCTCGCGAGGCTCAGCGTGTAAATCAGGGCCGTATCGACGAGCTGACCGTCAAATTGCGCAATGCGAAGATCCTGACCGCCCCCAAGGAGGGTGAGGTCGGCGATGGCTCCGTGGTGACGCTTGAACTCAACGGCCGTGAATTGGTCTATGTGCTGGGAACGCGCGATCTTTCCATCGCCACCGACTATGACATCATCAGTCCGGAATCGCCGATCGGTGCGGCCATCAATGGTGCGCATGCCGGCGATACCGTGTCGTACACGGCTCCGAACGGCCGCGAGATTTCCGTGACCATCAAGGACGCCAAGCCGCTCGTCTGAATGCGGTGAGCACGTCGCCAATGTGATGTACGAAGAGCGGGTCCCGTCGAAACATGACGGGACCCGCTCCTTTAGTATGTGCAGCCGTCATACGGCCACTGGCCACGAACCGGCAGGCTATGCCATAATCGTCCACAATTGCACGATCACCATGTAGATGGCCACCATGTGGCAGGCATATCCGGCTACGGTCCCCAGATGGAAGATTTCATGGAACCCAAACACCTTCGGCCATGGGTCGGGTTTTCTTAGGCCGTAGACGATGGCTCCGGCGATATAGCAGGCGCCGCCGGCGGCAAGCAGCACCACGACCGCAGGCCCGGCATACGGGGAGATCCAGAACAGACCCATGAAGGCGACGCCGGAAACACCGAAGAAGATGTAGACGATCACATACAACCAACGCGGCGCACTGATCCAGATCACATGGATGACCAGCGCCACGATGGTGCACGTCCACATGCCGATGATGATGGAGTCGCGCCAAAATGAGCTGAGGGCGAACGAGACGGGAGTGTATGTTCCCGCGATCAGCAGGAAGATGTTCATGTGGTCGATGCGACGCAATACGTCGGTGACCCGAGGTGACCAGTCACCCAGATGGTAGCAGGCGGAATTGCCGAACAGTACCAACGAGCAGGTCATGAACACCGCGCACGCCCATTTCAGGCCCGTCCCGTGTGCCAGGCAGATCAGTACGATGCCGGCCGCCAATGCCAATGGTGCGGCGATGGCGTGAAGCCAGCCGCGCAACATGGGTTTGGGGCGTCCGTGCACGTCAAGGCGGATCTTGCGTTCGATTTCCGCGGGGACGATGCCTTCGACCTTCGCCGCATGCGCTTCACCTTTGGCGATGATCAGCTTGGCTTTCTCGTCGGCCTTTCGTCGGATGTTCTCGGCCTGATTGCGTGCCTTGATTCGAATCACGTCCGCTTTGGCCTGCAACGCCTGTTCTCGCGCTTCGCTAATTGCGGCGCGTTTTGCCTCTATCTCTGCTTCGGTGGGTTTCGCCATCGTGCGCCTCCACTATATGTTACGGAACCGTAACCTACGTTACCGTAACATATGGATATGTCAAGCGGCATCTTCGCCATACCGACGGACCGTGACGCGCGTATCCTCGTGTGCGTTGCGTATGATGGGGTGCATGGCTGATTTCTCACATATTCTGACGACTCGACCGGATTTCGATGACGAAGATCGCGAATGGCTGCATCATCTGGTGGCTGACTGGCAGGTAATCGCAGACCTGAGTTTTGCGGATCTGTTGCTGATTCTGCAGAACGGCGATGGGAAGTACATCATAGCCGAGCAATGCCGACCGTCCACGGTGATGAGTTTGAGGACCGACGATGTGGTCGGCGACGAAGTGCCCGCGGATATGACCGGCGAACTCGATGCCGCCATGTGCTCCGAAACGGTGTTCCGTTCCACGGTGCTGCGCAAAGTCGGCAACTCTACGGTCTGCAACGTGTATGCGCCCGTACGTCACAATGGCAAGACGCTCGGTCTGGTGGTTCGCGAAACCAATATGGCGACGCGCGAATCGAACGGCCGGTACGAATCCGAAAGCATCGGTGCAGGCAAGCAGTTGTATGAGATGATTCCGCGAGGTCAGTTCCCGTACCGTAACCCGATCATGAACCAGCGGCATAACGCCCGTGTATCCGACGGCTTCATTGTGCTGACTGTTGACGGCATCGTACGTTACGCTTCTCCGAATGCCATCAGCTGCTTCCGTAGGCTCGGCTCGGTCAGCACGATGCAGGGGGAGTACCTCAGTGAGATCGGCACCAGACTGCTGCATGAGAACGATCCGGTGCTGGAGACGCTGCCGTTGGTCCTGAGCGGCAAGGCGGCGGTCGATTCCGAGCTGGACGCCAACAAGTCGGCGGTCTCGATGCGCTCATTGCCATTGATGGATACCAATGGACGCTGTGGCGGTATCGTGCTTTGCCGTGACGTCACCGAACTGCGTCGCCGTGAGAAGGAGTTGCAGACCAAGGATGCGACCATCTCCGAAATCCATCATCGTGTGAAGAACAATTTGCAGGCGGTTTCCGCGCTGCTCAGGTTGCAGGCACGCAAGACCAAGTCCGAAGAGGTCAAGAAAGAGCTGAAGGAGGCCCAGCGTCGTGTGCAGACCATCGCCATGGTGCACGAGGGCCTGAGCCAGACCGCCGACGAGATCGTGGACTATGACAAGGTCATTTCCAGCCTGTTGAAGATGGCCGTCGATTTGGCCACCATGCGCGACCAGCACATCAACATCGACTTCATCGGCAAGTTCGGCATGATGCCTGCGCAGGACGCCACGCCGTTGTCGCTGGTGCTTACGGAATTGATCACCAACTCCGTGGAGCATGGCTTCGAGGGACGCAAGGATGGCCGTATTACGATTTCCGTGGGTCGTGGTGGCAACAACCTCAATGTTGTGGTCGAGGACGATGGTACGGGTCTGGCCAACGAAGAACATGATGGCATGGCACGTTCCTCCGGTTCCGGGTTGGGCACACAAATCATCAACACCTTCGTCACCAATGATTTTGGCGGCACCGTGCGTTGGGAGCCACGCCATGGCGGGGGCACCCGGGTGGTGCTGGATATGAAGCTGCGTGCGGCCCAGGACTGACCCGGGACGAGCTGTACCGAAAAAAAACGAAAGGCCGGTCGGATTCAATCCTTGTGAATCCGACCGGCCTTATGATTACGATCGATGTGGGCCGAAAACCGTATCAGACCTGCATCTGCATAGCCTGGGAACGGCGTGCCCGCATGGCACGACGCTTCAGGGCGCGGCGCTCATCCTCACTGAGGCCTCCCCAAACGCCATAATCCTGGTTGGTGTCGAGCGCGCACTTCAGGCACGCATCAATCACCTTGCAGGTACGGCAGACGGCTTTGGCCTCTTCAATTTGCTGATAGGCGGCACCGGTGTTACCGACCGGGAAAAACAGCTCCGGATCCTTGTCACGGCACGCGGCCTTGGCTCGCCAGTCAAAAGCACTGCTCATATATTCGCCTTCCTCCTGCCTTAGTGGCACTGTAAGTCTGTTACTCAGATAACCACGAATCACACGACTTTTCAAGAGTCCTTGCTAAAAAGAATCACTCGGGCCTGAGAAATCCTTCCGCTCCACGCACTGGACAAGACAGGCTGACGCCTGACGTATGAACACTGCACGGCCGGCGATCATGTAATCATCGGGTTCGAATCCATCCAGTATCGGGCCCGGAATGCCGTTCATCAGGTCATTGGTCCGATCTCCGGTCGGGAACACGATACGGGTGGGGCATCGGTCAGCGAGTACGGCATTCGGCTTCTCCACGGCGCAGATTACGGTGACATCGGGATCAGCCAATGCCATGCGCAGGTCGTTGGCCGCATCATCGGTGCGAAATGGATCGAGCAGATCGTCGGCGTCGTCCACGAACCAGGCAAGACGCCCGTGGCTTTCGGAAACGTAGGTATCGCGCGTATGCCGGGCATCATGGTTTTCTCCGCTGGTATGGTAGACGTTCCGTATCTTGTAGGTGTATCGCACCATGCGCATGCCGCTCAGATACAACTGCGATGCGCAATGCAGCAGAAGATTCGTCTTGCCGCGGCCATAGGCGCCGATGATGGCGATATTGCCGTGAGCGATGTCCAGGGAGATGGGCTCGACGACGACGCCGTTATCCGCCAGTGCGAACGGTATGCCATGCCAAGGTTCATCGCCGAGCATCCGCAAATCCCGCATGGTCACATGTTCGGCGAGCGGTGCCGAAAAGAGAGGTTGTTGGAGCGTGCATCCATGGAAGCGTGCGGCGGTGTCGATGGCATCGACCAATGTCTCAACATGACGTACCGCACTGCAACGGAACCCCATGACTCGTTGGCCGTCATGGCAGTAGGCGCCTCCCGGCATGGAGGGACTGATGTCTGCGGCGGCATTGGTGCCGATCAATTCGTGGGATTGCATCCGATCGGTGACTCGCAGGCAGACGTTCAGCGAGATATTGGCCTTCATGTCGGCATGCACCTGCCCCACGGGATTCTGGGTACAGACGATCAGATGCATGCCCAGCGACCGCCCCAACGAGGCGAGCCGATTGAGTCGTTGCATGTAGTCGGGCAGCCGATCGCGCAGGGCATGGAATTCATCGATGACCACCACGAGCTGTGCCGGTGGATGCTTCAGTTGATTGATGTGCGATACCCGCTCCTCACTGACCAGCGCCTCACGCCGTATCAGTTCCCGTTCGATGGCGTTCAAGGCACGTATGGCATGCGATAGGTCGAGATCGCATACGTTGCCGACGGTATGGGGCAGATGCTCCAACATGTTGAACGTCGATCCGCCCTTGAAATCAAGAAAGACAAAATGCAACGCTTCCGGACTGTACCGTATGGACAGTGCCATGCACCAACTGATGAGCAGAGCGGACTTTCCCGATCCGGTGGTGCCGGCCACCATGGCATGGGGTCCGGCGTGAACCAGATCGATCGCGAACGGTGCATGAGCAGTCATGCCGATGTCGCAGCCGGAGGAATTGGTCTCGAACCAGCGGCGTACTATGCTGCGCCATATCAACGGATCGTCATCGAGATGATGCAATTGCTCGAAGTCGATGCAGGGAATTCGTGAGAGATCGGACGACCGGCTCGATTGCCAGGCCACGTCGGGCGATGTCTGGCTGTTGGAGATGCCGGTATCCGCCTGCGACGTCGCCTGACGGGCACGTCTCGACCGTATCGCCATCACGGCCAGCGACAGTGCGCTGCCGAGCAATCCCGGAGCAAGCATCAGCACATACAGCCAGTGACGTTGCATGCACATGATGATCAGCATGACGAACTGCGCCAGTACCGGAGTGGACCAACTGAGCAACATGAGCCGGTCATCGTCGAGTTGGGGATGGTGAACGTTGTTCATGACGGCAGTCTGGACGCCGCCACGAACAAGGAGCAAGTCGAATCGGGGGTTGTGGTCGGAGGACGTAGGTTATCCACATCCTCCGGCGTGTCGTCAGCTTTGCTCGGCCAGCGTTCCCACGGTGCCGGAGGCGTGCTTGCCCGTTGCGAGCTGCGAGAACAGATCGAGATTCTTCTGCTCATCGAGCAGTACGCTCGAACCGACGCCGTCGACATAATAATCGGGATCCGTCCAATACACGCTTCCCGAGATGCCCTTGTCTCCGGATGCGCTCTTGAACGCCAACGCCATGCGCAGCAGGGAAGCGGTGGAAGCCTTCTCATCCACCGTCACGGAACTCAATGCGGCCTGGGCCACGGTTTTGGCCTTGGCGAAGTTCATCAGGGTCTGTCGGGACGCGGCCTTTTTGACGATGGCGTTAATGACCTGTCGTTGCCGCGCCGCGCGGCCGAAATCACCTTGTGCATCGGCGTAACGCATACGGGAGAACGCCAAAGCGGTGTTGCCATCCGCGGTATGGCAGCCGGCGGTCCAATTCAGACTCGAATACGGATCGTCCACATCTTGGTCGTAGCACAGTTCGACCCCGCCAAGCGCGTCCACGACCTTGACCAGGCCACCAAACTGGATCAACGCGACATGGTTGATCTTCTGTCCGGTGATGTCCTCGACCTCGTTGACCAATTGCTTGCCGCTATACAGCTGGGCGACGGCATTGATCTTCATATACTGCTGATCAATCTCCACCAAGGAATCGCGAGGAATGGAAATCAGCGACGAAGGGCCTGACGCCGGTTTGGTCAGTACTAGAATCGTATCGGTGCGAAAACCGGTGACCTCTCCGGTGTCGCCGGTGGTGCCGTCTCGTTCGTCGGATCCGAGAATGAGCCAGCTTTCCCCAGCCGTATCAGCCTTGCTTGTGAGCCAGGATTTCTTGTTGAGCTGGCCGTCCACCCAGTTCCAAGCGGAGAAAACGGACAGTCCGAGCGCCATGATCAGCACCAACAGGACCGTGAGTGCTATGCGGCCGGGATTATGGCGGTTGTGTGACTTCATTTTTACGGCCGATGCCGTGCCTGCGGAGGCTCCCCGTGCAGCGGGGGCGGAGGATGCCCTGCTGATCTGAGTCGTTCCCCGCACCTGCCCTGTTCGCGCGTTTGCCGGAGCGAATGAGGCTGGGGTTTGGCTCGCATGCGTCCGGTCACCATGTGATTGGGCGTCGCGGTTTGAGGGAGTGATGCGGCGAGGGGCATTGGAAGGACGGGTCGCGGACGGTTGGAAACTACGCGGGGCGTCACCTGACACACCCGTGCCGGAACGCGCCGGCTTCGCAGCAGGGGAGAAGCTGGGAATCTGCGAAGCCGCACCTTGGGCCGCCGGCTTGCGTGACTGTGATGTCGATTTTCGACGCCCTGCGGACGGAATGAAGCTTGGCGGTGTCCCGTGCGGCTCCGTGCCGCCGGTTTCTTCGGTCATAGTTCCTCCAGTACGAATCGTCCCTACACCCATTTACACCGAGTGGAACCGGGAAGAGTCGTCAACGGCCTAGTTCTTTGCCGGAACGGCACATACCGTGGCATTCAGATAACGGTCTGCGATGCCGATGTACTGACCGGTGGTTGCATCATGAATCGAACCGTCTTCCGGATCGACGGTGCCGCCGGTGTTCGGGTCGATCAGTGTGCCGTCGGCTCGGGTGATGAGGCCGGTCGTCGCGTCGGGGGTTTCGATGGATTGCGCCTGTTCGCCGGAATTCTCATCGGTGTTCTGGGATTCAGTGGTGCCGTCGGTGGTCGTCGAATCAGTGCTGGTTGCGTTTGTCTCGGTTGATTCGAAGAGCGACTTGCCTTCACGCATCTTGGCCCATACTTCGTCGGCGTTATCGGCCCAAACGGATCGGTTTGGATCGGACGGCGCCGCGACCACTGGGACGGTCTGCGTGTACAGGTGCGACATGTTGAAGTTCTTCAGGCTCATGGCCAGGCCGACCAGAGCGGCGGTGTCGGCCATGCCTTCGGAGATATTGAGGGATTCCAGTGCGGATTTCGCCAACTGGTACAGCTGTGCCGTATCCGTGAACAGGTTCTTGCTCAGGGCTTCGCTCATCAACTGTTTGATCAGATACTGCTGGCGCGTGGTGCGGGCGGTATCCGAACCATCTCCCAAGGTGTAGCGGGTACGGGCGTACTGCGTGGCCTGAGTGCCGTCGAGATGCTGCATGCCCTTTGACAGCTGCAACGTGGAGTAGGGGTCATCGATATCCTGCGGCACGCAGATGTCGACGCCGCCGATGGCATCGATCATCTTCACCAGACCGGCGAAATCGACGACGATGAAATTCTGGATGTTAAGGCCGGTCAGACTGTTCACGGCGTTTAGCGTGCAGCTGGCCGCAGAGGCCAGATCGCCGCCGGTCTGGTATGCGCCGGCGAAGATCGAGTTGAACATCACGCCGTATTGCGCGGGAATGGTGCCCTTGGAAGTCTCACATTGTGGAACGTCGACCAAGGAATCGCGGGGGATGGATACCAGATTGATGGCCGAGCGGTCGGCGGAAATCTGCAGCACCATGGCGGTGTCGGCCTGATGATTGCCCGTCATGTCGCCGCCGATGGCCTGGTTCCCCTCACCGTCACGCGAGTCCTGACCGAGTAGCAGGATTTCGATCGGCTTGCCGGAATTCGGATCGATGATGGTCGGTTCAGCCGACACGGATCCTTGTCCGATCACATCCACCTTCTGGTGCTGAATGACATTGTCCACGTCCAGCCATGTCGCGGCGGCTGCGGTTCCCGCGAACACCAGCATGGCCACGATGACCGATGCGACCACGGTCCGCGCGCGATGCTGCACGCGGTACCCGAGGCTGTGCCTTGGATTGGAGTCGCGCAGGCCATTGATGTTAGGAAGCTTGTTGCCGGCAGGAGAAGAGGTCACGGTATCGCCTTCCTGATCTTGAAGTACTCGCGTCGATCGTTCGACGCACCCTGAAAACATATAACACTACTAAAGCATGTGATTATAGGCCCATCACATGAGATTCACCGATTCTACGGCAAATCACCTTATCCGCGTGGACAAGAAGGAAGGGTGTACCACATCACGCCGAAAGCAAGGGTATTGACACGTCATGAAATTTGACAAAAGCAAATTGCATGTGTGTAATTTATGACGTTGCAGAAGGTGCACATTATAGATAAAGGAGGGACGCATGTGGGGCGTTGTCGGCGATTCCTCCGAAAATCCGCTTGCTGAACTATGGGGGCTGTTCAAGCAGGATGATGATGTGTCATGGCAGCACAAGGCGTTATGCTCGCAAACCGATCCGGAAGCGTTCTTCCCTGAAAAAGGCGGTTCCACCAGAGACGCCAAGCGGGTATGCGCGCAATGCGAGGTTCGTGAACAATGCCTCAAATGGGCCATCGACCATGACGAACGGTTCGGCATCTGGGGCGGCATGAGCGAACGTGAACGTCGTCGGTACAAGAAAGAACGTAGGGAGCGTGCGTGACGCATGGCGTTCCGCATGCGTACACTTGAGCTATGAGTTCCATTGCCAGCAGCGATATTCAAGAGACCGTGACCGGCCTGCTGAACAGCAGGCCATATTCTCATCGTCAGGATGTCGATGCATCCGTCGCCGCGGTGATAACGGTAGAGGAGGATCTGCGCTTCTTTCCGTCCACCTTCATCGCAGTGCTGTCGCAGCGGATGTTGCCAGGCACCATTGTGGTGGTGGACTGCACCGGCGGAATCATGCAGCCCATGCAGATGTCCTTCGAAATCATTCCCTCCCCGGCAGGACCGATCATCGAAATGCCGGAGGGCAAGACCGTCCGCGTGGTGCTGCTTGGCGTCAAGGGCGCGACCTCCTTCTCGAATGCCGTTGTGCGCGGGATCGGCAAGATCGATCTTGATCCATCGGTGCAGGCCCTGTGGCTGATGCACGACGATTCCAGGCCTGCCGATGAATACTGCCTGGAATCGTTGCTGGATGCCTGGCGCAATACTCCCACGGCATCGCTGCTTGGTGCCAAACAGCTTGACTGGCAGGGCGAGACGTTGCACGACGTCGGTCTGTATGCCGGTAACCACGATGTCACATCCTTGGTGGTGGATGGCGAACCCGATCAGGAACAATATGATGGGCGACAGGACGTGTTCGCGGTCGATCTGGCAGGCGCTTTGGTGCCGTTGTCCACATTGCGATCCACCGAAGGCATCAACCCATGGTTCACCACATATGGGGAATCCATTGATTTCTGCCGGCGCATATGCCTGGGCGGCGGTCGTGTGGTGGTGGTTCCCAAGGCCCGGATCGCCCACAGGAGAGCACGGTTCGAAGGTGTGAGGACCAAGGACGGACAGCCGTTGGATGATGAGGACCGCATCGATCCGTATATGGGCGTGGTCGTATCCGAAACCCGATATTCCTACACGGATCGGCATCGTTCCTGGTGGCCGTTGTTGTGGCTGTGGTCCATCGTACAGTCGTTGGGACTCGCAATACTGTGTCTGACTCGCAAGCGGCCATATGAGGCATGTTGTACGTTGGCGTTGCCGTGGAGGACCCTGTGGCGCCTGCCTTCGGCGTTGCGTGCGCGAGGCGAGGTACGCAGGCAAAGCAAGGTTTCGATGAAGTCATTGTCCACGTTGCAGGTGACCCGCCAGCAGATCGCACAGTGGCGTGACCGTCGCCAGGCATTCCTTGATCAGCGCAATGTCGTGGTACTCAGTCCTCTTGCCAAGGAGCATCTGCGCAGAAGACTCGTCCGTCGTTGGTCTTTCGCCCTGATCGCTGCGATCATCGCATTCGCATGGATCGCCATACCGTACTGGAATGTATTGCGCGAAGTATGTTCCGGTGCGGTCGTGTATTCCGATACACTGCTGCCCACGTCGGCGAAGTTTTCGCAATTGGTCGAAACGGCGACCACATCATGGGCCTATGCCTCCGGTACCGGGATCAGTGCGCCAAGTGCCCCATGGCTGCTGATATTGGTGTGCGTGTCGGTGTTAACCGCGGGCCATGTCGCGGCGGCCGTCGCAGTGGTGTTCTTCCTGTCCGCCCCATTGTGCGTGATGTCGTTCTGGGCTTTGGCGGGCGTTTTCACCCGATCGGATACGGTACGCTCCGTGACCGCATTGGCTTGGTTCGCATTCGCAGTGGCACTGGGCATCTACCGCGACGCCGATGTCGCCATGATGACGGTGATGGTGTTCCTGCCGGCGGCATTCGCCTTCTCATTCCGCGCGGTGGGTATGTATCGTACGGAGGAGCCGACGCAACCCCATGCTTCGGTGCAGGCCGCCGCAATCGCCGCACTGTGCTTCATTCCGGTGGTCGCCGCCGAACCGCAACTGCTCTTGCCGCTGATGGCGTCGTTCCTGCTGTTCCTGATGCTGGTGCGCAGCCACAGGCCGGCATTGTTGCTGATTCCGTTGCCCGCGGCCTTTGTGTGCGCCCCTACGTTGGTGAATGCGGTGCGTTTCGCTACCGTCGGATCGTGGCGGCAGATTTTCGGCAGCATCATGCTTCCGGATTCCGCGCACGATGGCTCTCCTGCGATACTCAACCTGTCCGATGTACTTTCCCGCGCGTTCGGCATCTCCACGGTGCCGAAGGGCGTTTGGGGAGCGTTGATGCTGGTGTTGCTGGCCATGCTGGTGTTGCTGGCCGTAGTCTCGTTGTTCCTTCCTTTTGCCCTGCGTGTTTCGCGCATGATGTGGGTGGTATCGCTCGCCGGATTCGTGACGGCACTGCTCTCCGCAGCGGTGGCGGTAGCGGTTGACGCGGACGGTGTCGTGGCCGGCTCGGTATTGCCGGGCGTCTCTTTCATGATGATGGGCGTGCTGGCCTGCGTCTGTCTTGTTGCCGGTGGTGCCGTACAGCGTTTCGTGTCATTACGCGAATCGGCGAGCGGTGCGGTGCAGATCGAAACGCGGCATCGTGTGCTGCCGACCGTAATCCGCACGGCACGCATCGCCTTGGTATGCCTGCTGCTCGCCTCAGTGGTGGCCTGCATGGGTTTTGACTGGTTTGAACATGATCGGAACCGGGTGCATACGAGCCGTTCGGGATTGCCTATGGTGGCTGCGGATTACCTTGAGCAACGGTCCGACCATCGTGTGCTCGCCCTGCGTGCCGACGGCGCCAATCATGTCAGCTACACCGTGATGCGTACACAGTCCGGCGATCTGATCGACAGTTCCCCGGCGCAACGCATCGAAATGGTTGCAGGCCGTGTCGACGATGCCAATGCGCGCATCGCCAAGGACAGCGCGCGCCTGCTTTCGAACGCCGATGCCGATGCCATCGCCGATTTGAGCGCGTTGGGCTTCGGCGGCATCTATGTGGTGCGTGCCGACGACAACGCGTCCCAGAAGGAGTCAGCCGATCAGCTGAGTGCGAACATCGGCGCATCCGACGGCACGCAGAGTGTGGTGAGTTCCGAGCAAGGCACCTATTACCGCCTTACCATTCAGGACTCGGCCAAACAGCATGTCAACGGTTCGGGAATCAGAACGGCAACAAGCAGCCCATGGCGTTTCGCATGGCTGTGGTGCATGGGCGTCATTATCGCGTTGTACTGCCTGGTAGCTGCGCCCCGTATCCGTCATCGCAATCAGGAGGCAGCATGAGCCGTCATTCTCGTACCCGTACAGGTGTGGCCTTGCGAGTGGCGCTCGCAACCGTGTCGACGGTGATCATCATCGCATTGATGGTCGTATCACTGGTCTACCGTCCTTCCTGGCTGAATCCTGATTCATCCGCGATCTCACGATCATTGGTGTCCCATACCGTAAGCCCGACGCAGTTGGAGACATATTGCCCGGCTCGCATGACCATAGCCGATACCGAAGCCTATGGCGACAGCGAATATCAGGCATCCAACGGCAATGTCGCATCCTCCGTGCGATACACGGCGTTCGGATCAGTGTTCCGTTCGTCGGCGCTTACGTTGGGATCGGAGGACACGTCATCCGCAACGACGTTGAATAAGCAGGATGCAAACGATGATGACGAAATCTTCGTGGCTTCCGGCAACGTCGATGACGGCGCCAAACTGCAGGATACCCGTCTGCTGGCTTCCAGCGACGGCACCGGAGCCGTCTCGTCGGTGATGTCGTGGGCCACCGACGGTGATTTGAAAGGCGTTTCCGCAGCCTCCTGCGTGGCACCCGCACTGGAACAATCGTTCCTGGTGACCGGCACTCAGGCAGGCATGACCCAGCAGCTGGTGGTGGCGAATCCGTCCGCCAAGGCCACCTCACTGACGGTTAAGGTGTGGGGTGCGGATGCCTCGGGCGCATTGGCCCTATCCACGGGTTCCACGCTTACCGTGGCGGCGAATGGTGAGACGGTGATGAATCTTGCGGCCGCAGCTGCCAAGCAGGATGCGCTGTACGTTACGGTGTCCAGCGATGAGACACCGGTTGCGGCGATTGTTCGCAGCATCGCCATGGATGGCCTGACGGCCAAGGGCTCTGACTATGCGGTCGCCAACAACACGGCATCGAAGAAGCTGGGCTTCGGCGCACTGAACGAAGGCGATGCGGTGAAACTGTACCTGTTCGCCCGCCGGAGCGCCGATGTCACGGTTTCCTGGGTGGATGGCAAAGGACTCAAGCAGGCGCATCGGCAGACCATCGAAGGCGATCGAGCGTCGGTCATCGACCTGGGCGACGTGCCCAAGGGGGTGACGGGCATCATCATCAGCTCCAGCCAACCGATTTCCGTCTCCGCGAAGATCGATGACGACGGCAACGACGGGCAATCCGATTTTGCATTGGTGAATGCGGCAGGTCCGTCGCATGTCTCCGCTGTGGCGATACCCGATCAGGCTTCGGCGAAACTGGGTGTCATGAATGCTTCCGATCAGGAAGCATCCGCCGTGCTGCGCTGCTATGACGCAGACGGCAAGCGAATCGACGAACGCACCATTACCCTGAAGGCGGGAGCGGCCACGATGTTGGATCTTGCGGATGTCGATGGTACCGTGGCGGCCGTGAGCCTGAACGATGACGACGGGGCCATGGTATGGAACGGACGCATCGGGCAGGAAGACGTGGCAAAAGCCAAGATGGCGGGCCTGTCCATCATCTCGCCCGTCGATTTGAAGGAGACGAAGGAGCGGATCTGGGCCAACGCCGACATGACCGTCGTACGGTAATGGCCTACATACCCCAGTCAGGATCGATTTCTTCGGGACGTCGGCCGTAAAGTTCAGCCAAACGCGAGACCACTTCGTCACGGATGGCAAACTGCAGATCCATGCGGCTGCGTGCGTGGGACTGCAGCGGCATGCGGTAGAGCACAATGCGAGGCGGTATGCCATGATCGGCGGGGAAACACTGCGATCCGAAGTGAGGCACGGCCTCCCAAGGGGCGGGATCGGACGGCGGCACATCCTCGACGGCGAACTGCACGGGAGCTACCAATTCCGGCCATGCGCCATTAAGACGTCGAATCTGCGCCACCACCATATCGTCGAACATGCCGCTTCTCGTACGATATCGAGGCAGACGCGTACCGAACATAGGCGTTCGAATGCCCCTTCCATGACGATTGCGGTACACTGTAGACTCCCAAGGCAGTTGATGCATAGCCTCTACCATAGCAAGGCGGAGGTCGTGTCGTGCGCTACCATAATGACATTGGTCCAGCGCGGGAAGGAAGGCATACATTGGCGGTGGTTTCAGTACCGATGTGGAACGACGTGGACGTCGACGCCCTGTGCTCCGGTGCCCGTGTGGTGGCCTTCGACCTTGACAATACGCTGGCGCGCTCGAAAAAACCCATGAAGGATGACATGGCCGAGCGATTCTCGCTCCTCACCACGCTGATTCCCGTGGCCGTGGTCTCAGGCGGGAAATACGCCTTGGTGACCAGTCAGATCACCGACCGCCTGACTGCCGAGGCCAATCGATTCCATCTGCATCTGATGCCGACCAGTGGCACCCGGTATTATCGCTGGGACGGCGGGGCTTGGGAACAAGTTTTCGCCCGTGACCTCAGTAGCGAGGATCGCGCCAAGGCCATAGCATCCCTGGAACGCAACGCCAAGGCGCAAGGTGTGTGGTCCGGCACTCCGTGGGGGGAGCGTATCGAGGACCGCGGTAGCCAGATCACTTTCTCCGCACTCGGGCAGAATGCACCCGTGGAGGCGAAGGAGGCATGGGACCCCACCAATGAGAAGAAGAATCGCCTTGCGCAGGCGGTCGCTACCGATCTGCCGCATTTGGCGGTACGTTCAGGAGGCTCTACCAGCGTCGATATCTCCGCGCGCGGCATCGACAAATCATTCGCGGTGCAAGAATTGGCGCGGATTCTCGGCATAGACGTGCATCAGATCATCTTCGTGGGAGACCGCATGGATCCCGATGGCAACGATTATCCGGCCGCAGTGGCGGGTACGCGTGCCGTACGCGTCACCGGGCCCGCCGACACCGTGATGCTGTGTGACGACATCATCGAATCCCTGCGTGGGCAAGCCGGGTGATCGCATGGGAGAGGCGGCGCGCATGGCGGCGATGATCGCCGACATGCTGTTCCCCAGAGGCTGCGCAGGATGTGACTGCCCGGATGCCGTGTTATGCGTGGAATGCCGGAAACTGTTCCACCAACATGTGGAGCGATCCTTGCCAGGCGTTGTGATGGATCGCTGGTTTGCCTGCGGTTGGTATCGCGGTTCCGTACGTCGCGCGATTCTGTCGTGGAAGGACCATGGTGATGAGGAATGTGACGGGCCGCTATGCGAGATGCTGCACGACCTCGCGCGATCCTGCGGGCTGATTGATCTGCTTCGTGGCAGAGTGCCATACGATGGCCCCATTCTGATTATTCCGGCGCCATCATCCCGACATTCTGTACGTCAACGTGGACGCAGACATATGATGCAGCTCGCCAAACGTCTGGCCCGCGACGTTCGGAGGACAGGCCTTTCGGCAAAGGCTTGCAACGCATTGGAAAGCAGAGGGGTAACACGCAGGTCGGTGCAGATGCAAGGCGTCGTTCAGCGTTCCCGGCGATTGAAGGGCCATGTTGCCGTCCGATCGGGAATCGATGTACGTGGCGTGCCCGTTGTATTGATTGACGACATCATCACATCCGGTACCACGATGCGTCGCTGCGTCGAGGTTTTGCAACAGGCCGGCGCGACCGTGGTCACCGTGCTGGCGTTGGCTTACACGCCGCCCGGCGGATCGACGCAGGAAAACGATCACTCGTCATCGGCGGTGTGATATTTCGGCAGGGTGATTTCAAAATCGGCGCCACGTTGGTCATCGACCACGCGTACGGTACCGCCATGCAGCTGTGCCGCCCATCGGGCGATCGACAGTCCCAGTCCGGTGCCGCCCGATTCGGTGCCGGGACCGGTTTTGCCTTTGACGAAGCGGCGAAAGATGTCGGATCGTGCCTCTTGCGGAATCTGCGAGCCAAAATTGACCACATTGGTCACGATGGTACCGAAATCCTTGTTCTCATGCGCCTCGATGAGCACCGTGGTGTTATCGGCGGAATGCTTGAGCGCATTGGCGATGATGTTGGTGAACAGCTGGCGCAGGCGATCCTGGTCACCCTCCATCTCGATGTTGGCGGGTATGTGCATTTCGATGTCATGCGCATGGCCGGCATCCGCTATCTCCAACGGTTCCACGGTTTCGTCAATGAAATCATGGAAATTGAACTTTTCGATTTGGAGACTGGCCGCGCCGGCCTCCATGCGCGACAGATCCAGCAGAAACGCGATGAGGTCGGACAGGCGGTGCGTCTGATTCAGGATGCTTTCCAGATTGGCCGGCGTAGGCTCGACCACGCCGTCGGCCATGTTTTCGACCATGGCCTGCAACGCCGAGACCGGAGTGCGCAATTCATGGCTGACGTTCGCTACCATATCTCGGCGCATCTGGTCGGCATGCTGCAGTTCCTCGGCCATCTCGTTGAAGGAGATGGCCAACTGGCCGACTTCGTCGCGGCTGTTCGAATCGACATGCACGCGCACGGTGTAATCGCCATCGGCCATGGCCTCGGCGGCGTCTCGCATCTGACGCAACGGAGAGGTAAGCCCCCGGGAGAAGAAATAGGTGATGCCCAAAGCCACGGCTAGCGTAATCGGCATGGCGATCCATACGCTTAGGCCTACTTTAAGTAGGAACCAGGCCATGATGAACGCGATGGCCGTAGCGATGACGATCAACACGCTCAGTTCGATTTTCAACGAGGACAGCAAACCAATGGGGCGTTCGGTCTCCAATGGATTGACCGAACGCCCCTTATTCGAATTGGAAGTACGCATATTACCGCATACTACTGCTCCGGTGGCTCGAATGCATAGCCGACGCCATGTACGGTGCGAATGGTCTGCGAACCCAGCTTGTGGCGCAATGCCTTGACATGCGAGTCCACGGTGCGGGTGCCGGAGGCATCCACCCAGTCCCACACTTCTTCGAGCAGCTTCTCACGGGTGAGCACGGACTTGGGCTTGCGGGCCAGCGTGGCCAACAGGTCGAATTCCGTGGGGGTCAGATGCACCTGCTCGCCATTGACGGTGACGATGCGTTGCGCCGGATCGATGACCAGCGAGCCGAAATCGAGGATCTTCTCGTTTTCGGAGTTCTTCGCGATGACCTTGGCACGGTCTACGCGGCGAAGCAACGCCTTGCAGCGTGCGATGAGCTCGCGCATGGAGAACGGCTTGGTCATGTAGTCATCGGCTCCGGCACCGAGACCGATGACCTTATCGGCCTCGTCGTCCCGCGCCGTCAGGATCAGCACGGGAACCGGACGTTCCGCCACGATGCGCTTGGTCGCTTCAAGACCGTCCATCACCGGCAACATGATGTCCATGATCACCAGATCGGGACGTAGCTGCGTGGCAGCCTGTACGGCGCTCGCGCCGTCGGAGGCCACGCGGGCCGTCCATCCTTCCGCGGTAATGCGCTGCGCGATGGCAGTGGCCAACGTTGGTTCATCCTCGACCACCAAAACGGTACGTGGGGTGGCCGAAGGTCGTGCTGATGTGTTGAGCATAGCGATCCGCCTTTCTCAGAGTTCTGGCTTCAAGAATACTGCGCCCAAAGCCGGAACGGTGATGGTTGCGGACCAATCGCGCGAATGGTATTCGCCTTCGACCGCTTCGAACGTGCCGTTATGGATGTCGGATCCGCCGTAAATCTTGTCGTCGGTGGTCAGCACCTCGGTCCACTTGCCACCCTTGGTGAGCGGCACCTGGTAATCCTGCCAGGCTTCGCCGGAGAAGTTCACGACGACGACCATCTGCTCGCCATCCTTGCCGATTCGCACAAAGCTTAACGTATTGTGGTCGGCATCATCGCTGGTGAGCCACTGGAAGCCGGCCGGGTCGAAATCCTGGCTCCACAGTGCAGGCGATTCCTTATAGAGCGCATTGAGATCGGCGACGAGCTTCTTCACGCCGCGATGATCGGGCCAATTGAGCGCATCCCAATCCACGGAGCCGTCATGGTCCCACTCGCCATACTGGGCCACCTCGTTGCCCATGAAGGACAGGTTCTTGCCCGGATGGGCCCACTGGTAGGCGAACAGGGCGCGCACACCGGCATAACGTTGCCAGTCGTTGCCTGGCATCTTGCCGAATACCGAACCCTTGCCGTATACGACCTCGTCATGGCTGATGGGCAGCACATAATGCTCGGAATACGCGTAGACCATGGAGAAGGTGATCTCGTTATGATGCCACTTGCGGTTGATGGGCTCCTCGTGCAGATACTGCAGGGTGTCATGCATCCAGCCCATATTCCACTTGAGGCCGAAGCCGAGGCCTCCGGCATCGGTCGGTGCGGTGATGCCGGGGTATGCGGTGGATTCTTCGGCGATCATCATGATGCCGGGATTGTTCTTATATGCGGTGGCGTTGGCTTCCTTGAGGAAATCGATGGCCTCAAGGTTTTCGCGGCCGCCGTAGATGTTCGGATGCCACTGGCCCGGCTCACGGCTGTAATCGAGGTACAGCATCGACGAGACCGCGTCCACGCGCAGCGCGTCGACATGATACTCATCCAGCCAGAAGCAGGCGTTGGCCACCAGGAAGTTGCGCACTTCGCGGCGCCCGAAATTGAACACGTAGGTGCCCCAGTCCGGGTGCTCGCCACGCATCGGATCCGGATCTTCATACAACGGGGTACCGTCGAAACGGCCCAATGCGAACGCATCCTTCGGGAAGTGGGCCGGAACCCAATCCATGATTACGCCGATGCCGGCCTCATGGAGTTTGTCGACCAGATATTTGAAGTCGTCCGGGCCGCCGAGTCTGGAGTCGACCGCGTAATAGCCAGTGACCTGATAGCCCCAGGAGCCGGAGAACGGGTGCTCGGCCAGCGGCATGAACTCCACATGGGTGAAGCCCTCTTCGGCTACGTACGGTACGAGTTTGTCGGCCAACTCGCGGTAGTTGTGCACATCCTTGCGCCAGCTGCCCGCGTGCACCTCATAGATGCTGACAGGGCCGTTGTGCGGATCGGTGACGGCGCGCTTGGCCATCCACGCCTCATCATGCCATTCATGTTCGGAGTCGACCACGACGGAGCCGGTACGCGGCGGAATCTCATGCGAGCGCTCCATCGGGTCGGCCTTCATTGTCCACTCGTTGTTGGCGTTGAGAATCTCGTACTTGTAGATCTCACCGTCGCCGACACCTGGCACGAACAATTCCCAGACGCCTGAGGAACCCAGCTCGCGCATGGCGTGCGTACGGCCGTTCCAACCGTTGAAGTCGCCGACCACGCGTACGGCATGCGCATTCGGCGCCCATACGGTGAATGCGGTGCCGACCACCTGCTCGCCGGGCGTACCATCCGCGGAACCCATGGGATCGTCGTAGCGCAGCACATGCGCGCCGAGAGCCTCCCACAACCGTTCGTGACGGCCTTCGCCGAACAGGTACATATCCATGTCGCCGATGGTGGGCAGGTAACGGTACGGATCGTCGGACACCACCACGGTACCGTCTTCGTATTCGGTGCGAATACGGTAGTCCGGCACACCATAGCTGTCATCGTTCCGAATCGCCTTGACGAGGGCTATGAACACGCCATTGAATTCATGAACCGCCTCGGTCTCGGCGTCCTGCGTGATGATCGTCACGGATTTCGCCAGCGGACGCAACACGCGGATCGTGACGACATCCTCGTGCTTGTCGGACCCGAGATGCCCGCCGAGCACCTCATGCGGATTGTAAAACGTACCGTTGCTTACTGCATCCAGGTCGCCCTGAGCAACAGGAACGGCAACGACATCTTCTTTGATCTTGGATTCTGTAGCCATGGCAAAAGTGTAAGCACGATTGGTCGAAAATTGGCTTCGTGTCGCGCTTTATTTTCATTTTTTCGCTGGTTTTTGGACAAGTCCATGCCGGGTGGCACAATAATTCGGGTTTTGTGTAAGCTTTTCACGGAGGATTCATGGGTTACAAGGTCGGCGACATGGTCGTCTATCCACGTCACGGCGCTGCGAAGGTGGAGGCCATAACCGAGCGGACGGTCAAGGGGGTCACCCGTGAATACCTGCAGCTGTCGGTATTGTCGTCTGACGGTTTGGTCATCAATGTTCCGGTGGACAACGCCAAAAAAGTCGGCGTGCGCGACATCGTCGATGCCAACGAGGTGGCGAAGGTCTTTGAGATCCTGCGCACTCCGATCATCGAAAAGGAAATGAACTGGTCCCGTCGTTACAAGCTGAACGTCGAGAAGATCGCCACCGGTGACGTCAACAAGATCGCCGAAGTGGTGCGTGATCTGGCGCAGCGGGACGTGGATGAGCATGGTCTGTCCGCCGGTGAGAAGCGTATGCTTACGAAAGCCCGTAGCATCCTCACCTCCGAGATCTCGTTATCTGAGCATCTCGAGGAAGGCGAGGCCCAACGCCTGCTTGACGTGAATCTGGGGTACGAAGCTCCGCAGCCAGGCGATGACCAGCATCACACCGAAGCCCCGCAGGAGGCCGCGATGGATACGTTGGCCCGTGTTGAGGCCGAAGGCAAGAAGTCCAAGAAGAAGTAAGGCTCTCTGATGCGCATCGGTCAAGGTTTCGACGCCCATCGATTCGCTGATTCCAATGCAGGCAGGCCGTTATGGCTTGCCTGTTTGCATTGGGAGGGTGATGGCATAGCAGGTGATTCCGATGGTGACGTCGTCGCACATGCGTTGATCGACGCATTGCTGGCAGCCGCGCACCTTGGTGATATCGGAACGTTGTTCGGCGTGGGCGCAAATTCCGACGGTGCCGGCAAACATGGTGCCGAAATGCTGCGTACCGCTGTCGGCTATCTGAAGGACCATGGCATGCGGCCGATAAGTGCCAGCGTGGTAATCATCGCCAATCGCCCGAAGATCGGCACGCGTCGCATGGAGGCGGAAGCGGCGTTGTCTGCAGCGATCGGTTGCGAGGTGTCGGTGACGGCCACCACTACGGATGGCATGGGATTCACCGGTTCGGGGGAGGGCGTAGCCGCCATCGCCAACGCCCTTGTGGAACCGGTGGAGTAGGGCTATCTTCTATTCAGCGCACCCACTGCCTTGGTAATGGCCCAGAACAAGGTGGAGATGGTCACGATGATGAAGCTCGGGGGAGCTGGGAACATCGCGGACAGGATCAAGCCGCCCCAGATGGAGACCAGGCAGATCGCACTGGCGATGACCATCGCTTTGAACGGCGAACCCGCGAGAATGTTCGCGGTCGCGGCAGGGGTGATGACCAATGCGAAAATCAGCAACGTACCCACGGCGGGCACGGCGATGGTAATCACGCCGGCCATGATCGCCATGAACGCGATGTTCATCAGGCCGACGGGCACGCCCTTGGCCTGAGCCACCTGCTCATCCAATGAGCTGAACAGCAGTGGACGGTAGATGAGCGCCAACACCGCCAACAGCACGATGTCGAAGACGGCGAAGCCGATGATCTGGCCGGTGGTGATGGTCAGAATCGATCCGAATAGAATCGACTGCATCTGTTGCGAGGCAGAACTCGAGAGTCTGGCAAAAAACAGACCCATGCCAGTGGCGAAGGCCAACACAGTGCCGGTGGCGATTTCGCGTTGCGACGCCTTCTTGCCGAGGGCTCCGATGACCAAAGCCCCGCCGAGAGCGAATACCCCCATGCCGACGGAGACCGGCAATCCAATCAATATCGCACCGGTGGCTCCGGGCAGTCCGATATGCGCCAAGGCGTGCGAAGCGAATGTGGAATGGCGTGCGATGGTGAAGTATCCCATCACACCTGCAGCCAAGGCGATGCACAATCCGGCGAGAAATGCGTTGGCCATGAATGCTGCCGTCAGCGTCGACATCCAGTCCGGGTCGAATGCGAATGCGGTGTGGCTCATGCGTGTTGCCTCTTTCCGGTGTGCTGGTGGAATTGCGCGACCTCTTTGGGATCGTGTGCGTCGACGATTGCGTTCCTAGGTTCGTCGTCGCTGGGTGTCACGAACATGTCTCCCTGCGGCGTGGTGACCACCTGCACGGTGGTGCCGTACAAGTGGGTGAGCAGTTCTGAGTCCAATACCTCGTTCATGCGTGCATAATGCGGGTGTCCGTCAAGCAGATACACGGCACCGGTAAGAATCGGCAACAGCATGTTGAGGTCATGGGCGACCACCTGAATGGTCATGCCGAGTTCTCGATTGAGTTTGGCAAGTACATGCACGGTGGCTCGCTGGCTGTCCAGATCGAGGTTGGCGAGCGGTTCGTCGAGCATCAGTAGCTGCGGGTCGCTCACCAATGCCTGGGCGATGGCCGCACGTTGGCGCAATCCACCCGACAATTCGGAAAGCCGGTATGAGGCCTTGTCGAGAAGACCGACGAATTCCATGGCTTTGCGGGCCTTCTCACGTTGGGCGCGCGTGACGGGATGAATGCCGAAACGAGTGCCGGTCAAGCCAAGCAATACCGATTGTTCGGCGGTGAGATTCGACTCGATGTCGACGGCATAGCTTTGCGGTACGTAGCCGATGTGCTGATTCATGACACCGGCCGGTTTGCCGAGCACCGTGATGCTGCCGGCCGTGGTATCGATCAGACCAAGTTCGGCCTTCATCATCGTGGTCTTGCCTGCGCCGTTGGTGCCCACGATGGCGGTGACCGAACCGCTGGGAATGCTGAATGAGCCGTGCCGCCAGATCACACGTCCGCCACGTTTGACGCAGGCATCCTTGAATACAATCGCGGCTTGCGGTGCCTGCCCGTCGGGAGAGTCGGTGCCATCGTGCATGAAAAGCTCCTTTATGATGTCGTTTCCGTTCGTATCATGACAAACAGTGTTGACAACCATTCTCAATAAGAGGGGGTGTTTTCCGTATGATCGCGGGAAGCGCCATCCTTAGGGCGAGCTTTGGAATGCGTCTGCGGCGTTATTTGCCGGGATCCGGCTGCGGCTCCTCCGTCGCATTTTCGGATGGCGAGGCCGATTCGGATGATTCGCTCGGCGATGACGTCGCGTTTTCGGAGGAATCGTCTTCGGCATCGGTCGTCGCCATCGTTTCCGTCAGGGATGTGACCAGCGACAGGATCCAGGAGGTCAGGCTCGACTGATCGGCCGGCATCTGTTCCGTGACGTCGAATACCGGAACGTCGGACTTCTGCGCGGTGCCGGTCAGCAGATTCGTGGCATCGCTGGCTTCCTGCACGTTGTTGACCAGCAGGTCGACCTGATGCTTTTCCAGCAATTCCTGGAAGGCCTGTAGATCGGCCGGTGCCGGTTCCGCGTCGGAGGCGGCCGATTGCGCATATCCTTCGGGGGTCTTGTCATCAAAGCCCATATCGCTCAGCAGATAGTATGCGACCGCTTCGGTGGCCGCATATGTGGCGCCTTTATGCGTGCTGCTGAAGGTTTTCATCGCCTTCTCGACCTTGCTCTCCCGTTTGTTCCACGCGGAAAGCTTGCCTGCGAAGTATTTCTTCCGTGCCGGCATGATGCGGCTGTAGGTGTCGGCCAGCTCCTTGGCCATGGCGTTGCGGGCGTCGTTGGAGAACCACAGGTGAGGATTGTCCCCCTCCATGGCTCCGACCATTTGCGCCGCAGATACGCTGACGGTGCCCTTCGTCAGATTCTTCGTGGCCCAGGCGTCATAGCCGGCTCCGTTGGAAACGACGACCTGTGCCTTCTGAAGAGCGGCGACATCTGCGGTCTTGGGCTCGAAATCATGGGCGTCCACGGAGGTCGAGTTCAGAATGGAAGTCACCTTCACATAGGTTCCGCCGATCTGCTCCGCAAGGGAGCCCCATTGATTGACCGATGCGACTACGGTGATGGGGGAGGTCTGTTCGCTCGTCGAAGCCGAAGCGGTCGGTTGCTCGTCCGGCGAATCGTGGCCGAAGCAGGCGGTGGCGCCGAACACCATGCACATGACGATGCCGGCGGCAACGGTACGTAGGAGGGAACGCTGATGCAGACGCATGCTGGAATGCCTTCTTCCTAAAATCATCCCGGTCGTGTTCGTCTCGCGAACGTGCGCACGACTTCCGACTGAAACCAAGATAGCCTACGATACATGCAAACGCCAATAGGCCAAGGTCATCTATACGAAGGGAACGCCCGTATGGCAACGAAAATCGACGGCAAGATGATATCCGCACGCATCAAGGAGGACCTTGCTCGGCGGGTCGCCGCATTGAAGCAGCGGGGCGTCGAACCGGGATTAGGGACCATTCTGGTCGGTTCCGACCCGGGTTCGGTTAAATACGTCGCCGGCAAGCACGCCGACTGCGCCGAGATCGGCGTGACGTCCATCAAGCGCGAATTGCCTGCGGATGCCACCTTCGATCAGATTGCGGCGGCGGTGAATGAACTGAACGCCGACCCCGCCTGCACCGGCTACATCGTGCAGTTGCCGTTGCCGAAAGGCATTGACGAAAACGCCGTCATCGACCTGATCGATCCGAAAAAGGACGCGGACGGCATGCATCCCTACAATCTGGGCGAGCTGGTGTTGCATCCCCGTGGCGAGATCGCCACGCCGTTGCCGTGCACGCCACGTGGCGTCATCGAACTGCTTGGAGCCTATGACATCGATCTGAATGGCAAGGAGGTATGCGTGCTTGGGCGCGGCATCACCATCGGCCGCACCATTGGACTGATGCTCACGCGCAAGGAAGTCAATGCCACGGTCACGCTATGCCATACCGGTACCAGGGACGTGCGAGACCACATGCGTCGCGCCGACGTGATCGTGGCCGCGATGGGTTCCGCCGCGTTCGTCAAACCGGACGACATCAAGGAAGGGGCGGTGCTTGTCGATGTTGGCGTCTCCCGAGTATTCGATGAGGAGGCCGGCCGCTACCGTGTCAGGGGTGATATCGACAAAGCCTGTTACGAGAAGGCCTCGGCCTATACGCCGAATCCAGGGGGAGTGGGTCCGATGACCCGTGCCATGCTGCTGGAGAACGTGGTCGAAATGGCCGAACGCCGGCACTGAGAGAGCAAGCCGATTATTTCGGGCGTGTCGCGTGAAGATTCCGCTCGTTTTTGTGCACGGTCTCCTGTAGACTTAAGTTTTGTGTGTGCTGTACGCGCACCCGGTATAACTGAAGAACGATTTTATCCATCCACTATTTGTAAGAAACCAAATTAATGGCAGAGAACAATAACGAAGTCGCCAAGGTCGCCATCAACGACATCGGCACCGAAGAGGACTTCATCAAGGCAGTCGATTCCACCATCAAGAACTTCGATGATGGTGATTTGGTCGAAGGTACCGTCGTCAAGGTCGATCACGACGAGGTGCTGCTCGACATCGGCTACAAGACCGAGGGCGTCATTCCCTCCCGTGAGCTTTCCATCAAGAAGGACGTTGATCCTGACGAAGTCGTCGAGGTCGGCGACACTATCGAGGCTCTTGTCGTCACCAAGGAAGACAAGGAAGGCCGTCTGATCCTGTCCAAGAAGCGTGCACAGTACGAGCGCGCCTGGGGCGATATCGAGAAGATCAAGGAAGCCGATGGCGTTGTCGAAGGTACCGTCATCGAAGCCGTCAAGGGCGGCCTTATCGTCGACATCGGCCTGCGTGGCTTCCTGCCGGCATCGCTGGTCGAAATGCGTCGCGTGCGCGACCTGTCCCCGTACATTGGCCAGAAGATCAAGGCCAAGATTCTCGAGCTCGACAAGAACCGCAACAACGTGGTCCTTTCCCGTCGTCAGTACCTCGAAGAGACCCAGTCCGAAGTGCGTGAGACCTTCCTGTCTCAGCTCAAGAAGGGTCAGATTCGTGAAGGCGTCGTGTCCTCCATCGTCAACTTCGGCGCATTCGTCGATCTGGGCGGCGTTGACGGCCTGATTCACGTTTCCGAGCTGTCCTGGAAGCACATCGACCACCCGTCCGAGGTCGTCAAGGTCGGCGATAAGGTCACCGTCGAGGTGCTCGACGTCGATCTCGACCGTGAGCGCATCTCCCTGTCCCTCAAGGCCACCCAGGAAGATCCGTGGCAGCGCTTCGCTCGCACCCACGTTCCTGGCCAGATCGTCAAGGGCAAGGTCACCAAGATCGTTCAGTTCGGTGTCTTCATCTCCGTCGAAGACGGCATCGAAGGCCTCGTGCACATCTCCGAGCTGGCCAACCGCCACGTGGAGAACCCGGAGACCGTCGTCAAGCCGGGCGAAGAGGTCTTCGTCAAGGTGATCGACGTCGATCTTGATCGTCGCCGCATCTCCCTGTCCCTCAAGCAGGCCAACGACTCCGTCGATCCGGCTTCCGAGGACTTCGATCCGGCTCTGTACGGCATGCCGGCAGAGTACGACGAGCAGGGCAACTACAAGTATCCGGAAGGCTTCGACCCGGCAACCAACGAGTGGATCGCTGGTTACGAGAAGCAGCGTGAGGAGTGGGAAGCCCAGTACGCGGCAGCCCACGACCTGTGGGAGCAGCACAAGGAGTTCGTCGCCAAGGAACTCGAGAACGCAGCCGCTTCCGCCGCCGAGGACGGCCAGGCTCCGAAGGAAGAGAAGGTCGAAGAGGTGTCCAACTACTCCTCCGAGAACACTTCCGCCGGTACCCTTGCCGACTCCGACCAGCTCGCCGCTCTGCGCGACCAGCTGCTCGGCAAGTGATTGGCCTGTGCTGACGGGCAACCGTTAGGCAGATGACTTCAAACCCCGTACCTATGTGGTGCGGGGTTTTTCGTTGCCCTAATCTTCTTCCTGTCACTCCGATGGATATCATGCATACCTTCCATCGCCGTGAGCGGAGCATGTTGGGCCCGGAGCATTGCACCGCCTTGCCGGTGTCCGTTCGACTCGGCACAATGACAGATGTGACGATTCGAATTGGTCTGACCGGCGGCATCGCAGCCGGCAAAAGTACGGTATCCGCCCATCTGTGCGATCTTGGTGCGTTCGTCATCGATTATGACGAGCTGGCTCGTGAGGTGGTTGCCCCGGGAAGCGAGGGGCTGCGTCGAATCGTTGATTCTTTCGGTGCGGATGCGCTGGATGAGCGGGGCGAGCTGAATCGTGCGTGGATGGCGGAACAAGTGTTTTCAGGCCAGGCTTCGGCGGGGATGCGGAAACGGCTCGACGACATCGAACATCCGCTGATCTATCAGTTGGCGTTGCGCAGGGAGCGTGAGGCAATGGCGGCGAACCCGCAGGCCGTGATCGTGCATGATGTTCCGCTGTTGGCTGAGGTCATCGACGACATGCCGGTGCGTTTCGACCATATCGTCACCGTCGAGGCGCCAGAGGATATGCGTGTGAGACGGATGATGGCGACCCGGAACATGAGCGAGGAACAGGCCTGGGCGCGTGTCGGCCATCAATCCTCGGCACAGGAACGCATGGCCATCGCCGATGTGGTCATCGACGCCACACATAATATAGAACGTATGTTCGAAGATGTTGATAGACTGTACGCACAGTGGCGCTTGGAAGCAAGGTGATCGGCATGGGATTCGAAATCGAACGTGTAGACAAACCGTTTGTGGTCAAATCACCATATCGGCCATCGGGAGACCAGCCGAAGGCCATTGAGGAGCTGGCCACCCGTATCGAAAACGGTGAGAACGATGTGGTGCTTATGGGCGCTACGGGAACCGGCAAAACGGCTACCACCGCATGGCTGATCGAACGGTTGCAACGCCCGACGCTCATCATCGAGCCGAACAAGACGCTCGCTGCACAGCTGTGCGCCGAGTTCCGCGAGCTCATGCCCGACAACGCAGTGAGCTATTTCGTCTCCTATTACGACTACTACCAGCCTGAAGCCTACATTCCACAGACCGACACCTATATTGAAAAGGACTCCAATATCAATGACGATGTGGAGCGGCTGCGTCATGCGGCCACCGCGAACCTGCTGACACGGCGTGATTGCGTGGTCGTGGCCACCGTCTCCTGCATCTACGGCTTGGGTACTCCGGAAGAGTATGCCGGCCGCATGCTGTTTCTCAAGGAAGGCCAGCAGATAGATCGCGATGAGCTGTTGCGCATGTTCGTGTCGATGCAGTACAAGCGTAACGACATCGCTTTCACCCGCGGCACCTTTCGAGTGCGTGGTGACACCGTCGAAATCATTCCGGTATATGAGGAACTCGCCATCCGCATAGAATTTTTCGGCGATGAAATCGACCATATCTCGACCCTGCATCCCCTGACCGGCGACGTGATCGATCACGAGCCGCAGGTGCACATCTTCCCGGCCTCGCATTATGTGGCCGGACCTGAACGCATGGAGCGTGCACTGGCCACCATCAAGGAGGAACTCGACCAACGCGTGGCCGAATTGCGTAAGCAGGGCAAGGAACTCGAGGCGCAGCGCCTCACCATGCGCACCACATATGATCTGGAAATGCTCACCCAGGTGGGTGTATGTTCCGGCGTGGAGAATTATTCCCGTCATTTTGACGGGCGCGAACCCGGTACCCCGCCGCACACCCTGCTCGATTTCTTTCCCGACGACTTCCTGCTGGTCATCGACGAATCACATGTCACCGTGCCGCAGATCGGTGCCATGTACGAGGGGGATGCCAGCAGAAAACGTACCTTGGTGGAGCACGGCTTCCGTCTGCCCTCCGCAATGGACAATCGTCCGCTCAAATGGCCGGAATTTTTGCAACGCGTCGGCCAGACCGTATATCTGTCCGCGACGCCGGGCGATTACGAACTGGGGCTGAGCGATGGCGTGGTGGAACAGATCATCCGTCCGACAGGCCTTGTTGATCCGAAGATCGACGTACGGCCCGTGGACGGGCAGATCGACGATCTTCTGGCCGAAATCAAGGATCGTGTGGCCAGGAACGAACGTGCGCTCGTCACCACGCTCACCAAGAAGATGGCCGAGGACCTTACCGATTATCTGTTGGAACGCGGCATCAAGGTCGAATACCTGCATTCCGACGTCGATACGTTACGCCGAGTCGAACTGTTGCGTGAACTACGCGAAGGTAAGATCGACGTCATCGTCGGCATCAATCTGTTGCGGGAAGGCCTCGATCTGCCGGAGGTCTCGCTGGTGGCGATTCTCGATGCCGACAAGGAAGGATTCCTGCGCTCCTATCGTTCGCTGATTCAGACCATCGGCCGTGCCGCACGAAATGTGTCCGGCACCGTCATCATGTATGCCGATGACGTCACCGAAGCCATGCACAAGGCCATCGACGAAACCAACCGTCGCCGTGACATCCAGATCGCCTACAACAAGGAGCATGGCATCGATCCGAAACCGTTGATCAAAAAGATCAGCGATGTCAACGATATGTTGGCCAAGGAGGACGTCGATACGCAGACCCTGCTCGGCACTGGCTACCGTAACGCCGACAAGGCGGGCAATTCGCATCTGGGCGTGCCGACCTTCGACAGGAGCGAATCCGACAAGCGCCATGAGGAGATACTTAAGGCCGGCCTGCCGGCACAGGATCTCGCCGACCTTATCCGTCAGCTTTCCGACCAGATGCATACGGCGGCCGAGCAACTCCAATTCGAGCTTGCGGCACGTCTGCGTGACGAAATCAGGGATCTGAAGAAGGAACTGCGGCAGATGACCGAAGCCGGCAAATGATGTTCGTCCGGTCATGTGGCTTACGTACCATGGGGAATTATGGCTGAAACCCCTCTTGCATTCATGATCGTCACATTTGTGACGCTTGGTATCTTCTTCATCGTCGATTTGTTCGTGATCGGTCGCAAGCCACATGTGCCCTCCACCAAGGAATGCGTGCAGCATATCGCTTTTTTCGTGGTCATGGCATTGATTTTCGGCGGATTGATGTGGTACTTTGCGGGTGCCAAGCCGGCCATTGAATTCTATTCGGGCTGGCTTACCGAGTACTCCCTAAGCATCGATAACCTGTTCGTGTTCGTCATCATCATGTCGAATTTCGCCGTGCCGAAAAGGCTGCAGAAATTCGTGCTGTCCGTTGGCATCGCCGTCGCCCTCATACTGCGCGGTTGCTTCATTCTGGTCGGTGCGGCCATCATCTCCCGCTTCACGTGGGTGTTCTTTCTGTTCGGCGCGTTCCTTATCGTCACCGCCGTCAAACTCGTCGCCGGAGAAGAGGAGGACGAGGAATACCACGAGAACGGACTGATTCGCGCGCTGCGCAAGGTCATCAGGATCACCGATGAATATGACGGCGAAAAACTGCGTACCGTGAAGAACGGAGTCAAGTACTGGACACCGATGCTCATCGTGTTTCTGACCATCGGTACCACGGATGTGATGTTCGCCTTCGACTCGATTCCGGCCATCTTCGGACTGACCAAGGACCCGTTCATTGTGTTCACCTCCAATGTATTCGCATTGCTTGGTCTGCAGCAGCTGTATTTCCTGCTTGGCGAGTTGCTCGACAAGCTGGTCTATCTGCCGCTTGGTCTGTCCGTCGTGCTCGGCTTCATCGGCGTGAAGCTCATCATGGAGGCCATGCACGGCAATTCCCTGCCGTTCGTCAACGGCGGAAGGCCCGTTCACTGGGTTCCGGAAGTGCCGACATGGCTGTCCTTGGCCGTGATCGTCGTGGCTATAGGAGGTTCCGCGCTGGCCAGTGTGCTGAAGATGCGATCCGTGGAGGCCAACGCCCGGTGACTGGTCGGCGAACGGCATGAAAACTGAGGTTTTCGTTCTCCCGACAAAAATGTGAGCGCTCACAACACGCCTCTGTCCGGAGTGGAAGTGAGCGCTTTTTGCTAGTAAACTATGCCATTGGAAACAGGGTCGTCAGATCCAAATCAAATTAGAACAGGAATAGGCAGGCATACATGCGTAAAGCCAAGATCGTAGATACCATCGGTCCCGCTACCGAGTCTCTGGAAGGCATCACCAGCCTCGTCGAAGCAGGTATGGACGTTGCTCGTCTGAACCGCTCCCATGGCACTCCTGAAGACCACCTGAAGGTCTACAACAACCTTCGTGCAGCCGCCAAGGCCACCGGTCGCAATGTTGCCGCACTGGTCGATCTGCAGGGCCCGAAGATTCGTTGCGGTTGGTTCAAGAAGAACGCCGAAGGCGAAGACAAGGTTCAGCTGACCGAAGGCCAGGAGTTCGTCATCACCACCGATGACATCGAAGGCGACGAGCACATCACCTCCACCACCTTCAAGGGTCTGCCGGGCGATTGCCACGCCGGCGATCCGATTCTGATCGATGACGGCAAGGTCCGTCTCGAGGTCACCAAGGTCGAGGGCAACAACGTGTACACCAAGGTCGTTGTGGCCGGACCGGTTTCCAGCCACAAGGGCATCAATCTGCCGGGTGTCGCCGTGTCTCTGCCGGCACTGACCGAAAAGGATGAGGCCGATCTGCGTTGGGCCATCCAGACCGGTGCCGACATCATCGCCATGTCCTTCGTGCGTTTCGCCACCGACATCGATCGTGCCCATGAGATCATGGACGAGGAAGGACGCCGCATTCCGGTCGTCGCCAAGATCGAAAAGCCGCAGGCTCTTGAGAACCTCGAAGAGATCGTCAAGGCCTTTGACGGCATCATGGTCGCCCGTGGTGACATGGCCGTCGAGTGCCCGCTCGAAGAGGTCCCGCTGGCTACCAAGCGTTGCATCGAGCTCGCACGCCAGTATGCCAAGCCGGTCATCGTGGCCACCGAGGTCCTCGGCTCCATGGTCAACTCCCCGGTCCCGACCCGTGCAGAGGCCTCCGACTGCGCCAACGCCATTCTGGACGGCGCCGACGCCACCATGACCTCCAACGAGACCGCCGTCGGCAAGTATCCGGCGGTCACCGTGAACACCATGAGCCGTATTTCCTCCTTCGCCACCGAACACGGTTTCGACCGTATCCCGGAGCTGAAGAACCTGGACATGTCCTCCACCGGCGCAGTGTCCTCCGCTGCCGTCGATCTGGCCGACAAGCTCAACGCCAAGGCCATTGTCGCCTACACCCAGACCGGTTCCACCGTGCATCGCGTCTCCCGCGAGCGTCCGGCCACCCCGATCTACGGCATCACCAACAACGAGCACACCTATCACTGGCTGGCCCTGTCCTGGGGCACTGAGTCCTTCCTGCTCGATGAGGATTACCATGACAAGTCCCGCAAGGACCTGATGATCTTCACCGACAAGATCCTCAAGGATGCCGGCAAGGTCGTCGATGGCGACAAGATCGTCGTGCTGAGCTCCGCTCAGGGCGAGCACCAGCCGGGCCGTACCGACTCCATCTACGTCCACACCGTCGGTGCCTGCGACTGAGATCGGAACAGTTCGACTGACTGATTGACATCAGAGGAGCTCCTACCAGGATGTGGTAGGAGCTCCTCTGATGTCTGTGCCGGGTTCTTGGGCGATGGCGTATGCTACGGGGCGTGCATGGACGTTATTCGTTCAATCCTTCGGCCAGATTGTCCGGCCCGCAGTGCAGCCGCAGGATGGCGATGATGGTCTTAGCGTCGACAATCGTGCCGTTGATGACCATGTCGTATGCCTCATCCAACGAAAAGAGACGCACTTCCGCACGTGGCGTTTCCGGACCGAGCTTGCTACGGTCGGACGGCGTCAGTCCTGTGGCCAGAAACAGCGCCGTATGTTGGTTGGAGAAACTTGGCGTATTGATGAAACGAGAGAACTGGCTGAACCGTTCCGCCTCGAATCCCGCTTCTTCGCGTAGCTTGCGTGCGGCCACATCCAATGGGCGCTCGTCAGGGGAAAGGGCATGCCCCGCCGGAATTTCCAGCGTCCAACGGTGGGTGGGAATGCGGTACTGTTCCACCAGTGGAATTTGTCCGTCTTCGGTGACGGCAAGCACGCCAACGGTGTCTCCACCGTTCTCCTGAACCAAGTAACGCTCGAAATGGCCGACCTCGGATGAATTGAACGCAACATGATCCACATTGAAATAATGGCTTGCGACAATTTGTTTGCGGACTTCCTCTTTGACCGGGGCGGTGCGCCATGGATCGAAGCGACGATAGGTCTCATTGCTCATATGTGCCCTCCTTACAGGGGATGTGCAATCACTTGCCATTGTAAGCCGAAAGCGATCGATAACGCAGAGGGCGAAAACGTGTTCCGCGACGTGGTCGACCGGATGAATCGTGGTGAGAAGGTTCGCGACACCGCCGAAGGTTTTGCAAAATCCCTTTCATGTGGTACAGTTCCATAACTGTGCGCAAGCCCCTGTATCCCAATTGGTAGAGGAAGCAGCCTCAAAATCTGCGCAGTGTGGGTTCGAGTCCCACCGGGGGCACCCAAAACGGGATCTCGCGGAGAAGCGGGAACCCATGGCCCCGGGGCCGATTAGATCGGCGTCCAGGGAAGCCATCACGAACGCGCGAGGTCCGACGGCCCCGTGCGTTTTGTTTTCTTCGCCTCCTTCCGGTTGCCTGTAGTATCGTGCCATGCCTGCGCCAGCTGAGGCGCCGCCGGTGGTGCCGGCAAGCTCATGTTGAGGATTATCAACTTGCACATCATGTGCAAGTTGATAATTTGATCCACTACCGCTGCTGAGGGAGAACAGTGGCAACGGTGTCACTATCTCAGCAAAGGAGAGATGAAAAAAATTTGCCAAATTGGCAATGTCGGAAGCCGACCAATCTGTCCTACGATTCACCTTTCGACTGAGGCCACTTTGAGCGATTCCCAACGCTGTGGATAGATCCTCCTGATTAACGTTTTGTGCGGCGATTAGGACTCTGACATTCTTCGTTACGATTTCTTGTAACTGATTCGCAGAGGGTGAACTTGCTTCTGTTGAAACTCTCATATGTGCATTCTATCTAAATCATGTTGAAATATCTATCATCCGTGTTATGCTTATGCGTATGAAGCATATAAATGGTTTAAATGAAAGAATTGACGAGCTTCGTAAGCAGTCTCACATGAGCCAAACGGAATTCGGAGCATTTTTAGGAATCGGCCAATGCACGGCTTCAAGGAAACTAAGTGGTCGGATTCCATTTAGTGCCGACGAAGTACTTCGCTGTGCGATTGTCTTTGGCGTGTCTACGGAAGCCTTGTACGGCCGAGAAGACCTTGAAGATCTCAAACAGCCTGTCTAGCGAGCGAGAACAGAGAAGGAGAAGAAAATTGCGCACCAAGGAAAAATTGTGGCTGCAGGCCCGTGTTACGGATTCGGAGCCCACGAACGGGGAACTGGTCGGACTGACGATCCTCAACCTCGACACGGGACACCCGAAAGTCGACCACGCGATCTTCAAACCGCTGAAACCAACGACACACTGGGACGAACGCCTCACCGGGGGAATCACCAAGGAAGACGCCGGGATCCACCTGCCGTTCAGCTTCTACCAGCCGGAAATCCAACACATGATGGACCAGGCGGAAGGATTCGAGGGACCGAACATCGTCCGGGACCTCGGATTCCTCCAAGCGCAAGGCATCAGACTCCCCGTGACCGCATGGATCAGACAGACCGAGCAGGAGCCACGACGGAGACGCACGCGACACAACTGAACAGGCAGCAGACGTCCGTGAACGAATTGCAGTTCGCAACGGGCGATGAACCAGATCCAACCAACAACCAGCAGACGAAAGGAGGACGGCATGACACGGCCACGACAATCACAAGACGCGGCAGGCATGACGGTAGCCATTCACCGCGGCCACCACATCACGCATATACGCGAAGCCGGCCTCCTCGAACAGGGAGGGGAGCAACAGACGCTCCAACAAGGCCACGTCCGTACGCTCCGATTCCGTCAAACCGCATCCGGCGGCATCAAAACCGGGACGATGCTCCTGTACGACATGAAGCCAGCAATCATAGGCGCGTGCGGCCCGCTCGACCGGAGGAACGGAACCCAAGGGATCCTCGAACACGACGGCCGCGACGGCATACCACATCCCGCAAGAGGAACGATCCTCAAGAAGACCGACGGTGCGGGCAGACGGCCATCCGCCGGACACGCGCCACCCGGAATCCTCACACATCAGCCTCACCATCCAGAACGAACTTCGATATCACTCCAACCACCGAACGCGGAGCCGATAACGGACCGATGGAAAAGCCCGCACACGAGTTGCAGCTCACATGCGGGCGATGAACCAGATCCAAATAACCACTTTCAATCTCTAGGTAACCAGCCGAGAGACCGAATCCAATCAAGAGAAAGGAGGTACAGATCGAAGACAGGAACAAAGCCCGATCATCAGACATCCAGACCACCCAACCGTGATGGAGGGGTTCGGTTCAGATACCAACCCCAAGGAAACCAACACAACCATCAATCCACAAGGGGTTAATGCAGATCAATCCCTAGAAAAGGAGTCAATACCATGACTGATTATTTCACACTCGACAACGATGACGCCACCCGATATCCGGAATCCACGCAAAACGAAAACGAATTCCGGACCGTGATCGATGCGGAGGTCGTGGACGCCGACGAGATCCTGGACGACGCGCCCGGTCTCGACGCGCCCGAACCCATCCGCCTCATTGACGAGCCCATGGAAGACGACACGGACGAAGTGGACGACAATCCCGTCGCCGCATTGGCCGGCACGTTCCCCGTCCAGGTCAAGCCCCTGGCCGCGGGCGAGAGCGCGTTCAACGAGGAAGAGGCCCGCAGAAGGACCGAGGAACTCAAGGTCAAGCTCCTGCACGCCCTCGAAGCCCAATACGACCTCATCCAAGCCGCCCAGACTGCGTTCGAGGGACACATCTGGGTCGCGCTCGGCTACCCGCAAGGCATGAGGGGATGGGAAGCGTACTGCAAGGACCATTTCACCTCCGACCAGATTCGTGTGACCGGGCAGGCGCGCACCGACCTGATCCTCGGATTCGATCCGAGCAAGATCAGCAACAACGCCATCGCCGCACTGCTCGGAGTCAGTCATACGACGGTTGATCGTGCGATCGCGAAAGCCGGCCGTGAGAAGGCGCGCAAGGTCATCGGCGCGGACGGCAAGGTTCGTAGCACCGACACGCTCACCAGCGAGGAGACCGCCGAACTCGCATGGCGGCTGAAGCAGGAAGGCAAGACCCAGAACGAGATCGCGCAGGAACTCGGCAAAAGCCAGTCCACCATCAGCACCGCGATCAGCCGCGAACACAACCGTCTCATGAGCGAAGGCCTCAAAGCCGTAGCCAAACCCGGAAGCGACGAATTCGTCCACGCGGACGACGAGATCATCGACACATCCGACCAGCTCGGCGAGGAATTCGACCAGGACGTCATCACCACCATGACCCGAGACATCGCCAACCTCGCCGAAGCGATCGACGAGGTCATCAACGACCTCGAATCCGACGAATGGAAACCCGGCAGCCTGGTCGTGTCCACCATCATGGAGAAAAGCAACCGCAGGCTCATGCACTTCTACGACGCGTTCTGCAAACTCCTACGCCTTCACTACATCCAATCCGACGACCTGTACGACGGCGACGACAACAAATACGACATGTTCCTCGAGATGATCGTGTTCATCCGCAAAACCATCGAAAGCATCGAGAACGACCGCGAGGACGAAGCCGGGGAATTCGACTTCTCCAAATTCGAGGACTGACACCGACGACCGTCGAACCCCGGGGCGTGCCCGCGCAGGGAACGCGCACGCCCCGCAAGGCCGACGCTGACACACGAGAAGGAAGGACACCATGAACGACACCAACAGCAACACCAGACCGGAAACGGACCGCACAAGCGTGAGGATGTGGCCCGGCATCACCGCCGGACTCGTCATCGGCCTGATCGCCTTCATCCTCAGCTTCGACGCATTGCGCCTCGTGTTCGTCTCCTGTGGCATCAACCCGTACCTCAGCTGGGGAGGACCCGTCTGCGTGGACGGCACGATCCTGTTGTGCACGTGGGCCACATGGGGCTTCAAGAAAGGCCACATCCGCGGCGGCTGGTACCCATGGGCGGGACTCGTCCTGTTCTCCGGCTGCTCGATCGGCGGCAACGCATTGCACGCCCTCATCAACAACGGGCTGGAACTGCCTGCATGGGCGCCGGCCACCATCATGAGCATCCCACCCGTCGCGATGCTGTACGCCACCCACCTGATCGTCATCATCGCCGGCGACCGACTCGACAAGGTCAACGCCCTCACCAGCCGAACCCTCGACGACACGGAAACGAAGACCCCGACCGAACCCATGACGGCATCCACGGCCGAACCACTCACGGCACCGTCGTCGGCGCCGGTCCCGCCCGCGCCGGCAACGCCCGCATACGAGCCGGTTCCGCCTGCATACGAGCCGGCCACGGTGGAGAAACCGAATCTGAGGGACTGCGCATGGAGCGCACCCACCCCCGCCGACCTCGCCATCGACGACACGGAGGCCGATGCCTCCCCAAAAGCCGTTGAGGCGAACGCCACGGCCGACGCCTCCACCACCGAAAACCCCGCACTCGACATCCAGGCCGATCCCCGGACCATGCCGGAAGCCGAACACACGCCGACCATGACGGAACCGGCCGCACCGGAACCGCAGGACGAACCCGAACCGGAATCCGAGGAAACGGCCGGGAACATCGACGGCCCCGACACTATCACCGTCGAACCATCGGCCGAGACGACACGGGAAGGCGAAGCCGACCCCACGCAGGGGAAAGCGGCGGACGGCACGGACGGCGAACGGACCGGGGAACGGGAGCCGGAACCACTGCCGGCACCCTTGGCGGCGTTGAGCAGGAACGAGGCAAGGGACGCCGCCAAATGGCTCGCATGGGCCGACCGCATGCACGAGCAGGGACTCCCGCTCAACTGGCAGACCGCGCAGGACGCCGGAATCGTGTCCAGCACCAGCACCGCGAAACGACGACTGCGTGTCTACAGGCAAGCCTACCCGGACCGGTTCTAGGCCGGGGATACGCAGCAAAAGGGAAGAGACCGGGAAGGAAACACCACCATGACAGGCCATGTCTACGTCTCCGACAGCGATCGGGAGTTCCGGGCCGTGTACGGCGTCACACCAGGCGAGGTCGACGAGGCCATCGAGGAGAACCGCAGCCGCATCATCAAGAAGCTCAACGAGTGGGGCCAGGTCTGGGCCGTCGACGAGATCGTCATGAACATCTGGCAGGAACTCATCGAGGGCGGACTGAAACGATGGGCCTCATACGCGGACCGCAGACCGTTGGGCGCGTTCGTCAACAGCCTCGTCGACCAGAAGATCGGCGAATGGATGAACACCGACCGGCCCAAATACCGGTCAGGCATGACCTACGCGCCCCAGAACCGCCGCCACAGGAACAACACCCATGACGGGAACGGCGGGCCGGACGACGAACCGGACGCGGAAAGGATCCGCCGCCAGCTCAGGGCCGAAATCCGCGCCGCGGCCCGTGACAGGCTGTGCGAGCCGGACGACGTGTTCGGCACCGATGACGGTGACATGATCGGCGCCCCCGCCGGCGACAAGGCCAGCTGGCAGGAATGGCAGATCGGCGAGGGAACGCAGGAACAGGCCCACGTGTCCGACGACTACCGGGCGGCCATGCGCGCCCTGTCCTACAAGGTCTGCGCCAAAGCGGGCAAGAAAGCCTGGAGGATCCTCGTCCAGCAGGCCATGCAGGCCACGGGACCACAGGGCGACAGCCTGCGTCGCGAGATCCGCCACTGGCTCGAAAGTCGCCATTACGGCCACGACCCTTCGTTCGACGACTACCCGTACATCCTCAAAACCATCGACAGACACAGGAGGAACCAATGAGACGAATCGTCATGGCCTTCGCAGGAGGCGGAGGCATTCCCGCCGTGAATCGGCGGATGACGGCGCCGTGCGACGTGGGCATATACGCCGGCCGGGATCTTCCTTTCCAACATCCGCAGACCGGCCACGTGACCGGTGACGGCGCCTCCGCATACGGCATGGCCCGCATCCCCTCGATCAACGAGAACCTCGAAAAGCGACCGACACGAACAAGGAGAACGAATGAGCATCAACGCGATCGCATGGGCGAACGATTCCAAACCGGCCGGACCCGTGGAGAAACCCACACTCATCGGCCCGGCCCGCCACACGGCCGCCAACGGCACCACCAGACACTGACCACGGAAACCGGAAAACAGCATACGTCAAGGAGCATGCCATCATGAGCGTCAGAGCGGTGTCCTGGGCCATCGACCAAGCCCCGGTAGGAGGCAACACCACGGCCCGGATGATCCTCGTCAGCCTCGCCGACAAAGCCGACGAGTACGGCAGGGACGCGTACAAATACGTCTCCGCCATCGCGGACAGCATCCGCAAGTCCGACAGCACCGTCTCGAGGAACCTCGCATGGATGGAGGAGATCGGCGTCATCGAACGCGGCAACCAGCATCTCGTCGACTCGTATCCGGAATACGCGAGACCCATCGTCTACGACCTGCGCCTCGACCTCGTGCAGGAGCCCACCGAAAGGCAGACCAAGAAGGGCCGGCCCGGCCGGCCACGCAAGACCGTCAAGGATCCGAAACCGGCCAGCGAACATACGCCCTCCCAACAAGAGGACAACACACGGAGAAAAGACGATGATGTCCCGAAAGCCAATGATTCCAACGAAAATAAAACCCTCACCCAAAATAGGACCGGGTTTTTCCCGCAGGAGACGACAGCCGGAAACCCGGTCGCACCGGTGCACCCACCCCGGTCGCATCAGTGCACCCACCCCGGTCGCACCGGTGCACTACATAACGTCCTAAAACACCCTAAAACAAATAACCCCACTGTCCCTACGGGACATCTCCCCACGGAGGAGACGGATCGGGCGGACGGCGGGAGGGAAGACGAACCGCGGGCCGATGCCGCCGTGACGGTGCTCGACCGGCTCGCCCTGATGCGTTCGAAGCTCGGACTGTCCACGCCGGCCACGACCAAGACGGATCTTCGTGACACCGGCAGGCTCATCGCCCGCGTCACCGAAGCGAACGGCGGCGACATCGCAAAATCGCTCCCGCTCGTCCTCGCCGTGATCGACTGGATGCCCGCGAACACGTTCTGGCTGCGCCGTATCCTGACCGGACGCGATCTGAACGGCAACTGGGACAAGATCGCCAACGACTACGCCGTCGACCAGCTTGAGAAAGCCCGCCGACACGACGAAGAGGCACTCGACCGCGGCCGGCCTGCCGCCACGAAACCGGCACACGTCCCGGACGGGCATGTGTCCCGCCACGTGCACACCGCGTTCTGCGGGCACGTCCTCGCCGACATGCGGCCGCACGAGAGCGAATACGACCACGAAGGAAGCCTGCGGGCCGGCAATCCCAGCGAATGGTGGATTGCCTGCGACAGGCACGCGGACGAGCTCAACCGACGCGACGGCATCGAGGAAGCCGACCGAGAGACTTCGATGCAACGGGACACGACCAGACCCACGGAAAGGGCAAAGCCATGACACGAGAAACACCGGATGACGAGCTTTGCGCCATCAACCAGAAAAACCAGACCGGCAAGGCCGCTATCCACGCGCTTCGAAGGGGATCGCCGCCACCGGTCCGATCCCGAATCACGCCTCGAACATCCAAGAACCAATCGGAAAAGACGGACACGCGGACCATCCCGCGAAACATTCCAGGAAACCGATCGAAGGAGCACGATGATGGGATCCGTCCGACATATGCCGTCATGCTGGATGAAAGCCCGTCCGCCGTGGCAGTGGACGCATTCGGCGCATCCCGCATCCCTGAACGGGACCATACCCCGGGCGCCCGTGACCGCATGGAAAAACCACTGAAAAGGAGAACGAAACAGGATATGGGAATGCATCTGGAAGCCTTCTGGGAGCCGGACGAGGTCGACGCACGCACCGACAGGCCGGTCGAGGGGTCGCGGATGCTCTGCCGCCTGGCCGTGACCATTGCCATGCCGGCCGATGACATGTCCGTGATCATGGACGGCGATCGGATCGACATGACCATGACGCTCACCCCGGAGCAGATGGCCCGTATGGGGGAATTCCTGACCGTCCAGGCCGGACGTGCCGGCGAGTACCTGCACCGTTACCGGTATCCCGATATGCCTGGCGGCATCGCTCCTGGCGCCTATATCCGCATTCCCCTCGACTTGGAAGGGGCGAGGCGGCATAGGTCGTATGTACACTGTAATCATCCGAGAATAGGAGGCTACGTATGTCAAACACACCGACCACGACCATGAGACTCGACCCCGAGTTAAAGGGCGAGGCCATGCGGGTGTTCGAACCATTGGGTTTGAACATGACCACCGCCGTGAACATGTTCCTCAAAGCCGTGGTACGCGAGCAAGGCATGCCGCTCAACCTGCACACCGGTAACGGCGATAATCCGCGGAATCCCGACGATGGCGAGAAATGAGCGCACGGTTCACGGAATCGTCCGATTGCGGATATTGTTCTCATGACGGGCAATTAGCCCAAGCATGACAGTAGGAAGAAAGGAACTCTCTCATGACGCTAAGAAACGGGGGGGGGGCGATAATCGCCATGTAACCCCGACCGGCGATGGCTCGCACCTGACTACGGAAGGTGGTCGGTGATGGCGAAACAGGAAGTAAAGACCGACCTCTGGGTGGCGGAGCAGCTCAAGACCAGTGGCATCGACTTCGATGCACAGGGCAGTGACGTCGAAGGAATCAACGAGGCGCTAAAGACGGCATCCAAAAGAGGAACCGGCAAATCCGGCTACCCCGAATACACGGCCGTAATCGGTGACTTCGTGCTTGTGATTGAAGACAAGGCAAACCTTGACAAGCACATCAAGCTGGACGACAACAATGTGCTTGACCTTGGGACCAAAGCCGTCACGGATTATGCCGTGAACGGTGCGGTCTTCTATGCGAAGCATATTGCGCAGAATTCGGACTTCCACGAGGTGTTCGCAGTTGGTGTGTCGGGCGACGAAAAGCATCACCGCATCACTCCCGTGTTCGTCAACGACAGGGAAGGGTACGCTCAACTGGACGACCTCGAATCGTTCATCTTTTTCTCTCTGGACAACATCAGAGAATACTACGAGCGCAACGTTCTGAAAATCGACACGGATGTCGAGAAGACCACGGAACAGATACTCAAGGATGCCGCCACGTTGCATGAGGATCTGAGAACGTATGGCTCCCTTAAGGACCAGGACAAGCCGCTCGTCGTCGCTGGCATACTCCTCGCCCTCGATGAGATAGAGTACAAGAACTTTTCGATTGATGACCTCGTTGGAGACCAGCTCCCCGGCTCGCGTGACGGTGACAAGATAATGAAGGCCATTGAATCCAAACTGAAGAGGTCGAACATCGGTCCTGACACCAAGGTCCAGACCATGCTCGGGGAGTTCAGAATCATCCGTGATTCATTCCGGCTGAACGAGGTCAACGAGACGCTCGGAATGACGCCTCTCAAGAAATACGCCTCATTCCTCTATAAGCACGTATTCCATGCCATCAAGTATCAAACCACCAGTGAGGACTTCATTGGCCGTTTCTATGGCGAGTTCATGAGTTACTCGGGTGGCGACGGTCAGACCTTGGGCATCATCCTGACACCGCGTCACATCACCGACCTGATGTGTGAGATACTCAACATCGGTCCCGAGGACAGGGTTCTCGACCCGTGCTGCGGAACCGCCGGATTCCTCATCTCCGCCATGCATCGCATGCTTTCCCTGGCGTCAAGCGAGAGCCAGAGAAGGAGCATCAAGAAGAAACGGCTCTATGGCTTCGAAATTCAGAGCAACATGTTCGTCATCGCGGCATCGAACATGATTCTCCGCAAGGACGGCAACTCCAACCTACAGTGCTGTGATTTTCTCAAGCAGAATCCGTCGCAGGTGCAGCTGGATGGCGCTACAGTCGGCTTGATGAATCCTCCGTACAGCCAAGGGTCGAAGGACGACCCATCACAGTACGAGCTGAGCTTCGTGGAGCATCTGCTTGACTCGCTCACAGAAGGTGCGAGAGCCGCAGTCATCGTGCCTCAGTCCTCCATGACAGGCAAGACCAAGGACGAGAAGACGTTCAAGGAGTCCATCCTCAAGAAACACACTCTTGAAGGCATCATCACCTGCAATCCAAACACGTTCTATGGCGTTGGAACCAATCCCGTCATCGCCGTATTCACCGCCCATGAACCGCACGAACCCGAGCATGTGGCGAAGTTCATCGATTTCCGCAACGACGGATACGAGGTGCGCCCTCATATCGGGCTCGTGGAGGGCGACTCAGCAAAAGACAAGAAGCAGCACCTGCTGGACGTATGGAACGGTCGGGTCGAAGCACCATCCAAGTTCTGCGTCCAGTCCACAGTAAAATCCGGGGACGAATGGTTGCACTCGTTCTACTACTTCAATGACGAGATTCCCACCGACGCAGATTTCGAGAAATCCATCGGAGACTACCTGACGTTCGAGTTCTCCATGATTATGCAGGGCCGCGAATACCTGTTTAAGAAGGCAGACGATGCAGAGCGCTGATGAAAAGCAGTGGCATGATTTTGTCCTTGGTGATCTTGCGACCATCCACTCTGGACATGACATATATGCCCAAGAACGTTTCTCCGGTAACACACCATACGTGACAGCAGGTTCAAAATGCAACGGAATAGGTTATTTTGTTGGGAATGACAATGATTCGATGGCAACGGATTCAATCTCAGTGGCTAGGAACGGAGCTATAGGAGAAGCGCACTATCATCCATACAAGGCCTTGTATGGCAACGACTGCCGTCGAGTGGTGATGAGTGGTGTATGCAATCCTCTGGCGCAGCTGTTTATCGCTCAATGCATCTCAAATCAAAGAAGCACATTCAGTTACAGCCGTAAACTGGGAACTGGTCGGTTGCAGAATTTACACATCCTGTTACCTGTCGCTGATTCCGGAGAACCTGATTATGAGTATATGACCGAATACGTGCGTAAATATCGCGAGGCCATGCTCAAGCGATACCGCGAATACGTGAAACAACGGCTCATGCGGATTGGTGTGATGGTGGACATCTCTGCTTTGAACGAGAAAGATTGGGCAGAGTTTACACTCGGTGACCTGTTCACGATTGGAGCGGGCAAGCGGCTGGAAACACGCAACAAAATTCCTGGGAGCCGTCCTTTCATCGGTGCGAGCGATAACGGCAACGGAGTCACAGGATTTGTCGGAAATGACAATGTATCGAAGGACGGCAATGTTTTGGGTGTGAACTACAACGGTGCACCATGCATTGCGTTCTATCACCCCTACGAGTGTCTGTTCACGGATGACGTGAAGAGGCTGCATCTCAAGAATCGGTCAGACAATCAGTTTGTCTTGCTGTTCTTCTCAGTGGTGTTCGCTATGCAAAGAGTGAAGTATAGTTATGGTTATAAATTCAATGAACAGCGTATGAAGAGGCAAAAACTCATGCTCCCGGTTACCGATTCCGGCATTCCTGATTGGGATTACATGGAGCAGTACGCCCGCAACATGATGATTTGCAAGTATCGCGCATATTTGGATTATTTGGAAGCCTAGGCTGAGCAATAAGCAATCAGACAGTTACGTCTACTAAAAATCGCTTCGGAATCACACAAGCTCCGGAGCGATTTTCGTCATTAACGACAATGAAATCAAAAGCTCAAACTCGTCCGACAGAACCTACTCGTATGTCAATTCTGGTTTAACAGAGCCGAACGAAAAGGATCCCGACGGCCATAAGGGCGGGAAGTAGCCGATGAAACCGGATACCATGGATATGAAAACAAGCCGAAGGAGCATGACAATGGGCAGCAGGATCGTGGAACGACTCATATCGGAAAGGGATGCGGGCTACTCCAACGGCATCTACGTGGCCACCCAACTGCAGTTCGCGTGGAACTCCAACCACATGGAGGGATCCACCCTCACGCCGAAGCAGACCGCCCAGATCTTCAACACCGGAACGTTCACCATGGACGGGACGGAACGTGTCAGCGTCGACGACGCGATCGAGACCAGGAACCACTTCATCGCGTTCCGCTGGATCCTCGACCATGCCGACGAGCCCGTGGACAAGGACCTCGTCTGCCACCTGCACGCCATACTCAAGAACGGCACAAGACAGGCCGACGAACCCGTATACAACGTCGGAGGATACAAGACGGAACCCAACATCATCGGCAACGCGGTCACACCGGTATACGTGGCCCTGCCCGAAGACGTTCCACAGGCGATGGACAGGCTGTTCGACATCTACGCGCATCTTGAGGACGATCCCTATCAGATAGCCCGCGCGCATTGGATGTTCGAGAAGATACACCCCTTCTCCGACGGCAACGGCAGGGTCGGCCGGCTCGTCATGTTCAAGGAGCTGCTGCGCATCGACGCGCTGCCCGCCATCATCCACGACTCGCTGCACGACAGGTACACGCACAACATGAGCAAGTTCCCCGAGGAACCCGGATGGCTCGTGGACCTGATCCTTTTCGAAAGGGACCTGTATCGCAGCAAGGTCCTGGACCGTGTGCGGGCGGACGTCGACTACACGTACAACGACCGGTGGAGCGAATCGGACCATGCCATCCAGCTGCGGGAGGACACGGAATTCAAGAACGCGTTGGAGGCCCGGTCGAAAAGCGCCGTCGACCAACTCCAGGAGGATATGGACGACCTGCTCTGGGGCGGTCCGGCGGACCTGCCGTATCCGATCGCGGAACAAGCCCCGCGGACCGGAACCGACACCACCGGGAACGGGATCGAACCATAGCCAGGCCGATGCCGGTGACCTCTACGACGAGGATCCCCGGTGTCATACCCGAATAAACGAATCCGGCGGGAAGGACACGAAATCGGATGGGAACGTCACCCTCGTGATGGCCGACGGGGCCACCGTCTCGATCGGATCCGGAACGGGCATGGGCGGACCCGAATGCACGGCCAAAGCCGGGTGCCGGTCCAGCATCCCCGAACGCCGGACCATGTACCATCGGCCGAGGAACGACGAATGAAATCGGACCGGTCGCCCATAGCCCGACGTCCATAGGGCCGATGCATCCCTCCAAGGTGACGAAACCCGCTGCGCGCGCCGCCATACCCGTTCCCGACGACCATCCCGACATGGGCGGGAAACAAGCATGCGGTCCCGTCCCGTTTGGGATGACGGGACGGACGGGAGCATGACCCGGTATCTTCGCCATATCGGGGCGGGACGGCGTGGACATGACATGGGACGGAGCCTCCCGACCAACGGCACCAAGGAAGACTCCGTACCCTCCCATCTCAACGCATTCACCGCAACCCGAACGGAGGGAAGACAACACATGTCCGAAAACGCGCAGACCATGACGGAATTCACATTCGCGCCAGGCGAGAAGAACATCGTCGGCGACAGGTTCAGTCCCAGCGTCATCATCTTCTGGCTCAAGACCTCGATCGCCGCGTCCAGCACCCGGATCCAATACAAGGCCCCGAACACCCTGTTCGGCCTGATCCCGTTGGGAGCGTCCACCAAGACCATCCCGTTGCGCAACGTCGCCAGCGTGGACACCGACACGAAATTCAACCTGGGCAGCCTCGTATGGGGGTTGCTCTTCCTGTTCGTCGGATTCGGCATGTTCGACTCCAACGCGATGGTGGCGATCATCCTCCTGCTTATCGCCGCCGCGAACCTCGCGAACGTGATGAGCGTGAGCCTGGTATTCCGTGACCCGAGCGGCGGGGCGAACGCGATCACCGTGAGCGTGCTCGAGAAGGACAGGCTCATGGGCCTCGCCCAGGAGATCCAGGCCCGCGTGTTCGCTGACGCGGACCAGCTACGCCACGAGGAAAGCATGCACATGGCCGAAAAGCAGTACGAGGCGCAGACCAACAGCGTGCTCATCCAGCAGCGGATGCTCGCCAACCAGCAGAACCGACCCGTCCAGGCGCCCGCATCCACCGACCCGGACACGGAACCGGCGCGGACACCCGAACCGAATGAAAAGGAACCCCACGCCGACACGGACCCGCAGGATCGGCACACGATCTGAAACGATCCCACCCACACGAAACACGAGGGGCGTGACCCGATACGGGCCACGCCCCTTTCCCATATCCGAAGCCAGCGTCAGGAAAGGCAAGACCGACACGAAAGAAAAAAAGGGGAGAAGACCCACTGTTATCGACCCCCGCAAACGTGAATCCATAGGAGCATGACCCGTTGCCACGCAAGGACGGATGAGACAGGCCCCACGGCATGGACGACATGCCGGACCATCGGCATAGGGGAGGGAAGAATCCCGAACATGGAAGACAGAACAGCCGAACTGACCGACCGGACGGTGAACTTCGCGACGGCTCTCGCCGCACGGGCGCGGGCCACGGACCCACTGGACGGGACCGGCGCCATGCACGGCGTGAACGCGGCATACGCGCACATGAGCAGGACCATGACGGAACTCGGCATCCATATCCCGCAAGAAGCGCCCCTCCCGCAACCCGGGCCCGGGGAATACGCGGCCACGGCCGAGAACCTCTACCATGACCTGATCGCCGGCAGGCCCTCGGCCGGTTCCACGGGCGGACACGTCCTCATCCGCCTCGCCCAGGCCGTCAACCGCGCATGGGCGGAACTCACCCTCGCAAACGGAACGTCACGGGCATTCCATGCCGGCGACATCGACGGATGAAGGACGATGAGATGGTGAAGACCCTCGAGGCCCTGACGCACCTGGCCGGACAACTCGACGGGATCGTCCGCAACGAGCTCGAGACACGCGAAGCCATCGCCCGGACGGACGGACAACTCGACATCATCCGCATCCAGATCGGACGACTCGACCCACACACCGCCACACGCGTCCACGGACGCCACGCACGAGGAAGGAACAACGCATGACCGACACGCGCACCTGCACCCTCTGCAGCTGGCCCACCGACCGGGAACACAGCGGCACATACATACTCACCCTCGTACAGACCAGCGGCGGAGTCAACAGCCAACGCCGGGAACTGACCATCTGCGACCACTGCCTTGAACACCGCGACACCATCGCGACCATCGGCCGCGGCCGCGAAGGCAGAACCGCGATCACCGTGAACGGATACGTCCGAGGGAAAGGAGCCAGACAATGACAGCCTCACCGACGCCACGCGCCGACGACATGGTCAGGAACCAGGCCGTGGCAAGCCTCATGCGCCAGGAACTGACTGACGAGACACCGGCCGAAAGCTATTGCCTGGGCTACATGGCCGCATGGCATGACGCGATCGACTTCTGCATCCGGATCGAGAAGGAGCTGGAACGATGACCCGAAAGACCTTCACCAGCGAAGAGACGGCCATCCTGCGGACAAGCCCGGCGGTGATCGGGACCACCAGCCGCAGGATCACCTACGCCTCGTGGTTCCGTCGGTACACGGTCATCATGAGCCGGCGCGGGGAACGTCCCGCCGACATCTTCCGCGGCGTCGGGCTCGATCCGGGGATCCTCGGCACGAAACGCATCGAACGGTGCATGAACAGGTGGCGTACGGAATACGCCGGCACCGAGTTCGGCCCGCACGAGGTCGGCGGGCTCCTCGGGCATGCCGGCGGGTCGGACGCGGAAGGCCTCCTGGAGTCGCTGGACCGCATGAACGACCAGCTCGACTGCCTCGCCGCATGCGTGAACGTGGTCATCGCCCATACGCGTGACGTCATCGACGGCATGGACGCCACGCGCAATGCCATGGCGGCCGCGAAACGGCAGTCCGCCCGGCTGCGCGACGCCATCCAGGCCGACAGGCGCTGACAAGGAAACCACATGACCGAGTCCGTCACCATCCCCGGAAAGGAAACCATGAAGGACCACGTCAAACCCAACGGCCCGATCCCATCCGACACCCATCCGCGCGTGGAACACCGAAGCCGGAAAACGAAAGGACCGGAAGAAAGCCCGACCATGACGCAGGCAACCCTCCCGACCATGAACGCGACCGGCTCGACCATCCCGACGGGACCGCGAGGGGACCATAGGCCGAATGCCATCGAACTATGCGACAGGATCGCCAGACAGATGCGCCGGCACAACCTCGCCCACAGGAACGAGGAAGGAGACGCGTTCTGCTGGTGCGGCCTACGGTTCGCAACCCTCGACGGACTCTACCGGCACTGCGCCCGCCACTACCTCGAAACCATGGACGCGCTCGGACGGACATCACGACGGACGGTCGTCAGACGGCCCGGAAAACCAAGGAAAGGAAAACGACATGAAAGACGAGACGAAGGCCGCATGCCCCATCGCATGTCCATACTGCCATGCCAACGCGGGATTCGACCGTGAACGCATGAACGGGATCAGGACCGACGAAACGACGCATGCCACATGCCACGCATGCGGCGGACGCTACCGTATCCAACCGGTTCACCGCTACCTCGTGGACAAGGAGCCCGAACGATGAGAATCACCTTCGACGAGAACGACAGAGCCCACCTCACGGGCCTCAAGGCCGTGGACCGTTGCGGCGAGACGCGCATCCGCCGGAACCACGGCTTCGCCGAGGAGACCATCCGACGCGTCAGGGCCGGCGGATCGCCCACACGCCCGTTCGAACGGGCCGGCCGCGGGCCGAAGATCATCGGACGCAAACGCATCGAACGATGCATCGCCCGCCGGAAGGCCGCCCGGCCCGAAGGAAACGACGTCCACGAAACCACGGAGGAAGAAGAGGGGAAGGCATGAGGAACGACGATCCTGTCATGAAGGCCATCATCCTGCTGGCCGCCAGCATCCTGTCCATCATCCTCACGCTTGCGGGCTGCGTCATCGCCCCGGGCCTCGGATGGCTGTGGCTCGTCATGCTCGTCCCGCTCCTCGCCGCGGCGGGCTTCTGCATCCGGACCATCATCGGACGACGACCCCGCCGATAACGCGACGGCGACACGTGGACATGACCGGGGCGGAAAAAGACGCCTGTCGGCGATCCAGGACTCTCAAAGACAGAAAACAGGCGACATGCGGCCGCGCCACATGCATGACAGACCCACGGCACGCAGCCAGGCCGCCAGCCGCCCGTTCCCGCCCGCATGCCCCTGTCCCGCCGGGGCATGCGCATATGCGTCGACGGCCCTCCACCACAAGCCAGGCGGAGGGCCGTCGTCATTCCCTCCGCACGGGAGCCGGCGGAACGCGCGGTCGGTCCCGACCGTCGGATCCCGGGTATCCGATGATCCGCTCGTCGACCAATCCGCGCAAACCGTCGCCGATCCGATCCACATCCAACAGCCAGGCCGTGTCCAGGCGCGGATTCCACAACCCCAGCCGGCGGATCGACCTGTAGACGGGATAGCGCGAATGCAGGCCCATCCGCCAATACGTCAGGACCTGCAGCGTGCCCATGGGGGTCGGAGGCCGCTTCGAGACCTTGAAATCCCATAACGTGTCGCATGTGAGGAAATCACCGTCGCCGGAGGTTATCAGATCCGTGTAGCCGCCATCGAAACGGAAATCACGCCACACCACAGGACCGTACTCGTCGAGGAACGCGAGACTGCGGGCGACCATGCGCGACAGGTTCCAGCACGTCGGCCCGTCCACGTCGATACGCCGCGGCCGCCAGCCCCCGGGACCATGCCTGGACGCGCGGTCGTAATCCAACAGCATGCACGCGGCACGGATCGACCCGCCGGAGAACCCATCCACCATGGAAACGAGCCGTTCCGCCCTGGCACCGTCACCCACCAGCCGTGCGCCCGTCAAAGGGACGCGGAACGCGTCGCGCACATCGGATCCCGTCATGGCGCGCGTCATGTAATCCACGTACAGTCCGGCGATGTCGGCGGGCACGGTCTCCGCCACACTGTCATGCAGGGGCATGGGATCGTCCATCACGCGACGGGAGAACAGGGAGACCGGCAGCAGTCCGCCCGGAGGCTGATGCCACGCATGCACGCGCGCGACCACGCTCATCGGATGCAGCCTGCGACGCAGATCCGTCTCGCGTCGTTCGGCCTCCATCATCTCCTCGGCCGACCGCAGGTCGAAGCCATACGCGCCGGCGTCACGAAAACACGGCATCATGTGACCTTCACGCGGGAGGAGGGCAGGGGAACGCCGATGGGCGGCCGGATCCGACAATCCGCCGGCATGCGACGGACCGGGAGAAGGGGGCCATCCGGGGTGAAGGTGAACGCGGACATCCGAACAACCATCGCATATCCCGATTGTCATTCGAAAAAAACAGCCCCGGAGAAGCCCTGCGGCCATGCTACACGGCCATGCCCGAAAACGGGCGACACGTCCCGCGCGATAGCGCGACACAAACAAAAATATCATAATACTATGATATTATGGGGGTATTTGGAGGGGTGCGGCATGCCAGGGAGCCGCCAAAGGACAAGGAGACCCATGAACGTCGACTATCTGGACATGGAATCCGGCGGCATACGTCACGGTGAGCTTCGCGACTATTCGCACGCCGCCCTGGCCCAGCTCGACAGGGCCTACGGGTACTCCTCGTTCCGTCCCGGCCAGCTCGAGGCCGTCAACGCGATCCTCAACCGGCGCGACCTGATCGCGGTCATGCCCACCGGCAGCGGCAAGAGCGTGTGCTACCAGCTTCCCGCGATGCGCGAGGGTTGTCTGGCCGTCGTCATATCCCCGCTGCGCGCCCTCATGCGCGACCAGGTCCAGGCATTGCGCTCCAGGGGAGTGACGGCCGCCCTGATCGACGGCGGCGTCACCCCGAGGCAACGCCGGAGCGTCTACGACATGGCGCACGGCGGAGGCCTGCGCATCCTCTACGTCGCGCCGGAACGCCTGTGGACCGACGACTTCCGGGATTTCACGCGGACCACGCGCATCGACCTGGTCGCTGTCGACGAGGCGCACTGCGTCCTGCAGTGGGGTCACGACTTCCGGTCCAGCTACCTGCGCATCGGCGAATTCATCGACTCCCTGCCGGCCCGGCCCGTCGTGGCCGCGTTCACCGCGACCGCGACCCGAGGCCAGGTGCCCGAGATCGCCGCCAGCCTGCGTCTCGACCGGCCCGTAAGCATCGGCACGGGCTTCGACCGTCCCAACATCCGCTTCGACGCGCTCAGGCTCAGGCCGACGGCACGCAGACGGTTCATCGTCGACTGGGCGCGTACGCATGGGGGCAGCGGCATCGTCTACTGCAACACCATCAAGGAATGCGACGCATGGGCGGCCCGGCTCGCCGAACGGGGCGTCGACGCGGCCGCGTTCTACGCGCCCCTGCCCGACCGGGACAAGGCCCGCATCCAGGACGGCTTCCTGGACGGTTCGCCGCGCGTGATCTGCGCGACCACCGCGTTCGGCATGGGCGTCGACAAGCCCGACGTGCGCTGGGTCATCAACGACGGCCCCTGCGAAAGCCTCGAGGCGTTCTACCAGGAAGCCGGCCGCGCCGGCCGCGACGGCGGGCCCGCGCGCAGCGTCATGCTCTGGACCGACAGCGAGTTCATCAACTGGCGGTACCGCATCCAGGCCCATGCGGGCGGCGCCCTCGAGGATCCCGAGGCACGGGAACGGGCCGAACGGGCCGCGCTCGGCAGGCTCGACGCCATGCGGCGGTACTGCGAGGCGGAGGACTGCCTGCGCCGTGTCCTGCTCGGCTACTTCGGCGAGGACCGGGACGGGGAACACTGCGAGGATTGCGGCAACTGCACGTACATGGCCGACTGCGACGTGGACGCGCCGGAGCGTCGCAGGGGACGGACGCCGCGTGGGGCCCGCGGGAGGACCGCAGGGAAACCGGAACCCGCGGAACCATACGAACCATGGCCGGAAGACGAGACCATCCTCGCATTCGTGGGGGAACGGCAGAGACTCCTGGGCCACGGGTTCGGCGATTCCAAGACCATCCGCAGCCTCATGGGCGCAAGCGGCGAGGACGTCGACGACCAGGGACTCGACCGGCTCGACGGCTACGGCATGCTCGCCGGCATGGACGAACGATATATCAAGGAACGGATCAGGGCGCTCGTCACGGCCGGCCTGCTCGCACGCGGCAAATACCACACCCTCAACCCGCCCGAGACATCCGAAACGAACCCGGAGGACCAGTGAGCAGACTCGCCGAATACCGCAGACGCAAACAGCTGAGCCAACGCGAACTGGCCGAAATGACGGGCCTGCCGCAATCCAAGATCAGCGACCACGAGCGAGGCCGGTACCCGATGCGCAACACCACGCTCGAGACCGCATGCAAACTCGCCCTCGCGCTCGGCGTGCACGCCGAGGACCTCCTCGAGGACGATGCGCGCGAAAGCATCGAAAGGACCATGCCCACGACGTCATCGACGAGTGGCACGGTCCCGCCATCCCCGGCATCCGAGGGCGGCATGCACGCGGCCGACGGCCGGACGGAATAGGGGTCCAAAGGCCGCCAGGCCCCATCATCATTCGGATCCGGAGACATGGGATTCAAGCCCTTCAAACCGTTCGGGCCGTTCGACCGGAACGACGAAGACGACGAAGAGAACGAGCCCGGGAGGGACGTCAAGGGCAAGAGGAAAGGCAAGGGCCCGGATGGCATGGGAGTTCGAACTCCCAT